>ERZ779649.244-NODE-244-length-47485-cov-5.482901_pt1 | contig 47485 bp, 41 predicted proteins | sample MGYA00511882_ERZ779649 | MGnify/ENA primary metagenome ERZ779649 (study PRJEB29588, sample SAMEA2157793) | human gut metagenome | biome: human gut; feature: human-associated habitat; material: faeces | place: Denmark | collected 2008/2010 ... | reverse complement strand
TACAGGGTGATGGCCTGCATCGTCATATCCAGGTTATGGTAGCCGTTGGGCAGCAGGCCCACCACATCCAGCGCCAGATTCAGCTTGGCCGGGGCCAGAACGGTCACGCAGTTCAGTTTTGCCATCGTTCTTCCTCCTCACTGCTCTCCGCTGTTGATGCCGTTTTCTTTCAGGAACTCCCGGATGCGCTTCATGGCCTCGGTCAGGTGCTCCACGCTGTAAGCATAGGAAACACGGCAGTAGCCCTCGCCGGATGCGCCAAAGGCATCGCCGGGCACCAGCGCAACATGCTTCTGCTCCAGCAGCTTTGTGCAGAACTCCTGGCTGGTCATACCGGTGCTCTTGATGCAGGGGAAGGCGTAGAACGCGCCCCGCGGCTCAAAGCAGGTCAGACCCATAGAGTTAAAGCCATGCACCACCAGGCGGCGGCGCATGTTGTACTCATCCCGCATCTTGTCGATCTCACCGTCGCACTCCCGCAGGGCGGTGATGGCCGCATACTGGCTGGTGGTGGGAGCACACATGATGGCAAACTGATGGATCTTCGTCATCTGCTGAATGATGGCTGCAGGTCCGCAACAGTATCCCAGTCTCCATCCGGTCATGGCATATGCCTTGGAGAAACCGTTGATATAAACGGTTCTCTCCTTCATGCCGGGAAGACTGATGATGGAAACATGCTTCTCTTTATAGGTAAGCTCTGAATAGATCTCGTCGGACATGACAAAAATGTCATGCTCCTCAATGATCTTCGCAATAGCCTCGAGATCAGACTTTTCCATAATGGCTCCCGTAGGATTGTTGGGAAACGGAAGGATCAGTACCTTCGTCTTGTCCGTAATGGCTGCCTCCAGCTCCTCTGCTGTCAGGCGGAATTCATTCTCTGCCTTCAGGTCAATGATCACCGGAGTCGCTCCTGCCAGGATCGCACAGGGTTCATAGGATACGTAGCTGGGCTGGGGGATCAGGACTTCATCTCCCGGATTGCACATGGCACGCAGCCCGATATCGATTGCCTCAGAGCCACCGACTGTCACCAGCACTTCATGCTGCCAGTCATAGGTTACGCCCTGTTTTCTCCGGATCGTGTTGCAGATCTCCTGACGCAGATCCTTCAGACCGGCATTGGAGGTATAGAAGGTTCTTCCCTTTTCCAGGGAATAGATACCCTCGTCCCGGATGTGCCAGGGAGTATCAAAATCCGGTTCTCCCACACCCAGAGAGATGGCATCCTGCATCTCGCTTACAATATCAAAAAATTTGCGGATACCCGATGGCTTGATATCCACTACTTTATCTGCTAATGGATTTCTCATGGAGTGATCATCTCTCTTTCATCTTCTTTTTTCGTAGCAAATGCGGTTCCGTGATCCTTGTATTTCTTCAGGATAAAATGCGTTGCTGTACTCAGCACGGAATCCAGTGTGGACAGCTTGTCAGATACAAAATTAGATACCTCCCGCAGGGTCTTACCCTCCAGAATGACCATCAGATCATACGCTCCGGACATCAGATACACACTGCGCACTTCAGGATATTTGTAGATACGCTCTGCAATACTGTCAAAGCCCTGGCCTCTCTGGGGAGTTACACGTACCTCGATCAGCGCACTTACTTTTTCAATATCCGTCTTCTCCCAGTTGATCAGAGTATGATAACCACAGATGATCCCCTCTGCCTCCAGTGCTGCCAGTTCATTTACCACATCGATCTCTTCCACTCCCAGGATCACAGCCAGTTCCTTTAGATCGATCCTGCTGTTCTTCTCTATGATCGCTAATAATTCTTCTCTCATGCCACTATCTCCTTTATAACTTTTATATTGCATTTTCCCTTACATAAGGGATGACTGCAAAATTTTACACATTTTTATAAATCTCATCTCTCTGAGGGCGATCCATATAACGGACTTCGTCCTCGTTCAGGATCAGTCGTTCATTACTGTCTGTAAATCTCCCTACGATCACTGCCGGAATTCCCTCTGCCGCCAGTGCTTCCACCACTGCAGTTCCCTCCGGATTTGCAATGATCAGGCTGCCGCCGGATCTGAGTTCATACGGATTCACATTACAGAATTCACATACCTCCACTGTCTCCTGTCTGAGAGGAAGCTTCTTCATATCTATTGTCAGTCCAACACCTGCACCCTCTGCCATCTCCCACAGCGCTGCAAATACACCGCCCTCGGAGACATCATGCATGGTACAACCGCCGGACTTCACGGCGGTAGCGGCCTCCGGTAAAATAGAATAATACCGGTCAAACGCCGCTGCTTCTTCCACCAGATACGCCGGGTATCTCTCAAGAAGATTTTCACGGTTCCGGGCCGCCAGATCCGCGGTACCCTCCAGGCCGATCCACTTGGTAATAATGATATCCTGACCCGCCAGCTTTTTCCCTGCGGATGCCTGCGTCACTGCGGCTTCGCTCAGGATACCGTATCCCGTTGCCGTGGCAATCGGCTGTCTTACCGCAGAGCTTACTCTGGTCTGCCCGCCGATGATCTGGATATTCAGATCTGTGGCTGCTTTCTCCGCCTCTTCCATCAATGCCTTCAGCTCCGGCTCCTCCACCGTCTCCGGCAGGAAGATCACCAGCTCTGCCGCCACAGGCTCTGCGCCCGCCGCTGCCAGATTGTTTGCACACTTTTGGAAAATACGACGCATCGGCATCACGGACAGATCCTCTCTCTCCGCCTCTGCCAGGTCGTTCTCACACTGAAGTTCTACGACACCTTCCTGAACGCAGGTTACCATCTGTCCCTTGGAAAAAGGCGCAAAAACAGCGCAGTCTGCCCCCAGACCTGCGCTATTTGCTATTTCTGTCCTTTTATTTTTCAATTGTCTGAGAACGGAACGTTTCAGGACGTTCACGGGTACCTTGCCGCTGTTCATTGTCTCACCTTTAGTCGTCTACGATTTCTGTCTGCCCAGCAGCCGCTGCTGCTCTTGCATTTAACGCTGCTGCCACGTTTTTCACATGATCAATGTTCGCTGTACTGATAGCTGCCATGATCTCTTCATATGCCTGGGGATCCGAGGTAGCGGTTCCCACAGTAGCACTTCGGGGCACCATCTTATAAGTACTGCTGTTGACCTGCTCTCTGCTGACCTCTACACCGTTTTCCATCGTGATCTTCCACAGTCTTGCCTTATATCCGATATGCGCACTCTCGGTTACGATATAACCGATGGGCTGACCGGCATCAGCATAGATCTGATCCGCAGGGGGTGTGATCGTCTCCAGCACTTCACTTTCATAACGTACCGAATGTCCGGCAGCTCTGCTCTCCTTGCCATAGATGTTGAACGTGATCTGCTTGTCATGCGTATAGCCTTCTATGTAGATCGGTGCATCTGTATTGTTTACAAACTTAAAATCTTTGCCGGAGCTCTCAGCGATCGCTGCATCTGCGGAAGGGTCCACATAGCCTACGATCATGGAATGATTATAACGTTCCGTTACTTCCAGTTCCGCACGTAATACTGCATTGTACAGCGTCGTGGATACCTGGCAGATACCGCCGCCCAGACTGTCTACCACTTTTCCGCTGACATAAGAGCCCGCCATGTAATAGCCGTTCGCCACGGAAAAAGGAGATACCGTCTTATAAGTAGAGAATTCTTCTCCCGGATACAGGGTCGTTCCGTTGATCAGACTACAGCCGTTCGCTACATTTGCACTTCTGGAGGATCCGGATGTCTTATAAGATGTGGTAAAGCTTCCCAGTACATCCGTTACCTGTGCCAGTTCCTCAGCACTTCCCTTCGGCTCATCCACTACGATCTCCAAAGGAATGCTGCAGGCCTCATGATTCCACTCTTCTGTCAGATAGTCATATACCGCATCGATAGATTTCTCTACATCCAGCACATATCCGGTCTGACCTTCAACCACGGTAAATTTGCCGCCGTCCCGCTTCAGAGAGACATTGATGGCTTCCTGATCATACTTGGTGCATCTGGTCAGCAGATCGTTGATCGCCTGCAAGTCAAAATCCAGTTCAATGGGATATACGTAATTTTCATGCTGCAGATCCATCAGGGTCTTGTAACGCTCAATGACATTTCCATGTGTCCCCAGTTCCAATGCTTCCTGCACCAGCTCCGGATTCTTCCAGGTCACACCCAGATCTCCGGCTGTGGTGGTCACATCATGATCATTTGCCGCAAGCAGTGTGATCTCCACGTCCTTCAGACCTTCGATATGTTCTTCGATAACCGCTGTTGCTTCCTGTGCCGTCATTCCGGACAGTTCCACATCCCCGGCATAAATTCCTGTCTTAATAGTATCATCTGTCTTGGCCTGCGCTGTCATTCCGAACAACATCGTCAAAGTCAATAACAGAATGCCGTAAAATCCCTTACGATATTTTTTCATAATACTCCTCTGCCCTTCCTTCGGGCACGTCTACTGTTCCATCCGCAGTTGAATTAGTAAAAAATAGATGTTATAGTAGGTACAATCATAGCAATCACAAGCAGCACGATGATAGCTGCGGAGATTCGCTGTTTTACTTTTTTATTATTCATATTAAACATGGTAAAAACCTCCATAAATGCTTCAAAAATCACTTTTACTCTGAAAGGATATTATATATGAGTTTAAAGATTTTGGCAAGTTTAATCATACTGATTGCCGTAGTGGCACATGCTACCAAACGCCAACAGCGCATCGCGGAAAACAGGGAAAAAGAGTTCTGGGCCAGAGAGCGGAAAGCCAACTCCGTCCGCAAAAAGCCTCTGGATGATCTGGACTATGTGAAAATCCCCCTGGATAAGCTTCCCATGGATGCTCTTCCGGACAACGAAAGAGCCGAAGAATACCGTAGTCTCCTTACTTCTCTGTCCACACAGCCGATCGTAAATCTCACAGGCTTCACCAACACAGATCTGAAACTGGAATACGGCACTGCGAACATTACACCGCTGTCCCAATACGATCAGAATTACACTGTATTAGTACGTACTCTGCAACAATGGGCCGATCTGCTTCTGGATTCCGGTCTGACAGATGATGCGGAAACGATTCTCGCGTATGCCGTCTCCATCGGCACCGACGTCAGCCATACTTACTATGCGCTGGCTAAAATCTATGCCGGCCGGAAGGAATATGACAAAATTGCCGATCTGATCCAACGTGCGGAAGGACTGCGTTCCGCTTTGCGTAATTCTATCGTCCGTACTTTGCAAGAATCTTATCCGCAAGCCTGCTCGCCTCACTGCGGGTAAGCTTTTCCACATCGACCTCCAAAGTTATCTTATGCTGCTCTGCCAGACGATATAACCGCTCTTTTTGCGGTTTCGTCGCGGGCGTATCTCTTTTTACCTGAAAATGTAATGGTTGCGGCTCAAATAAATTATTCTTTGCCGATTTTCCGACAGCTTCTGTCGATGCCTGTCCACCGGTTTCCTCCCTGTAAAACAGTTCTATCAGCTTTCGGAACAACCGGTCCGTTGCTTTCGCATCCTCCAGAGCCCGGTGTGCATGATGCGGGATCTCATAATACTGACACAGATACCCCAGATTACGATGAGGCAGTTCCGGCAGATATCTCCGGGCAATCTGCAAAGTGTCCACCGCCGATCTCTCAAAAGTAATCTTCCGGTCCACTGCTGCTTTTTTCAAAAAAGAATAATCAAACAAAATGCTGTGTCCCAGCAACGGTAATTCTCCCATAAATTCCAATAATTTGGGGAAAACCTCATCCAGCTGCGGTGCATCCGTAAGATCTTCATCCCGGATTCCCGTAAGTTCTGTGATCCGTTCTTCCAATTTCCGCCCCGGATCCACAAACGTAGAAAATTCTTCCACAATCTGTCCCTGCTCCACACGGATCGCACCGATCTCTATAATCCGATCTCTCTTGGGATTCAGTCCCGTGGTCTCCAAATCTATACTGACATAAGTGTCATACATACTGATCTCCATTTTGCAGCCGATTCCTCCGATATATTCTGACTGCATACCTCAATTTTTATGAACCGGTCTTCTCCTGTACTTATAGTATCGGATTCCGGATCACCTGTACCTTTGCCTCATAATTCAATGGATTCCGTTCTTGATAATCAAACAGAACATAATGAGGTTCCGGATAGCGGAACGGTTCTAAGTGTGTCATTCGGCTTAACTGTTTCCAGTCATACTGATCATAGGCAGGAAGATAATGTCTCTCCTGCTCTTCCGTCTGGTAAAAACGGCGGATATTCTGTTTTTCCTCTTCCGTGATCTCTGCCGCAAACGCAGGCCTGCTCTTCAGGTTCTCCCGAAGGTACATATCATACGTCAGAAGTTCTCTGTAAATCTCACGGTTGGCCGGATCTTTCATCGCTGCGAACTCCAATAAGATCTGATACCGGTAAGCTCTGGCCGGACTGTTCGTAAAATATCCCTGTTCCTGATAATAATCCGCCAGTGCCTCATACATGGCAAACGGACCGGAAAATGCTTTTTCCAATACAGGCAGGGTATGAGTGAACTGGCCACTGTTATAATACAGCTCTACCATCTCTTCGATCCGTTTCAGTCTCCGGATCTCTCCATAGCTGATCCAGTTCGTGTACAACACTTCATAGGGCGGCAGTTCCAGATAGCGAATTCCATACTCCTGTGCATGCTCATGCATATCGGATCCCTTTAATACCTTCAGGAAGCCTAACTGTAACTGCTCCGGCTGCATTGCATACACCCTGTCAAAGGATCTGCCGAAGCTCTCATAATCTTCATAAGGAAGACCCGCAATCAGATCCAAATGCTGATGTATATTCTGTCCTCTGTGAATGGCCGCAACAATTTTCTCCAGCTTGTCCACATCCATGACACGGTGAATGGCTCTTATCGTCTCCGGATTCGTAGACTGTACCCCAATCTCCAGCTGTGCCAGTCCCGGACGGAAGCGGTTCAGCAGGACAATCTCTTCTTCGCGCAAAATGTCCGCGGAAATCTCGAAATGGAAGTTGGTGACGCCATTGTCATGTTTGTAAATATACTCCCATATCTCCATGGCATGTTTGTGATCACAATTGAACGTCCGGTCAATGAACTTCACCTGTTTTACGTTTTGATCCAGGAAAAACTGCAGTTCTCTTTTTACGACATCTATGTCACGTAGTCTCACTTTTTTATCTATGGAGGACAGGCAATAGCTGCACCGGTAAGGGCATCCTCTACTGGTCTCATAATAGATGATACGATTCGTAAAAGGCTCCATATCCTCATAGAGAAAAGGAAGTGTGGTCAAGTCCGTCAGTTCTCGGGGTGCCGTATAACCGGAGGCAAGACACAGACCGGGGATCTGTCCAAAGCGCTCTGCCACAGACTTTCCTGCAAGCGTTCCCGTTCGATCTGCTGCCTGCTGTTCTATGCTGTCGGGTTCGGGTTGCTGTTCGGACTGTCCGGTGCTTTCTGCTTCCCGCACATATTGGCTCAGTACCTCCCGGAAGGTAACTTCTCCTTCTCCCACCATGATTCCGGTAATCTGAGGGAACTCTCTTAAAAGTCCCGGTCCATCATAAGTCACCTCCGGTCCTCCCAGCCAGATCTCCGTATCCGGCAGGATCTTCGGCAGTTCCGTCAGAATTTCCCGGATCAGCTTCCAATTCCAGATATAACAGGAAAATCCTATTACCTTTGGCTGACGCTTCCAGATCCCCTCCAGAATACTTTCCAGGGATTCATTGATGGTGAATTCCGCCAGTTCCACATAAGGCTGTAACTTTTCTCCCACACCGGCCCGCAGGCTGTAAATAGCAGGATTGGAATGTATGAATTTTGCATTAATAGCTGTTAATAAGAATTTCATGGGATTATTATACTAAGAAAAAAGAATTGTGTCACCACAATTCCTTTTCCTCGCAACAAATGTACAACAAACATTCAACAAAAATATGATTATAAGCTCTTTACAAAACGATCGAACGCCTTCTGGCCTTCTTCAGTTCTCTTATAGACACCGGCATCTTCCAATACCTGCATGAATACCAGACCGATCTCCTTCTCTACGATACCGTCGATGTTCTCTACAGTGATGGCATCGTATTTCGGACGGAACTCGTCTACCCAGTCTGCATGCTTTGCCAGTTCCTCATCAGCTCTTAAGTCTTTACCGGCGAGGATTGCTTCCTTCAGATGCGCCATCTCGCCCTTCAGGCGGGCAGGCAGTACTGCCAGACCCATAACCTCGATCAGGCCGATATTCTCTTTTTTGATATGATGCAGCTTTGCATGGGGATGATAGACTCCCAGAGGATGCTCCTCTGTGGTGATATTGTTACGCAGCACCAGATCCAGCTCGAACTTGTCTCCTCTCTTTCTGGCAATGGGAGTGATGGTGTTATGAGGTTCATTATCGGTGTAGGCATAGATAAATGCCTCTTCATCCGTATATTCTCTCCACTTGTTCAGGATTACATCTGCCAGTGCAATGATACGGTCAGTATCCGTAGCGCTGAGGCGGATCACGGACATAGGCCATGCCACGATACCGGCATCCACATCCTCGAAACCGGCTACGGAGAACGTTCTCTCTACCGGAGCTTTCGCCATGGCAAACTCGTAATGGCCACCCTGGAAATGATCGTGGCTTAAGATGGAACCGCCTACGATGGGCAGATCCGCATTGGAACCTACAAAATAATGAGGGAACTGCTTTACGAAATCAAACAGCTTACAGAAGGTCGCATGCTCGATCTTCATAGGCACATGCTGAGAGTTAAATACGATGCAATGCTCATTATAATATACATACGGAGAATACTGGAATCCCCACTGGCTGCCGTTAATGGTCACCGGAATGATACGGTGGTTCTGACGGGCAGGATGGTTCACACGGCCTGCATAACCCTCATTTTCACGGCACAACAGGCATTTCGGATAACCGGACTGCTTTGCCAGCTTTGCTGCGGCGATAGCTTTAGGATCCTTCTCGGGCTTGGACAGGTTGATGGTAATATCCAGATCGCCATATTTGGTGGGAGCCACCCATTTCATATCCTTGCAGATACGATAGCGGCGGATATAATCGGAATCTCTGCTCAATTTATAATAATAGTCGGTAGCTGCCTCAGGAGATACCTGCTCGTACAGCTCATGGAAATGACGGATCACTTCACTGGGTCTGGGCATCAGCAGTCCCATGATCTTCGTATCGAACAGATCGCGGTATACCACGCTGTTCTCCTTGAGAATACCTTTTTCATAAGCGTAATCCAGCATGCCCTTCAGAACCTCTTCCAGTTCATCCTCACGCATGGTTACATTGTCACGGTCTTCCAGCTCATCCAGTTCAAACAGCTCCAACAGACGGTTGGTGGTATAGATCACATCTTCCTCCGGAACCAGTCCTGTCTGTACTCCGTAGGATACTAATTTACGAATTAATACCTGAATATCCATTTTCTTTTCTCCTTACAGTGTCTGAGGGCCGTCACCGATCTCTACTACATAGAAATCAGCCGCATAGCCGATCTTTTCCTTATATGCTTTGCCTACCTGCTCAATAAAGGTATCAATAGCTTCATCCTTTACAATGCTTACGGTACATCCGCCGAAGCCGGCACCGGTCATACGGGATCCAATGACACCGTCTACCTTCCATGCTTCCTCTACCAGAGTATCCAGCTCGATACCGGTTACTTCATAATCATCCCGCAGGGATACGTGGGATGCGTTCATCAGCTCGCCAAACAGCTTCACATCATTGTTCTTCAGCGCTTCTACCGCACGGATCGTTCTCTGATTCTCATATACTGCATGCTTTGCACGCTTTCTGCGGACATCACTCTTGATAATAGCCTTGAACTTCTCGAAAGTTTCCTCGTCCAGATCGCCCAGCGTCTTGATCTTCACTACCTGCTGAAGCTCTGCCAGTGCGGTCTCACACTCGCTGCGGCGCTCATTGTACTTGGAATCTCCCAGACCTCTCTTTTTATTACTGCATGCGATCACGATCTTCGCATTCTCCAGATGGATCGGTGCATACTCATACTCCAAAGTTGCAGTATCCAGAAAAATTGCGTTCTCTTTTTTACCCATGGCAATGGCAAACTGATCCATGATACCGCAGTTTACCTTGTTGTATTTATTCTCAGAGAACTGTCCGATCAGCGCCAGATCCTGATTGGTCACATCAAATCCGAAGAAATCTCTCAGGATGTAGCCGGTCAGCACTTCTACGGAAGCGGAAGAAGAAAGTCCGGAACCGTTGGGGATATTACCGTTCAACAGCAGATCCATACCGGAAGTCACTTTCATGCCCTTCTCACCGAAAGCCCAGATCACTCCCTTGGGATAATTGGTCCAATTTGCTTCCTTGCTGGGTACCAGGTCATCCAGAGAAGACTCGATCACACCCAGATGTTCGAAATTCATGGAATAGAAACGCAGTTTATTGTCGTTTCTTTTTCTTGCCACGCCGTAAGTACCAATGGTCAGTGCACAGGGGAATACATGTCCGCCGTTATAGTCGGTATGTTCACCGATCAGATTCACACGTCCCGGTGCAAAATAAGCCTTGGCACCCTCTGCATCTCCAAATACTTCTGCGAAAGTCTTCAGAATCGTCTCTTTCATTTCCATTTTCTACTCCTATCTGCTTACTGTGTAAGCCCCGTCCATTTATATGTTCTTACTCTTGTCGCTCCGGCCGATGCCGCGATACGAATTCTCTTGCTCTATGTTTTCATCATAATCGAAAAAAACAAATATTTCTACCTATTTTTGTTTTTCAGACCTGTTATTATGTTAAAAGCTACAAGCCATGCAAAGACAAAAAGAAAGATACACCGTGGGAGCTTGCTCACAGAGGTGTATCTTTCTTTTTGATTTTATACGGCGACAGCCGTACATGAAGTAGACGCAGCGCGTCTACGAATGTGCATGGCGCAATTCCTTGGATCCTGCTCACAAGGATGTATCTTTGTTTTTGCTTTTATACGGCGACAGCCGTACATGAAGCAGGTGCTTTAGCGCCTGCGAATGTGCATGGCACAGTTCCACGGCGTATTTTATTCCGCACTCTGTTTCCGATACTGTACCGGAGTCATATCATAAGCCTTTTTGAACAGGCGATTGAAATGCTCCACATTCTCGTAACCAACGTTAGCTGCTATGGTCTCTACTGTCTGGTTGGTTTCCTTCAAGAGCATTCTTGCCTTCTTCATGCGTTCTTCCCTTACAACCTCCTGGAAGGTCATGCCGGCCTTTTCCTTAATGTATTTGGACAAATACGGCTTGGAGAGATGGAAGGTATCTACCAGCATATCCAGTGTTACATCCACGTAGTTCTTCTGGATGAAACTGATGATCTCCACGATCCGCTCCTCTCTGCCGGAGGTGATATGCTGCTCTGCTGCCAGCTTGTTCACAGCGGATACCAATGCTGCGATGGAACTCTTGATGATATCTTCGTCCACGCCGACACCCCAGTAGAACTTACCGTCATGGACGATGCCTACATAGGTAGCTGCCTTAGAGTTGGAACCTCTGGAAATCGCATGTTCTTCGTAAACAGACAATTCATAGGTAATACCGAAGTATGTCTTAATAGCATTGCTTACTGCATCCAAGCGTCCGTTACCCATGGTGGTAATGGTTCTGGAAGCTCCGCCTTGATCAATGGTCACTTCTGCCTGAATACCGTTCTCCTGCTTGAAGTGACACTCCGGAACATTGAAGATACTGCGGGGATAAATATAATTTTCCTCAAAGATCGCGTAGATCTCCTTGGGAAGTAATTCCTGATGACGTCTGTCGGAGATACCCTTTACCAGGTAGCCGACTTCTTCCTTCATGGCTGCAGGCAGTGAGAAACCAAACTGCTGTTTCAATACGAATGCTACGCCGCCCTTACCGGATACACTGTTGATACGGATAACATCGGATTCGTACTCTCTTCCCACATCTGCAGGATCTATAGGCAGGTAAGGAATATCCCAGCGCTTGCCGGTCCTGCCTTCCTTCTGCCATGCCATACCTTTACTGATGGCATCCTGATGGGATCCGGAGAATGCGGTAAATACCAGATCTCCCGCATAAGGAACTCTCTCATGCACCTTCATACCGGTGAAATTCTCATAAGCTTCACGGATCTCCATAATATGAGAGAAATCCAGTCCGCTATATACACCGTGGCACATCATATTCAGTGCAACGGTTACCAGATCCACATTACCGGTACGCTCGCCATTGCCGAACAAAGTACCTTCCACACGGTCTGCTCCGGCCAGTACGCCGAACTCCGCATCGCTGATACCGCAGCCTCTGTCGTTATGGGGATGTACGCTAAGTACTACATTATCACGATATTTCAAATGCTTGTGCATATATTCTACCTGACACGCAAATACGTGAGGCATTGCCACCTGTACGGTGGTAGGCAGATTGATGATAGCCTTGCGGTCAGCGGTGGGTTTCCATACATCCAGTACTGCATTGCAGACTTCCAATGCATAATCCACCTCGGTCTGAGAAAAGCTCTCCGGGCTGTACTCAAAGGTGAAGTTACCTTCGGTCTCATCTGCCAGATTCTTTAACATCCGGGCACCATCTACCGCCAGCTTCTTGATGGCTTCCTTGTCCTTCTTAAATACCTGTTCTCTCTGCTCTACGGAAGTAGAATTATACAGATGGATCACTGCGTGGGGCGCTCCCTTGACTGCTTCGAAGGTCTTGCGGATGATATGCTCTCTCGCCTGCGTCAATACCTGAATGGTCACATCCTCTGGGATCATGTCTCGTTCAATTAATGCACGGATAAAATTGTACTCCGTATCGGAGGAAGCGGGAAAACCAACCTCGATCTCCTTGAAACCGATCTTTACCAACATCTTGAAGAATTCCAGCTTATCTTCCAGACTCATGGGATCGATCAATGCCTGGTTGCCGTCTCTTAAGTCAACGCTGCACCAGATAGGGGGCTTGGTAATACTGTCCTTTTTTACCCAGTCGTAGGTCACCTCGGGGGGCATAAAATAAGTTTTCTGATATTTTGCTGCAATGTCTGCGCTGTTCATGGAAATCCTCCTGCCGTATGATTACTTTTTATTTTCAAAACCTGCTGTTTTTACTATTTTCACTTATCTGATTGCATTATCTTAACACTCATAATTTCTGTAAGCAAGTTATGTTCTTATCTTGTTAATTGATGTATTTTAATGTGACATTTTTGTCATATACCTATAAATTCAAGAAAAAGGCTATTTTATTCAGTGATTATTCTTTTTTATTATTTGATTAAAATTTTCAATTGTATATATCATTTTTTGTTATATTTAAAACCATACTTTTAATTTTATAATGTTGTATAATTGATTAATTTTATTACTATGTTTAAAATGTTTTTCACAAAAAAACAGATGTCCGTGTCGGGCATCTGTTTATAGTCTATTCTCTATTTATATCCTAAACGATTTCTTCGTACTGTATACTCTCGAAATCGTAACGCCCATTCGCATTCCGGGCTGTCAAATAATTTCCACTCTCTCGAAATACCGGATCAGAATATCCGCGCAGTTCTCGATTCCTAGCTTCGTGGTATCCAGGATCATGTGATAGTTATTCACATCTCCCCATACCTTTCCGGTATTTTCGTAGTAATAATCAGCGCGCTCCGCGTCATTTTTCTCGAGCATGGCTTTCGCATCCTCATGAGAAAGCTTCTCTTTTTTCATAATACGTGCAATGCGGTCTTCCTTATCCGCACACACATACACATTAAACACATTCGGCTGATCCTTCAGGATCTCAGATGCACAGCGTCCCAAAATGATACAAGGCTGTTTTGCAAGTCCCTTTATGACTTCTGCTTCCGTCGCATAGCTATCGCCGTCCAGTTCGTGCTCTATGTATGCCTTATCATATACCGGCACTCCCAGTTTCTTTGACAGTTCCTGCGCGATCAGACTGGCTCCCGTTCCGAATCTTCTGCTGATCGTAATTACAAGGTTCATAACAAAGTCCTCCTTTGTCTCTTGCATTCCTCCCCGGTAAAGTTCCGATAAGAAGGTATTCTCATTTTATGCTATAAACCTTTTCTTTGCAAGAGGGAACCTTTGCATCAGGCAGTCTTTTCTCCGCCTTTGTCCTCACGAAATATTATTTTCAAAATCGGATAATACACCCAGAAAGAAATAATGCAGTTAATGATCATTGTGATCAGATCTGCAATCGTCTCTCCCTTTTTACCCATGTTCCAGGTATGAATGAACAGTGTGTAAATAGGTTCCTTATACCAGCCCTGTAATGCTGCAGCACTTAGCGTAATAATTATATAGGCGATTACGTACCACATTGCCGCTTTATACACATTGCCTTTGGATTTAAAGGTAACATTCCTTTGTAAGAAAAAGTTGATCACCTGTGCAATCGCCATAGTGATCTGCACTGCCAGAAAATAGGCAAGTCCTCCACCTCCGCCGGCATCCAGTGCGCCCGCTGCGTAATTAAAAATATAATATGTGGATCCGTCTGCTTCCCGACCCACCGGCCACAGCTGAAAATTAATATCCATCAAACCGGTATGTACAAATATTCCTTTAAAAACAGGCATCAATATCATCTGCAACACCGTTACTCCGTTACTGATGATAAAAAACTTTAGGAATTCCATGATATTTTTATGGTCTTCGGCGAAATTACGCCATTTTTCTTTCATTAAGTCATCACCTCTGTCTTGCTCGTATACACCTCATCCTTCTGTTCTTTTATCCCGATATGACCGGTACCTGAATTTCCTGTTCCAGACTTCCGTCATTCGCTCTAGCGACGATCGTGTCGGCCTGCTGCGCCTGTATGATTGCAAGTGCCTCTCCGTAATAGGAATCCGCATAACTGTTAAGATATCCTTCGGGATTACAAGGGCAGGCATTGCCAAATCCGAGGAGTTTTCCTCCTGTCACCGAGATCTGCATACGATGATGTTCCATCGGTTTTAAAATCCCCTTTTCATCTGTGTATTGCAGTCTCACATAGAGAAGTTCCCCCGGTCTTACTGTGCTCTTTTCCGGAATCATTAGCAGGCAGGTAGTTGCTCCGGCTGTAATCAGTTCGCAGCAGCCTGCTTCCTCTCCGGCCTCATCATAGACAATAGCTTTCAGGCATCCGTTTTCATAAGGAACGGTGAATCGGATCCTGCAATCCTTTTTCCTTTTCTTTTTTGCTATCTTCCTGCCATTTAAAAACAATGCCGCCGCGGACTCTCTCGTGTATACTTCCACTTCCGCACGTTTCCCTTCGCATCCGCGGAAGGACCAGGATTCCATGGCATCCGTCATCTTCCAGGCGGAAGGAGAATGCTTTCCAGTCTGGTATACCGGCCGCACTGCCAAAAACGGTCCTTTTTCCTGTTCATACACCACCTTTGTATACAATGCTTCTCCCAAAGGCTTTCCGGTGATATCGATTCTTCCGCTTCCCGCTGTAAGCCAATGGCTTTTCGGTGCATTCTTCGGTGCATAATCCTCATATTCCCAGGCTCCGACTCCGGTCTCGCCGATGTAATCCATTCCGGCCCATACGAAATCTCCCAGTATTCTTGGATGTTTTTCCGCAATTTCATAAAACTTCGCAGCGTCCCTGCAAAATGTTTCCGTTCCCAAAATCAGTCTTTTCGGATATTTTTTCAAATCATGCCGATATCGCAAAATCCCGTAATTATATCCCGCAATATCCATATTTTCATAGGCATCTCTTGTCTTTACGTCACAGCCGTGCAGACATGCCCCCATTTTCATGAAGGTATCTCCCACCATTCCTGCCAGACGGTTATAGAATTCACTGCCTACCGCTTTCTTTTTGGGAGATGTGTCTTCTGCTTTTTTATCACTGTACACACCAAATCCCATAGAACTCAGCAAATTGAAGAAAATATTGACACCGCAGGTTACCGGTCTCGTACGATCCAGGCGGTGCAGATAGGCTGTCATATCCTTCGTCAGCTCTATCCCTTTTTCCTGTGCCGTTTCCGCCACTTCGTTTCCGGTGGAATACATCACAACACAGGGGTGGTTATAGTCTTTGTTCACCATGTCCAGCAGATCTTTTTCCCACTGGTTTTCCATATACAACGCATAGTCATAACGTGTTTTATGGATATACCACATGTCAGTATATTCATCCAGCACCAGCATTCCCAGTCTGTCACAGGCATCCAGCAATGCTTTGGAACAGGGATTATGTGCAGACCTGATCGCATTATATCCGGTCTCTTTCAAAAGTCTTACTTTACGTTCCTCGGCATCCGGATAACAGCAGGCTCCGAGAAGACCGTTATCATGATGAATGCAGGCTCCCTTAAGAATCGTTCTTACGCCGTTTATGCAGAAACCTTTCTCTGCATCCCAGCTAAGTTCACGGATTCCAAAGGTTCCTGTGCTGACATCTGCCCCGGCGGTAATGCGATATCGATACAGGTACGGATTCTCCGCACTCCACAATCTTGCATTTTCTACCTTGATTAACAAAGCTACGTTTCCGCATTCATCCGAATCTTTGCTTTCCGTGATAAAATATACTTCGTCATCCTGCAGCCCGTGTCCTATTTCCAGGGTGATCCTACACGGTGCCTGCGCGTATATTTCGAATTTCACAAATGCCGGTGACGTTTTCACAGTTGTGATCCGGATGTTTTCCGGCTCGACAGCACTCTTTTCTCCCACATATAACCATGCCGGTCTGTATATGCCGGCTCCGGAGTACCACCTGCTGTTCGGCTGGTCGGAGTTTTTCACATAGACTTCTATGGTGTTTTCTTTTCCGTACTGTAACCGGTCATCCAACGATAGTAGGAACTGTATGTATCCATTTGGGCGGCAGTAAATCTGTTCTCCGTTCAACCGGATATCCGCATTACGATAAATGCCCTCAAACTCGATCAGAATATGTTTTTCCCTCCAGTTTTCGGGCACCCAAAAAGATTTGCAGTATAAATAGTCGTTTCCTTCAAAATATCCGGTATTTTGTGCTCCCGGGCTGTTCTCTGTCCGCTTCTCATGAAGCATGGCATCGTGGGGCAGGGTGATTTTTTCCCTGCCCGGATGCTCTGCCCGATTCGTCAGCACCTCATATTCCCAGTCCGCATTAAAATCGATTTTCTTCATCCAAGATACACTTACTGCCAGGCGCCCCAGCCGAGATCTACATCATTTAATACTTTGAAAGTACCGCTTGCCATATTGTCATTGCTGGTTCTGTTCAGCTCGATCTGGAAGAACTCGTCACCGGTCTTGTCCATGTACTCGTCGATTGCTTCCTTTGAAATAGACTTTACGGTTTCAGTGGTAGCTTCGTCATTCTGTGAATGCTGCATATACTGCGTGAAGGAAGAATACGGGGAGAAGTTACAATCCAGTGTATATCCGTTTACACTTACGACCTGTCCCTCATCAATACGCAGAGACGGTGCTGCATCCGCATAAGGTTTTACGCCTACAATGTGGAATTTGGTCTCGGAATCCACCATGAGATACCAGGTTACACCGTTTGCATCGGTATTTCCTCCGTCTTCGTTTTCATAGATGTAGTTGCCCTGAATAGAATAAGTAACATCCTCTTTGTTTCCGCCACTCTTGCTTCCGCAGCCTGCCATTGCCACTACCATGATTCCTGCCAGTAATGTTGCTAAAAATCTCTTCGTTTTTCTCATCGTTTTGTTCTCCTTTTTGAATTAATTATTATTGTTTTGAAAAAACCGCAATACTTTCCGTAACTACCGCTGCCAAATAACAGATACAGCCCACGATCAGCGTGCTCTGGATTCCATATCCGATATCGGAGATCCCTGCTGCCGCATATCCGATGCTGTCCGCCTGAGATGACACGAACATCAACATGCAGTACAAGGAAAACGCGGCAGATATTATGGATAAAAATCCGTCTGCATAAAACAGGAAACAGGAGGTTGCTGCAAGCAGTGCTGCTATAATGGCAATCACCGTCAATACAATACTCACTTTTCCGTTTGTATTTCCTGTTGTGACAATATACATCACTAATCCGACGACAATTCCGACAATTGCAATGATGGAGCAGATCAGGCCTTTCTTACTTTGTTTGATACCGATTTTAATCTTTTCCATATTATTTCACCTCCTTCTGACGTGTTTTCTTGCCAATCAACTGCATTGCGACTGCTCCTGCCAGCAATACTGCAATTACTATTGTTATAATGATCATTGTGATCTGATACCAGGTCATTTGGTTGGCTACAACGGTATCACTGCTTAAGTTGTTTGTAAGAGAAGTATTGGCAAACAGATACAGATTTCTGTGACAAGCCTCTCTCACGGCTGTGAATAATGTTGCATCGCTGCTGATCTTCTCAGGAGTCAGGGAACCGGAACCGCTGATATAAGCCTTCGTCATGGTATCGAATTCTGTCAGTCCGGCAACTACTGCGAACGCTCCGCTGCTGTTTTTCTCTTCGGAGGAATCCGATATGATCGCTCCCTTGAATCCCCATTCATCCTGTACGATATTGCGAAGCAGGCTTTCCAGTGCAGAAGCCGGCATACAACCCATGTGGTTCTTACCGCACATCGCATCCAGTGCTTTTCCTGCTGCCATAGGTCCTTCAAATGCTCTCAGATAGATCTCACGTATTGCCTGTTCATTGGCAAAGGTTGCTACCTCGCCTCTATTTACTTCCTGATCGTTTAATACAAAATGCTTAGGTCCGCAGCTCAGACCATATTCGATGGAGCCTTCACTCATTTCTTTTGCGAAGTAATAAGCGATCACACCGTCTTCACTGAAATACTCTGCATTTCTTCCGCAAAAAGGTGTTCTGTGCGTATCACATCCGGGACCCCATACACACTGATATCCGGTCCACAGTCCGTCATTTCCGTACATTTTGCCGATCTCAAGTGCCAGTTCATGATTGTAGGTGCTTGCCCACATCGGCTCTGTGGGATACATGGTTGCAGATATGGCATATTCGACCTTATCTGTTTTGTAACTTCCTACGATTCCCAGAGGTCCGTCAAACTGCAGATACTCAGGCATATTGATAGAGCTGATTGTTCCACTGTTGGCAAGACCGACAATTCTTGTCATCTCATCCAGTGTCAGCTGATTCAATGCATCTTCCCAGATAGGATCATCATAATCTTTTCCGTATAACTCATAGAAATTCACATTTGTTGCGGTTGATGCGTAGTTGACGCCTTCTTTTACGTTAGACAGATCATTATCAGTGGTCTCCACAGAATAAGAAGATCCGTCTGACAGCAGCTGCTGCATCTGATCGGTTGCGCTTAAGCTGATCGGGCCGCTCCAGGTTCCGCCCCAGTCACTTCTGGATAAGTAGGTCACTAAATCTTCACCATAGTAATTCAGATCTACGCTCTCCAGCTGATTGGTGATTTCTGCTCCTGTATAAGAAGAAGTTGAACAGGTCTGTGCATCCACTTCTCCGCTTCCGGTATACTCATAGGTAACTGCCTTCTGTGCATCTCCTTCGGCATCCATTCCGTCTGCTGTCGTATATCCTTTTGCTGCCAAAATATTATTGGCAGCTTCATGCGATCCATTACCGATTGCGAAATAATAGGTTCCGTAATCCAAAATGTAAGTTCCCGCTCCGGTATAATCATAGCTTGCGAGATGATCCATATTGACTGTGATTGTAACGGTCTCTTCACCGGTTCCAGCCGCAAGTGTCTGTGTCTTGCCGTAGCCAACCAGCTGTACAGATGCTTTTTCCACCTTATTTTCCTTATCATATTCGGTATAAGGTGTCTGTGCATAAAGTTCTACGACACTTTTTCCGTCGTAATCTCCGATGTTCTTTACATCAACGGTTACCGTAACAGTTCTGTTCTCCGTATCCCAGGATACATCTGTGATTTTCTGTGTAAACTCTGTATAGGACAGTCCGTATCCGAATGGATATACGATTTCCTGCTGATAGTTCCAGTCGCCTTCACTGTTCACAGCACCTGCCGCAGACACTGCATTTCCCTGTCCCATGACTGCATCTTCATATCTTGTCTCGTAGTATTTATAACCTACATAAATACCTTCCTGATATACCACATAGGTATGATCGTAATTGCTGAAGCTGAAGTCACCGTAATTCTGTGACGCAGGAGAAGAGAAATTGCTGTATGCATAAGTATCTACCAGATGTCCGGAAGGAGATGTCTCACCGGTAATGACATTTGCCACGCCGTACAAACCATACACACCGGTACCGCCTACCTGCAGAATCGCATCAATCTCAGGATCATCCTTCAATTCGCCGATTTCCATTACGTTATCACTGTTGATGATAACGATGACTTTATCCGAGCATTTCTTAGCTTCCTCGATTACTGCTCTTTCTTTGTCCTGAAGCTGCAGTGCATAGTGTGTGCCGTCACCGTCAAGAATTGCCGCAGGATCGGTAGGTGCATCATGTCCCTCTCCGAAGTTTCTGGAGATTACCACAAATGCCGCATCACTGTATTCCGAATAACTTGCCTTTACATCGGAAGGATAGGAAGCCGGATCGATTTCACCAATCTTGATCTGCTCTGAAGATCTTCTCTTACCCTCCTCGCTGCTTGTGTAATAATTCCAAAGAGTCTCATTGATGGAGACGCCTACGGAATCGAATACGGTCTTCAAATCATCATCTCCGGATATTTTTCCGCCGCCGGAAGACAATCCCACTACAAAGTCGGTACTGTTTCTTCCGAAGAGGCTGATCTTATCCGTCTTGTTGATGGGAAGTGCATCATTTTCATTCTTTAATAATACACAGCCCTCTTCTCCGATCTGTATACACAGATCTCGTTTTGCTGCCAGCAAGTCTTCAATGCTGGAATAGTCTGACACGAAATTATTATCTCCGTCAGCTCCTGTTACACTTCCTGTCGTGGTTCCCATATATCTGGTAATTGTGTTCTGCCATGTAAAAACAGCATCCGTACCTGCCGCAGATACTGCAAGCAGCAGGCTGAGTCCCAGACTTAATGCTTTCCACACTCCCTTTGCTTCTTTCTTTTTCATAGGTTCCTCCTTATATATTTTGCTTCAGTTCTTCTTCATACGCTTTATTTGCTTTTTGATTTCTGAAGAACTCTTTTACCAATGAACATAAACCGGAACAAAAATGACCGTTTATCATCTTTAGCATACTGTCTACCATTTTCATGGATACCATGCCTTCCGTCATCTTTGCAATCGCCCGAAATGGCATATTATAGCGGAACAGGGTATTTAAGTCAACAGGCTGTCCCTCCTTTTCCGCTCTGTCGATCTTTCTTTTCATACCATGGGCAATCAGCCTTGCCACAGGATTTCTCGCATAAATCATGCTTGATAGCGGATCATTTCTGTTTAGCAGAATTCTTTTTGCAGAATTTCCCTTTTTGTCTTCTTTTTTGAGGCTATTTTGCTTATCCTGCCGCAAGTCCTCGCTTTCTTCTGTCTCTGTCCAGGTTCCTTCCACGAAGACGGAGGATTTCAGGCGAATGTCCTGGCTGCTTGCTCCCACCAGAATCTGATAGGTGCCTTTCTCCGTCTTCCACTTCCCACATCTCTCACAGAAGAAGCGGAAGGTCTTATCGTCAAAAGGAATCGCAACCTCTTTTTCCTCACCCGGAAGCAAGTGTACTTTGTAAAATCCTTTTAATTCCTTCTCCGGTCTCACGATCCGGCTTTCCGGAAGACTTATGTACATCTGAACGATCTCACTTCCTTCTCTTGGTCCCGTGTTTTTTACATATAATCGGATTCCGTTTTCGTCTGTCCTGAGATCTCTGTACGCAAATGTGGTATAGGACAGTCCGTAGCCGAAGGGGTACGACACCGGTATTTGGTTTTTGTCAAAATAGCGGTAGCCGACAAAAATTCCTTCTTTATATACCAGATCACGTTCCTTTGCCGGATAATCCGGATAGGACGGCGTATCCTCATAGCTTCTCAGCCAGGTCTCGGTTAATTTTCCGGATGGATTGCATTCACCGGTCAGCAATTTCCACACAGCTCCGGCTCCCGCTTCTCCGGCAAGTCCATCCAGCAAAATTGCCTTACAGTCTCCTTTCCACCAGGTATTTACCATGCTTCCTGTACTGAGCACCGCCACTATATTGGGATTTTTACGAGCTAATTCGTGAAGCAATTGTATCTGGTTCTGTGCGATATTGATATCCTTTCTGTCCTTGCCCTCCGTCTCCAGGGATTCCGCAAGACCCAGAAAATACAATACGATATCCGCCTGCTCGGCCAGCTCCAGCGCTTCTTTTTCCCGCTTTTTATCTTCTTTTCCGTTTCTCTGATAGCCTCTCGCCGCTCCTACGATAGGAAGTCCCGTTTTATCGGCAAGGTCGACGATCGTTTCCACCCTGATTGCTCTTACACAGGAGGATCCGGCTCCCTGATACCTCGGTTCAAAAGCAAAATCTCCGATGATCGCTATTTTCCGGTCTTGCTTTAAAGGAAGGATTGCATCCTCATTTTTCAGCAAAACAGCACTTTTCTCCGCTGCTTCCTCCGCTATTTTATGATTCTCGGAATAAACCTTCACCGGATTTTCCAACTGCTGTCTTTTTTCCGCGACCTTCTTTGGTATTGTCAATGCGGCATCCAACAATTCATCCACGCGCTCATCTATTTGTTCTTCCGTGATCTTTCCGTCCTCAAGAGCCTGCAACAATTCTCTGGCACTGTCCAGTCCACATCCCGGCATCTGAAGAGTAGATCCGCTTTTTACGCCTTCCGTAAAATCGTTTCCGCCGCCCCAGTCTGTCACTACAAATCCGTCAAATCCCCATTCTTTTCTTAAAATCTGCGTTAACAGGAATTCATTTTCATTTGCATAAATACCGTTTATCTCATTGTATGCTGACATGACCGCCTGTGGGTGACCTTCTTCTACGGCAATTTCAAATCCCGTCAGATACAATTCCCGCAAAGTTTTTTCATCCAGTTTCGCATTCAGCGCCATACGCCGTTCTTCCTGGCTGTTCACGGCAAAATGTTTTGCACATGCCCCGACGCCGTTTTTTTGAATTCCTCTTATGGCTGCTGCAGCCATTTTTCCGGATAAGTACGGATCTTCCGAAAAATATTCAAAATTTCTTCCGCACAACGGATTCCTCTTTATATTGAGTCCCGGCGCAAGTAAAACGTGAATGTTTTGCAATACGGCTTCTCTGCCCAAAGCCTCTCCGACTTTTTCCTCCAGCTGTTCCTCCCAGCTGTTGGCCAGTGTGGACGGAGACGGGAAACAGGTTGCCGGAACCGAAGGATTCAGTCCTAGGTGATCTCCCGCGCCTTCCTGCCTTCGCACACCGCTCGGCCCGTCAGAGAAAAAGAGACCGGGAATTCCAAACTGCGGATATTCTCTGGATTCCCATTCATTTTTTCCGGTTAAAAACGCGACCTTTTGCTTTGCTGTCATCTGTTTTATCAAGTCTTCGTGCCGCATTCTCTCTATCCCTCCTTCCGTTTCGGTTTATGAATTACTTTGTGATTATGATTATACATACAAAAAAATCTAAAATATCTGTTTGGCACAAATGGTCGTAAATGTGTCACAAACTGATATTTTAGATCTTGTGTGGTATGTTTTCTTTTTGATTGCTTATTCTTTCGGAATCAGAATCCTGATGGAAAAGAAATGATCCTTTACCCCAAACTGCACGGTTCCGTTATACTTTTTTACGGTATAACTGATGCTTTTGATTCCAAAGCCATGGTTTTTTGCATCCTTTTTTGTCGTGATCGGAAATCCGTTTCGGATCGTCACATCCTGGTTGCAATAATTCCTGATTTCCGCATATACAAACTGTTTTCTCGCCGATACCTCCATGTGAATGATTCGTTTCTCCGGATCCGGGATCAGGAGCACATGCTCTATTGCATTGTCCAGCGCATTTCCGAAGATCGTGCAGATGTCCGTCACATGCATAAATTTCAAAAGGCTTCCGTCTGCCACGCAGGTAAATTCTATCTGATAATTATGGATCAGCGGCATTTTTCCGTCCAGTACTCCGTCCAGTACCTGATTTCCCGTCTGTCTCTCCGGTTGATATGCCGCAAGCTCTCCCTCCATCTGATCGATCCAAAGGGAACGTTTTTGCGGATCCTGTTCTGCCCGAAGTCCTGCAATCTGATGTTTCAGATCATGATATTTCATATTGATCAGGTCTGTTACCTCCTGATAATTGCGGTAACTGTCGTATTGTGCCGTCAGCATGCTCTGGATCTTTGACAGTTCCTTCTCCGCACTTACCTCGTATCTCAGACTTTGATATGCATATAGAATTGCAAGACCGGCACAGTCCGATAACGTACGAATGGTAAATATATCCGACAAGATCGTTCCGCTGAACGGCGTGTTCTGATATACAAAACTCAGATTACTGATGGTATACGCACAGGCAACGATCAGCAGAGTACTGAACAATTCCTTATTCCCCACTTCCAGTTCCGTGTCCCCCCGCTTCATCCGTTTATCGATCACCCAGTATATTCCTGCCACCGCACCATAGACCAGAATCAGAATGATCCAGTTCAGGAAATCTCTTTTCTCTCTTCCGTTATGAACAAAATATTCCAGCTGCCATTCCAGAGATGCCATAAACTCTGCCGACAAAAAGGCCTTCATGCAACAATAAAGCACCATCTTCTCGGAAATATCTATTGTAAAATACAACAGACAAAACATCATTCCCACCGGGAGTAGTACACATAACAGCCATACTTGGATCGGAACATCTCCCGTCCACACAAGCCACACCGTCATCAAGATCAATGTGCACACTGCCGCAATTGCAAAACGTGCCTTGCCTACTTTTCTCGGATAAAAAAAGCACGGCAGCATGCAGCAGATCCACTCCGCCAAAGCGGTATAATATCGTGGAATATTCTGATAATCGTCCGTCAGTACTTCTCCTATCATTAGTGTTCTCCCATGTATTGTGTCAATGCTGTCATAAAATCATTTCTTCTGGCTCTGCTGATCAAAAGGGTTTCTCCCTTTATCATACAGCAGCCGTCCTTTACGCCATCCACATATTCAAGATTTACAAGATAGCCTTTATTACTCCGGAAAAATCCCAGCGGAACAAATTTTTCCTCTGCATCCTGCATTTTGGCTCTCTCTTTGATCTCACCGTCTGTGGTATGATAGATCAGATTGTGCCCTTCACTCTCAATATAGTATATGGAAGACGCATCCGTCCTGACAATACCGTCCGCGGTATTTACGATAACCGGATTCCCTGCCTTGTGTGGAATCCTCTTAATCGCCCGATCCAATTTCTTGGAAAAAGCAAAATACGACACCGGTTTCAGCACATAATCCATGGCATCCACTTCATATCCGCGGATCGCATAATTTGTCATATTTGTGATAAACATGATCACGACTTTGGTATCCTGCTTCCGGATTGCTTCCGCCGCAGACATTCCATCCATAAATTTCATCTGAATGTCCATCAGAATAATATCATATTCGCCTGTATATTTTTCTACAATCTCATCTCCGTCCGAAAAACGGATCACTCTTATACTCTTCCCGGATTCTCTCTGATATTTTTCTATATATTCTGTCAGCTGCTTTGCATAAGCCTCTTCATCTTCCACAATAGCTATCGTAATCATAGGATCAACTGTTCCTTTCCACTGTAATGGCTTTATCATAACACATTTTTATTTAAAATCCAGTCCCCAGTTTTGCTCTGATTTTCCGTCATATTTCCCTTGACACCTCTCCCACAAAAGTACAATATGAACGTATACACCGCTATCCTATTTTCTAAAATTCTGCCGGTGATACAGCGCTGCATTCCTCTGGCCTTTGGAGGCGTTTGTTTAATATCGGAAATTCATAAAATTCTTATTATATTCATGAATATATTCATAATATTCTTCTGTATCATTATTAATTTTCATGCTTTCATTCATGATGGAAAAACCGCTTACGTTCATCAATAGGATCAATGCTACAATAACCCCAAGCGAGGCCCTTACAATTTTACATTTCCATTGTCTGAGCAAATTACAGTATCCTATGACGCTATAAGGCATAATAAACAGAAAATACGGTAATACATATCTGCATTTTGTCTCCCAAAATGTCCAAAACACAAAGGCTCCGATCATTAACAGAAATGGCAGTAATTCTCCAATACCTGCTTTTTTTCTGTAATCAGGTACATGAGAATACCAAACAAATACAGCGACTGGCACACATCAAAGAATGCGATCAATAGAATATTGATCTTGCCGTCATCAAATATGGTGGATTTCACAAGTGGTGACAGTTCTACATTCGAGACTTTATTACTCTGCAAAGTGAAACTTTCAAAAGTAGGATTGTTCCACAAAAGTTGCTTCATTGTAAGTATTATACCATCCGGGCGCACTTTCTGTGTCCTGCAGTCCCATGGCAATATGCGCCCATTTAGTGTTACCGGCACCAGGTTCTACCTGTAAATGGGAACTGATATAAGCTGTAGGGATACTGCTTATTGTAAAAGTCAGCACTGTAACCACTATCAGATTTCCTGTCATTTTCAGTTTCTCCTGTTTTCCCGGAGTACGATCTGTAATAAGGTGCATGAAATAAAAAACCACGATTCCCACAAAAACAATGAGACAATTTTGTTTAAATATTACGGCCAGGGCCATATTGATGCCGCAAAATAAAGAATAACGCATCTTTCCGGATTGTCGGTAGAGAAACGCCATCCAGACAGCTACTACGGCAAATGCGTATCCGATATGATCTCCATAAATATTATTGACTAAAAATGCATAGGGCAGATAGGTGGACAAAATCATTCCCTGTACTGCTGTAAATGCATTTTTTCCAAACAGCAGACAACAGATCTGATACAGCCCCACAATAGTCACTGCATAGAAAAATATGAGGATCACATACATCACATAAAAGCTTTGTACAGTATCTGCGAATCGCAGTAGAAAAGCCACCAGCAGTATCATGCCGTTCTGGTGCGGCCACATGTAAGCATAGCCTCCCGGTTCCCAGGGAGAAGGATCTCCTCCGAGAAAAGCTCCGGCACACATATAAATCTTTTCCGAATCACCAAAGAACCAGAAGCCTGTCTGACTGACCCACCATAACAGGAAGAGAACCATGCCTGTAATACAGACATAGAAAACATAGTGTCCATAGCGGTCCAGAAATTCTTTCGCTTTAAATTTTCTGGCAGCAAGGCACAACAATATCACGATTCCGATGCATAGAAGCTGACGCCAGGGATTATTTTTCATGTAATATACCCGTTCCGTCACCCTCTGCATATTACAGATCGTAAAAAGTCCCTGTAAAAAAAAGATAGCCTATAATAATGATCGATACGATACGCACAATTCGGGAATATATTTTTTCCATCTATTCAGCCTTTCCATATAGATTCCCTTTGAACATACCATATTTTCAAAATCGGTTCAATAGCCCGTCCTGTTTTGTCTATTGATACAGGTTCTGCTCGATCTGATACAGTCTTTCCCCGGTCGCCTTCATACTGTGTTCCTCCGCTAAAGCTCTGCCTGCCCGGGTTCTGCGCAGTACTTCTTCCTGTCGTTCCCCGGACAGGATCTCCCGGAGTGCCTGCTCATAGGAATCTGGATCCGTGGCTTTCCGCACCTGGACACCATCCTCCAGCCATTCGTCATACACCGGAATATCCCTGATGATCACCGGGATCTCACAGGACAATGCTTCCAATACCACAATTCCTTCCGTCTCTTCATAGCTGAAAAATGCAAACGCATCCGCTCCACTGTAAGCATCCCGCAGAATTATAGATGGTACAAATCCCGCGAAAATTACATTCTCTGGTTTTTCTGCCACAGCTCTTTTAATTTCCTCGGGAATCAGCGCATGATTACCGCCGCCAAACCACAGAAAAAGAACATCCGGCATTCTTCTCGCTGTCTCAAGGAAATCCAGAATGCCCTTTCTTCGAATAAGATGTCCTGCAGATATCACAACCTTTTTATCCACAGGAATATGAAAAAGAACACGAAACTGTCCACTTGCCTGTTCTGTTTTGTGGAAAAAATCCGTGTCTACACCATTGGTCAGTGAATAAACCTTCCTATGCAATCCATAGCTCATCAATAATTTCCGGGAATACTCCGTTGGAGTAATGACCACATCTCCCTGTCGATAACAATGGCGGATCCATTTTTTGAATAAAGGAGCCACCAGATTGGAACCGATAAAAGAATTCTTAAAATCTTCCATGGTGGAATGCCCGTAATAGACGACCTTTTTCCCCTGCCGCCTTGCTCGCTGCGCCACCAGAGGCGAATCAGGCAGTACGGTATTGATCTGAACGATATCCGCCTCTTTCCAGATATCCGTCACAATCACTCCCGCCGCCTGCAGCATTTTTTCCTGATGACGGATGGCACTGCCGACACCGCTTTTTGCCACCAGTGACTGTCCGCCTTTATAAATATATACTTTCATATGAAGATACTCCTATGCCAGATGGAAAATCACCTGGAACAGTGTCGTAAGTCCCAGGCTGTACAGTGCAATGGAAAATGGCTTCCCCAGAAAGATGACTGCCACAAACTGCTTCCATGTCATGTTCGTCGTTCCGGCAAGGTAGCAGAGAAAATCATCCGGCGCTACCGGCAGAAAAATGGCCAGTGCAAATAGTTTTAAAAATCTTCCTTTTTGCTCCGTCCACGTCAGGTATTTTTCGATCATTTTCTCGGAAAACATCTTGTACAATACCGGTCTTCCCAGGCTTCTTGCAATCCCAAAAGCAATACAGGAACCCACACAGATTCCTATATAATTATAGAAAAATCCCGGCACCGCTCCAAAGAGCAGCACTCCTGCCAGACAGCTGATGCCACCCGGTATGATGGGAAACACCACCTGAACGATCTGGATCAGCACGAAGATCAGTGCACCGATCATTCCGAAACGGTTCACAAACTGCTGCATAGTCTCCACCGATTGGAAAATGCCGCTCTGATAGCTCCAGACTGCCAGTATTCCACAGAGGATCAGACTAACCCAGGATGCAATATTGACGGCTCTTTGCCAAGCGTTTTTCTCTTTCGACCTGTTTTTCTTCGATCTGTCGCTGGTATAGTTGTTCCATGCTTCCCGCAAATCTTTTTTGGGAAAATATTTCTGCGGACTGTTTTGCATAACTGCACATTCCTCTGCGTTCATCGTATTCTTTCTCCTTCCAGCTCTTCAAATCTTTCAGGAATTCCTCTTCCGTCCGGTACTGCCAGCCGTTTTTGCCCTCTTCCACAACTGCCCGCAGACATTCATCCTTTCTACACAATAGCGGTAATCCTGCTGCCAGTGCTTCCGCATAGGTAAGCCCCTGGGTCTCACTGGTGGAAGCGCTGACGAACAGATCTCCTGCCGGATAATAAGATACTACTTCAGCGGGTGATACCATTCCGGTAAAAATAACGCTTTCCGTCACACCCAGTTCTGCTGCCTTTTTCCGTAAAGTCTCCAAATAAGGACCGCCGCCTACAATCATCAGTATTGTGCCGCTCTCCTGAATTTTCTGCTGGTACTCCAACAATTCTTCCACATTCTTCTCTTTTGCCAGACGACCTACATATAAAAGCACTGTGGTCTTCCGGTCCATTTTATATTTTTTTCGGATTCTCTCCCGAGAATCCGTCCGGGTCTGCGCGTCATATTTACTCAGATCAATCCCCGATGGGATCACTGATACCGGACAATGAATGCCATAGCGTTTTAGTAATGTCTCTATTTTTGTGCTGGGAGCGATCATACTGTCCACCTTCTCGGAAATCTGTCGCGTCAGGAACTGTACCATATCCCTGCCCCATTTCTTGTAAGGGGAAAAATAGTGGGTATAATCTTCGTATACAGTATGGTAAGTATGCACCAGAGGGGTCTTACATTCCTCTGCGATCTTTTTTGCCATGAAAAAGGTAGAAAATTCACACTGGGAATGTACAATATCCGGATTCCACTCTATAATCCCGCGATACAGTTCGCGTCCCGGGGACACCCGAAGTCTTGCTCCCGGATAAATATATCCGGCATTCACGGAACCCATATAGATCACACCCTCTTCTTCGTAGGAATGAGCTGTACGGGACAGGGTCAGGATCTTCACTTCATGTCCTCTTTGCTGTAATTCCTCCCGCAGATTGCATACCGAAGTAACAACTCCGTTGATGGCCGGCTTGTACCAGTCTGTTGTGATCAATACCTTCATCTTTTTCTCCCTTCCGTTTATTTTCTCTGAATTGATCTCAGCATAACAGACACAGGTAAATTCCATCCGAATAAAATCAAAAGTTTTCCTAAAGTTTCTGTGAGTTTTTTCCAAAATATGCACTAAAAAACAGCATTCTCCGGAAGTTTCCGGAAAACGCCGTTTTTAATCGTCTTTCTATAAAATTATTATCTTTCTTCTCTGAAGTACGCCAGTCCCAGACTTGCGGGGGGCTGATTCTCTCTCTTGCTCCGCATACTGGTGATGACCAGTACCAGTAAAGTCACAACATAAGGGATCATCTTATACAGCTCCTGGTACTCCATATGCTCGATACCGGTGGGCAGATACAGATACAGAATATACAGACCACCGAACAGGAAAGAAGCAAATACACTGATATTCGGTCTCCAGATAGTGAAGATGACCAGCGCAATGGCAAGCCAGCCTCTGTCACCGAACGCATCGTTGGACCAGACGCCGCAGGCATAATCCATTACATAGTACAGTCCGCCCAGACCTGCGATCATACATCCCACGCAGGTAGCGATGTATTTGTACCGGGATACGTTGATACCGGCTGCATCTGCGGTATTGGGACCCTCACCGACTGCTCTTAAGTGCAGTCCGGTTCTGGTATGGCTCAGAACATACGATGCCGCAAACGCAATGATCACTGCCAGATAAGCCAGGAATCCATAGGATAAAAACAGCTTGCCAAACCAGCCAAGTTTTCCCGCAAAAGGAAGTGACTTACTGAAATAACTGCTGGTAGCAGACAGTGCAATGGAAGGTACATCACTGTTCACCAACTTGATCAGGGATCCGCCGAAGAAGTTACCGAAGCCGACACCGAAGGTGGTCATTGCCAGACCGGTCACGTTCTGGTTCGCCCGCAGGGTAACAGTCAGGAAGCAGTACAGCAGTCCCATCAACAGGGATCCTAACAGGCAGCAGAGCATCGGAATCGCAATGGCAAGAAACCCATTCATGTTCGCCGCGCCTCCTGCTGATCTCTCATAGAAGAAAGATCCGATGACACCACAGATACCTCCCACATACATGACGCCGGGGATTCCCAGATTCAGATTACCGGACTTCTCCGTGATGATCTCACCGGTACTCCCGTATAACAGAGGAATTCCCTGTACGATTGCTCTCGGAATAAATGCAAGTAAAAATGACCACATGCTTACTGTTCCTCCTTTTCTGCTTTTTTACGGAACTGCAGTCTGTAAGTAATGAAGAACTCACAGCCGATGATAAAGAACAGGATAATACCTGTCAGAATATCGGAGTAAGAATGATTCAATCCAAAATTGGTAGAGATCTCACTGGCTCCGCGATCCATGAAAATGATCAGGAAGCTGGAGAATACCATGGTCAGAGGATTGAACTTGGACATCCAGGATACCAGTACAGCGGTAAATCCCTGTCCACCTGCAATCGTGGTGGTCACAGTATGATTGATACCTCCTACCAACAGCAGACCTACCAATCCACACAGAGCACCGGATAACAGCATGGTGCGGATAATGACTTTTTCAACCTTGATACCTACATATTTTGCGGTATTTTCGCTCTCACCCACAACAGAGATCTCATATCCCTGCTTGCTGTAATTAAGATATACATACATGAAAATTGTGATCACTACTGCCACTACAATACTTAACAAATATTTAGAACCGAAGATCTGCGGCAGCCAGCCCACGTTGGTGTTCTGGTTGATGATACCGATCTTACCGGATCCCTTGGGAACCTCCCATACGATAGTATAGAATGCCACCAGCTGTGTAGCTATATAGTTCATCATCAGCGTAGACAGCGTTTCATTGGTATTCCATTTCGCCTTGAAAAATGCGGGAATGAATCCCCAGATGGCTCCTGCTGCCAGGCTGGCCACGATCATGCACAGGATCACAACTGCATTCGGAAGCTTATCTCCCAGACAGATCATGCAGGCTGCTGATGCCAGACCGCCGATCAGTACCTGTCCCTCACCGCCGATATTCCAGAATTTCATCTTAAATGCCGGGGTCAGTGCCAATGCGATCAAAAGCAGGATCGCTATATTCTGAAAAGTGACCCATGTCTTGCGGACGGATCCGAAAGCACCCAGAACAATGGACTGATATACCTGTAAAGGATTGATTCCCGTGGTGATCGTCGTAATGATACCGCAGAGGATCAGTGCCAGCAGGATTGCCACGAAACGGATGCCCAGCGATTTGTACCAGGGGAGTGCATCTCTTTTTACGATATGAAACAAAGGCTCTTTATTCTTTTCCTTCATATTCTTTGCCTCCTACTCTGGTCATCAGCATACCGACCTCATTTTTGTCTGTCTTTCTCGCATCCAGAATACCACTGACTTCTCCGCCGCACAATACCATGATACGGTCGGACAGCTCCATCAGCACATCCAGATCCTCACCTACGAAAATCACGGCAACGCCCTTTTTCTTCTGTTCATTGATCAAGTCATATATAGTATACGAAGAATTGATATCCAGTCCACGTACCGCATAAGCCGTTAACAATACGGTAGGCGCAGACGCAATCTCTCTTCCAACGAGAACCTTCTGTACATTACCACCGGACAATCTGCGTACCGGAGTGGTGATACCCGGGGTTACAACCTCCAGATTTTCTACCACATCCGTCGCAAGCTGTTTGGAAGGCTTTCGGTTCGTAAACGGTGTATGTCCCTGTCGGAAGGAACGTAACATCATATTATCGGTTAGGTCCATATTGCCTACCAGACCCATGCCAAGACGATCCTCCGGTACAAAAGAAAGTGATACGCCCATCTCTGCGATCTTCAACGGATCCTTGCCAATCAGCATTTCCTTACTTCCATCATCTTCCACATAGCTGATTGTGCCGGCTTCTGTTACCTGCAGACCTGCAATGGCTTCCAGAAGCTCCTTCTGTCCACAGCCGGAGATACCGGCGATTCCCAGGATCTCACCACTGTTGGCGGTAAAGGAGACGTCCTTCAGCTTAACGATACCTTCTTCGTTACGTACAGTCAGTCCCTGTACTTCGATACGGGGCTTCGGATTCACAGGTTCCGGTCTGACAATATTCAAAGTAACCGCATGTCCCACCATCATATTGGTCATTTCCGTAACGGTGGTATCCTTTGTCAGCATGCTTCCAATATACTGACCGTTACGAAGCACAGCCACCCTGTCGGACAGAGATTCCACTTCATGCATTTTATGGGTAATAATGACAATAGCCTTGCCGTCATCTCTCATTTTCCGGAGAACGTTAAAGAGCTTCTCTGTCTCCTGCGGTGTCAGTACAGCGGTAGGCTCATCCAGGATCAGGATATCCGCACCACGATACAGCACCTTTACAATCTCTACAGTCTGCTTCTGGGATACCGTCATATCATAGATTTTCTGCTTCGGATCTACTTCAAAACCGTATTTGTCACAGATCTCCTCTATTTTACGGGATGCCTCCTTGATATTAAGCCTGCCTTCCAGACCCAGGATGATATTCTCGGTAGCGGAAAGTACATCGATCAGCTTAAAATGCTGATGCACCATACCGATTCCCAGCCGTAACGCATCCTTGGGGGATTTGATGACCTCTTCCTTACCGTTAATAAAGATCTGTCCCTCATCCGGAAAATAAATACCGGAGAGCATATTCATCAGTGTCGTCTTACCGCTGCCGTTTTCCCCAAGCAGCGATAATATCTCACCCTTATAGATATCCAGATTTACCTTATCATTGGCAATCACGGATCCAAAAGTCTTGGTAATGTTTTTCATTGAAACCGCAGCTACTTTTGTCTCTTTTTCCATCCTAGTCACCTTTCCATTTAATCCACGACCTGAAAATTTGCAGGTCTTTTAATACCTGGCATAAGCACACTGGCCGCCCCTTTTCTACCTCATCCATCCACAAAAGCAAAAGATCCATAAGGTAGAAAAAGGGCGGCGCGGCGATAAACGCTGCGCCGTCCGGGCTATTTCAATAAGTCAATTAATACTGCTCATCCAACAGGTTGATTCCATCAATTCTTACATTGAAGTAAGGAGCGGAACGGAATGCAACATCGGACTCATGGAAGTATCCGTCACTTACTACCTCATGGTCGGGAGTATAATCAGGATCGGTATCGATATCAGCTTCATAGCTGTCCAGGGTCTTGCCGTCTACAGTAAAGGTGGTGATATCATATACATGAGCCTTGCCTGCGATCAGATCAGCCTTTGCAGCTTCTACTGCTTCTGCGGTACCGTCTGCTACAGCAGCACCAAGATCGCTCAGCTCTACAGAGCCGGTCTCCAGAGTACCACACCAATCGGTATCGATAGGAGTTCCATCTGCTACACATTTAATAGCATACTCAAAGTAAGGCTCCCAGTTAACTCTGGAAGATACCAGGAAGGTATTGGGGCAGGCTGCCTCAGTGCTTCCGTTGTAAGATACGTTGGGAACGCCTGCGGTCTCACATGCGGTAGGAGCACCCATGGAGTCTGCATGCTGGCTGATCAGTACACATCCGCCCTCGATCAGCTTGTTAGCTGCTTCCTTCTCAGCGGTCTCATCGTACCAGGAACCGGTAAAGGTTACATCCATGGTAACGCTGGGGCATACGGAACGAGCGCCCAGGAAGAAGGATGTATAACCGGACATAACTTCTGCATAAGTATAAGCACCTACATAACCCATCTTAGCCTGATCCTCGGTAATATCACCGTTAGCGATCATCTCATTCAGCTTCATGCCTGCAACGATACCTGCAAGGTAACGGCCATCATAGATGGAAGCAAATGCATTGTGGAAGTTGTCAAGACCCTCAGTATGAGCCTTGGTTCCTGTTGCATGGCTGAACTGAACATCGGGATACTCCTTAGCAGCCTCTATGATGTAGTCCTCATGTCCAAAGCTGTCTGCAAAAATAAAATTGCAGCCTGCATCAGCAAGCTCACAAGCTGCTTCATAAGCTTCCTGTCCTTCAGGAATGTTGGTCTTGGTCATGTACTCAATGCCAAGCTTCTCACAAGCTGCCTTTGCTCCGTTCAGGAAGTTCAGATCATAAGTAGAGTTCTCATCATGCAGGAAAATAAAACCTGCCTTTACACCACTGACAGCTTCGCCAGCTGCTTCAGTAGTAGCTGCTGCCTCAGTAGTAGCTGCTGCCTCAGTAGTAGCTGCAACAGTTGCAGCATCTGTGCCGGTGGTAGCTGCGTTATTGGATCCGCATCCTGCCAGAGCAGTAACTGCGAGAGCCATAGCTGCGAGTAAACTTACGACTTTCTTTTTCATAATTCTCCTCTTTCTGCGCTGCTGCTTCGTTACAGATCCATGTAGCAGCGCGGGCACAGATCTGCAGATAAACCGGTGAGTCAACGCAAAAAGGGTGTATGACACCTTCATACAACCCCTTTATTGTACTCTCTCAACATTAGTCAGTATAAGCATTTGTCTGACTTCTTGTCAAGAGAAGTATTAAATTTTTATTAACTCGTTTGCGAATGTGGTTCTGAATAGTTATCTAACTCTTAAGATCGAAATGTGATCTCTCCTGTTTTGTCATCCATACTTTCCACAATAGCGAGCGACTCTACACGGATACCCTTGGAACGGATCAGGTCGCCGCCCTTCTGGAATCCCTTCTCAACGGCAATGCCGACACCCTCTACAGAAGCTCCCGCTTTATTGACAATGTCGATCAAACCCTCCAGTGCGCATCCGTTGGCCAGGAAATCATCAATGATCAGAATATGATCTTCCGGATGCAGAAATTTTTTGGAGACGATCACGTCATATACTCTTTTGTGCGTAAAGGATTCGATCTTGGTGGAATATACTTCTCCGTCAATATTTACGGACTGGGACTTTTTTGCAAATACCACCGGCACATGAAAATGCTGGGCTGCCACACAGGCAATACCGATACCGGAAGCCTCCACAGTCAGGATCTTCGTAATCTTACGGTCTGCAAACAGACGCGCCCATTCTTTTCCCATTTCATTGAACAGATCAATGTCCATCTGATGATTCAGAAAAGAATCTACTTTTAATACATTTCCTGCTTTTACTGTACCGTCTTTGCGAATGCGCTCTTCGAGTAATTTCATTGTATGTCTCCTCTTTTGTTTCTACTTAATATATTCTGTGGTAGTACTTTAGGCTTTTATGTCTCTTATTATACGCAGGATATTGCTCCTTTTTCAATAGAAGAACTATATTTCTTGCTATTTTGATTACATTTTGCTATGTTAACCATGAGAATACTGAAATCACGAGGTGTCTTATGCCTATCAGAGGATATATCATAGAAAAATATAATGCTATGACCAACGCTTATACCTGCAATCGTCTGGTACAGGAAGCTTCTGCCCTGGATATGGATCTGCAGATTGTAGGGATCCACGATACTATGGTCTCTCCGCATGGTGTTATAAATCATGGTAAAATACTGGAACCCGTGGATTTTGTCATCAACCGCTATAAATGGGGGCGGGAAAAGGATGCTATAAATGCACTTGCCACCCGAAGCTATAATCCTTTAACTGCTTATAATATCTATATTAATAAATTCGAACAGGTACGAAGACTTCATTCCGAAGCCTTTTTGATCCCGAAATATCTTCTGGGAACTTCACTGTTGCCTTTTTCTTCTATTGTAGAACAATTGGGGCTTCCTTTTGTCGGTAAAGGACTGGAAAGCTCCATGGGAGAGGAAATCATCTGCATCCGGGATAAAGCTTCTTATGAGGAACTCTCTCTTAACTACCCTTCATCCAAGGAATGGCTCTTCGAAGAATTTATCTCGGAAAGCTACGGCAGAGATCTGCGATTTTACAACATCCGCGGAGACGCCGTTGCCTGTATGCAGCGCAGATCCCAGGGGGATTTCCGTGCAAATGTAGCTCTGGGCGCTTCGGTAGAGCCTTACCCTGTCACGCCCGGCATCCGTGCCATAGCCGCAGATATTTACGAGCAGACCGGACTGGATTTTCTGGGAATTGATCTGCTTTTTGGCAGAGAAAAACCTTATTTTTGCGAAATCAATGTTATGCCGGGACTGGAAGGCATTGAAAAAGCCTCCGGTATTAATGTTGCAGCAAAAGTTATGGAAACAATACGATCAGACTTTGCATAAGGAACTCATCTCATATTTGTACCTGCACAGTGTACGAAAATATACGATACTGTAATATCGGTAAAATTGCAGGTTACGGAAAGGTATGCTTATTTTTATGAATAATGTTTCCGGAACACCACTGGAATTTCATAAGATCACTACGCAAAAAGAGGCGGAAGACTTCGTCTATGCTTCCTATCTGCGGGCTGCCACACATCAGGACTATGCCGCTCAGGATGCCGGAAAAAGACATCCTGAGCTGACGAGATCTCTGCTCCGACAGAAATCGATTGCTCCCTGTGTCGTCGTCACCGGAAGCAAGGGAAAAGGATCCGTTGCCAATATGATTTCCCGGATCCTGCAGACAAATTTATCCGTAGGCCTAATGACCAGTCCTCATATTACGGATTTCAGAGAGCGTTTCCGCGTCAATGATACCATGATCAGTGAAACCGACTTTTGCCGTCTGATGGCAGAGATCCAGCCGGAGATTCTGGACATTGCCTCCGATCTGCCGGATTCGGTATGTATCAGCCCCATGGGCATTCAGGCGGACCTGGCACTGACTTATTTTTCGGAAAAACATACAGATTTCAATGTATTTGAATGCGGCAAAGGGGCAAAATATGATGATGTAAACAACATTCGTCACGATTATGCCGTGATCAATCGGATTTTCTTAGAGCATACAAGAGAGCTGGGAGATACGCTGACTGCCATTGCAGAAGATAAATCCCACGTCATCACCGGGGAGCAGAAGTGTGTCTATTTTGCGGAACAGGAGCAGGAAGTATTGAAGGTGCTAATGCGCCGTGCCGAGGCTATGCAGGTTCCCTACAAAATATATGGTCGGGATTTTCAGGCAGAAAATATCCGCTATACCTGTTCCGGTATGCTATTTGATGTAGTGATCGGAGATAACATTTATACGGATTTACAGATTCCGTTATTGGGAAAACATCAGGCGATAAACTGCGCACTGGCTCTGGCTCTGTGCGTGGATGTCATGGCGGATCTTTGCCGGGAATCCAATGCTCCGGATATATTTTCAGATACAATGTGCAATCAAATTCGCCGCCAACTGTCTGCGATCCATCATCCGGGGCGGATGGAGATTCTAAGTTCGGACCCTTTTATCCTGCTGGATGCGTGCATCCATTCCGCCAGCTGTGAAAATGTAAAAGAAGTTCTGCGTCATCTGGGGATTTCGAATTGTACTGTTATCGTGGGGATTCCGGAGGATAAGGATTATGCCGGTGTGGTCCGGTCTATGAAAGATGTGGCTGCCCGCATCATCCTCACCAGGTCCGGCAATCCGCATTATCATTTTTCCCCAAAACAGCAGGAGTCATTGGCAGAAGAGGGTATTGGCACGATATGGACAGATTCCGTGCAACAGGCACTGACTCTGGCTGATTCTTGTCCGGATCCCATCGTAATCTTGGGAACGACTTCGGTAATTTCCGAAGTAGAGCGGATTTTTCGGCAATCTTAACTTGCCCTCACCGGATACAGGTGCTACAATGGGGGCAACCAGAAGACATATACGTAATGAATCAAAGCATTATGCAGAAAGGAGAAGTTCCATGACAGGTATTTACGGAATCGATTATTATAATAATTATAGTCTGACCGGCAATTACGGATACGGTTATTCTACCGGTGCGGTATCTTCCGCACGGTCCGAAGAGAAGGGTATGATAGTAAATCCCGGAAAATCCGATGTGGAAAAGCCCGGCAGGAAATCTTCTCCCGCGGAATGTGAGACCTGCAAGAACCGCAAATATCAGGACGGTTCCGATGAGATGGTCTCCTTCAAATCTGCATCCCATATCTCTCCACAGGCTTCCGCTTCCAGGGTGCGCGCCCATGAGCAGGAGCATGTAACCAATGCCTACAACAAAGCTGCACAGAACAACGGTAAAGTTCTCTCCGCCACAGTATCCCTGCGGACCGCGGTATGTCCCGAATGCGGCACTGTCTACACCGCCGGCGGTACCACCACGACCAAGATCAGCTACAGTGACGAGAGCAATCCTTATCAGCAGAACAAAAAATCCGCCGATGCTGCCGCAGTGATTGGACGGAATCTGGATCTGAGTGCATAGACCTCATTACCTGGACTACGCATAATTTCATCCAGGGAATATGACCATCCTCAAAGGGATCAGGTTATATCTGTTTATCCGGCAATAAAAGTAACCTATCTATTACAGGATGAATCATTTGAACAGAATCCACTTTATTTATTGCACATAACTTTTTACCCGCGTCTTTACTGGAAGCACCACAATGATATACGGATTCTGCAGGTAACCCATAATCAAGAATGATCCATCTATCATGGCAATCCGGATTAGGTTTGATTCTAAGTGTTGGATATTGATTTATAAAGTCCTTAACCACAGCACTTGTAAGAAAACCTTTTTTCCCATGACCATTCTCTGTAAAAAGAATTACCTCAACACCGGATTGTTTTTGCGACAAAAGTTGTAATGTCTTGGTATTCATATAATCATCCACCACATAAATAGATTTTGTTGCCTGTTGATAAATGTCTATGTAGGCTACATCTGCTTCAAACTTCTGTCCCTTATTCAACCTTCAATTCATAAATCTTTTCATAAGCTCTTTCTATTCGTTCGGATAAATCGTCATATGCGGTGTTTACCAGCAACTGTAAACACCGCAAAGGAAAGGTAATATATGGTATCAGCCTTTTACACTGCCACTTGTCAGACCTGCCACAAAGAATTTCTGGCAGCAGATAAACACAATAAGTATGGGTAAAAGACTAAATACTGACAATGCGAAGACATAGCCCCACTGTGTAAATTGATGTTCTCCAAAAAATCCGGAGATTGCAATCGGCATTGTCCGTTTCAAATTATCATTTAAAACCGTATTCGCCCAAGGAAATTCCTCCCATGCAGTCAAAAAATTGAAAATAGATACCGAAGCGATTCCGGGTTTTGCAAGGGGAATTATGATCCTTCCGAAAACCGTAAAAACACTTCCACCATCCATATAAGTTGCTTCATCCAATTCTCTGGGAATCCCTTCCACAAAACCCTTTATCATAAATGTGGAATAAGGAATTGTCCATGCTGCATAAAAAGGAACCAGTCCTGCAAGAGAGTTGATTACACGTAATTTTACCGCCAGTTCATACTGTGGAACGATCAGTGTCAGTCCCGGCACGATCATTGTTAAGACGATAAATCCAAACAGGAAATTTTTCCCCGGGAAATCAAATCTTGCAATTACATATCCCAGAGCCGAAGCAATCGCTGCTGCAATCAGCACGGATGCTACGGATACACACATACTGTTTAAAAAGTTGCGATAGAATTTTCCCTGTCCCAATACGTATTTGTAATTTTCCAGAGTTACCTCATCTAATGCTGGTAAAAATCGAGGGGGGTATTCATACAATGCCCCATTCGGCTTCAGCGATGTGCTGATCATATATACCATAGGAAGCACAACAATGATTAATCCGGCAATTAATATAATGTGAAGAAATATCTGTATCCATGTTTTTCTTTTCATACTCACACCTGCCTATCTTATTGATCTTTCTGCTGCATGAGTTTAAACTGTATTACAGCAAGTATCGCAAGTACTACGGTTGTAATAAAGGACAACGCTGCAGCATAGCCGAATTTTCCTGTACTGAATGCCTTATGATACATCCATGTCAGAATAACATCTGTCTGATGCCCGGGTTCACCACCGGTTATCATCTTAATAGAAGTAAATACATTAAATCCGCCAATGGTGAGCATTACTAACGCAAATAAAATCGTTCCCCGGATACTCGGTATCGTAACATTCCACATTTTATCCCATGCTGTGGCTCCGTCAATAGCGGCAGCTTCATAGAGATCTGTAGGCACCGTCTGTAATGCTGCAAGGAACACAACCATATTCCAGCCAATTCCCTTCCATATTCCCAGTAACATTGCTACTGTCATACCGCCCCATCTGGTATCCAGCCATCGCACATTTGCACTAGTAATATGTACAATATTCATCAGAAAATAATTTAATAATCCCTCTGTGTTAAACACATATTTGAAAATCAGAGACGCTACTACCCATGACGTAATTACCGGCAAATAATACAGTACCCGATATCCGACTTTAAAACGTGTAATCTGGTTCAGTAAAAGTGCAACTAAAAATCCAGCCAGCATCTGTCCCGGCACAGTCACAAGCGTATATACCAATGAATTTATAAAAACAGTCCGAAAGTATTCATCTCCCAATACTTCCTTGTAATTTTCCAATCCAATAAAACGATGACTCAGCATACTGCCAAAATCCCATTCAAAGAAACTCATAATAAATAATTTCAAAATAGGGTAGATCGTAAAAATCCCAAATACAAGTAACCCGGGTAAAAGTAATAATCCAATCTGTATTTTGCTTTTCCGTGATGTCTTCATAGAAATACCTCTTTTACAATTGGGACAGCACCTGATGGTACTGCCCCGGACTGCTATTTGACTTTATACATATGGCAAGTTATAATTAATATTATTCTGCGAGAAGTTCATCAAAACGCTCTGCGAGCTTATCCATAGCTTCCTGTGCTGTTTTCTTTCCGTTCATTACATCCGTAACCGCTACAGATAATTCGCTGTCCATTTCAGACCAGCAGGCTACGGTAGGACGGGATTTTGCTGTTTTGATAGCTTCCAGGAACGGTGCATAATCTGCTGCTTTTACCGTATCGCTTTCCAGTGCTTCCTTGTTGACAGGGATCTGTCCGCATTTTGCCATTTCCTCTTCAGCGAATTCACTGGTCATAAACTTCATAAATTTCCATGCAGCATCTTTATTTGCACTATTGAACATAGCAATATCTTCACCACCCAGAACAGATATGGATCCGGCATCTCCGGCAGGCATTTCCGTGGTTGCATATTCAAAATCAGGATAAGAGCCTTGCATTTCCGCAACCTTCCAGGGACCTTCCAGAAGCATCATATATCTACCGGTTCCAAAACCATCTGTCATCGGAATGTCACCTGCATTCCATCCTGTGATTGCACCTGCCTGATACAGTTCCGCAAGCGTTTCGATTGCCTTTACTGTCTCCGGGCTGTTGATATAACCGGATGCCTTTGTCTCCTCTTCATTGGTAATGGATCCACCCATACTCCAGATGAACGGGCAGAGATTCCAACCTGCCAGTGCCGGCTCATCATATCCCCATACCTGCTGACCATTTGCATTGGTTCCTGCTAATTTCTTAGCAGCATCAACAAATTCATCCATGGTTTTGGGAGCCTCAATACCTGCATCCTTGAAAGCCTGCACATTATAGAAGAGAATTTTGGTGTTGGTGTTCAGTGCTAATCCATAGAAGTGACCATCCACTTTTGCTGTGCTCATAGCACTTTCCAATAAGCCACCGGAGACATCATTAAAGTCAGACATCTCTTCATCCAGTGCTGTCAGAATTCCCATTTTCTCAAATTCGGGAACCCATGCACTATCCAGTCTGGCTACATCCGGTAACGTGTTTGACTGTGCGCTGATCAGAATCTTCTGATGCAGATCTGCCCATTCATGAGATACTGCATTTACCTTGATTCCCGGATTTTCTTTTTCGAATTCCGGAATCAGTACATTCATCAGAGTTTCATTTTCTGCCGACTGTGCACTATAATGATGCCAGAAATTAATGGTAACTTCTTCCTGCGAAGCACTTTCTGTAGCTGCAGGAGCCTCTGCTGTTGCTGATACCTGACTCTCTGAGCCAGTTTCAGATTCTACTGGTGATTCTCCACATCCTGTTAAGGCTGCCAGGCTCATTACGGTTGTGAGTAGAATTGCCAGTAATTTTTTGTTTTTCTTTACCTTCATCATTGTAAACATCCTCCTATTGTTTTTTGCTCGAGTTCGATGAACTCATTATGACTTTTACAGAATACGGCTCCATTTGCAACGTAATTTTGCCCTTGTATTCTGTTATGTCCTCATTTAAAAATTCCGCTTCTCCGATATCTTCCTCTCGTAACAGTTCCCCTGAAAGCACTTCTGCAAAAACGCCTCTTTCTAAAACCGGACATTCTATTTTACATTTTTTTGTTCCTCTATGCAGAATCACATAACAACTTCCAGTCTCATCTTTACGAACAAATCCATAAGTATCGGTTGTTTCGTCTGCAATAACAGTTCTGAAGCTTCCGGATCGAATGCAACTATAATTTTTCCGCAACTGTATCATTTTTTGGTACCAGTTCTTCACATCTTTATCCGCATTTTCTCCCCATTCCATACACCTTCGGCAATCAGGATCATTGTCTCCTGTCATTCCAACCTCATCGCCGTAGTAAATTGCAGGGGAACCCGGAAATAGTATTTGAAATGCTACCGCCAGTTTCAGAAGTGTTTTATCCTCCCGGCACAGATACAGGAAGCGTTCTGTATCATGACTGTCGATCAGATTATACAAAAGACTATCTGTCTCGTCCTTGTAATAAGCCAGCATATGGTTTAATCTACTGTCAAACTCTGTTACGGAAATTGACTTTTCTGCTATGTAATCTCGGAGAGCATCCCTAAATACATAATTCATTACAGAGTCCATCTGATTGCCTCGCAACATCTTTCCGGCATATCCCCAGGTCTCACCCAACAGAATCTTATCCGGATATTTTTCCTTGATCCGCATTCTCGCCTCTGCCCATACGGATGGGTCTACTTCATCTGCAACATCCAGTCTCCATCCATCAATTCCATAATGATCAATCCAGTAAAACATTACTTTTAGGATGAATTCCCTGACCTCCGGATTGGAGGTATCCAGTTTTGGCATCCATTTATACGCTCCCACACATTCATAATTATGGTGACTGGGTTCCACCGGATAATGATTGATATGAAACCATTTTACATAACGGGATTTTTCCTGTTTTTCCAGTACATCCTGAAATGGTTTAAAATGCACTCCCGTATGGTTAAATACGCCGTCCAACACAATCCGGATTCCGTAACTGTGACACGTATCCACAAGTTCTCTGAATGTCTCTTCGGTTCCAAACTGGGAATCTATCTTAAAGTAATCTGTGGTTGCATACTTATGATTAAAGTCTGCCTCAAATATAGGATTCAGGTAGATGCACTCTATTCCCAGTTCCTTCAGATAAGGAATCCTTTGAATGATTCCCTGAAGGTCTCCACCCATATGATGTTCTCTGTCAGGCAAAGTTCCCCATGGTTTACATCCTTCTGGATCATTTCCACGATTGCCATTACAAAATCTCTCTGGAAATATCTGATAATAGATCACTCCTTTTGCCCATTCCGGGAAAGTAATGACATCCGTCCCATTGACATACAGATATTCAAAGAAACCAGACTTTGGAATTACCTGCTGCAATCCATTTGCCGTATAATACATCATATTTCCACTACTGTCCGTCAGTTCAAAATAATATTTTTGATAACGCGCAATCTGATGAAATATTATTTTCCCCTGAAAATAATCAAACAGCCCATCTCTGTAGCAGCATTTCAATTCCTGTTTCTTTTGGTTCTCCGGTTTTGTTCTATCCCAGTAAACTAAAATGCATTTCGATATATCCTTTTTTGCACAGCGAATCTTAAATACTAATTCATTTCTCTTTACCGGATATATGTACTCTTCCGTATTGAAATGCTGTATTGCTTCTTTTTTCACTTCTTCCGTTTTTCTCCTTTCATTGTAGATTCCCTCTCAATAATTCTCGTCGAAAGCAATACCTCCTTTCTGTGCTGTCCCGGATTCTGAATAATGGAAAACAACGTATTGGCAGCTTCTTCTCCAAGCTTATACGTATCAATATCCACTACCGTAAGTGGCGGATCCATATATTCTGCCAATGGATAATTATCAAATGTAATGATTCCAATTGATCCAGGAATAGTTATATTTTTCTTTTTTAAAAACTTCAAAGTCTCGTAAGCAACCACATTATTGGTGCATATAATACTGTCAATATCTGGATACTTGTTGAGCGCCCTTTGTAGCGCTTCACCGATCTGATTACTCTCCGCCCCACATTCAACAATTAAATTCTCAGCCACATCTTTCCCATTTAGTCCTATCGCTGCCTGAAATCCCTGGATTCTCTTTCTTTCAAACATTGTTATGCGATTTTCAACAAGTAAAATCGTCTTTTCATATCCCATCCGGTGTAGATAATTTACAGCATCTTCTGCCCCCTGTTTATTATCCATATCAATCCAGTGAATACCATCTCTTACGTTATCCGGTTCGCCTAACACAATAAACGGAAAATGATTACCCAGCAGTAGATCTATCAGTTCCTCTGTTGCTGCAGAAACGGGAAGTATAATACCATCTATCTTTTTCTCTAAAATCAGATTTTTGACGGCACTATTATCCTCTTTATCCGAATCGCTGGTAATCAACAGGTTAAACCCTCTCTGCTGCGTTACCGCTTCTATTGCCGAAACACTTCGGATAAAAAAAGCATTTGAGAATGCATCACTGTTACCGGCATCGATTACCAGCCCTATCGTAAAAGTACTCCCATTTACAAGGCTTCTTGCCAGGCTGTTTGGATGATAATCCAGTTCTTTCATGGCATCTTTAATTTTCTGCCTCGTTTCCTCTGAAATACTGGCTGTTCCATTAATTACTCTTGATACTGTTGATGGATTTACTCCTACTTTTTTTGCAATGTCTTTAATTGTTGCTGGCATTATATTTTCACCTATTTTCCTAATGTCATTCTTGTTTATGCAAACGTTTGCACTACGTTTCAAAAAAATAATGCAAACGTTTGCACTGGTTATGCTTAAATACTATCATGCACACTCTAGTTTGTCAATAATCTCTTTTATAATAATCTAGCCAACACTAACCACTTGTGTATCATCATCTGGAATATATAGAACAAGATAATTGTCTACTGGCGCTACGCGTAGCCCTCGACTTTTCCATGGTTCCAATTCATATTGTCGATATCTCTTCGGCATATGATCAAGATCCATAATACATGCTTCAAGCCTATCAAGCTGACCACTTGCATTTTCTGGTGCCTGCAGTTCAAAGCAATGTATTCGAAGATTCCACGAAGGTCTATCTCGGCCTGATCTGAAATCACGATATCATAAATCATAAATTGTAATCCTTGCGGATATCAGCAAAAACAGATTTTGCTGATCTAGTATGACCAGCCTGCATATCTGCATATCCTTTCTCTAATTCTGCATGGCTTCATTAACTTCTGCATCGAATTTACTCCCCAGCTTTATGCTGTCATCCTCGTAGTTAATCACATAGTCATAGATTTTTGATAACAAATCCTTCATGGTAACGTGCCTCCTTTCCTACCACATCAGAGCATAAAATATAAGCAGTTTTATGACATGCTCAGGTCAAATAAAAAGACACCAAGATTTCTCCTGATGCCTTTGATGCTCATATATAGAGGGGTGGGGTTCGGAACTAAGAATATATTTTAAGTGATAATCACCAAGTTGTTAAAAATTTTTTTTGTATTTTTTTATCCATATACGACACCTACATATGTATGTTATTATATAGTATATGTATAAAGGAGGCATCTTATGGACTATAAAGATATTTTATCAGCGGCTAAAAAAGAATTAACATCCTTGGATTCACATTTAATTGATGTATTGGATTTAACCAAACCATCTTCTCTTGAGTACGCTAAACAATTATCAAAAGTTATTTCAAAATTATCTCCTCTACTTGGTAATATGATTGAATTCTCTACTGTAGATTTGTTAAACAAGTATGACTGGAAAGGACAAGGTAAATGGATTAGGCAAGACCCAGGCTTTCCAGATGCTTTATTTGAAAGTGATACTATTTTCCCAAAGCCGGGTATTGAAATTAAAGCTTGGTTTCCTCTTGCCACTGAGATAACAGCACGATTCAAAGATAGCGTTACAATTTTTAGTCAAAATAATATTGATGTTGCATTAATCGCATGGTTGCCAGAACACGTAATATGGGGAAAACCACAAATTATAGATGTTTTAGTCGTAAGCGGTAAAAGTGTAGCTGAAGCAAGAGATTTACATTATCATAGACCACCTGATTATTTAGTATTTGAACCAGAGGCCACGTCTGACAGAACGTAAACGCTCCATATCCGGTACCTTTTCTGTCCTTTGA
>ERZ779649.243-NODE-243-length-47778-cov-7.618570_pt1 | contig 47778 bp, 44 predicted proteins | sample MGYA00511882_ERZ779649 | MGnify/ENA primary metagenome ERZ779649 (study PRJEB29588, sample SAMEA2157793) | human gut metagenome | biome: human gut; feature: human-associated habitat; material: faeces | place: Denmark | collected 2008/2010 ... | reverse complement strand
TAGGGCGCGAAGCGGCCTTGCAGATTTTTAGGGACCCCGGCCGTAACTTCGCACCCTGAAACGAGCAAGGTGAAGTCATGACAAGGTTATAAAAAAGAGGAAATAGCTATAATGGGAAAAAGAGATAAGGAAATACAACAAGATTCGAGAGGTGCCGCCCGGCGGCATTTTGATTTTAATCTATGTGGCAAATACCTTTTACCGTACAAGTGAGGGTTGCTTGCAGACTCGAGTAAAAGTTGACAATGTTTCCCCGGCTGTATAGGACTCGACAAATGATGTAGATAAAGTAGTTGTGGATAATTTGGAGAAGATTGCTAAAGAACATGGACGCAGTATGGTTCAGGAATCTTTGGCATGGATGCTTTCCAAACCATTCATCATTTCGCCTATCGTGGGAGCTACTTCAGTAGCACATATTGAAGAAGCTGTTTCGGCTCTTGATATTCGCTTGGATGAGGATGAAATCAAGGCTTTGGAAGCTCCGTTGTGCCACACATCAAAATCGGCGCATTCTAATATTCGTCGGAGAAACGGACAAGTTTTGCAAATCCCAACCTTGTTATCGTCACGAAGAAACGAAGTCGGGATTTTTTCGACTTTATATATCTATTATTATCGGCGGTGGCTATATATCCGTAATATCGTTTAATCTATCTGTAATAATGGTATGGACTTTAGTGCAAAAAATCAGCACCTTTGTAGCACCGACTTGGATAATAAACAATTAAACAATAAATGACAATGAAAGAAGTCTTAGTAGGAGCAGGTCAAATAGGTATGACCATCGCTCGTCGTATGGGTTACGAAAAGAAAATTGTATTGGGTGACCGCAGCATAAAGAATGCAGAAGATATATTAAAAATACAGTTTATGAGAAGAATATTTAATCTGGCTGTTTTGCTTGTGCTCTGTATCGCAGGAGTGCATGCACAAACTACGAAAAACAAAAAAACAATGAAAAGTATCATCGTGTATTATTCCCGTCCCGGCAACAATTACGTGAACGGTGACATTGTAAACTTGAAAGTGGGTAACACACGGGTTGTTGCCGAAAAGATTCAAAAGTTGACCGGAGTTGACCTATTTAGTATTGACCCGGTGAAACCTTATCCCGAAGATTACCGCCAGTGTACGGAAGTAGTGAAAAAAGAGTTGGACAGCAACGCGCATCCCGCTTATAAAGGAGATGTAAAGAACTGGGATGAATACGACACTATCTACTTGGGCTATCCAAACTGGTGGGGGACTATGCCAATGGTAGTGCTTTCTTTCTTGGAGAAACATAATCTTACAGGAAAAACAATCCTGCCATTCTGTACGCACGAAGGTAGTGCCATGGGCAACAGCGAGGCAGACTTGAAGAAATCTTGTCCAAAGGCTACCATCAAGAAAGGGCTTGCCGTCAAAGGCAGTACCGTTGCCAATGCGGATAAGTCCATTTCCCAATGGATTAAGAATAACCAATAAAACGGTGAAACTGAAATATCTTATGCCGTCTGCGCCTTTACCGGCATAAACCTCAAAAAAGATATATACGAGATATGGACTTTTTATATTCTGGACAGAATATTTTTATCATTTTTCAGGCAAATTCCGCCAAAAAGAATTATTTTTACCGTGTATATCAAAATAACATATAAAAATGAAAGAACTTTTAGATCAAATTCAAGAAGCATACAAGGCCTTTGAAACAGATGCACAGCTTCAAATTGAGAAAGGGAATAAAGCTGCAGGGACACGTGCTCGCCAAGCATCTTTAAATATTGAGAAACTAATGAAATCATTCCGTAAGGTTTCATTAGAGGCAAGTAAGAAATAAGTTCCTTTTTTAGAATTTAAGATGAAATGAGGGTATGTCATATTGATGACATATCCTCATTTCTTACTAAGAAAACAAGGTTATTTTTTACTTTCTTCAAGGGATATCTTACGGAACTCCTTTGTCAGTTTCTCCAGTTCTAAAGAAGCTTTACGTGCACGTGTCCCGGCTGCTTTGTTTCCTTTCTCAATTTGGAGTTGTGCATCAGTTTCGAATGCTTTGTATAGCTCCTGTTTTTTTTGAAAAGTGCTTTTATATTTACCTATATATTATTAAAATGTATCCACAAGGATAGTGGATTAAAAGAAAATCAGTTCCTAAAACCGGAAAATAGTTGCTTGTGAAAATTATAATTTAACAAATATGCGTTATTTTCTATTAAAAAGATTGTATCGCCTAAAAAAATGGAGTAACAATCTAAGAATCAAATTAAATGGAAGTAACATTATATCGAAAAAATCTTCTTCGGTATTGGTTGAATTGTCAGTCAAATGCTTGCAGATTTCAATGATTTTTGCGAATATTACACATAAGTTTGCAAAACAAATACATGAAGACAAATGAATTTATTTTTCGGCTACGTTTTTGGTTATTGCCGTTGTTGACAGGTGTAATATTGCCATGTACAGCACAGAATAATCCCTATAAGATACACGACACCCTTTATCCCCTCTATCTGCGAGCGGATAGACTGAGCAAGACCTCCGAAGGGCTATCTGCCGCTGACAGCTTGCGCCTCGAAGCTTTACGTATAGGCGACAAGAAGGCTGAATGTCTGGCCTATACCATTCCTTTGAGATACTATGCCAAGCGGTCTGATTGTACCAAGATGGAGATGACCGTAGAAGAGTTGAAGAAAATATCACGCGCCAACGACTATCTTCAATACTATTATTATGCCTATAGCCAGCTTATTACTTGAATAACAACCGTTCGCTCCGTGCTTTGCAGACCGTTGGGGAAATGAAACTGGAGGCCGTAAAAGACCAGCATCCTTATGGTATATACACTTGTATCCGTGCGATGTCGAGAATCTATTATTCACGTAGTCAGCTTCCGCTGGTCAATGAATACAATATGCAGGCATTGGACTATATGCTCAAGGAATTACCCGACCAGGACCCTACACAGCTATATGTCGAAGTGGCTCAATGTTATACCCGGGAAGATAAGTACGAGCTTGCCTTGGAATATATCAAAAAGGCTGAAAAAAGTGCGATAACCGAACGTGGCTTCATCCTGACTCTTATACAAAAGTGTATCATCTTGTGCAAGATGAAACGCTATGGCGAGTTTTCCCGGTTTTACGGACAGTTGATGAAGAGCGTGGAACAGCATAGAAGTTTTGAGGAAGCCCCATCCATGATTGAACTCAAAATACAGAAATGTATCATGGAACACCAATACGGTCGCGCGCATAAATATGCGGAGCAGATGCCAAGAGTTGAGGCCATGCACCTTCATGCTTACATTTATAAGGCAAGCGGGATATATCAACAGTGTATTGACGCCTTATATGAATGGCAAAATGCCAAAGATCAGAATTTGACCCGACTGCAACAATCTGACATTGCCGAATTAAACGTCCAGATAGGCAACGAACACCTTAAAATGGAGAACATGCGTCTTGAACTGGAACAGCAACATTCCACCTCACGTTATCGTACCATCCTCTTTTTCACTATCATTACTTTTCTTGCGCTATCAATCTGTTATCTTATCTCCTATCTCTATCGTCGCCGTAAGATAACCAATGAGTTGCGTAGTAAAAATGAGGAACTCCGTATTGCCCGTGACCAGGCTGAAGTGGGTAACCGCATGAAAACTGCTTTCATACAGAATATGAGCCATGAGATACGCACTCCACTTAATTCAATTGTTGGATTCTCACAAATCATAACCGATCCCGATATGAAGGTGAGCACTGAAGAAGCGCAGGAATACAGTCGGCTGATTCAGCGCAATTCCGAGCAGTTTACGACTCTGGTCAATAATCTTCTAAGTCTGTCCGATCTGGAGAGTCGTGAATATGTCGTACGTTCAGATGTTTACTCTTGTAATGAAATCTGTCGTGAAGCTATTGCCGCTGTTGTTTATCGCAAGCCTGATGGCGTCCGGCTTTATTACACCTCTGAAGTTTCAGATGATTACTTGATTCAAACCGACAACCAGCTTGTACGTCGGGTTCTAATTAATTTGCTGACTAACTCGGAGAAGCATACAACAAAAGGAGAAATACATCTCCACTGTTCACTTACGGAGTCTGCTGATCATATCACTTTTTCTGTCATAGACACAGGTTGTGGCATTCCGGCGGACCGCATATCCACCATCTTCAAGCGTTTTGAAAAACTGGACCCTTTTGAACGGGGTACTGGCTTGGGGCTTAATATCTGCCGTATTATAGCTGAACGACTGGATGGCGAAGTGCGACTGGACACCGACTATACCCAAGGCATCCGGTTTCTTTTTATTCTGCCGCTACAACAGTATCGCGAATCTCAAACTCCGGTGGATTAATTTTAGAAGGCGTGGAGGTATAGCACTGATTAAAAAAAGGGATACTCCCCTTCTATGAAAATCGTCAGATCTTGAGGTTCATGCAGTGATTGGTATATCCCCGCCAGTCTTGGCTTGTGAGTTATTGATATGGATTCGGGTAAAAAATAACATTATCAGCAAAAATAGGGAAGGCAAACCTCGCGGCCTACCTTCCCTGATAACGGGTTAATTAAAACCCCATTCAAGTTACTTATTCAGAAGCGCCCGATTTCACAATCCGCCATCTCCTTTTACGATTGACAATTGTCTAAAATTTGCATTAAAAGTAAATAAAACAATTTAATCCTGTTTATGACCAATCCTCAAAACTATTTCATTGAAGATGCATCCGTTGAGGGATTATCTCCATTTATATACAGCAATAAATGTGTAATGTCAGAAATGATTCAATCTCAGCTAAATTTTGTTCTTCACTTATTTTAATCGTTGTCATTGGAGTCAGTACTGCATTCATCATAATTATACTCCTTGTCTGATTTGGATAGTTGTTGTCTGTCTCTTTGCGCCAAAGAAGGATTGTTTGAAACCTTACCGTTGCGCACTTCGGTTGGTGTTCCTCCAAAATGTTTCCTGCAAAATGTGACAAAGTGAGAGGTGGTGGTAAATCCAAATTCCAACATGATTTGTTTGAGTGGGATTTCTTTCTTCATCAGTTTGCTTTTGAGTTGGACAGCCTTTTGTTCTTGCATCCATTTATATGGCGTTTCTCCAAAGTTTTCTTTAAAAAGTTCTCGGAATGTTTTGATGCTATACCCCAAACGTGCAGCAAGTTCCTCTGCAGTCTTTGCATACATATAATTACTTACGACCAATTCGGAGAAAATCGGATCTTGTCCGATAAAAGGGGCAAAAGCCTGTATGCGTTCGCTGTCTGTATAGAAATGTTTGAAAATAAGGTATATCTCTTGTGCTTTTACCATATAAATGTGGCTGCAGGAGAGACCACTTTTTTTATAATGAATCAGTTCCTCCACGCATTGCTTTAGCTCCGGCCTCAATTTTACCTTGTCCCAAGTATAAGAGCCTTCGGCCTTCTTTTTTGCCAATAAACGTACTCCTTCTTCCATGCATTCGAATTTCACGCTGTATTTCAATAAGGCAATATGCGAGGGCTTGACAACAATTCCTGTAAAGTTCATATTTCGGGGAAGGAAAAACATCTCACCATTTTCGAATGTCTTATTTTGATAATGTCCGAATGACATTCTTATTTCTCCGGATAAAACGAATAACATATAGTTGTCTTTTGCTCTATGTGTAAAACGATAATCCGATTCTAAAAGGTATAAATCTTCAAATTCCACAGGATTAGTCGGAGTGAAATATATACAATCTTCTTGCTTGTGCGTGCACAACTCCAGTATCTCTCTTTTACATGTCATATATTCTATTTAAAATCAGAACAAAGATACTTTCTTTATTTCATTTTATTGAGAGTCGTCCTTTAATAAAAGGTACTCTTTCGGGTATATTTAGTATCAATAAAGAAATAGCTGAATTTATTGCGAACTGTTAGTATTACCGATTGGAAAAGAGAATATTGTAACTTCATTTTTGTTTTTTTAAGTTTGTTTTTTCTTATGATTTTGTAGTGGAAACACTACAGCTGTCACAGGTCTGACTTGCTCCTGTCCAATTTGATTTTTTTTTTTGCAATAATAGTTATTATCTGAGCTTTTGAGTACTATTTTTACCTCAACACACACTATTTTGCCAATATTGAATTACTAACTTTACATAATATTCTGATACTGGGGCAAGAAGCCTATTTATTAGGGATATGGATATAATGAATCGTTTCGAAATAAAAGTAGATTTCCTTGTGCATTGAGGACGGGGTCTTTACAAAAGCCCATTTTTCTTTGATTCATGAGGTTTTTATAAAGAAAGTTTTCTGAATCAAATAATTTAAAACTAAAATAAATGATAAAACATTTGCTGAAATTTATTGTCTCTTGCTGTATGGCATTGTTTGTATTTTCATTTTCACTTCATGCAAATCAAAAACCTGATAAGGTGATTCTGATAGTTACTTCATATAATCCTGATACACATAGAACTTCAGAGAACTTGTCTACTTTCGCGGATACCTATAAGTCTCATGGCGGAACTTACCGGATTGCAGTTGAAACACTGAATTGTAAAAACCTTTCTGAAGTTTTTGTATGGAAGAAACGGATGGAGGCTATTCTTTCGAAGTATAAAGGAGAGAAAACACCGGCTATCATTATTTTATTAGGGCAAGAGGCCTGGTCCGCTTTTCTTTCGCAAAAATCAAAGGATGTACGTAATATACCTACCATGTGCGCTATGGTCAGTCGCAACATCTTGATGTTGCCAGAAGACACTGTCAGCCTGCAGAACTGGAAACCGGAAAATAAGGACATTTATACTGATTTCTCTGATTATAAGATTGTGGGCGGATATGTTTATGAGTATAATCTGGAAAAAAACATCAGTCTGATGCAACTTTTCTATCCTAATATATCCAAGTTTTTTTTTCTTTCGGATAACACATTCGGAGGGGTTTGTATGCAGGCATGGATGAAAAAGGAGATACAAAACTATCCACAGTTTCAGGTTGAGTTTCTTGATGGCCGCCGACAAAGCTTTCTTGACGTGAATAAAAAAATCCGTAATGCACCGGATAGTACCTGTGTGTTGGTTGGAACATGGAGAGTGGATTGTACGGAAGACTATGTATTGGGGAGCACGACTTATGTATTACATGACGCCAATCCGGATTTACCTGTATTCACTCTTTCATCAGTCGGACTGGGGCATTGGGCATTAGGCGGCTATATGCCGGATTATTGCATACAAGGACAGAGACTGGCAGAGGATTGTATTGACTACCTGAACCCGGATAGGCGTAAAAATATCCGTATTCATACCTTACCCGGTAACTATGTATTTGATGCCCGGCGCATTCATGAATGTGGAATGGACAGCATAAGTTTACCGGAGGATTCCCGTTTTGTGAACCGTCCGGTACCATTCATTGAGCAATATAAGTATGAAGTGTTTGGAGTCGTTGCCATCATCACGTCCTTGTTTGTATGCCTTCTTGTGGCACTCTTTTATATCCGCCGCATAAGAAAATTAAAATTTTATTTAGAGAGACAAGGGGAAGAACTACGGGGAGCAAAGGAGAAGGCTGAGGAATCTGATAAACTGAAATCCGCATTTCTTGCCAATATGAGCCATGAGATACGGACACCACTAAATGCCATTGTCGGCTTTTCGGATATATTGGCTAATGCAGGGGACGGTGCTACTGACGAGGAAAAAAGCCAATATAACGATATCATTCAAAATAACTCCCAGTTATTGCTTCATCTGATAAATGACATATTAGATATTTCGCGTTTAGAGTCGGGTAAGACAAAGTTTGTGTTTGCTGATTGTGATGTGGTACAAATGTGTCATATTGTGCTTAGCACAGTAGAGCAGGCACGGCGTACCGAGGCTGAATACCGGTTTGAAAGTATGGTTGATTCACTTATTTTGAATACAGACGAACAACGGCTCAAGCAGGTGTTGATAAATCTGCTGACCAATGCAAGTAAGTTTACTCCTTCAGGTATCATATGTCTGTCCATTCAAATTAAAGAAGAAAGGAATGAAGTGGAATTTTCTGTAACTGATACCGGTTGTGGTATTCCTGTTGAAAAAGCAGAAAAGGTCTTTGCACGTTTTGAAAAGTTGAATGAACATGCCCAAGGGACAGGCTTAGGACTTTCTATCTGCAAGATAAATGTAGAGAACTTGGGTGGAAAAATATGGGTGGATACAAGTTATACAAACGGGGCGCGTTTTGTGTTTACACATCCACTTAAAACTGTTCCTCAAAAATAGCAATAGCAGGAGACCATCTTTATCACAAAGACAGCCTCCTTGGGGGTGGTTAACAAAGTGTTTCTGAGAAACTAATCAACATTGGATAGATTAGCATAATAGCGCGATATACATTCTTAACTTAGAAGAATATAAGAAATTAATTTAACTTTTCCACAAATGAAGCTGACGGTCTGAAGACTGGAACGTTGTGGGCAGGAATGATTATAGGCATATTTTCGGAAATATCTCTACCCACTTTTTGTGCACGATGTTTAATGATAAAACTTCCGAATCCACGCAAATATATTTCATGTCCTTCATTTAGTGATTTTTTTATGGATTTCATCATTGCTTCCACAACTTGTGATACAACTTCTTTATCGAGGCCGGTTTTCTGTACTATTTCTTTTATGATATCCGATTTTGTCATGGCTTTTTATATTAATAGTTAATAAACAAATATAGTGGTAAATCCTTCAAAAGAAAAGATCTAATGGTATGCGCTTATTACGTCACTATTGTAATTCATCATTCACTTTTGGGGACTTCTGAAATTTTGCGGATATAAATATCCCGTTGCGGGAAAGGTATCTCAATATGATTTTCATTCAGCGTATTATAGATTACTTCATTTACCCGACTGACAAATCCGACCTTTTCCTCTACCAACACCCAAAAAGTGACTAAAAGATTGACGCTATTGTCTCCGAAGTCACTGATTACAACCTTGACACCTTGTTGGGTGCTGACAATCTGCTTTCCATCTGCATTTACACCCATTAACGGCTCTATGGCAGAGACAATTATACGTCGTACTTCTTCCACATGAGTGCCATAAGCCACTCCGACAGGTACTTTTACCAGCTCATAACTGTGATTGCGGGTGAGATTCTTGAAATTTTTGTTGAATAGTGAAGCATTCAGAAAAGCAATGATACTACCATCCCAAGTGACTACTTGCGTGCTTTGGTAGGTGATGCTTTCTACCTTGCCAAGAATACCGTCACACTCGATATAGTCACCCACCCGGACACGTCCGGTCATGAGTGAGATGCCATAGAAGAAGTTCTCCAATAAATCCTTCATGGCGAAACCCAAACCCGTTGCCAAACCTGCCGTAACTAACGATATCCCACTCTTGGGCACTTGCAGAAGCACCAATGCGAAAATAAAATATATACCCCATACGGAGATGGCAATTATATTACGTGCCAGTGTAGAGTTGTAACTCTGTTCCCTTATCCTTCTGCATTTATAGGCTTTGTAGAAAGCGCTTGCCGCATAATTCAAGTAGCGGAAGAAAAACCAACAAGCGGTCACCAGACTGATTTTGAAGAGGGAGAGTTGGATGACTCCTTTCTGGTCCACAAAGTTGTAAAAGAATATTTTGCGGCAGATGGCTGTCATATCGAACACATCCGCAGCCCAGTAGATACTTGCCAGAATGGATAGAACAGCCAGAATGGGCATTGCGGCACGGTTTATGAGGTCGTATAGCCATGTCTTGCGAATGAATTCACCTTTCCGCAGAGCCGATTGCCAGTGCAGCCGTCCCTTTTGGGCGGCAGCCTCACCATGAATGGCGAGAATTTGCTTTACCATATAATGCGCCTCAAACATATTCATCAAATCATAGCAGCAAGTGATGGTCTGTATGGCAGCCAGCTGGAATATCCACCAGATCATAATCTGGACGGCCAGCAGTACATATCCGTACCATGAGACCAGGCTGGCGGCAATCATTACTGCAAGGGAGATGCCGGCATACGCCACGTCACTGCCTGGCAGCTTGACTTTGCGTCGTTTCAATACCCGATATTGCCAGAAGGTAAACAGCAGCAGTATCGGGGGATAAATTAGATTGACCACATTATTGGGTATCAGTACAATGCGGAAAATTATCACCAGAAATGCCATCCAAAGGAAAGGCACATAGACCTGCAAACCTCCTTTGAGCTGCCTGGCTTTGAAACGGATAAACAGGGACAACAGAATGGCCGCCAACAGCCACGCGAAATTTATCAGGAGTCCGCAGGCCATTAGGACGAAGTTCTGTTTTACCGAAGCCCTTGCTATCATGACGGATATGGCAAATATTGCCACACCAACCGTCAACATTAGCAAAGAGCGTTTTGCCTTGAACGTTTTTGTGGAACGCAGACGTCTGGGCAACAACCAACGCAATATGATGTTACTCAGCAAAGTGGCTACAAGGATATAAAATAAGGTAAAAATACTGACACTGAGCACAATGGGGCCACGCCATTCGGAAGTGGCGGAACCGTTTTGTTTCAGCGGTAGGTATTTGTCGCTCACATCTTTCTTTGCCAACAGATAATTCATGCGGATTTTGCGGAGCATGGAGAGGTAGTTGTCGCCACCGTTCACGAAAATATTCTGTTGTAAGGTACCGTAGCACGTCATGGCATAATCGTTTAACTCTTTCAGTTTCCGGGACACCCGCTCGTAATGTTCGCTGTCTTTCAACACGGCATTTTGCAGGTGGATGAGGTTGTCACGAATCGTTCTGGCATAAGTCAGGCACAGTTCGCGGTTTGCCTTTTGCCGGTCGTCCAGCAAGAAGGGGTGGACATCCTCTTTCTGTGCCAGAGCCTGTTGTCGCAGACTGTCGGGAATAGCCAGCAGCAAGCTGTCCACGGCATGCTCCGGACGGGGTGGTAACTTGGTCTGTCCGATGGCGGGAGGCAATTCCTCCAACGATTTTATCAGTCCGTTGTAACGTATCACTTCCTCTGTTATCCGTCTTTTTATCTTGTCGTATGGCAGATTGGTAGCACGCAATTTTTTATACTGCTCCGTGGCTTCCTGGCAGGCATATGCGAGGTCGAATGTGAAGTCGGTCTTTTGTGAGTAGAGCATTAAAGCTATTTGGTCGCTCCGTTGCATGAACTGTATCAATTGGGCATGTTGTGCCTGGTTCATCTGTTCGTACCGCAATATATTTATCTTTTGCTCTTCATAGGTGCGCTCCAGCTCACCTTTCAGTACTCCCAAAGTTTGGGCAAGGTCCTTCTCTTTCAATACGGCTTGCATGGGCAGTATTATCCAAAGAAAGAAGAGCAACGAAATTTCTATTCTCTTCATGTTTTATGATAAATGTATAATCTTTATAATTATAGTAGTTTCTTATTTAAGCAATTACGAAGTTAGGGAATTATCCAGTTATAAGAAGTTTCGATTCGGGTAAAAAAAGTGTTTATTGGTGACGATAAACCTATTTTTATTAATTCAGACTTTGCCCTATGAAGAAGTAAAGGGACTTGAATGGAAGAGTGATTATGTTTTTTCACTCAGTTATGGCCGGACTTATTATTTGCATAAGTATCTGTTATTTAATATGCTAAAATTCGGTTTGGCTCTTTCTATTTTACTTTTGGCGGTGCTATCGCTTATAAGGCTATCTCATTAGGAGTTGAAGGCAGGTGAGGAAGTGGCAATTATAAATTTCTTTCAGTAAGTGATGAGGAAGGTTTTGATGATAAAGGTGTGCTTGGAATTGACAGATATAACCGAAATATTCGTCAATTCCACGTTTGTCCGGGGTGGAAATGGAGCCCTCATAACCTCCGGCCCATTTTCCGAACATACCCGTAGCATAGCCGTTGTCCTTCATTATTTCGGGCAGGATGACATGATCGATACTATAGGGTGCTGGCCGACGACAACATAATCCAGGTTGTTGCCATACATCATGGTAGGAGAATTTCGCCAATACTCTTTGTTGTCACGTATCTCACAGTGTCCGGTATGTTGCCCGGTCATGAATGACGCCCGTGAGGGAGCACTTACCGGGCTGCCTGCGTAAGCTTGTGTGAAACGCATCCCCTCACGTGCCATCCGGTCAATGTTGGGTGTCTGGATATGAGGCTGTCCGTAACAACCTAAGTCGCCATACCCCATGTCATCGCACATAATGAAGATGATATTGGGACGTAAGGCATTTGCTTTTTGTGCATAGCCGTTCCATGTAGAGAACAGTAACGTACCAGTAACAGGTAATAAGATTTTTCCGGTCATAGTTTTTTTATTGATGGAACTATGACAAACGAAACAATGGGATTCCTAAATGAGAAGGGCATTTTTTATAAATGCCAGAGGTGGTTGTTCCACGGTCAGCGTTCATTCCTGCTTTCAGCGCGTCCTACATCACTTTGCCCAGACTGACAAAATGAAGTTGCAGTAAGTGTAGCGTCCCCCAATATTTCGTACAACTCCATTAGCAATACTTTTTGCCTTCTCTTTAGTTATTTCTATTTTTTATATTGCTTCGGCTTTTCAGAGGCTATTGACACTGTTTTTACCTTAATAAATATCTAATAAAGTAAGTGAATGACTAAATTTGCATGAAATTTTATTGTTTGTTTTGATATCGTTCATAGTTATTGGAGTAGAAATACAATGAATATCTCTGTGTATATTAGCAGTCGAAATTATATGAGAATATTAACCTTCAAGATGTTCTTTATCGGCTTTCGTGTGACTGACCGCCGTCCCCCCCTTCAAGCAAAGCCGTTTTATGAAAACAAAAATAGTTTCTGTATTCAGGGAATGTCCTCCCTGAAACAGCTTGTCCTTTTTTACCTTAAAGTTGCTAAATCAACAAAACGTTTTCACCACTTTACTGTTTTCAATGAGAAATCAAAAAACATTAATTGTTATGACAAGTATTAAGGTGATATTACACAAGAGTTGGAAGCACAAAGAAGGAACCTATCCCGTTGTGCTTCAAATGATCCACAATAGGAAGAAGAAACTATTGTACACAGGACATCGGGTGACGGAAGAAGATTTCGACGCCGCTCTGCAAAAAGTCTCTCCCGGAGCAAACAGCGTTTTGTCCGCCCGCGCCATCCGCCTGATTAACCGTGACATCAAGCGCCAGGTAAACGAACTCTGGAAAAAAGTCAGGACCCTGGAAAGAAGAGGTGCCGGTTTTAGCGTGAAAGACTTCAGCAACAAGCCCGAACAGCCGGATAACATCTGTTTCTTGAAATATATGAGTGACCAGATTGACGACAAACGAAAATCGGGACATTACGGCATAGCCGAAGCATACCAATACACCCTGAATTCATTCAGCCTTTTTTTGAAGAAACAAACCTTTCCCGTTTCAGGCATCACTCCGCCACTGATCCGAATGTATACCGACTTTCTGGTGGAGCATCAGGCTTCGCCCAATACCATAGCCTACTATATGCGCAATCTCAAGACGATATACAATCGGATTATTGCCGATGGGATCAGAATGGCTTGCGACTGTCCGTTCAAGTCTGTCCGGACCGGCATAGGACGTACGCCCAAACGGGCTATCAGCCGTGAAGAACTCTCCCGTATTGTCAATTTACGTTTCAATGCCAAGTCCGAGAGACACCTTGAGATAGCCCGCGACATCTTTATGTTCAGCTTTTATTGCCGTGGAATATCATTCGTCGACATCATACTGCTCAAGAAAAAGGACATTGTTTCGGACACCATCACCTATTCCCGGCAAAAAGGGAAACAGCCCGTCCGCGTCAGCATAACTACCCAGATGCAGGAACTGATGGACAAATACACCTGCGATACCGAATACCTCTTTCCCATTCTGAATCCTTTGTCACCGCAGCCTCTCTACAAGCAATACAAGCTGGCACTGAAAAGGATAAATTATGGCCTGAAATCCGTAGGAAAACGTGCCGGAGTGAAATATCCGCTGACAACCTATATGGCCCGCCATTCCTGGGCCACCCTGGCCAAAAACCTCGGAATCCCCGTTTCTTTTATCAGTGAGGGCTTGGGGCACACTTCCGAAAGGACCACACTGATTTATCTGAAGGAAATTGACAGCAGCACACTGGATAAGATAAATGAAGCGGTTTCACAGTTGACGGAATATAAAGTCATCACAAAGAAACACACCATAGACATGTAACTGCAAATAAATAAGGCAACTATCTCTACTATAGATTAGAAAACTTTGCCTATATTTGCACTCATTATTTATATTTTAATTCCCTCTCTATTATGTAATAGAGGGCGATGGAGACAAAATACGAGTTTTATGATTTCCGGGGTGCAAAGTAACACATTGTTTTTCAAACTGTTTGCATCAAAGTTTCCGATTTTGATAAATAAACTGTCCGAATAGTACCGGTTTCACATTTTACTTTCTGTATTCGCCTTTGTTTCTGTAAATGCTCCCTTATTCTTTTCAGCTTTTCCTATGAGTGCGGAGGGGGTACACCCGAAATTGCGCTTGCAAAATGTCTGGAACTGTGAGAGTGAATCAAAATCAAAAGTTCTCATCAAATCTTTAACAGTCATGCCCGGTTCCGCAGCCACATAAGCAATTTGCTCCAGTTTTCTTTCCATAAGCCATTGCTTGGCCGATATGCCGAAAACCTCGGTAAATTTTGTATAAAACGTACTTTTCCCCATATTGGACAAACTGATCAACTCCTTGGCTGATTTTACTTTCTGGTAGTTCTCAAGAATCAGCCGCTTAAAGTCGGGCACAGATGTGAGCATGGGATAAAAGAAACGGGCCAGCTCTTCCTTGGTATAGAAAAAGCGGAGATTGAAGAACAGCTCCTGATACTTGATTTCATTAAGATGTGCACACTTTGCTTTTTTAGAGAGATAAAAAAGCATCAGCTGGCAAAACATGTCAAGCGGGGGTCTCAAGGGAAGCGGATCAAGATTGTAATTAATGCCCGCAGAAAGTAGGGTCAGTTCCTTGAAATATAGTTTTTCACATACGGAAGACAGTTTATCAAAAGTCAGCAGGAGCAGTCTTGAATCTTCCAGATATTCACAAAGCATAATGGAAGAACGGTCTAACAATACCATCTCCTCCTGATTGATTACACGTTTTCCAAAACGATAACTGGTCAGTTCCATACGTCCCTGCAACAAGATTATCAAATAATTTGCAGTAGCCTCTATTCTCTTTTTCTCGCCCCGCTTCGCTTCCAGACAAGAGAAGTTCGCATTGGCTGTCTTATTATAGTTTCCACACATCAGATGTTCTTCCTGATACAGCAGATTCGTGTCCTTTATTTGTTGCATTCTATAAAGCGTACTTTAATTGTTTCACAAATGTTTCATTTTTATGTATTTCCAGCTCACGGTTTGATAAGGTTTCCAGTAACAATTAGTGTTTCTCAAATGAACCGGATGTATAACCAATTTCAAATCCGTATCGTTTGTTCGTTTATATATCACTGATAATCAAATCAATAAAAGCCTAAATGCTATATATCCCTCTCTATTACATAATAGAGGGTGAGATGGAAGGCAAATAACAGAGTAAAGATTTTCCTGTTGAAACGTCAAAAACAATAAACAAACAAAAATAGAATAAACTTTTAAGTATAGAGAGAATGAAGAATCTGTTAGTATCATTGATGTTGGCTTTTGTCTGTGCAGGCGCGTCCGCACAACAGACTGCAATCAAGACCAATCTTCTTTATGACGCCACACGCTCCGTCAATTTAGGGCTGGAAGTAGGACTCGCCACACACTGGACATTCGACCTTTCCGCCAACTACAATCCATGGAGCTACTCCAACCACCGCAAGCTAAAACATCTGCTCGTACAGCCGGAAGCACGCTATTGGTTCTGCGAACAGTTCAACGGACATTTCATCGGTATGCACGCCCATTGGGCCAAATTCAACGTAGGAGGCCTGAAAATGCCCTTCGGCCTATGGGAGGAACTGCGCAACCGCCGCTATGAAGGCGACCTTTACGGCTTCGGCTTCACCTACGGTTACCAATGGATGCTGAACCGCCACTGGAACATCGAAGCCGCCATAGGTTTGGGGTATGCACATATCATCTATGACCGTTACCCGTGTGCCGATTGTGGCACCAGGCAGAAAGGCGGACACAAAAATTACCTGGGACCCACCAAGGCCGCTGTCAGTCTGGTCTATCTGTTCTGAACGGGTAGATAATACACCTTATTTATTATAGCAATATAATCTCTAACATAATTATCCAAACAGAGAATGAAAACAAACAAGATATTCTATAGCATACTGGTTCTGCTTGTGCTGTGTTGCGGTTGTCTGCACGCACAAGACTCCCTTACTCTGGTTCGGGGAACCGTCAAAGCGAAAAACCTGAAGATCCGGAAAGGGATGGGTAAACTGGAAGTAAGCATGGACTTATCCCTCGACAGCCTGAAACTGGCTTCCAACCGTTTTATCAAACTGACACCGGTGGTGACTGACGACAAGAACAGCAGAACGCTTACCCCCATCATCATAGCCGGACGGAAGCAAAACATCATGTACCAGCGTGTACGTGGAAAAGAGTATGAAAAAGAAGGAACGGCTCCGGTAGTAATACGCCGTAAAAACAAAACGGTCCAGACTGTATCCTACCGGGACACAGTGAGTTATGCCCAATGGATGAAAGAAGCCGAACTGAAGATGGCTGAAGACTTGTGCGGTTGTGGAGGTGACCCTTTGTCACAAGAAACCACCCCTCTGGAAGCGTGGAATTTCGAAGTGCCCGTTTACAATGAACAGCCTGCCATGTCCTTTGTCATCCCGAAAGCCGAAGTTGTGAAAGTACGTATGGAAACGGGAAGCGCCTTCCTCGATTTCCCGGTAAACCAGACCGTCATCTATCCGGATTACCGCCGCAACGATTCGGAGCTTGCCAAAATACGCGCGACGATAGATTTGGTGAAAAACGATCCAAACACCCGCATCACCCATATCGGCATCCATGGTTACGCGTCACCCGAAGGCAGCTACCAGAACAATGTACGGTTGGCACAAGGGCGCGCGGAAGCTTTGAAAGAGTATGTGCGCAAGCAATATCATTTTGCCGATTCACTGTTTGATGTCCGGTCCACTCCCGAAGACTGGGAAGGCCTGCGCCGCTATGTGGCGCAAAGCGACATGGAGTATAAGGAGGAGCTGCTCGCCATCATCGACGGTCCGCTGGAACCAGATCCCAAGAACTGGAAATTACAGACTGTTGACAGCAAGAAGCCCTACGAATTCCTGCTGAAGAATGTATATCCCGCATTGCGTCACTCCGACTACACAGTACAATATACTGTACGCAAATTCAGTGTGGAAGAAGCCAAGCAGCAGTTGAAGAACCGCCCGCAATTGCTCAGTCTGGAAGAGATGTTCGCCATCGCCCAGACCTATGAACCCGGCAGCCCGGAATTTAAAGAAGTGTTCGACATAGCTGTCCGCGTCTTCCCCGACGATGAGACCGCCAACCTTAATGCCGCCTGCATCTATTTGGAAGAAGGCAATCTGGAGCGGGCTGAAAAATATCTGCTCAAAGCCGGCAACAGTCCCGAGGCTGTACACGCACAAGGCGTACTTGCCATGTTGAAGGGAGACTACAGCCGTGCCATTCCTCTGCTGGAACAAGCCGGACAAGCAGGAGTGGTACAGGCGCAAGAAAATCTGAAACAGATAGAAATGAAGCAAAAGAATATACAGCAAAGAAAAGAACTTGAAGAATATTAAACTGTCTATAATTATCAAATCAATTAATGTATTAAGATGAAACTAAAGAGTTATGTGTTTGCAGCACTGGCATTAAGTATAATGTCCGGCTGTAGTGAGGATGAAATTACCAATAATGGAACGGACGGAAATCAGACGGAGGCGGACAATACAGCGTATGTCTCCGTGAAAATAAATTTGCCGGCAGGGACTTCTGCAACGAGAGCACTTACAGAAGAATTTGATAATGGTACGGCGGAAGAATGGAAGGTGAATGATGTTACTTTGTTGTTTTTTGCCGAAGGCGGCGCCGCAACAGAAGACGGATATGTCATCAGAAACATTGCTTCCACTCTGGAAGGTATCAATACAGTGAAGGAAGGTTTGAAATTACCCGATGACGCTTGGAGTAACGTAAACGGAAATGGTAACGAGATAACTGTAACCTCGGCACAAACGAATGTCATAGGTGTGGACAATGATGTTTGTGCAGTGGCCGCTTTAATAAACATCTCATCCGAAGCAAGCATTGCAAAAGAAAACTTGCGGGTCGGAAAAACATTTGGAGACATCAATACGGTTCTGTCTCTTAAAGTGGAGGATGTTACAGATAAGGCCAATGGTTTTTTAATGACCAGCAGCCCGTGGCTGAATTCATTGCAGCCTGCAACGGCTTTCAATCTGGCACCCTGTACACCGCTGGCTACTGTAGAAGCTGCAGAGAAAAATGCCGCAAGTGTAAAAGTAGAAAGAATCGTATCAAAAGTCGAATTGCTTGAGTCTGCAACTGTCTCCGCCGAATTGGTTTCTGATATAAGCTCTTTGCAAGGAATGACAAGCGGATGGTACAGACTGGGAACGGCTGAAGATAATTATCAAATGGCTTACAAGGTGGAGGACGGACTTCATGCAGGTGACATTATTGTCATTCAGGGCTGGACATTGGATGTGACCAACAAGAAATCTTTCCCCTTCCGTAAAGTTGATGTAGAGACCTGGTCCGGCGGGGACAGGACAATTTGGGAGTTGATCAGCACTAACAACCGCATGTACTTCGCCATAGACCCGAATTATAACGGCATCGGATATACCACTGAAAGTGATTTCAATACAATCAATACAGGCTCACCTTTCAGCACGAAACTGTCGCCAGCCTCGATTGCTGATAAGCCTGTCCCGACAGATGTGACACGTTATCCCCGATACTGTCTGGAAAATACATTTGACACAGACAATCAGACAAAGGAGCAAACGACCCGTCTGGTAATCAAGGCTAAATATTACCCCAACAACAATAATGCCGCTAACACTTCCGATACCGACGGTACATGGTTCGCCTTGAACCAAAGAACGACCCACTACAGTTTGGCAAACCTTAAAACAGAAATTATTAAGATAGCTAATGAAGAGAATATCTTTGCTGATAATAATGCCGATATCACTTTAACAGAGGGGATAGACTGTCAGGTAAGCAAAGTTGTAGTAAACGGGACCGCATTACCTGATGATGAACTTGCTAAACTGAATGCACATCTCGAAATTGTACGCTATAGTGAGGGCATCTGTTATTATCCTGTCCGTATCCGCCATTTTAGTGATGCGGAGGTTTACACCACTGGAGAGACATACTCCCTGCCTTATACAGCGAAAGAACTGGGACGTTATGGCGTAGTGCGCAACAACAGCTACCGGGTTCAGATTAATAAAATCTCACAGCCGGGCGAACCGGATATTCCGCCCACTCCGGATGATGAACCGGATGATGATCAGAATCTTTACATCTCATGTACAATTGATATTCTGGCATGGGCCCTGCGTCCGGTGCAGCATGAGGACTTATAATTAATTTCAGATATCATTATATAATCCCCGGGAGGTATGCCCGCAAATGGCAATTCACCGTTTTCGGGCAACCTCTGCCTTTTATAAAATCTGTTCAAAAAACAATATAAAACCTCCATGTGCATCAGTACACCCAAAAGGAGGATGATGGATGAAGGTTCCATATGGCAAATAAAAGAAAATTTATAATCAGATGAAAATATTCAAAAGTATACTGGTGTTTTACTGGATAGGCTTGCTACTGAATGCCTGCTCGTCTGACTCCGTAGTGGAAAATACTGACGGTGATTCCGGTGTGACAGACAATACTTTGATAACCATTTATTTAAAAATGCCGGGAAATACGGTTCCGGACACTCGTGTCATTCCGGGTGCGATCACACGCGCCGAAGGAGAACATCCAGGCACAGAGACCGAAAATTCCGTTTCTACTGTCAACCTCATTTTGATGGAGGCAACTCCTGACGGAGGAAACTATACTTATGGCAATATAGCCGCAGTGGTTAAGGAAATTACCCCGGCCGTTATCACCTCCGGAAAAGAATACAGTTTCACTGCAAAGGTATCACTGCCTGGAGGATCTTACAGGATTTTTCTGATAGCCAATCCCGGCAACAGCACTCTGAACAACCTCAAAACAGGTATGGCATTTGATGAATTCACGGAAACATTACGTAGTTGCAGTACCATTGAGCAATTAGAGAATTCGCTCTATAGCGACAATCATTTTCTGATGACCAACAGGTATGCTTCTGACAAAAGTGATATTATAGAATGCAGACCGGGAGGAACGGCGGTTGCAACCCTGCATATGCAACGTGCCGCCGCCCGTATCGACTATATATACAACGAAACAAACGAAGATACCAAAAAGAACATTTTCACTACGAATGTAGCCCCCTACGATAATACAGACAATAAAGTCCGCGTGTCACTGACCCGGGCGGCTTTATTCAATATCTCCAGAAGTTTCTATTACTTCAAGCATATTTCCGCCGATGAGACTGCGGACAATGCCACGATAGACGCCTCTGCTACGGAAGGTAATTTTGTGATAGATACGGACTGGAGCAACAAAGAGGAAAACTTTGCTCCATTAACGGCAAAGATTAACGAAAGCGATTTCCCGAACATCATTGAAATGCCTGCTTTAGCTTCGGATAATTTCATTAAATATACTGATGTCGCCTACAAAGGCACGCAGCTCTTTTACACCTCCGAAAATACAGTTCCTACCAACGCACAACTGAAAGGAACATGTACCGGCGTATGGCTGAAAGGAGAATTCGGCATTGACGAAAACAACCGGGACATCTTGGGTAGCAGCACTGACATCCTGGTACACAACCACATCATCTATCCTGCTGAAGACGCAGGAGCTTTGAATAAGCTGAATGAAGCCCTTACCACTGAATATGGGAAAGAAATAACTATTACTAAAGACACCGGGGACGCTATCTTGAAAAGCTATAATGTGCAGCGGTTTACACGTACAAGCACCACCGAGCCTTTCGTGACCTACTATCCGGTTTTCATGCGTCATCGGAACAATAATGACAATAACGTTGCCGGCCCGATGGAGTTTTCCGTTGTCCGCAACACGATATACCGTTTCCGGGTAAAAAGCATATCCGGCTTAGGCCCGGACATCGACCCGGAAGATCCTGTAGAAGAACCGGCACAGATAGACATAGAAGTAAGCGTAGCCAACTGGGTGGACCGGAAAATTGAATTTGATATTTAACAGAGAATCGAACAATATACAGATGAAATTGAATATGAAAAAGAAAAGCGTCTTGTGGATGACATATCTGGCAGGAATATTATCCGCATTGCTTCCTGCCTCCTGCGACACAATTACTGAAGAGTTGCAACCATGTGAATACTACGTCAGCTTCCGTTATGACTATAACATGAAGTTTGCCGATGCTTTTCCGGGTGAAAACAGCCAGGTCGAAAACATAACTTTGTTCATCTTTGATGCAAACGGTGTTTATATGGGCAAGCAGGAGGCTAAAGGCCCTTTTGCCGAAGGCTACCTTATGCCGTTCACTCCCGGCGCCGGAACCTACAAACTGGTGGCATGGGCAGGCCTTTCCGCCTCCCTCGACAGCTATGAAGTGCCCGTTCTGGAAGAGGGCGTATCGAGAATAGAAGACCTGACCGTGAAGTTGAAGCGTGCCGCAGGCGGACTGATGGGCAACGAAGCCAACCACTTGTTCCACAGCCTGGCAGAAGAAGTGACATTCCCCGAAGGCGGACACCACACCCACGGAATGTCACTCGTGAAAGATACCAACAAGTTCCGCATCATCCTGCAAATGATGGGGCAGGATTTCCCCGCCGAACTGGATGATGTGAATATCAGCATCACGGACGAAAACGGCTTCCTCAATTACGACAACGCCCTGCTGACGGACGAGACACTGACCTACCTCCCTTATGTGGAAAGCAACAACTACGTGAGCAACGGCAGCAACGGGCAAATCAAAGTGCTCGCCTTTGAGCTGAACACCTTGCGCCTGATGGCAACACGTCATCCCCACCTCACAATCAGCTACGCCAGTGGCGGAAGCACCGTGACCATAGCCGACATCGACCTGATAGAATACTTGCTGCTGATGCGCATGGACGAATATTCCGACATGGGCAACCAGGAATATCTGGACCGGGAGGATGAGTTCCCCATGATATTCTTCCTCGCCGAAAATGCCAAGGGAGACTATGTGGCCGTAAGACTTGAAATCAACGCATGGGCAGTCCGCCTGACACAGAAAGAAGATCTATGATGAAAGTAAGAACATTTTTATATATAGCCACCTTGATATGTACTGCCACCCTCCCATCCTGCTCGGATGAGAATATGACAGAACAGACACCTGAAAGCCGGAACTACGAGCTAAGTTTCGACGTGGCTACACGTGCCACGGATTCAGAAACGGACGAGGAAGTTGAGTTCCGCTCTCTTTACATCTATGCCTACGACGATGCCAGCGGCACGGTTGACTTTTATGAAAAGACCGGAATTAATAGGAAAAAAAACAAATACGCTATCCAGATGAGCATTCAGAAGGAAGGTAAAAAACGGTTTTACGTCATTGCCAATCCGCCATCATATATTGCCAACCAGTTGACGGCAACCAGTAGTGAAGCCAATCTGCAAAGCCTTATGATTGCCATGCAAGGGATAGCATACGATATGAGGGACTTACCTCAAAATGCCGACGGTGTGAACGATACGGGAGGAGATACCGGATTCCCCATGGCAAACCGGATGACTGCCTATGCGCGTCTCACCGACGTTGCCAATCGGCGGATGACACTGCATACCGGACAAACAGGCGGACAAATGATTACAACCCTTCCGGTAATCCGCTGTTTGGGCAAAATCAGTGTGAAGGCATACCTTGACAATGGTAATAATACACCCGTCAAAATCAACAGTCTGTCTATTTACCGTTTTGCCGGGGACGGTTATTTCCTGCCCGTTTGGGTGGATGGCAGCGAGGATTGGAAATCTTCCTCCAATCCTGCCTATGCCGAATGGAACAGCGATAAGAAACTGGATCTCACTGAAATGGGAAAGAAAGAAGAACATCTCATCACCAATACGGTATCCGTACTGCCTGTCGCAGTGGAGGTAAGAGGCTCCGGTCAGGAAGCAGCCGTCCTAATCACGTCTTTTTATCTCTGCCAGAATTCTTATGGTGAGGCTATAAACGCAAATGAACAAGCGGGTCTCGAAGACACCGAGGGCAACCGTGCAACCCGGTTGGTAGTCGGCTTGAGCGACGGACGAAGCAGCGAGAAGACTTTACCTTATCTGCGCCGCAACGACCATCTGACAATCTACTTGAAAGTCAGCGCCTATGCCATTAATTTTGATTTCAAAGTGTGGAATCTGGTGACGGTAACGCCGGATTGGGAGGAACGATAAGAAACGACAAAAATGAAAGGAACTATCATGAACAGAAGTAGCTATATATTTATCCTGCCGGTCATACTCCTGCTGTTGGGTGGATGCTCGCAGGAAGAACTTGTGTCCGCCGGTGACAATAATGTGCCCGGTGTGACAGTGGATGAAAACACAGTCACATTGTCCTTCCGGTTGGCGGGGAATGCGTCTGCTGACACACGTGCCGGATACACCGATGAAGACATGATGAAGGAAGAAGGCAATGTGCAATCCCTCATTTATGCTATTTTTTATAAGAAAACGTGTAAGAAGAAAGATTATATAGATTTGTCCGCAAACAGTTATCAGACCGGAAATACCGGAAATAACCATATCTATACCTTGAGTAGTGGTCTGGAAATGGACTGGTTTGACGAAAATACGGAAATATTTGCAGTGGTCAATGCTCCGGAGGTGATGAGGACAGCACTGTTGGAAGAGGACCCATCTGTCGCCCTCACTGTCGATGATGAAATAATAAAAGAGCTGGTAACAAACAGTATCGAATGGAAAGCACGGAAAGAAATGTATGACCAGTTTATCACCAATCAATTAAAGAACAATCTCTATCCCAATGACAATAAATTGCATTATAAGCCGGCAAGCATAGATAATTACAAAAGCATGCAGTACACATTGACTACTGAAACGCTATTCAAAAATTACGATGAGCTGGAACAAAAGTGTCAGCAAACGACGAGTGCAGAAACGCTTGCCATGTATAATGCCATTATAGAAGATTTGAGCTGTAGAATAGAGCTATATGGTAATAAAAGTACTTATAACACCAAAATTTCTAATTATACAGCACAAGAAGAGAAAGACCATGCAATAGCCAATGCCCTGATCAACGATCCGGAAATCAAGCGTTATATTCTTTGGCGGAACTATTCTTATACAGAAAACTTGAACCTAACCGCTTCCAACAATCCAAGCCGCTTGATCGATTCCCCCCTCATGAGCGGTTATTTGGCCCTTGCGGACAACGCAGGTTCCGTTATCACCGTACCGGTAGAGCATGTGTACAGCCGTATCTGGTTCCAATTCAATTTTACCGGAGATATAAATGCATTAAAGAGTGATGCCCGATATATTGACCTTACCGGCATTGAGGTGAGCGGACTGACTGATAAGACCTTACTGTTCAATGTCGATGGCGTAAATCCGGAGAGTGAATATGTATCTGCAAGTATTACAAACGAAAATGAAGGTCAATCCCCCTTCTTCGGCAATCTTGCCGCCTCTGGTCAACAGCATTATGGAACCGACGGGATAAAAATACTCCGTTATTATCCTGAACAGCCGGACTACAATACCATTTGTCGCTATCCATTAAGTACTACGGAGTTCGATACGGGCAATGCCCGGCGCTATTACATCTATTCTTTCCAGCGCAGCGGGAATAAACTGGCGGACAACCCCAAAATTACTCTGGACTACAGCTTTACCGAAAGAGAGAAGACAGAAATCACCCATAAGACTGCCACCGCCCGCCTTTATGATGAGACCCATAGCGGCGGCAAACGGCATCATGGTCTGTTGCGCAACTATACCTACGGCGTGAACTGTATGGTGAATGCCAATACCTTGGGACTTGAACTGCAAGTAACGGCGCACGACTGGTACACCCATAAAGTAACTGATATTCCAACATTTGAATAACCGGATTAACCATTAGAAGATATGAAACGATATACCCATCCTTTTTTGTTGATTCTATTCCTGCTCACACTGGTTGGCACTACCGCCTGCACAGACGAATGGGACAGATTGCAGGGGCAGAACCCCTTGATTGTGGAAGAAGGGCTGGAAGGCACTCTCTCCCTCACTATCGGCAGCTATGACTTCGAGAACAGAGTCACCGCACTCACACGCACCGACACGCCCGATGCGGAGGACGACGAACAGCATCTGCATTCCATTTACATCTTTGTCATCGACATGCAAGATGAAGCAGATGGAATAGCCAAATGTCCCATCATTGCACGCAAGTATATCTCGGATGTAACCGGTTTGCTGACGAACGTCAAAGAAGGAAACAAGACCTGGAATGTCTTAAATATCAGCATGAAGGCCTTGAGTTGTCAGACAGCGGAGATATTCGCAGTCGCTAATCTCGGATATTCTGAAATGCAGCATATTGAAAATGATGCCGACTTATTGGCCTTATGCGACAAAGCGGAGAGTTTGGACGACCTTCAGAAACTGTCGGCAAAGCTATCCACCGAGAATGGTTCCGTAAACGTGGAACGCATGCAGGGACATCACCTGATGAGTGGCTTTTATGCCGATTTTTCGGATGAGAATAACATCAATTATCTGAAGACCGGTAAAATGCGCATAACTCTGAAGGAGGAAAATGGAAATCTTAACATCTATGACTCCGAGAAAGGAAACCGGAGATTCCGGGCTTTAGGTACTGGTAGTGACGGTGTCCCCGGAGCCATCATCCTGCACCGTCTCGACTCGAAAGTAACTTTCAATATTAAACCTACCGGTGCATTGGCTGAAACTCCGGGCGCTTATTTCCGGCTTACCTCCTGGCAGGTAAAAAATGCGTCCGTCGAAGAAAATGTGCATTGGTATAATTCCGGCGAAGCTCATTCTCATGTGACTGGAGACAGCAAAGTATTTCAACGTGACATTTCAGAAACGGATAGTGCCGGATGGACATTCTCGTTCTACCAGTTTGAAAACTGTGCCGTAAAATCTGAAAACACGGAGAACGGCTACCGGCTTATCGATGCGCAGGGGATTGCAAAACAATATAATATGGAATATAACAGTAACGACGCTACGGAAGATAAGGTGAAAACATCTTTCCGTGACTATTCTCCGTTTGCTTACACTTTGCGTGAACTACAGAAAAAAGAAGATTATGAACCCGGTAGTAACGATGATAAAACTGTTACAGTGACGAACGGTGACTTTGAGTATGCTCCCAAAACTGCCACTTATGTGGAGTTGAAAGGGGAATACTATAACCCGGAAGAACCGGTAAGGCGAAGTAAAACCGATGCACGCAATGATCAATATCCTTTGGAACAATATCCTCTGGGTGAATATCCATATTGGAGTGTGGATAATAAGCCTGTGAAGACATTGGAAGAAGCAGCCAAACGTACCCGCACCGCCAATGTTACCTATAAAATCCACTTAGGTTACGTCGGCGGAGGCAATCAAAAACGTACCACGGAGGCAGTCCCCACTTCGGTTAGTTCCATTGAGGATTTCCTAAGCAAGGTCAATGACTACAATATTTTACGCAATCATCACTATATCTATGAGATACAGATTTCCGGTGTAAACAACATCAAGGTGGAAGCGACTCGCGAAGACGGAGGAAACATCTATGAACAGGAAAAACAGACCGGTGCCGAAGGTACTGTGGTGGAATCACAACATCTCTTCAAGCTTGACGCACACTATGAAACCCGTAACCTGACCTTCGACTTCCAGCGGATGCCTCAGGATGCCACCGGATATGGTTTCGAACTGTCCACTCCTTACCAACAGTTCAGAGCCCTGCTGCAAGAGAAATCCGACGGGACCTACAAACTGCTCCGTGAAGACACCGGCACTGAAATTTCAGGCATACAGGGGCTTGACCTCGACTGGATTCATTTTGCATGGCATGGAACAGAGAATGAACCCCATCTTTCGCGAATAGACGACAACACCGGCAACGGAATTTCATATAGCAAAACTTGGGGAGGATATACAAGCCAGCAAACGTACAACGCACATAACACGGTTCTTACTCATGACCGAGATGCTGATCATCCTTATTATCTGATGGATTGTGATGAGTTTGTCCAGCATGTATGGAAGTACTACCAAAAATGGAAAGAAAACGGAAAACCGACGGATAACAAGCAAAGTACCATGACCTACACCATCTTTGTGGATGAGTTCTATTATGACAATAATCCCACGAATGGTGCGAATGTCGATTGGATGAGTTTTTGCAATCAGTCGCCCCGTACTGTTCTGTTCTTTATGGAAGAACAAAAAATAAGTGCTGACCAGAACAGTGTTTATACGGATGCACACATCGTCATCACCCAGCAATCCATCCAGACACCCTATGCCACCTCCACAGCCGGAGGACAGAACATTGCGGATGTGGCGTTCGGCATCGAGCACCTGGATGAGTTCCAGGCTAAATACAGCAGAGATGACGCGGGGGAGCACTATTTGGGCACTTCTTCGAACAGAGAGAACGGGCTTTATAATGCTGCACTTTGGTATTATAATAATAAGAATGATGCTTCCAAGGTTATCAGATGGGAAGAAGCGGAAAAATATTTCAATGATAAAAAGCGGGAATACACAACTGTCGATGCCGATTATGCTCCAGCCCCTTCAAGCGGCGGAGAGGAACGCAGTAACCGGCGCGGTGGATGGGCAATCTATAGCCGCAATCGCGACCTGAACCGTGACGGAATTCTTGACCTTGATGAAATCCGCTGGTTCGTTCCCGCACTCGACCAATACCTTATTTGTTTCCTTGGCGGACGTCCTGCTTTTGAAAACCCGATTTTCGAGTCTTCAAGAGCGATACGGACTGAACGAGTAGAGAAAGCCTTTCAGAAGACACCTCTTCAACATTATCTCACCAGTACAACCGGAGGGCAGCGTGTTTACTGGGCGGAAGAAGGCTGTTCTATGTCCAACTATAACGAGTATACCAATGCAAAAGGATGTTACGGCATCCGTATGGCACGTATGCTTCGCCGCAACAGTCAGAATGACCACGGATCGGCCTTTGGAACAGGCAAACCGGAAGAAAACGTCTTGAAGCAAGACCCCGTCTTCATCGTCACCAGAAACCGTAACGGACAGGCTATAAGCAATAAGTCTCCTGAACTGGTGGATGGTGAAAACTATTATATCACACTGGACAAACTGAATACAGATGCCTTCCGTGACTATGTCGCTTCGGGCGAACTGGCACAGCACGACCATGAACAAAAAAACAACTGGCTGTACCGGGAATATAAGATAGCGAAGAATAAAATAGGATATACTTCATGGACAGGCAAGGATAATTATGACCGTACCTGGAAGGTGAATGGAACTCCGTGCACCTGGTGGCAATTGAACGGTGTATGGACAGACTCTGAACATGGCTATGATAAGATAAGTGAGTATTACTATAAAGATGCCACTACCAGTATTGCTTATAACTATACGGAAAATTCAAACGGGGATGATCTCCACCAGTGGCGGATACCTAACTTGCGTGAAGCGGCTATCATGAATATGGCATTTGATGGCGATTGGTTCAAGGGTTCTTATTGTACGCGAACCAGATCAGCCAATCTGGGCCCTAACTACTACAGCGGAACCCGTATTCCTTATTTCTCCGTAAAAGCCGATCAGATTGTCCGGATAGGACAAAAAAGTGATGCCAAGCAGTATGTCCGCCCTGTCCACGATGTCCGTTAAATGATGAACAAACCATAAAAAGCCCAACAACGATATGTCCGAGAAGAAGCAACTGGAGCGTAAAGAGATTGAAGCAATCCTGGAAAGCATAAACCATGAGATTCGCACTCCCCTTAATGCGATTACGGGGTTCTCGAACATCATCGCCGAATCCGCAGAATCAGTGGAAGGAAAGAAATATGCCGCCATCATCCGGGCAAACAATGAACGGTTGCTCCAGATGGTGGAAGCCATGATGGGGTTGACCAAATTGATCACCGGGACATTGGACTTTACCAAAAGCGGGACGGATTTGAATCTTCTGCTGGAGAAGCTTGCAACCATTATGTGTGCGTTGGACCCCGACGGGAAATACAAGATCCGTCTCAGCCCTGCTTTGAAGAAATGTCCTGTTTTGGTCGCCTTCGAACGCTTGACGCAGGTTTTGAAACTGTATATCTATTACATCAGAAGGTATATAGACAAAGGCGAACTTGAAATGGGTTATGAACATCCGGACGCAGGTATGGTAAAATTATTCGTCCGCACCGTCCAACCCTCCTTCCCGCAGGATAAATCAGTGATGGAAGGCTTCAACCAACCGGACAACAAAAAGATAAATCAAGGGCTGGACCTGCAACTGTGCCGCCTTATAGCCAGACAGATGCAAGGGAAAGTGGGTATCTCACTCAACAACCAGGAACAAATAGAAATATGGATTAAAATACCCGTTTTAATTGAATAGAGGTTGTCAAAACGTTGGTACAACCTCCCCAAACAATGTCTCTGTCATCCGGATGCGCAATTATGAAGATTCCATGAAGTGGCTGGACGATGCTTCCAAACTTCGTATGCTGCTATTCATTGTCATTTTTTAAGTTGGGTTGGGGCTGTTTTTTACATAAACTCATTTCTTAGAAACAATCGGTACTATTTTTACCCCAATAAGTATCCGCTAATATAAGCTAATCGCTAACTTTATACAAAATTTTGTTATTAATCTTACTGTAATCTATGAATAATGGAATAAAGGCACCAAGAATACTTTTTATATTATTGGACAAAAACAAAATCAGCAAACAAAATATCCTTAATCCTATATGAAAAATATTATATGTTTCTTCGGACTGTTATTCCCCCTGTTCTGCTACGCTCAGATTTATAAGTATATCGGAGTGGAAGACGGTTTGAGCCACCGACGAGTATATGCTATAAACAAAGATTCCAAAGGGTATATGTGGTTCCTCACCCATAGCGGCATAGATCGTTATGACGGGAAAAATATCCAAACCTATCATCTGATGGACGGAGACGAAAAATTGACTTCACTGATTAATCTTAATTGGCTGCATCTGGATAATAAAGGCCGGTTGTGGGAAACCGGGCACAAAGGACATGTATTTTGCTATGATGTAAAAAGCGACTGTTTCCGCCTGCAGTATAAGGTTCCTGAAAGCAATACTACCATGCCCGTACTTATCACCCATAGTTTTATTGATTCGAATGAAATTATATGGCTATGCAATGACCGCCATATTTATTTGTATGACACTAACTCCCGGAAAGTGGAAAAACTTGAAAACGACCTGAATGAAAGCATCAAGGGAGTGATACAGATAGCCTCCGACCGTTATTTTATAGGTACGGAAAAGGGAGTGCATCATGCCAGACTGAGAAACGGGGAATTGACCCTACTCCCCTGCGACAAACTCGATAATCTGAATATAGAGGTCAATACAATGTATTTTGATCAAGCTTTACGCAAACTGTTCATAGGAACTTTCCAACAAGGAGTCTATGTCTATGACATGAATACGAAAACCATTTTGAGGGGAGCTCCGGGAATGGAAGAAATAAGCATCCTCCGTATATGTCCTTTTGAAGAGAACTCCGTATTATTGGCTACGGAAGGTGCAGGCGTTTTCCGTATGAATACGACCACTTGTGAGGCCCTCCCGTTTATTGTGTCCAGCCGGAAAGATTATACCGGTCTGAATAGTAATACCGTTCCCGACATTTACATTGACAGTGAAAAACGTATCTGGATGGCCGATTACCCCTATGGCGTTACTTTATGTGACCGCCGCTACAGCAATTATAACTGGACACGTACTTTGGAGGGCAATTCGCAATCTTTGGTGAACAATAAAATAAACGTCATTATGGAGGACACTGAAGAAGACCTGTGGTATGGAACCGGAGATGGAATCAGTTTATATTCCCAGCGTACGGGAAAATGGCACACTTTTCTTTCACCGGAAACAGATGCGGCTTATAAGAAGGACCAGATTTTCATAACCTTATGTGAAGTAAAACCGGGTATCATCTGGGCAGCGGGATATGGTTCGGATATTCTCCAGATAAACAAACATAATCGGTCTGTGAAGTTGTTGGATATATCAGAAATGGAACCGGAGAAAACGCGTCTGGAAAAATATATTTGTCAGCTCACCAAAGACTCACAAGGCAATGTCTGGTCGGGCGGGTATTACAATCTGAAATGTTTTGACAGCACATTACAAAATGTCAGGCTATATCATGGGCTGCATTTTATCACTGCCCTGGTGGAAAAAGACGCACGATATATGTGGGTAGGTACTGCTGTTGGTGTTTTCTTGCTGGACAAGGCTACCGGAGAATTTGAAAAACTTGAATTGCCAATGAAAGCTACCTATATCAACGCGTTGAGTCAGGATGCGGATGGTAAGTTGTACATCGCCACCAATGGTTCCGGGCTGTTGGTTTATGACAGTAAAGAGCAAAAATTCCATCACTATGTTGCAACCAACAGCTCTTTGATATCAAATAATATCTACAGTGTATTGTTCACTATGGACAGCATCGCAATAATGAGTACGGAAAAAGGGCTGAGTGCTTTTATCCCTTCAACACAGATGTTTCATAACTGGACAAAAGACCAAGGACTCATGCCCAGCAACTTCAACCCCCAAGCTGGTGTTATCAGACGGAACGGGAATATGGTTTTCGGCAGTTCGAACGGAGCGGTGGAGTTCAATCGTAAAATTAATATTCCAGAACGGAAGACCTCCCGCATGGTATTCCACGATTTCAAAATTCTTTATCAGGATGTGACTCCCTTTATGGAAGACTCTCCGCTCACCAATGACATAGACAGTATAAAGGCTTTAAAGTTAAAAAGCTCCCAGAACACCTTCTCACTGGGTATATCCTCCATTAACTATGATTATCCCTCCAATATTCTTTATTCATGGAAGTTGGAAGGCTTTTATGATGAGTGGAGCCAACCTGACCGCCAGGATATTATAAGCTTTACCAATCTTGGTTCCGGTGACTATAAATTGCGTGTCCGGGCCATTTCAAACGAGGACAACGGATTGATACTTGAAGAACGTTCCATAGATATTACGATAGAAAAGCCAATATGGCTGAGCTGGTGGGCAATAGGAGCATATATACTATTGTTCCTTTTCGGATGTATGGTAGTCATACACCTTCTGTCTTTGAAGAAACAGCGTAAACTGTCCGAGGAAAAAGTACGTTTCTTCATCAATACGGCCCATGATTTACGGACTCCCATCACGCTTATCAAAGCACCGCTGGAAGATATCGAGTCCAAGGAACCATTGAGCCGGGAGGCGGAACTGAACCTGCAAACCGCACTGAGAAATACCAATTCGCTTTTCCGGATGACTACCAATCTCATCAATTTAGAAAGAATGGACAAGTACGCTTCCGAACTTTATGTGGCAGAATATGATTTGGATGCATTCATGACAGAGATCATTGAGGCTTTTCGTGCCTATGCGGCTGTAAAAGAAATTAAGTTGCAGTACAAACGGAAATTCACGGAACTGCATGTCTGGTTTGACCGGGATAAGATGGATTCCATCCTGAAAAATCTGATATCAAATGCCATCAAGTACACCCATGCAGGAGGAAGCGTCACTGTTTCGGTGAAAGAAGCCACCCAGTCATGGGCGGTGGAAGTAAGTGACACGGGCATTGGCATTCCGAAAAATGAGCAACACAAATTATTCCGTTACTTTTTCAGGGCTGCCAACACAATCAACTCAAAACAAGTAGGTAGCGGTATCGGATTGATGTTGGTAAAAAAACTGGTGAACATGCATCAAGGGTATATTGATTGGGAAAGTGCTGAAGGAGCCGGTACCACCGTCCGGTTAAGTTTCCCCAAAGATAAAAGGCATCTTAAAAATGCTCATTTCCTTCCTGACAGAGTGGAACAAGACACATGTGTCATTCCTGAAATGGAGCCCTCCCCTTCCACCCTTCAAGAAGAAGCGGTGGCCCAGACCGACGAAGACCGTTATCGGCTGTTAATTGTGGAAGACAATGACGAATTGCGGCGTTACCTGAAGCGTACCTTGTCAGACCTCTATCAGGTACAAACCTGCACGAATGGAAAAGAAGCGTTATATATAGTCAGGATTTATTTGCCGCACCTCATCTTGTCTGATGTGATGATGCCCGAAATGGGAGGCAATGAATTGTGCACAGCCATTAAAAGTGATATAGAGACTTCCCATATTCCCGTACTGCTGCTTACTGCCCTGAATGATGAGAAAAACGTCCTGAAAGGACTTCAGACCGGAGCGGACGAATATATCACCAAGCCTTTCAACCTGGAGATTCTACGGACAATCATTGCCAACACACTGGCCGCCTGTGCCACTCTCAGGGCCAAATACGGAAGCCTTGATGAGATGAGCAAGAATGAATCAGTTGTGGAAATGACTGGTGAACTGGGGCCTCTGGACTGGAAGTTTATCAAAGATGTCAATGCGGATATTGAAAAGAACCTGCAAGAAACAGAGTATAAGATAGACACGCTAAGTGCTTCTTTATGTATGAGCCGGACCAGTTTCTATAACAAGATTAAAGCGCTCACAGGCCAGGCGCCCTCGGAATATGTCCGCCTGATACGCCTTAGACATGCGGCGCGGATGTTAAAAGAAGGTGTTTACAATATAACCGAAATAGCAGAACGGACCGGATTCAACAATCCGAAATATTTCCGGGAAGTCTTTAAGAAATACTATAAGGTAGCTCCAAGCCAGTATGCCGACGGGGAGCAGGCAGAAATTTGATAATGCGAAATAAGAAATATTTCCTGACGATATAACAAAAAATGTTTTTTTATAATTCTGCATCACTCATAAGCAAAGTGGCTGCAGGTACAAAAAGAATTAAAAAGAATATGAAGAACCTTTATCGAATGGCGGTACTTCTATGCGTGCCATCTTATCGTTATCATGTCCATGCCGGGAACACAGTTCTGCTGGACAGCATGCTTACCTCACAGTACATTTACGGAATCTGCATCAAGAATCTGGACGGGTAATGAAGTTGACAGTCTGTAAACAGAAGGAGATATGAACTATATCACTTGGTTCAATCAGTTCCCGAGGGCTGCCATGCAGCTCTATTCCCAACAAGATTGTGAATACTCCTTACCGAAAGGAATTTTTCCGTCTGCCAACGGGTGAATGGAGAAGAGAACTGGAATACGGCAAATAACTTTTTAGGAATGGACAGTCGTGATGCTGGCCCTAATTCCACACATTTGTCCACAGATATTGGGTATCTTCTTTGTGCAGAACAAGAACCTTGATTGCCAAGAAACCGAGTTCGGCGGATGGAAAGGACCTGTCGTATCGTGGCTTCCTGCCTACCAGAGAAACCTCCTCGTTCATCATCACTGGGGAAGACGTGGAAAAGAAGAAAACGGTCATCTGCATGTTCAAGAAAGGCCATTGGCTCTATTCAGTCAATATTCTGCATCTGAAAGGTATCGGTGTTCCCCCGTGCTCATCGAAGAATTCCGTGCCGAATTGCGGCGTAAGATGCTCCCGGCACAATGGCTCGGAGGCAATGTGGACGAACTGATAGCCATCGCTGCCGAAACGGAACTTTCGGGTGGATCCATAGCCAATGTGGTCAGAGGATGCGCCATTGCTTTGGTAAAAGAAATGGAGTGTGGATATTTTAAAAAGAGCACTGAACAGAAAGAAAAGTAAATTGTAACCGTGTCATTAATAAAAAACGATGATATGTTTTATGAATGATATGACATTGAAAACACATTTCAAGCAGGAAGAAAAATAGCATGAAGCTGCATCTGAAAATACTCATTGGCTATATGCTGCTAATCATGTTGTTCGGCACTGTCGTATGGGCGGTGTGGGAAGAGAAACGAAAAATAACCACGCTGAACACGACGGAGCATACCATGCAGGAGAAAAGAAAGACGCTAAACCGGACTTTCGAACGGCTGCTGAGCCTTTCCTTTGCCGACGATTTCCTGTTGCCGGGCGACAGCAATGCCATAGCGGACTACCGGAAGGAGCTGGACACGACAATCTCCACGCTGGGCGAGCTGAGAAGATTCTACGCCAATGCCGGGCAGCAGGCACGCATAGACAGCATATGCCTCTTCCTGCAAGAGAAAGCCACGCACCTGCACTGCATTATGGAGACGCTTGCCGCCTACGAGGAGACCGGGCAGCTGATACAAGAACGCATACCCGTCATCGTGTCGCAAGTAAAGCGGGAAACCGCCACGCCACCACCTTCCAAGAAGAAAGGCGGCTTTTTAGGACTGTTCCGCAAAAAGGCAAAGCCAGAAACCGGCCTACCGCCCAACCCGAAAACCACCGCCATGCTTTACTCGCTTGGACGTGAGGTGGACGACAGGCTGAAGGAACAGCAAGAACAACTGGAAGCCTATGCCGACAGCCTGCAAAAACGAAACATCCAGCTAAACGGCAAGCTGAACCGGATTATCAGGGAGTTTGAAGCGGACGCCACCCGCATGACGGAACAGGAACATGGACAGATCATCCGGCAACGGGAACACGCATTCCGCGCCATATCGCTGGCGGCATTGGCAGCCATACTGCTGGTCATCGTCTTCTATGTCATTATCCACCGGGACATTACCCAAAAGAGTCTTTACCGCAGGAAACTGGAAGATGCGGACCACAGGAACAAGGCGTTGCTCGCCGTACGCCGCGACCTGATACTGACGGTCAGCCACGACCTGCGTGCACCACTCGGCACTATCAGCGAATATGCGGAGCTGCTGCAAGACGAGAAGGACGCGGAATTGGGCAAGGGATATGCGCTGAATATCCTGCACGCCTCCCGCCATGTCATGGGACTGGCAAACAACCTGCTGTATTATTACAGGATCGAAGCGCAAAAGGAACAGCCGGAGAATGAAATTTTCCATCTGGGGCAGACCATAGAGAATGCCGCCGGAGCATTCCTGCCCTCTGCGGAAAAGAAGGGACTGGGGCTGACCGTCCGGACGGAAGGCGCGGACCTGCTTGTCAGGGGGGATGCCGGACGGCTGGTGCAGATTATCAACAACCTCTTGTCAAACGCTGTAAAATTCACCCGTACCGGATATATCCATGTGGGGGCGCGATACGGGGACGGGCAGCTGTCATTGTTCGTCAGGGACACGGGCACCGGCATCGAAAAGGAAAGGCTGCAACAGATATTCACTGCCTTTGAAAGGGGTGAAATATCCGGCACGGGTGACGGATATGGGCTGGGATTGGCCATCACGTCCAAACTGGTGACCCTGCTTGGTGGGGACATCCGGGTGCAAAGCGTACCCGGACAAGGAAGCACTTTTTCCGTCCGTCTGCCCGTCGGGGAAGCGGACGGGAAAGCGGAGGCGGACGAACCGCCTTTGGGGAATGGTTCACTCTTCCCGGTAAGGGTACTGGTCATAGATGACGATCGGTTGCAACTGGACGCAATCAAGAGAATGTATACCCGCAGTGGTATCGAGTGTGACTGCTGCCTGAACGTGGGCGAACTTGTGGAGGCCTTGCGTCACAACAGCTATGACCTCGTGCTGACGGACATACGGATGTCTGAGACAGACGGCTACGGGGTGTTGTCACTGCTGCGGGGCGGCAATATAGGGCAATCGAGGACGATTCCCGTAGTGGCCGTTACCGCCCGTGCCGACGAAAGCGGGAAGCATTTCAGAGAGGCGGGGTTTGCGGGATGCTTGTACAAGCCTTTCTCGCGGAAGGAACTGCTGGGCGCCACATACGGCATAGACAGACCGGACTTCACGGCCATACTGGAAGACGAGAGGAATCCAGACGAGCTGCTCCGTATCTTCATAGATGATACGGAAGAAGAACTTGCCGGAATGCGGGAGGCGTTCAGGACGAAGGATTATGGAAGGCTGGGGAATATCGTGCATAAAGCCGCACCGTTGTGGGAAGTGATACGCATTGACATTCCGCTGGGTGAATTGGAATATATCGCCTCGCTGCCTACTGAAAAGTGGGGCGGGATTTCTGAAAGACGGTTTGAAGAACTGGCAGGCGCCGTGGGGAAAGCCGTGAAAAAGGCAAAAAAAATACTGGAGGAAACACATGGGAAGCATATTGATAGTGGAAGATGACAGGACATACGCACGGGCCACCGCCAACTGGCTGGCAAGGAACGGTCTGGATGCCCGCTACGTGTTGTCGGTGGATGCCGCAAAAACATTTTTAGCCGAAAACGAGACGGGGCTGGTGCTCTCCGACTTCCGGCTCGGAGAGGAGAACGGGGTGGAACTGCTGGAATGGATGAGGAAGGAAGGCTACCGTATGCCGTTCTTCATCATGACGGGATATGCGGACATACCGGGTGCCGTGGAGGCCGTAAGAAAAGGGGCCGAGAACTATCTGCCCAAGCCGGTGCAGACCGAAAAGGTGCTCGGCATCATCCGGGAGGCGCTGAACCGCAGGAAGGGGGGCGACCGTGCGGGACAGACATTCTATACGGGCAAAAGCCCTCTGGTATTGAGGTTACAGCAGTATATCCGGCTGGTGGCTCCGGTGGACTCGTTGACGGTGCTGATACGAGGCGCATCAGGGACGGGAAAGGAATATGTGGCACGACAAGTACACGCATTGAGCGGACGTGCCGACGCCCCGTTCATTGCTGTGGACTGCGGTGCGTTACCTAAAGAACTGGCGGCATCGGAGCTGTTCGGGCATGTGAAAGGAGCGTTTACGGGGGCTACGGAGAACAAGACAGGCATGTTTGCCGCCGCCAACCACGGGACGTTGTTTCTGGACGAGGTGGGCAACCTGAGTCCGGAAGTGCAGATGCTGTTGCTGCGTGCGTTGCAGGAGAAGCGTTACCGTCCCGTGGGCGGCAAGGAAGAAGTGAAAGCGGATATACGGCTGGTAGCCGCCACGAACGAGGACTTGGAGAAGGCGATAACGGAAGGACGGTTCAGGGAAGACTTGTTCCACCGCCTGAACGAGTTCCCGCTGCAAGTGCCGCTGCTGGCCGAATGTCCCGAAGATATTATCCCTTTGGCCGGATTCATGCTGGAAGGCGCCAACAGGGAACTGGGCAGGGACGTGAAGGGATTTGACCGGGAATCACAGAAAAGGATGAAGGAATATTCATGGCCGGGGAACATACGGGAGTTGAGGACTATCGTCAGAAGGGCGGTGCTGTTGGCAAAAGACGACTGGATAGTTGCCGGGGACATGAATCTGCCGGCAGGCAGACAGCAAGAAGAGTACGCATTGAACGATGAGCGGACGGAACGGGAAGCCATCGTCAAGGCATTGGAAGCGGCAGGCAACGACCGGAAGGCGGCGGCACGGTTGCTGGGGATAAGCCGCAGCACGCTTTATCTAAAGCTGAAGAAGTACCGGCTGGGATAGTGAAAGTGTCCGATATTCGGACATCTTGTGTCCAATGTCCGGGATATTCCCGTACCCGTTGTTTTGTATAGTGTTATATATGTATGATTGTCAGCGTTTTACAAATTAGGACTTTATGGCATTGCACTTGTTCTTACCCTATCGGGATGATTGGGCGCGAGGCGATGAATTGTAAAACCTAAAATGCGATACAATGAGAACATTGACAGATACCCCCCTTTTCAATTTGTTCACCGCCTATCTGGGCGGTACGAAACTTGCGGCCGGTGAACTGCCTGCCGCTTATGACAGCTTTGTGACGCTGCTTGAGGAACTTCCGCAGGATGAGAGCCGGATGAGGCAGTTGCGACGTGTGAACTACACAAGAATAGAACTGGCTTTCATGCAGACGGCATCCGAGAAGATGGCGGAAAGGCGGCACGTGCTGTATGACGTATTCATCGGGAAAACACTGGCGTTGCTGGACGCGGAGATAGAAATAATAAAGGAGATGTTCAGACATGGCGGTGGAATGGAAGGGCAGAAACCGGAGATAGTGGATGGAGCGTGCAAAAAGGCCGGTATCACACTGAACTGGAACGGTACGGACAGCGACCTGATAGAGCTGGTGGCCGCATTGATGGCCGCAGGTGCGGTGACTTCGGCGGAGGGCAGGAAACTGACGGTGATAGACGTGATCCGGGCGTTTGAGGAAATGTTCCATCTGAAAATTAACGCGCTGTACACCAAACGGGGGAAAGTGTTTGACCGCTGTACGGATACCACCCCGTTTATCGACTCCCTGCGTAAAAGCTATAACCAAATGCTGGACAAGCGGCTGGCGTAAGAATATGTTGTACGCCAACAGCCGCCAACGGGCGACTTGCATGTATGCGGTGTTGCGGAGTGTTGTTCAAAGCATTTTCTTTGCGGTTATAAACTTCTGTTAATAAATCAAGTTATGGGACTACTGAAAGATTGGGCGGCCCGCTGGTTATCCGGCCTGCCGGGAGGTGGGACAACAAACCCGACAGGCGTGTCCGTCACAGCGGACGATGAAAAGAAACGGATATATGCTGCGGCAACGGACGAGGGAGTGCTTTTCTTCTCGGACAGCCCGAAGGGGATGAAGGCACGCAACACCTACCTGCAACATCTGGCGGACAGCTTCTTCAACTTCAGCAAGAAAACGGAAACATTGAAACTGTACGAGATAGAGATTCCCATACGCCCAATGGCTGAACTGGCGGACAACTGCATAGACAAGCTCTCGAAAGCGGATTTGCGCAGGGATGACGCGCAGTTGAGAAAATCGGTATGCAGCTTCACGCCCGAAAAGATGGCGGGAAAGGAGATGTTGGTAGGTGCCGTATGCACCGACAAATACGACCTACGCCCCGACTTCAATAACTTTGACCGTCTGACAAAAGACTTCAGTCTGGGCATCTCTCCCCGTAATTATGACGTGGCGGCACTGCTGTATATCTCGGAGAACGGATATGCCGGCCTTATGGAAGCGGACTATTTTCATCCGTTCAGCTATCAGCATGAGTTCGGGGAACTGGCAGAAAAGCTGAGGGACTGCATCAAGGTAAGACGGGAAGCGCCACTCTCGGCACACGACTTCGGCTATGCGGCCTTGCAGACGGAAGCTAAAACGATGGCGAGGGACATTCTGCAATCGGAATTCCATATCAGGAACGGAGAGTTCTGGCTGGGCGGACGGATAAACCGGATTACAGAAAAAGTGGAAACACCGGAGCTGACACTGCATAGCCATTCGGAAGAAAACCTTCCGGACGGAAAGCCGGAGAAAAAGGAGCGCAAAGGCAGGCAGACCGCCAAGCATGTGCCCCCGGGCACTCCACCGAAGAAAGAAAAGAAACAACTGATCATATAGACACAATTTATGGAAAAGAAGATGAATGTAGACGGAATGGAAAGCGGCAGTCTGTACATGACACTGGACGCTTTCTACCGGCCCGTATATCTGAGTATGCGGGGACAGGGCGAAGATGGATTCACCCGTTATATCAGTAACAATGTTAAATTTCATGCCGTAGGCAGGGAGTTTATTCCCGACCATTGAATGTTCCGTTTCGACTTCAGGGACAAATCCCTGATTCCTCCCATACTCGGAACAGACAATGCGGATTATCTTGAACGACTGTGTCCGGTACTGGAACGGGAAAAGGTTCACCCGTCGGGTGTGGTAAGATTGCGGGACGCGGCTTTTTGCGAGGAAAGGGGTATCGTTCAATTCTCTGCATCGGCAGCGCATACGGCTCTGACGGAGAATGAGGATTACATACGGCTGGGACACCGGTTCGGAATGGATGGCAATGTGATAAGGAACGGACTGGCGGCGTTTCCTACATGTACGGCAGTGGAATACGGACAGAAGGTATTGCTGCTGGGAAAAAGCGATAAAGGGGACAAGGTTCTGGAAGAGTTTCTAAACGATTTGACCGGGCACTTTTTCGACGGAAAACGAAAGCCGGGGGAACTGAGGTTTCATGAAGTGGCCCCGTTGGATGCGAAGTACCGGATGGAGATCGGGGACTGCAAGACCGCTTCATCGGAGATATTGCGATACGGGATTTGCACGAAACGATGCGACATGGCACCGACACTGAGAAACTTCAACCGGCTTAGAAACCTGCAACTGATGCGTGCGCCATTGACAAAGGAACAGGAGCGGATTGTTTCGCTGCTGGTGACACGACCAGATAATATACGGTTTTCCGATGTGGAAATGAAGGCGAGGATACCGTTTAAAAAGAAAGGACAGAGTATAAACATTTAATTTTTGGATAAATGGAAGAAGAACAGAGTGGAACGATAAAGGGCAGCGTATATATAACGGTGGACAAATTTTTCAATCCGGTGCATATCAGTATGAAAGGTACGGGTGAGGAAGGTTTTCAGGAGTTTATTCAGGAAGACGTGGAAAAGGCTTTGAAATGCGAGGAAATGCCGACTATGGGTCTGATGTATTATAATGTACCCGATATGAGCATTGTACCACCCTTGCAGGAAGGGGACAATGAAGATTATCTGCAAAGGCTGGAAAAGGCGATGGACGAGCATGGGATAAGGTTGCAGAGATACCAGCGGTTGTCGGAAGTGGTGTATTGTCTGTGAAATGAGATAGACCCGTTTTCAAAGGATGAGACTTATACCCGCCTGCTCACGCCGAAAATGTGGTCGGAAATAAAGGCATCACCCGTGGCGGTGGCGGATATGCTGGATGACTTGAAGCATGGGAACAAGTTTTATACGGGTGTTGAAACGGACAAGGGGATATTGCTTTTCAGCCGGAACTATGAAGGGAACCACCAATACGGAGCTTTTATGGAAGCGAATATCGAGAGGCGTTTCTTTGAGCCGGATTTTGAAGGCAAGCTGCTGACGGTATATGAGCTTCGGGGGTGGCCTTCGCTGATGGCAGGAAAGATAAACCGCTGTTATGATGATTATGACAGTTTGTTACCCGTGGAGAAGATTCCGGCAGATGCCTATCTGGATAAATCGGTCTTGAAGAGCGTTACGGATAAAGAGGTATATGACCTTTCGCCCACGTGGGAGAACTATGCCCGGCTGACGGACAATGAAAAGGGACTCGGATTGGCCCGGAGTGTGGATAATTACGATCGGATGACATTGCTGTATATTATGGACAAGGGGTATCCCAGAGACGGGTTGATAGATGAGTACCCGGACAATTTCAGCTTCCATGAGAAGTTTGAGAAGATTGAAAACAAGCTGCTGGGTAGGGATAAATGGGATGTTTATGACGAGATGCAGGAGAAGGCGAAGAAACTGGCAGGAAGTTTGCTGAAGGAGCATTTTTCCAATATGCGGCAGGAGGAAAAGGCTTCACCGGAAAGGAAGGTGGAAAAGGAAATGCCGAAAAAGAGTAAAGGCAGAAAGATGTAGGATAACAAATTAGTTGGTAAAAAGAGGTGAAGGCCCGTTGCTACGTGGATGCAGGAACGGGGCTTTCTAATAGTTGGGGAGCGTAAAATAAACTGTGTCAAGCGTTCTTTTCTCTACAATCTCTTCGGTCGGGGAACGCCCAGCGGCAAGGGGCGGGACCACCCGTCCCGACGAGCGACAAAATTAGATTAAAATCAATCGTTTTCCAAATTTAATTGCTAATTGTTGTGCAATTATAGCCCAATTCGCAATAGGCATAGTCCACTTTTTACGTACGTTTCGGTAAGCAAGATAAACCAATTTCTCAAGGGCTGTATCCGTCGGAAATACGCCCTTGTTTTTGGTAACCTTACGAATCTGCCGATGATATCCTTCAACAGTATTCGTGGTGTAGATAAGTGTTCTAATACCTTGAGTAAATTGGAAATACGCAGATAGTCGCTCCCAATTATCCCTCCATGATTTTATTACAATAGGATAAAGTTCTCCCCATTTCTTATCCAAATTATCCAGTTCTATTTCAGCAGCTTCCTTGCTTACGGCTTTGTAAACAAGCTTTAGGTCTTTCATAAATTCCTTGTTGATTCTTGCTGGCTACGTATTTTATGGAGTTGCGAATCTGGTGAACAATACAAAGTTGAACAGTAGTATCAGGATAAACACTCGCAATAGCATCAGGAAAACCTTTTAAATCGTCTACACAAGCTATCAGAATGTCTTTCACACCACGGTTCTGGAGATCCGTGAGAACAGACAACCAAAAATTTGCACCTTCACTATGAGCAATATACATCCCTAAAAGCTCTTTATGACCTTCAGAGTCTATTCCTAAAACATTATAGATAGCACGGCTGACAGACTGACCACGCTCATCCATTACTTTATAATGAATAGCATCCATAAAAACAATGGGGTAAACAGAATCAAGACTGCGAGACTTCTAAGCCTTTATTTCCGGAAGTACACGATCGGTGATTGAACTGATTGTATCCGCAGATACACGATTACCTAAGTTTTCCTCCATCCAATCACTGATTTGACGAGTGCTATTACCTAAAGCATACAAACCGATAATACGATCAGAAACACCCTCTGCAAGAATCGTTTCACGCTTCTTTATAAACTGGGGATCAGAGCTGGAATTACGATCACGGGGAGTGGAAACAGTCACCTCGCCTAAGGGAGTTTGAACCTGCTTGTGCATCTTGCCATTACGGCGATTACCATCTTCACGCTCGGTTGGACTAAGATGGGCATCCATCTCACCTTCCAAGGCGGCGTTAAGAATACTTTCTAAAAGAGGAGCAAAAGCACCATCTTTACCTAACAAGGATTTACCCGATTTGAGTTGTTCGAGAGCCTTGTTCTTAATACTTTCAAAATCAAATTCTTCGTTCATAAAAAAACTGTGCTAGCAAAGTTAATTCTTTTTTTCTTTACTGACACAGTTTAAATTACATTCTCAATAGTTGAATTTTCCTGTACAATTATTATTGGGGGAATTTTGTCCTTTTAGCTTTATCAAACTCCCAATCTAAAATTTCCTTTTGGGGATCACCATGTGACTTATAATATATTTCTTCATATGGCATACCATTTATACTAAATTTACAAAACAAATGGGGGTCAGAAGTATATTCATCACCATCAATTTTAAAATCAATAATATTATAATATGGTATTCTACCAATCTCTTTTGCTAAAATCACTTGATATTTAGAATTCTTTTTTCGTATATCATCATAATCACTTAAAGGTTCCCAAAAACCTTCTTTATCCATTATTACATATGTACCAATACCAGCATCTAACCAAAGTTCTATACCATTATGATAAGTATCATAAAAATATGTTTTGAACCAAGGGCTTATTTGTCCACGTGGAGGTTTTTCGCAATTTGGATACGTATTATCATCTATAGAACGGATATATACTGCAGAACTAATAAATTTTGCAGCAGGATTATATAACAACGTCTTAGAGCCTCTACACTCCTGGATGAATTTATGATCAATAAGTTCTTTTAAAACTCTTTTTTCCATTCGTAGTGACGCTTTAATTTTAGCAGCATTACTTGATTGTTTTTCACCAATTTGTATTCCAAAATATACAAAAAGCAAATCCTTATATTCATTGTATAATTTCGCTTCTAAAACTGATGCTGTCCACAATTCAGAATCTTCAACACCATTTTCAGTTGAATAATCTTTCAAATATTGATATACAGATTTAGTAACGTCACATGAGACTATAATAAGAAGCCTATCAGGCATGCATCCACTTTGTATAATCTTATCAACAATACCTTTTATGTCACTTTTAGATATTGAAGTATATCTTTTACATTGGATAGACCACTTTTTTTGATTTTGTTTTTCTATTGCAAAGACATCAACTCCATCATCTGAGCCTTTTCTTCCAAAATGATTGATTTCTTTCCAAGTATTTATTCTATACACTAAATTTAAGCACAAATCTTCAAATCTTAAAGGATCAAGATCTGAAAAGTGGAGTCTATTTATTGTTTTTGTAGGTTGAGACATATCTATTTTTTTGTTATGACAAAAATACAAAAGAATTCAGTATTATACAATTAAAAGGTATTTTTCTGTACTATAGAAATGAAATATATTGTTATCTCTAATTCTAATACATACTAATTAGTTTATTACACTATTAGTAGAATGGTGTATAGTTTTGGCAATAGTGCCAATGCACGCCAACGTGCGACTTTGATTTCTGCGGTTTGGAAGGGACGGAAGATGTGCTTTTCTTTGCGCATATTCAGAAACTTAAAAATGATTTTAGTATGGAATTGACGATTATTGAAACAAGCGCGTATCAGGAATTGAGAAGGCTGGTCAGTACGCTGGCTGTGCAAATGGGTGACTTTCAGAAAAGGATTGCCCCGCCCGCACCGGGCAAATGAATGGATGCGCAGGACGTGTGCCTCGCTCTGGGCATATCGAAAAGATGCCTGCAAAACTATCGGGACAATGGGATTATCCCTTACTCGAATGTTGGAGGGAAATTCTTTTACCGGGAAGTGGATATTCAGGAGATTCTGGAAAGCGGATCAATCAAAAGAAAATAAGTGTATGGCGGAGATTATCACAAGGGATTCGGAAGAGTTCAAGGAACTGACCGGATGGATTAAGAGAACAGGAAAAGCGGTGGAGGATGCGACGGCACGGATACGCCCGACGATTGCCGACGAGCATTATCTGACCGGGGATGACGTATGCGCCATGCTGCACATTTCACGGCGCACGCTGCAAACATTAAGGGATGAGAAGATGGTGCCTTATACCACTATTGGCGGGAAACTGCTCTATCCGGAGAGCGGACTGTATGAGGTGCTGAAAAAGAATTATAGGGATTTCAGACGGTTCAGGAAATAAGTAATTCAGACAATAAAAAGAAACGTTCCTTCCGGCCTGCGGGCTGGGGGAACGTTTGTTTTTATTGTCATGCTATATGGCAAGTTTGTAGACATGGCCTATCTTCTCGCATATCTTGTCTGTATCTTCGCCCACTTTCGGATTGATAAGTTCGGCATATATTTGTGTGGAAAGAATGGATTTGTGTCCCAACACTTTTTGCAGGGTTTCCAGCGGCATCCCTTTGAGGATGGCCAGAACGGCAAATGTGTGGCGTCCGATATGCGGGGTGACTTCGGTATGGCAATCGCACTTTTTGCCGATGATTCTGAGGCTGAGAAACATCGTGTTGTATTCGCCTACCGGGAAAACGCAATCGGGGGAATCTTTCTTTTCATCCGCATCTCTGTACTTTTCAATCAGTTCGATAGCTATGGGCAGTAGTTTTACGACATAGGCTACTCCGGTTTTTATACGGTTGCCCATCAGCCATGTGCCTCCGTCGGAATCGGTATGGATATTGTCATAAGTAATGGCTCTGAGGTCTGCGTAGGCAAGTCCGGTGAAGCACATAAAAAGAAACATATCGCGCATGGCACGCTGGCGCTTGTATTTCAGTTCCACATGAATGAGCCGCTGCAATTCTTCTTCGGTAAGGAATGACCGTCTTTTGTATTCGGGCAGGCACTCGAATGAAACAAAAGGATGGACTCTCAACCAGCCTTTTTCCTGTGCGATATACATCAGCCATTTCAAAGTGTTTACACGATTGAAGGCTGTGGAACTGGCACTTCCGTTGGTGCCGATCATCCATGTGTAATAATCTTCGATAAACGATTTTTCAAGTTCGTCTATGACAATATCTTCTATATTCTTCACGCTCTTCATGAACAGCAACAGACTTTTGTAATCGGCAACCAGTCCGCGATAGGTACTCTCTGCCTTTCCTTTTCCTATCTTTTCCTTGTAGGATTCAAGCTGTTCTCTGAACAGGCCCATCAGAGTGTGGTAATCATCTCCGAAACCGACATAGCGGTTATAGACTTTCTTGGCGGTGACAAAACTATCATGGTCGCAAATGTACTGATAGTGCTTTGTAATTTGTGCCTTGATGTTGTCAAGCTCCAGATTCAATGTACGGGCTTCTTCGGATTTGCCTTTTGCCCGGTTGGCCTTCACGTCCCACAAAGGAAGGGACACTTCTCTCTTGCAACTGAAACCGGCTTGGGTTCCATTAATGGTGATACGGCCCATGATTGGTGCCTTACCATTTTTTACTGACTGGTTTTTGGTGTAAAATAACACCTTGAATGTACTTCTCATAACTCAACTTTTTTTAGTTACAAATTTAATTGTTGTTGAGTTATTTGAGGTTATGCAAAAGTAGGCAACAAGCTGAAAGATAATCTGTTAAGCTGTACTTAGTGGCATGTTGGAGGAAGTTACGATTTGGTAACGAAACTCCCGTCCAAATGTGCTTTTCTTTGCTTCCTTTTTATTGCCTCGCTAAAAATAATGTTTTATAACTATTTGATTTTTAGCATAGTTGCGTTATCTTTGCGCATCTTTTGAAAATACTTGGTTTCATTATAGGAAACAAGGAGTTCCAATAGTATAAAACAAGTTGTTTCTGATGGTGGAATCAACTGTTCCACACGTTGGAACACCCTGTTAACCACATAGGTTATCTGCATGAAACAGCTCATCGAGAGAACTACTTCATCCGTTTCTGTGTGACAGAAGGGTGACACTTTTTTTATCTGTCACAGTATTCATCACAAATTTAATACACTGTATAACAAGGCATTGAAAAGTCATATGACAGTGTGACAGATATTTTTCAAAA
>ERZ779649.230-NODE-230-length-49511-cov-4.143724_pt1 | contig 49511 bp, 64 predicted proteins | sample MGYA00511882_ERZ779649 | MGnify/ENA primary metagenome ERZ779649 (study PRJEB29588, sample SAMEA2157793) | human gut metagenome | biome: human gut; feature: human-associated habitat; material: faeces | place: Denmark | collected 2008/2010 ... | reverse complement strand
CGGAGTCTTTCGGGGCTTCCATAGGAGGTGTGCTTATGATTAACTCTAACTATAAAGCCATCGTTCATGGTAAGTATCTGTCTGAGAAGACCAAACGTATTAAAGGGCATATGTGTATTGTCAAGAAGTTCTACTTCAAGACAGCTATGGTCAACTGGGTTAGGGAACAGATCAACATGCCGAACACCAAGCCCATCTGTGTACAGTTCTTTGTCAAAAAGAATCATGTCTGGGAACTCAAGGCTAAAGTTCAAGTCAAGATACCTATCAACCAACGAAAGAAACGCACCCTTATTTGGGGGGGTCAATATGTTTGAGATTCTTGTCATCATGCTGTCGTCATTCGGTCTTGGCTGTTGTTCCATGTTCATGTTCCGTAGATATCTGGACAGGAAGAACATCTTTCGTTCTTACTATGCACAGGGCTTGTTCCTCGTGCGTAACTGGGGGAGGCAAACATGAAGTGGTACACTAACCCAACGTTCTGGCTGTTCATCTTCTTCCTTGGCATGTGTGCCATCCTGTTGTCTGGTTGTGCCAACTGGTCGGTACGTGGACAAGCTGAGTACTCGGCAACCCAAGCCCTGATGAATTGGGCGTCGTCAATCGGCCCTCTCATTCGGTAGGATTACCAAATGTTACAACCATACCTTGACCGAATGGTTAGCAAACTGGCTACGGATTGTATGGCACAGCGTGCACAACGATTCTTTTACAAGGATTGGTATGCACAGAACTACAACTACTGTTATGACCACATCATTCAGCTCAGTACCGTTCTGTCACAGCATCCATACATCAAAGGCAGGAGGTTTTTGTGGTGGCATATTGTAAAAAACATATTCGTGCTGGCATTCTATGCAGCGCAGTCTTGCTTGCTGTCCTGCCTTCACTGGGCTATACGGAAACTGTCAAAGACTTCCGTGACCCAGAAGGACGGCTCTTTGAAGACTATCGGTACTTTCCCCCGGCACTGGTAGCCAGAGCTAAAGTGCTGTTCGATGAAGGCTACTTCATAAACACTGACTTGTACAAATTCATCAAGAAAGAGTACGGCTTTCAGGCGGCAGAGGACTTTCGCTTCTGGTGGATTCGTTCTGAACTTATCAAACATCAGGAGAAGTAATGTTTAATCATGAAGAACGTATAGCCGTGCTCGAAAGGATAGTCAAAGACCTTGATAGAATGTACTTTGTACTTCTGTTTGCTGTCTGCATTGAGCTTGTTGCTATCGTATGCTTATGGGAGTATGTATGAACAACAACGAAACCCAGCTTCTTAACTCTGTACTGGCAATAGCTGCCCTCTCAGCTAACATCTCTCCCGAAGAACTGAAAGAATACGTCAATGCTCTTTCCATTGATTCCAGTAAAGTCAGGAGTGATGACAGGTTCAACGATGCAGACATCCTTCGCAGTGCCGTCGGACTGCTTCGTGTGTACCGTGACGAGACCATTGCAAAGATGGTTCCTGCTGAGAGGCATCCTTTCTTGAGGAAGATTACTCCTGCTATCGGTATGCTGGAAGAGTGCATGGAGTACTTCGCTAACAAGGAGTAAGTATGCACATCTCAGAACAAGCACGGTACGCCTTTAACCTTTTGCGTGAAGCGCAAGATGTTAAGGACGAACTTCAAAAGAAAAGACAACATATGGATGAGCGGATGTATGTTAAGTCGCTGTTATCTTTGGATGATACGATAGATTGCTGCGCTCGTATCATTCATAAAAACATATGCCTAACATCACGGGACATTACACGTATGTGTAAGGAGGCAAAAGATGTTCTCTCTTCAAGAGTTCGGTGAACTCAGGTATCTGTGGTTGAAGTACAGCCTTGAACTCAAACGTTGCCATACCTACGTAAAGAAGGATGGCAAGATGGTGCCTACTGGTATCGACAGCGAGCGCATGAAGCGATACTACAAAAGGATAGTTGCAGTTGATCGTGCACTCAAGTGCCTCATTGCAAAATATCCTGCTGCAGTCTTCTACGCTTTTGTTTGTCCTACTGGCAGTCTACAGCACTTTGATGCTCTTACCAGACACGACAGTGCCTGAATAACTCAGGCGTCATATACATAAGGACTTCAACATGGAGGTAGACTACAAAGCTATCTTTGATTACATGCTCAGGTCTGGGCTCTGTGCTGAGTCCGACCGACCGCAGGCTATGGAACTTGTGGAAGACTGGCTTAACATCTACAAAGAAACAAATGAACAACAAGGAGATACATTTTATGGGAACACCTGTTGGTTCTGCTATTCTTGACAACGAGATTGTCAAGTTCTTTGAGGAACTGATTGAGTTCTATGGGCACGGTAGTCCGCAGGCTCGCATCATTGAACGTGTCAAGCGCAGGCTGGAACTCGTACCTGTTGGTGATAAGTACGAACGCCTGTGCCCCACGTGCAAATGTCCTGCGTGTGGCAAGACCAGATCGCAAGCCGCTGCTATCGCTCGTGAACGTCAACGCCGGGGTAAATCCAAGTACGCTGAGCGTAAGTATCCCGGCATGGGGATGGAACTGTCGCAACCTGACGACGACATCCCGGTAAGGTCTGTCGGCTTCTCTGTCCTCGACATCGGAAAGGCTGAGGCTGATGCCGTAGCCTACATCTCCAAGCTGGGCAAGTAGCACCTGCTACTATACCATATACACACTGAACTGCAACCATCAAACATTAGGAGTACTTACTATGTCCATGCGCAACATCTTCAAGATCGTCCTCGACTCCAACGCTGAAGCTGGCAAGCTCGTGACCGCTCGCATCGCAGGCAAGGCTGCGAAGGAAGCTCTCTTTGCCAACCCCACCGTGTTGCAGGGTGTGCTCACGTCCTCCGCTGTGCTGACCGCTGCGTCCCTCGCTGACCCGGACACCGCGCACGGCAAAGCTCTGCACTACCTCGGCCTCGGCATGACGATGGACTCCGCCGATGAACTCCTGCGTGTGTGCGACGAGGCGGGCGTGTTCCAGATGAAGGGCACCGCCGAAGACAGCGCAACGGCTGACATGCAGGCTGTGGTTTCCAAAACCTTTGACTCCAAGCCTTTCCTCCAGATGCTCGGTGTTCTGTCCAAGGGTGACGGCACCAAGGAAACCAAGCCCCGGTTCTCCACGCAGGCCAAGCCCGCCGGTGTCACTGCCAACGCCATCGAGAATCCCAACAAGATCGAAGCCAAGGAAGAAACCACCGCTGAACCCGTGTCCGTGAAGGTCGGCCCCGAAGTGGCTACGCCTGTTCTCCTGCCCACCAAGGACGGCAAGGATGCCAAGACCGAGAAGCCTGTGCTGCGCTGCGCCTTTGAAGGTTGCGGCAGTGTTCTTCGCAAGGTGGCTGAACAGAAGCCCTTCCACCTGCCCACCGACAAGGACACGCAGAAGTACATCACCGATGATGAGCGCAAGCTGGAAGGCAGCTACCTCTGCAAGTTCCATCGTGACGTGGTGACCAAGGCCATACAGAAGCGGAAGAACGATGACCGCATGAACAAGGTGCGGGAACAGCGTCTGGCTGAAGCCACTGATGAACTGACCAACGTGGAAGCTGAACTGCGTGAAGGTGAAAAGGCCCTCGCTGCCAGCGAAAAGACCATCAACAAGATCACCGACCCCATCATCAAGTCCGGCGCCGAGAAGGCCGTGGAAGAAAAGCGCAACAGCATCCAGAACCTGCGCAAGCGCAGCATCGCCCTGCAGAACAAGTGCAAGCAGATCTCCGAAGAGATCGCTAAGGCCAGCAAGTAACACACTGAAACTCACGGAGGTATATAGTCTATGAACAAAAACAATGAGATCATTCTCGACATGGAAGCGGCACATGAACCGGTTGGCTTCGGTGCTAAGGTCATTGGCCTTGCTAAGAGCGTGACCAGTTCTCCCACCATGCACCGGCAGATCGACAAGACCAAGGAAGCTGGTGTAGTTATCACCAAGCTCGCCGCTGGTCGGCTGGTTCTGAACAACGTGACCGATGTGATTGCGTCCGGCCTGCCTTGGGGCATGGGCGGGTTCATCAAGTCCAACCCGCTGAACGAAGCTCTGTTCAAGTTCAGCTTGGCTCAGGCTCTGTCCATCATGGGCGGTGCGTTTGTCTCGAACGTAGGTGAAGACGATCCGAAAGCCAAGTACTTCCTGACGGCCATCGACGCGGCCACGCTTGCGTCTGTCGACGCTCTGCGTGAAGCCTCCGGCATTGAAGAGTTCATCATGTCCAAGATTCTGACCAAGGATGTGATGGACAAGATCAAACCTCTCGTCAACACCCATCCCATGTAACCCATAACAAGCAGGGCCGGGGTAACTCGGCCTTGTTTGGAACTAGGTTGCAAGTGAAAGGAGTAAGGCAGACACTGTCGTGTACAAGAGAGCAAATGCAACTGGTAGGTTGCAGCCTCCGCACAAGGTACGCTCCACCGAACGTGTAGACTTAGGGTGGCTAATGAATTGTTGGTTAGGTAAACGCTTTGCAAACTTGTGTATCAGAGTGAGGTGTAGAATCCTCGATGGCTGCTGATACTGTGCTCAATGTCGGCACATCAAAGCAAACTACGGATACACAACTTGTGTTTTGGGTCGAACACAGAGCTAGTGGATGACGCAAGTAACATGAGTACCGGCTAGCCATGCCGCGAAGTTGTTACTGAATATGGCAGGTAAGATAGTCTAGCAATGTGCATCATGTCCTTCATAAGATCAACTTACTGACTACAAGGAGCCAGTCATGTTTGATATACTAGGAGAACTCATGGTGTCCAGCCCTGCAGTGCGACAAGTCTATCTGCATGGTGGTGCACTGGTGGTTGGCGTGGGACTGTGTGCTTTTACTCTGGCACGGTATAGAGAGTACAAGTATTGCAGACACGTGTTGACGGAGGAACTTAACAAGCTGTACTCGATGGGTATCATTATGAGAACCGTTGCGTTCACATGTGAAACCAGCTTGGTGATGGCTGATCTCATCGAAGCTATGGCTACAACTAGGAGTAGATGGTATGTCTTACACCTCGTTGTTCGGTCACTGCGAAGAACCCCCGTAAAGGAAATGCTGCTGGATGCCTTGCACGCAAACAAGGTACAACCTCTGACTGGACTTAAGAGGCTCAAGGCCCTGTTTACGTCAGCGTTCTAGCTTCATATCTTTAACATCTACTCGGACTGAGGTTGGCTGCTCTCTGCTAACCTCAGTCCGTTTACGTATAAGGAGAAAGGTTATGCCTACATATCAAGACAAGATGAATTACTGGTCACAGAAAGATCCCTATGCTCCTCCTCGATTCCTTCCGAAGAAGTCACCTCAACTCACCGAAGAAGAGGTGGAAGAGTGGAAGCTGAAGAACGCAGGTAACTTTATTACCTGCCCTAAGTCTGGCACTCGTCTCTTGAGGAACAACTGTGGCAAACTGCTGATGTGTTATCAGCAAGGGACATGCTATCATGTGGACTACACCAACTTCGACAAGAACCTGCAACGAAAAGCATACGACTTCAATGGGTAGCAGGGTTGAAGTGTGATAGGTGTAGAGTCAGGGATGTTCCTTGCCTCTTTCCTGTCACACTTTAACAAAGGAGAAACTTATGTTTCGTTTCCTGAAACCCCTTGTGTATGCGGTCATTGCCACGGTCGCCGGTTCCTTCGCCTACAAGGAAGGGAAGCAGGCTCTGTTCCCCGCTCCGGCCTCCGACCAGACCATCGACACCAAGCCGGTGGAAGACAAGAAGGACTAGTCCCCTTCTTTAAACCTTAACTTGGAGAGGTTGTCATGAGTGTTGATCAGGATGCGTTAGACATCCTATGTGAAGTCTTCGATGATAGGATCGAGGATGTCATGTCAAACCGTGACAACCTCTCCTACACTCTGTATGATGACGACGGCTACCCAGTTGGTGCTGCTATCTTTGACGAGTTCAAGTCTGGCGATCGTGTCAGATATGTCTACGTCTACTGGATTGGGGTGCGCTACCGTGGTGTAGGTATTGGAGGACAGATACTTCGCACCTTGCACCGGCAGTACCCTGAACACTGGTTCAGTTTGAGTACACTCAAGTCGAACACAGATGCTGTCAGATTCTATCAACACCTAGGGTATCAGATAACTGGAGACTTACCCGGATGTCCTAGCTTCTATCATCTCCAGCGCAAACCTGAAAAGGAGTTCACCTCATGAGCGGTGATCAGAACCAAAACCAGAACCAGCAGAAACAGAAGGGTGGCAATCAGAACGGCCCGAAAGAAGGCATCACCATTGCTACCTCTGTCATTCCGTCTCAGCAGACCACCCTTGGCCAGCAGGTACAAAACACCGTGGTCACCTGCATCGGTGGTGTCATTGCTGCGATGGCCTGCGCCGGTGTGCAGAAAGGGTTCGACTGGATTGTTGGCAAGTGGACTGGCCGCAATGTTCGCCCCGTCTTCAACGTGACTCCCACCGGCCCTACCACTGGTGGCTCTGGCAACATCATGCAGGAACTGCACACTGTTGCGGGAAACAATCCCGATGAAGCGAAGCGTGCCATCCAGTCCGTGGCCAAACGTCTCGGTATGCAGATCGGCCAGCCTGCCCCTGCTCCTGTAACTGTCGACGCTGGTGTGGTGGAGATGACTCCTCCCACTCCGGCCCCTGCTCCCACCGCTGCTGATGTGGTTCCCAGTGATGCTGCCCTCAAGGTGGAAACCAAGCAGCCCAAGCCTCAGCAGCAGAACAACAAGGGCGGTAAGAAATAATGTGGGAAGTTCTCAAGATTTTGGGTACTAGCTTCCTGTCTTTCGGAGTCGCCGGGCTGTGCGCCTACACTGGTGTGCGGTCGTTGGACATGATGATGTTTGAAAAGAAGGAAGGTGACAAATGATTACCCGCATCGCCGGGTTTCTGTTCTATACCTTGATGACCGGCCTGTGCGCCATCACCACTGTTGGTTATGCCAACGATGCGGTTAAGGCCCTTGACAAAAAGAACTAACCTCTAGCACATGGCAGGACTCATGCATACTAGGTGCAACTAACGAAGTATCATGGGGTCTTGTGTAGAGACAGCACCTCCACATAAGGTTGTCTTGTGTGGGTTGTGTGAGTCCTGCTATGCATCTAGGGATTAGATCAATATGCTATTCACCTAGCGTTGCCGACGCAGTACAGTCATGTTTATCAAGTCTAAGCGTATACTTGTGACCATGACCTTTGGTACTCATCACGTTTCAACTCACGAGGTTTCTCATATGTGTAACTGCACTTCCTGCTTCTGCTCCATGTCTTCCTCCATCGTCATGCCCGCCCCTGTTCGTCCTTCTGTCAAGCGTGGTGCTCTGCTCCGTGCTGTCAGCGGCGAGAAGGTCGGTGACTTGTACATGCTGGTGCGTGAAGCGACTGGTGTGTTCGCCAAGGACGCCGCCGGTAACAACATCGGTGCCCCGAAGAATCTCTTCAACCTCGTCAACCTGACGAACGAAGGGAAGACTCGTGTGTCTCGGCCCCAGCGCAAGCTGGTCTGGGGACATGACGAAGTACCGATGGATGTGATCGAGCAGCACTTTGGTTTCCAGATGGTTCCTGTTGCTGACAACATCAGCAAGATCGAACCTCTGCTCAAGGGCGTAGGCATGAACCTTCACGCTGCCAAGATTCGTGAAGAACAGTCTGCCTTGATGTACCGCCTGTTCTAATCTTTAAACCTGCTGGCCCATGTGTACTCTTCGAGAAAGCCTCGACTCTATATGTGTCAATGCCGAAAGAACATAGTGCACATGGGCCGGTCTCTTTGGAGGTTTGTATGTCCATTGATCTGAGTAAGCAATGGCCATCTCTTTTGTCTTATTATGTAGGCTTTCCTGCTGATGGAGCTGGTACCTACATCGAAAACATCTACAAACTAAGCAAGCAGAACAAGGCTAATCTGGCTGCTAAGCTCGGGCTTCCTGACACGCTGACTGTCGAGGAAGAAGTAACGGTTGATTTGAATGAACGCTTTGCGTTCTCTTATCAGCTTGTCTGCATGGTCATGCCTAAAGATAAGCAGCCTACGTTTGATGAGTTCATTACGAACAGAACGTCTAACCAAATGAAGCTGTCCAAACGTATCTTGTCTTACGCCAAGACCAACAGCAATGTGACCACGAAGATTCTTCTTAGCGGATTATATTCCAGCTCCTTCCGCTCTAAGCTGAACAAAGAACTGCCGAAGGTACCTGATGCCAGATCCTTTGTCAGTAACTCTGACTGTGCTGAGGCAGTTGTGATCACGCAGGACTACGAATACTACTCCGCCATCATTCAGAACATCTACTCTGAGATTGCGTCAATCAAGAAAGCGACGTATGGTTTCAGCATGGATATGTTCACGATGCTGTCGGCTGGTAGTAGCAGCAGCTTCTCGTCGTGCTTTACGGTTGGAAGGTTCAACAGTAAGGGGCCGCTTGACATCGCTCTCTGCCCCTTGACTGGTGTAATCTACAACCGCCAAGGAAAGAACATCACAGGCAGAGCTTGGGTTGTCTTTGACAAAGACTTCAACAAGTTCATCGTCATGAAGTCTTATGGCTTTATCGACGACGCCATCATCAAGAAGGTGTGTGGTTGGTTGTGTGCCCTGCTTGACGATAAAGCAGACTGGTCATACACAAATGGAAACAGTGAAGATGTCTATCTTTCACTCGACTACAGACCAGAAGGATGGTACATTGACCCTGTTCGTATGTTCTTCTTCTCTTCAACGTCTGACAAGATTAGGAACATTGATGTGCGAGGGTGCATAGAAGCACCTTGTTTGTTGTGCGGTAAGTATCATACCAAATCAACAATCATTTGCAGTGACTGCGAAGAAACAAAGCTGACTAACTGCAAAAGGTGTGGCAAGCAGATGCTTAAAACGGACAGCAACAAGCTGTACCCACTGTGTAATAACTGTGTGGAGAAGGTCACATTCTGTCCTGTCTGTGGTTCGATGATGCGGGAAGGCAAAGCATGTCCCAAGTGTGCATGGAATAACATGTGCGCTATCTGCGGCACCAAGTCTGATAAGAAGCTACAGTGGATTGAAGACATCCCTGTATGTGAACACTGCATCAGTATCTTGCACAAGACTACCTGCGAATGTTGTGGTTCTCACGGCTTGATGTATCCTTATCGTGGCCATGCTTTGTGCAACAACTGTTACCAGCAGTTGTCTTCTCTACCTTCGTCAACAATCAGTGAAGCACAGGTTCACATCAAGGCCAGCATCTTGCAGAACTTTATAACCAGCAATCCTGATCTCAAGATTAGCTGGAACGTCAGCGAAGGAGACGCTAATGAGCATTGAGAGACTCAAGACAATCCTTCGCATGACGGATGCGGAGGTAATACAGAACATCATTGGTACTCTGACGAGTTCCGACTCTGGGTACGAAGTATACACTGACGACGAGAACTTCGTCTTCGGTATTCCTACAACTGATACCATATGTCCTGTGCTTTTGCAGGCGCATGTGGATACAAGACGACACGCCTCGGTGGATGAACCTCTCATCTTGTGCACCGAGTACGGAGTCATTACGAATGCCAACGGTATCCTCGGCGGTGATGACCGCTGTGGTGTTGCTGGTATTCTGGACATCATTGAACGCCATACCAGTAAACCATTCGTTCTCTTCACAAACTATGAAGAAACGGGTGGCAAAGGCATGAAGGCTTTCCTCAAGACTGGCTACCTCGACAAGTTCGTCGACCATATTTATTGTGCCATTGCCCTTGACCGAAGGGGACACAATGAGTATGTATACTATAGCCCCACGTTACCGAGCAAGCTGACGTACTTCCTTGCCAAGCTCGGTTACTATGAGGCCAATGGTTCTTACTCTGACTGCTATGATCTTTGGATGAAGCATGACATCGCTCATGTTAATCTGTCATGTGGTTATGGTCGGCAACACACAGCCGATGAATTTGTCTTGGCTGAAAGCTACGTGTCTTCCATCCTTCGCGCTGATCGTTTGATGCAAATGATTGACGAACCCTTCCGTGTAAAGGAACGCTTCACATATCGAAGCGGACACGGGTACTCGTCTATCGCTTACCCTATCCCCAAGCCTGCTGACAATGCTGGTCAGGGAACTGCTGCTCTTGAAATAGTGGGCAGTGAAGAGCTTGCATCTGATGACGGCCCTGAATATGTTCAAGGAACTCATATCCATTCCCCTGTTCACATGCCTCCTGAAGCGGTGTACGCATACTCTGCGGCACCGAAATGCTTCGTGTGTGCGCGAGACGACAGACCGATGGAGTATGATACCAAGAACAGTTTCTTCATCTGTGAAACGTGCAAGAAACAAATCATGAAACACTTTGACACAGTGACAGTCCCCAACGCTATGGCGTACTACGACATGCTTGAGGAAGTCCGGGCCAAGAGCCGAGAGGCTAACAGGAATTTGAACAAGGCAAAGCTCAAGGCCAAGAGTTCTCTTCCTGTGTGTCCCGGATGTGGTGACAATCACCATGTCATCTGGTCAAGGAAGGACATAGGATTTGTGTGTACGTCTTGCTTTGAGTACCCTTCTACCGATGGATACAACGGTAAGTTCTGGGTACGAGGAGACAAGAAGTTCTTTGTGAAGACTGTGAATGGCAAGCAAATGGTACTGGTGACAGATCTTAAGGGTGAACACCTTCTGTCAAGTGAAGAGCTGTTGAAGAGCAGTAAGCTTCACCAGTGCGCTGTCTGCCATGAGCCTCACATCTCCTGCTCTTGTGAAACCATAGGCAAGACGAGAAAGGTAAACGTATATGTTTGCCCCTCTTGCAAACAAGAAGCCTTGGATACACTTCTCAATGACAACCTCCCTCCGTGGGACTTGGACTAGGAGGATTACAACATGATCGTACCACGTCGTCCTGAGATTTGCAATCCTTCTGTTCCCGGATGTGAACTCAAACTTCCCTTGTACACGGAAGAAGAACAGAAGCGTATTGAAAACATGATCGACTTCCCCGGTGAATATACCGCAGACGATTTTCGTTCTGCGCTTGACCTCTGCTTCAAGCGTAGCACGGAAGCGGAAGCTTTCATCCGTTCCCTGCACGACTACACCCTTCGTCTGAAAGGGGTGTGGCATAGATGGTTGGGTGCTCTTCGTCCGACCGTTGTTCGTAAAAGTTAGCGTAGCTAACGCTACTTGTAAACCTTAACACGAGGTGCTTATGCGTAATCGTATCAAGCAGTTCTTTGGATGGTTGTTAAAAGGTATCAAAGCCCTATGGCAGATCGGTTGGAAGAAGATCATGGACTTCGTTACCAACATAGAAGCTGCCAATGAACTACTTGACAAACTGGAAAAGAATGATTACGTAATCATTCCTGAGAAGATGTCAAGGGTTCACAAGGCTGTCTCCTTTGTGTCCGGATGTTGTCACAGTTTCTTTAACAGATTCCTTAAGAGGACTGACAAAGAACACAAGCTGCTTGACATTGACATCCCTAAGAACTGGATGCGAGGGAAGAGAAGACGTTTAAGCGACGTTGAGCGGCTTGCTCTCTAGGAGAGGTTTTAAGCCTCGTTTACTATGAGGATGACCTATGAGTCATCTTTTAAATAAACGTGTCTTAGAATCAATCCTCGTGCGTTTAAACGGTATATGAACCATAACCGAGGGACGTAGAAATGTAATGCAAACAGAACACCAACAACAGGTCAGTCATACTGCTCGTCTCTGACGTAAAGGCAAGACATGAACAGCACACAACGTGTGCGTGTATCAGCTTGTAACCATAACAGAGACGCAAGAGTATGACTGTCAGGCGAGAGGAGCTTGAGAAGTTCCTTGATTACAACGCACCTATGGACGTGCCAGTAAGACAAGCCTACTGTCCTTTCTGTGAACCAGATAAGGTAACCAGTCATGGCTTTGTTGTGACACGTAAGAGGAATGGGTTCAGTATGTGGTGTCATAGGTGTCACACTAAATACTGGTACCCAGTTAAAAGCCCATCATCTAGCGCGATCTTAAGTGAATTGCATCGAAGAGCAGTGGGCAATAAAGACAATGCCAGTGTCGTAACGAAGAAAGTCACTCTCCCGTCAGACTTTACCGCTGACATTCCCGCGTCAGGTTTGCTGTGGTTACGTACCTACGGTGTCAGTGAGGATGAGATACGCCGTTATCATATTGGGTACAGCCCCAGACTAGATAGGTTAATCCTTCCTGTGTTCCGGGATGGAGAGCTGGTCTTTTGGCAGGGCCGCAACCTTTCTTCAGACACATCCAGACCTAAGTACATGAACGTGAGATCACAAAGGTCAGATATCGTTCTGTTTGTAAATAACCAAACATCGAAGGTCGTACTCGTCGAGGATATACTTTCATGCCTCGCAGTAGCTAGGGCCGGTGTGAGTGCTGTTGCTCTACTTGGAAGCTACGTGAAGATGGATCTTTTACGTGATGTTCTGGCGGACGCAGATATAGCTTGTATAAAGGTCTGGCTTGATCCCGACAAAAGGCAAGAGGCATGTAAGTACGCAAAGCAATTGCGTGCACTTGGTTACAGTGCAAGTCCAATTGTGCTCGCACACCAAGACCCTAAGTGTTATAAACCCGAAGAAGTCCAACGCTTCATAGGAGGTGCGACATGTTCGGATTCGGAAAGAAAACCTACGATGGGCCTACGTGGAAAGACGTGTCCATCGGTGTGACCATCGGTAAGAAAACCATGAGCGTCTTCGAGATCATTCGCAAGTTGTTCTGGAATGTGATCAACATCATCAGCAACGCCCGATCTATCTGGCGTACTTTGTGCAAGGCGGTTAAGGAGGTGTGTCATGCTTAGCTTCAACGATAAGGCTGTCTCCTTCGTACAGTCTTCTTCCTCCTCTGGTTACGACATACAGCGCTATCTGTCTCGTAAGCGTAACCAGCTGTCGAATTTCTATGACATGGAGCTGGCTATGTGTGACTCGTGTGGCACGCTTTTTGCAGACAAGCTCAAGTCGATGCCGTGCCCTAAGTGTGGCAGCACTAACGGCAGGAGTCATTCGTACAACACTACGAGTCTTGGCTATCTTGATAACATCAGGATGAACTCGTTCACCTACGCGATGGCTGCCTAACAAATGTGCAGACAGGTACTTGACAAGCAGGTATTTGATCTTATACCTATAGTACTATAGGTTACTTAACAGGTAAACCTAAAGATAAAACCTTTAGGTTAATATATTAAGTATCTTAATAAGTATCCTTGACTTTACTTAATTAAGTATTATAATATATCTAAGTATATCTTAGCCGTTACTTAACCTTACTTAAGTATAATATCTTAAATAACCTACTACGTAAATACCTTAATAAGTATAATATCCTAAGACTAAACCTAACTCTTAATTCATAAGTACTATAGGTAACTAATGCTTTGAACATTAAGACTATATTATTTCTGAATTAGAAGGTTGACCTTAACTCTTGAACAAGCAAGGCATTATGAACATTGAGGAAATCTCCCTTGTTTTGTTCTTGTTAAGCAAAGAAAACTTTGACAAGTATTTTAAATTCATCTTTGAGTTGAACCTTGAACTTGAAACTAAGAACTTTCTGAAAACAATTCAGGAATATTTCTCTGAATATCCTGATAAAGAAGTCCTTAGTGTTGAAGAATTACTTGTTTTCTTTTCAGTGAAGCACCCTATCCTGAAGAAGAGAACATCTTATTCTGCTTATCTTGAGCGTTTAGGTTCAACTGAGATTGATAATAAAGTACTTGAAGAAAACTTAAACCACTTCCTTGAAAAATATTTTGCAAGTGAGATGGTATTTAAGTTGACTGAAGTTCTTGACGGTGATTCATACTCTGTCCTTGACGAAGTACAGGAGATGTTATCCGAGTTCAACGAACGCAAGGTGAAGCTTAACAAAGATGAAGACCAACTATTTGTAAAGTCTAACTTGACTGAACTCTTACAAGAAGAAGTACATGAAGCTGGATTACGATGGCGCTTGTCCTGCCTGAACGAAAGCATCGGAGAACTAAGAGGTGGTAGCCTTGGTCACGTATTTGCTAGAGTCGATACAGGTAAGACATCGTTTATTGTATCAGAAGTTTCTAACTTTGCATCGCAGTTGAAGGATGATGAGGTTATACTTTGGTGTAACAACGAAGAGAAAGGTAAGCGTGTTCTCTTTCGTATCTATCAGTCAGTGCTTAAGTGCAATAAGACTGATCTCATAAACTATCCTACTGATGCAGAAGAAGAGTTCACCAAATTAGGTGGGCACAAAATAAAAATCTATGACCAAGCTATCATCACCGTTGAAGATATTGAACAGTTGATGAAGACATATAACGTGCGTCTCTTGGTTATTGACCAAGGTGACAAGGTTCGTTTCTCTGGTGACAGAGATATGTCAACTGTCGATAGACTTAAAGCTGTGTACGGTAAGTTCCGTGAACTCGCTAAGTCATACGACTGTGATGTTATTGCTGTTGGTCAGGCGTCAGCTTCAGCCGAAGGGTTAAAATGGTTGAAGACTTCTGACATGGACAACAGCAAGACCGGTAAGCCCGGTGAGCTTGACTATGCAATTGGGATAGGAAAATCATTTGATGATGTTGACAATCCTGTTTGCAGTATTAGATATATATCTCTGTGTAAGAACAAGATGAATGAAGGTAAGCATGGCAGATATGAAGTAGTATTCAATGCTTCATGTGCCCTGTATACTGACAAGGCATCAGGTAGCTTCTCCGAAGTGTCGAAGTCCGACGACCAGTCTCCCCAAGGTTCTGGCTCACCTGAGATCAAGTCCACCTTCAAGTCACTCTTGTCTGAGATATATGGGAACCCTAACATGGAACAGAAGTAAACATGTCCGTATTCACTAACAAGGTTATTGCTCAGGCTGATATCGCCCTTGAAGAATTTGTTGCTAAGCTGGAACAGGAAACTGGTCTTGCTCTGCGCGATCTCTCCCTCGTCGATATGTTGACTGCGCTTAAAGACTATACGAAAACTGCGGCAGCAGCTAACGTAGCCACGATGTCTCTCTCGCTTGATGAGCCTACCGTGACGACCGAAGCTAAGTCGAGTAAGTAGTATGTCAACAAGTCGGTATCTGTCTAAAGATGAAATCAGTAGCATACATTGGTATATAACCAATACGCTTATGTCATATGAAGACATTGCTGATATTCATGAGAGAACTATTCCCTCTGTACTGCGTGTCAAAGATTTATTCTTAACGGCACTTGCATCTAGACTTAGAGCTGTACTTGTTAAACATAATGCTGATAAATCAAAAAGAAAAGTTGGGCCATCTTTAACACGTTCAGGTTATTATCGTAGTCATACTCCATCATGGTGGACTGGTACTGAATGTGCACAAAACTACGTGTTCTCTCATGTGCTTGTATGTTGTAAGAGACATGGACTAACCTACTTGCCAAAAGGTATGTGTGTCCATCATATCAATGGTATTCGTACAGATAATCGTTGGTATAATCTTCAACTAATAACTAAGAAAGAGCATGTGCGTATCCATAACTTGGCTAGAGATAGTTATTTATGTCTAAAGCGCGCTATGTAGTTTTGGATGTAGAATGTTCTAAAGCACCGAAGCACATGCCGTGGACAGTAGGTTCATTCTTGTGCTCTGTTGGTATTGAACGTCAGGATGGTACCTCAACTGTGTGGTTCTTCAATCCGAATGACAGACCACATGAAGAACTTCTTGCTGAAATCCAACAAGAGATTGACAGTGTTGACTTCTTGATTGGACACAACATTAAGTTCGACTTGAACTGGTTGAAGTGGATTGGTTTGAATGTCAAGGACAAGCCAGTCTGGTGTACGATGGTAGCTGACTATCTCATAAATGGTCAGCGTAAACTTGAGTATAGTTTGAATGCTGTTGCCAAACGCTATGGCTTAGGGCATAAGCTCGATGCTATGGCTATGTATTGGCAAGCTGGATACGAGACGGATGAGATTCCGTTGGAGATTCATGAAGACTATCTCAAGCAGGACGTACATCTTACACATGACGTGTTCAAGAAACAACTCCCGCTCATTGAGCGTGCAAGCCTTGGCAAGATAACGGAACTTTCTTTCCGTCTAACCCAGATCCTTTCTGACATGGAAGTATCTGGTGCAGCCTTCGACAAAGAAGAAGCTATTGCTTACTGTAACCAAACGCGTGAACAGGTTAAAGCAATGGACAAGACGCTGGTCGATCTGGCTGGTATTGACTTTACTCCCTCCTCTGCTTCACAACTCAGTGCTGTTTTATTTGGTGGTTCTTGGAAGAAAGAAGTTCCTGAACTTGTAGCTCGTCAGCTAAAGAGCGGTAAGTTTAAGATCACCACACGTAAGACTAAGATTGAGATTCCTATCAAGGGACTTGGTTTTAAAGTTCCAGACGGCTGCTTGTCTAAGAAGACCGGCTTGCCTTCAACTGATAAGAACACACTTGATTTGTTAAAGTCTCGTGACAAACGCTCTGAGTCCTTCCTTCAAACACTACGAGATCAGAAGAAGCTGATGAAAGTAGTGTCCTCAATTGCTGGTTCTAAAGAAGAGAAAGAGGCAGGATTGATTGCTGTCATCGGTAAAGACGATAGGCTTCATCCTTCCTTTAACCAGTGCATTACACGTACAGGTAGACTCTCTTCTTCAAATCCTAACGGGCAGAACTTTCCCCGTAATGGTACCAGCCCCATCAAAACATTCTTTAAAAGCAAACAAGGGGTTATTGTAAACATTGACTTAGCTCAGATTGAATGGCGTATAGCTGCTGAGTTAAGCCGAGATCCAGTTATGCTTCATGAGTTGAATGAAGGTCTGGATATTCATTCTGATAATGCTCTACGTTTCTTCGGTGCAGACAAGTATCCACGAGATTCAGCAGAGTTTAAAAGACTTCGTACTACTGCAAAAACAATGTCGTTCCGTCTTTTGTACGGTGGTTCAGCCTCTGGATTCTATAGAGACCAACGGATGCCTGACTACAGTTTAAAGAAATGGAAAGAAATTGTTGCAGCTTTCTACCAAAAGTACCAAGGACTTAAGAAGTGGCAAGACACAAACGTGCAACTTGCTAAGTCACAAGGGTATCTTCGTAATCCATCTGGACGTGTACTTACGTTTGATAACATGATGGGCTATGATGGTGTAGAAACTGTTGATGAAAAGCAAGTGTCAAACTACCCAGTACAATCTGGGTCAACTGACATTATGTATTTGCTTATGTGGAAGTTGCTTACACGTACACAAGAATATAAACTTCTTGCTAAGTTTATTCTTCAAGTGCATGACTCTATGGTATTTGATTCTCCCATCGAAGAAGCAGAGACGTTATGTCGTGAAGCTCTCAAACTGATACACAGTCTTCCTCAACTTGCTAAAGAATACTTTGGTTGGGATATTGTGGTACCCTTGACAGGAGACTGTGAAATAGGGTATGACTATGGTAACATGAAAGCGATCAAGGAAGAAGAGATGGATAAGATCTTCGCAGATCTTCCTGCCTTCCTCTCTTGACAAATCTTCTTTCGTGTTTATCTTTCTTTTATACGCGCGTGAAAACATAGGAAAAGTCCATGTGGTTTATTTTCGATAGCATCGAACTGAAACATGATCTGGTGTCAAGGGCTGGTCGTACCTTTACTGGTTACGTACTCAAAGGAGAACGCAAGGGCTATGATAAAGATCCCAACACTCCTTATGAAAAGATTCTCTTTGAGAACACTGCTACCACAGTAATCGAGAAGGGTATCGAACGTCCTAACTGTTCTATTGTACAGTTCTTCCAGAAGGCATGTTCTCCGGGTGACATTGTCATCATGAAGTTCGTGCGCAGAGGTGGTAATATGTGGGACATTGCTTCCGTTGAAAAGCTCGGTGAGAGCAGAGATCTTCCCACATATGAACCGTTGACAGAAGAGCAAGAAAAAGCTCTCAAGTCGCAAGGCGTTGAAGGTAGCGAGGCCGCGTTGGCTGCTACCGGTGGAACTCCTGCTTGGGTAAGATAAGTTAGCTTAACTCAAAAGAGGCCAGTCTATTGATGTGAATATGTAACTTGACAACATATACATCATATACTGGCCTTTTCTTTTTAGGAGTGTTATGTACACAAACAAGTATCGTCTGCCCAAAGCATTTGAGGACGCCCTTCAACCTCAACCTTATGACCCTGTTGGTGCATCAGACTACAGTGCTACGTCACTGATTGATAGTCCACGTTATGTGCAGCTCTACAAGAGACACAAGCATGAGATTGTTGAAGACCTGATGGATCAATGGTATGTCTGGAGAGGTAACGCAGTACACCATGAGATGGAATCAGCTCTTTCAAAGAATCCAAAGTATCTGGTCGAACGTAAAGTCACACGCTTTGACAAGCCTGATGGAGGCGATGAGTCAACATACAGACGGGTCGTCGCAAAGTTTGACTTATATGATAAAGAGACACAAACTCTTTCCGACTGGAAAACTTGCTCCGCGTATATGCACGGAAGCACTGGTAAGAAAGAATGGATTGACCAGCTCAACATCAATGCGTACTTCCTTGAGAAGGAGGGGTATCCTGTAAAGGATGTTGCCATCAACGCCATCTATATGGATTGGAGACCTCAATCTGGACGGTACAAAGATGACAAGTATCCCGACTTACCTTTCAACGAATTCAGGTTCCGCGTGCTGCCTCTTGAAGAGCGCGAGTCCTACTACAAGGAACGCCTTCGTCTACACGTGGAGGCCGAATCCTGTAGCGATGACATGCTGCCAGTATGCACTCCGGACGAATGCTGGGAGAAGCCTGCTAAGTATGCCGTTTACAAGGTAGGAGCAGCGAAGGCCACAAAACTTTGTGACACTCGTGAAGAAGCAGATGAGTACATTCGCCACAAGAGGCTTGGCTCTGAGTACAAAGTTGAGTTTCGACCGGGTGAGAGAACCAGATGTGAGAAATATTGTCCAGTCAAAAACTGGTGCAACCAATATGCAGAATACAAAAAGCAAAACATGGGGAGCTAGACGTAAAGGTCTTACTCTTTTATTTCTTTCTCTGGCACTCAGCTTCTTCCCTTTGTCCTATAGTTTTATTTCACGCACAGTAGGTATGCACCGCAATGTGTTGTATGATATCATGAGGCAAGTACCTTTGCTGTCTACACAACAAGAGATGCATAAGCAAGCTGCTATCAAAAGTACTACATTTTGTGGTCTACAAAATCCTAGATACAAACTTGATGGTGTATCTTCCATAAGAGGTTATAAGGCGGTTCGTCCACCTTCATGGTACACAGGGTATGTATCAAGAGGTTTTGTTAGAGAGCATATCCTACTGGTGTGTGAGAAGTTTGGTTGGACACAGCTACCAAAAGGATATGAAGTTCATCACATTGATATGAACAAGCTAAATAATGACATAAACAATCTAGCTGTTCTTACAAAAAGTGAACATGCTAAAGTGCACAACCAATACAAGGAGTGGAAAGATGCTCAAGGTACAAGATAGTCCTGTATGGGCAGATGACCCTGTGATCAAGTATGCTATACAATACTCTGATGAGCAGTTCTCTGAACTGTCCAAGGTCTGGGCTGACCTAGGCTTTGAACTTCTTGTTCATAAGCAAGACGTTGACCCCTTGATTGATATCGTGCAGAGAGGTGAAGATGGCTACATTATAGACGCCATGACAATTGGCGTTGGCGAATGGTTCATCTTCGATCCTATGGTCAAGGACGACTGGGACATTGCTACGAACAAAGAGTTCGAAGGAACATACATTGTAGTGGAGGATTAAACATCTCATGCACAACTTGACTCAACTCGGGAGATTTTTAAGGAGGTGAATGTGTAGTGATTAGATATGAATTGAAGATACCTGCCATCGTTACATATAGAGACAAGGGTATTGTCGATGTGCAACTTCGGTCTGGTATCAAGGTTACTTTGAAGGAAGACGACTTCGTTCGTTGCTTCAAGGTTATGAAGGATATCTCAACTGTAGAGGACTAATGCTTGACTACACCACAATGGCTTCTTGCTTTGAATCAGTTTCTCAATGCTTTGTTTGGAGGTAACTCGTACACTACGTTGTCTACTCGTGCGTACATGGCACGAAGAGATGGTGGTTGGAAGTGGCCTGCAAATATTCTTGATACACTGATGTTCTGGCATAAGAAGTATGGAGGACATTGCAAGTATGCATACTGGACTGACATGTGCAGATGGTATAACTTGCGTGTGTCCGAAGGCAAAGAACTTGGTAAAGTCAACGTACCACAAACCGATGAGTGGGTGTAATATGAATAAGCTTGAGCCGATGACTGTTGTGAAGCATTTCAAGAACAATCAGTATCTCGTACTTGGGGTTGCTAAAGATGCGAATCTTGACACAAACGAGTTCGTTGTTTATCGTTCCCTTTATGGAGATCGCAAGCTGTTCGTTAGACCTGTCGCTGAGTTCTTGTCTGATGTAGATAAGGAGAAGTATCCTGATGTGCAACAGAAGGAACGGTTTGAATACGTAGCTCCTCTCAAAGATATCCTAGCAGCGAAGGCAACTGCATAGTGTTTAACTTTTGCAAGGTGAGGTAGCTAAGGTTACCTCACCTATTACAGGAGTAGTTATGAAAGCAGACGTAATCCTTAGACTGGAAACAAGATGCGAACCTGTCGTAGAAGAAATAGCCTACGTTCATGCTGTTATCTTGGGTCGTTCTGGTCTTGAAGAGTTTAATAAACTCGAACAGACAGACTGGGTGCGATACACTATTCAAACTGTGGAGGTACAAGAATGATTAAGAAATTCTTTGGAACTATCTGGCGGTGTGTGGCCAATGTGTACTGGGGTACGCTGGTTGTATTCAACCTTCCCATTCTTCTCGTGGATGTTGGCATTCGTGCCAAGCTCATGACGGAAGCAGAACTTGAGCGTACCATCCAGATGCTTGAACAAAACATTCAAGACATTGCAAAGGCAGGTATCTAATATGGATTATCCTAGCTCGCTCAGCGTGTTCGGTCACGACGTAAGCGTAAAAGTTTTCAGTGACCCTATCGAGGTAGTGGAGGGCGGTCAGCAGACTGATGTTGTGCTTGCACAATATGATCCTCAGACGACTACCATTTCTCTGATGCATGTCCCGGACAAGCCGGGCATCGGTGGCAGTAACTTCGTTCATGAAGTCATCGAAGCCATTGATGTGCACGGAGACTTGAAGTTGAACCATACACAAATTTCCACACTGGCGTCTGGTTTGTATCAGGCGTTTGTGTCTGGGGAGGTAAACTTTGGACGAACCAGTTATGAAACTGTGCCCGCTGGAAAACGGGAGTACATGCCAAGTATGTTCCAGTAAACATCTTGACATATACAAAACGATGAGCGGGATGTTCTTTGTTAAATGTTTTGGTTGTGGTTATGAATCTCCTCTTGTGGATACTGCTCAGCTGGCTAAGGTTATCTGGTTGCCTTAACAGAGGTAGTGTGCATATGTGAGATCTATAAAATCAACCTATAACAAGACAAGGTTTGCTTCTAAGTTTGAAGCAGAACTTGCTAAAAAGTTCGACGAGCTTGGTATCAAGTGGGAGTATGAACCTTGTCGTATTCCTTGGCAGCCCGCTGTACGATATTATAAACCTGACTTTAAGGTTACACTTCCAGACGGTGAGGAGTTCTTTGTCGAAGCAAAGGGATACTTTGATCCCTCTATGCGAAGTAAGATGGCTCAGATTCGTGAGCAACATCCAGACTTAGATATACGCTTCGTCTTCATGCTTGAAGATAAAGTTATCTCTCGGTCTACAAAGAACCCCACCACGTACAAAACGTGGGCTAAACGACACGGCTACTCGTGTTGGAAGCCTGATACCTTAGCTGAGAGTAATAGTACTAATGTCGAACGAAAGACTGATAGAACAGGCAAACATGGAAGCACTCGAAGAAGTAAAGGAAGCCATCAAGGACGCGCATAAACGCCACCCTGAGACGCATCCGTCTATCGAGCATTCTGCTTGGATTCTCAAAGAGGAGATGGCCGAGCTGAAACATGAGCTTTACAAACCGGAGAGATGGCGTGACACTACTGCGATTTGTGAAGAAGCCTGTCAGGTTGCTGCTTCTGCTATCCGCCTGATTGCTGATATGAAAGTCCGTAAGATGGAAGGATATAAGGAGCACGAACATTACCGTCACGCAGCATAAGCTGAGGTAATCTATGGGAGTCATGTGTTGGCTCAAAGATCACAACTGGGAAAGCACTGAAGTGTGGACTGGCACTGCGTATGACATCATCCGTATTGAAGTCGAACAGTTCAAGTGCTCTCGTTGTGGTAAGACAAAGAAGTCTGTCCGAGTGTTTGGTAAGTTGAGTAAGAAAGTAGCAGAAGATATTGTTGACAATTCCACAGGAGTGGTTAATGATAGATATGTGAAAGAAACTTCACCTAATGAAGTTATTACTCTTACCGATACAAAGGAAGACAAATGCAAGAAGGCAGCGTAAAAGCATATAGTACCGCTCTTCTTTATGCACTGACAGCTAACGGCAAGACAATGACGTGGCAAGCTCATGCGTATGAAAACGAAGACGGTACAGCCAGCATACTTATTCAGTCTGGTTACGAAGGTGGTACTCTTAAGGAGACTACGCGTTCCTATGATTGTGGTAAGAATGCTGGCAAGAAGAATGCTACGACTGCGCTACAACAAGCTGTAAATGAAACTAAGTCTAGGTTCAAGAAGCAGCTTGATAAGGGATACAGGGAGAGCAAGGCTGAGCTGTCTGCTCTCCCTATTCGTCCTATGCTAGCTCAGTCTTATATAGATCATCAAAACAAAGTCAGTGACGACACGATTTATATCTGTCAACCCAAGCTCAACGGTGTACGTTGTACAGTTCAAAGACATGGTGACAAGATAACCTTCCTGTCAAGAACAGGTAAAGTATATGATGTCTTGTATCATCATAACAAACTCTGCAAAGAGTTGTTTGAAGTTATGCCTGATGGGTGTGCATGGGACGGTGAGATCTACTGTCATGGTATGCCACTGCAAGATATAGTGTCTGCTGTTAAAGCATACAGTCCTGCTACAAACAAGTTGCAGTACTGGGTGTACGACACTATCAGTGAAGAACTTCAGTTTGAACGCATTGCACGTTACCGTGCTTTGCTTGCAGATAAAGATCTTAAAAAAGTTGTGGCTTGCCCTATTGACTATGTCAAAGGAATAGTTAATATAAAGAAGAAACAAGAAGACTATCTTGCAGAAGGATATGAAGGACTGATGCTGCGTAAGTACAGTGCTAAGTATCGGCAAGGTGTTAGGTCTTATGATCTTCTGAAGTATAAGAACTTTAGAGACACTGAGTACAAAGTCACAGGGTTCTCAGCAGACGTAGATAAATGTATTATCTTTGAGTTCTTTAACAAAGGTAAACCTTTCTCTTCTGTTCCATGCTGGACAAAAGCACAACGACAAGAAGCATATCGGAGGGGTTGTTTAGACTTCAATACTTGGATAGGTAAGAAGGCAACAGTACGTTGCTCTGACTTCTCTAAGGATGGAACCCCCATCGGAAACCCAGTAGTCACAGCCATAAGGGATTATGAGTGAGCTTCTTCGATATGATTAACAAGGCACTTAAACATTCTGATGAGGTTCCAATTCCTTCTCGTAGGAAGGACGATCCTTACTGGGGTACGTTGCCAAGGATGTGTCGTCAGTGCACAAACAGAGAGGAAACAACACCTCCAGCATCCTTGAAGAAAGCAGGAGTTAAACCCTGCCAGTTCTGCAAGGTGTTTGAGAAAGCTTGCTACATTGCGTCGACAGTGTGCCGTCGTGTTGTAGAGCCTCTTAACTTTAAGGTAAAGAAAAAATGAAAGACACAAAGTATTTCAAGGCAAAAGAATTTCAGTGTAAGTGTGGGTGTAACACAAACGAAATGAATCAAGAGTTTGTGGATAAGCTTACCCTTGCACGCGAAATCGCCGGTATTCCTTTCGTCATTACTTCTGGATACCGTTGTCCTGCACACAACAAAGCTGTTGGTGGTGTAGCTGGTTCATCCCATACAACTGGGTACGCTGCTGATATCAGTGCGGCTACTGGTGAACAGAAGTTCAAGATTGTTCAGGCTCTTATTACAGCAGGCTTTACTCGTGTTGGTATCGCTAAGTCTTTCATCCATGTGGATAGCGATCTCAAGAAGCCGAGTCCGACTATTTGGTTGTACTAGGAGCTGACATGAAGTTCCGTGCTCGTTACCGTGGTAAAGGAGCCAACGGAAAGTATGTTACAACTCAGATGTTTATTAACGCAACAAACGAAGTTGAAGCTAAGGAAGAAGCAAACAAGCGTATTCCAGAAGTGGTCAAGCGTTTGACTGAGCGTGAAGGACAGGATGTTGGACATGTTGTCTGTTGGAAGATTGAACCTCATGAACAAAAGAAAAGAAAGGAAGAAATGTATGTCGGTTAATAAAGAAGCTGTGTTGGAAGAAGTGCGTTCTCAGTTGGCTGTTGATGCTTGGGTTAAGGATATGGCTAAGGAGGGTGAAGCTGATGGCGAATACGTTAGTCGTTCTAATCGTCTTCTTCTTTGGGACTGCTTTTCTGAAGAAGTAGCCAGACATGTAGAAGAGTACACTGTTCCTCAGTACGGTGACTTCCCTGATGACAATGTTGCTTCTTGGTCTGCTGATGATTGCATCAAACAGATTCAGAAGTACGTGAACCGTATGGATTCTAACTCTCGTGGTGAGCTTGAAGCTACGCGTGACCTGCTCAAGATTGCACACTATGCTTCTCTTGTGTGGTGCAAGCGTCTTGGCTTTGAGGAAGCTCTTGCGGAAGTAAGGAAGGAACAGGAAGTACAGCCTGAAGTTCAGGAAGAGGTGCAGAATGGGTAAGGTATACTTTGTTTTCCAAGAAAATTCTATTCTTGGTTTGCTCAAGAACTACGCAGCAGCTGGTAAGTTTGGCTTGCAGGACGTTGAGTACCTGCATGTGAAAGACAATGCAGACTACAGTGAGAAAGGTTCTGTCATCACAAAGGATGACGCTGTAGTCTATGTTGACTTTCAGCCTGACTGTGAACGTGCTCGCATTATTGCACATGAGCTTAAGTGCCCTATCCGTTGGTGTGATGAAGCTGGTCTTAAGATGATTGATGTTAAGCAGATCTTTAGGCTTGACCAGCAGGCAGCTCAAGCTGCTGTGGAAGCTGATGCTATTGCACCTTTTGCACAAGGAGTAGAACTCAATGCCTAGTACGTATGTCTTTTATCATGAAGATGCTGACGGGCATTGTGCTGCTGCTGTCTTCAAGTACTCTTGTGACCAGAACGAAGAGCTTGACCTTCGCTCCATTAACTACGGGTATGACTCTGACAAGATGTTCGGTGATCTCGAAGCTGGTGCTCGGCTTGTGTTCCTTGACTTCTGTCCTACTGAAGAAGACCTCAAGGCTCTTCATGACAAAGGCTTTCCTATTGTAGTTGTTGACCATCACAAGTCTTCTGTGTGGGCTAAGGACTATGATACGACAGGTACAGACACTAAGCCTTACATCCGTGTGTACCACAGTATCTATCAGTCTGGTTGTGAGATTACTTGGGGAACCTTTATGGGTGAAGCCAAGATGCCTCCTGCTGTGTGGATGACTGGTAGGTACGATGTCTGGGATCATCAAGCAGACGAACGCATTGTTCCTTTCATCACAGGCATGAAGCTCATCATCACCGACCCTGCTACGGAAGATGGTTATGAGTTCTGGAAAGCGTGCTTTGAAACTATCGACACTCTTCCTGCAGATGCACCTGACGAAGAACGTGCTAAGCGTATGAAGTGGGATGTAGTCCTGCAGCTTATCAACATGGGTAATGTTGCACACATGTATCGTCTTGGCCTTGCAGAGGAACGAGAACGTAATGTGCACGACATGGTGATTGAAGGCAAGAAGTTCCTTATGGTGAACTCAAAGCTTTCTGATAGCTATGACTTCCCTATGCAGAAGCTTGATGATAGTTACTTTGGCTTTGGCTGGTACTACTGGGACGGAAAGGAATGGCACTTCAGTATGCGCTCTGAAGGTGATAACGACCTTACTACCGTTGCTGGTATCCGTGGTCATAAGAATGCAGCAGGCTTTACGATGTATGGTTTCCAAGACCCTAGCATCTATCTGAAGGCTGCTCATGAAAGTAATTGATCCTTCTGTCATAGTCTCTTTGCAATCTGCTCCACACTTCATCATGCAAACGATTGAAGACGCTGGACGTACCTGTTATAAATCGGAGGACAAAATCAATGCAACTTCCCATGTGGCTTTCATCGAGCGACTTGTTCGTCGAGGGCATGAAGCTATGCTCGAACACGGGTACGCTACTGCACACTTTCGGATTGACCGTGGTATCTCTCATGAACTGGTGCGTCACCGCCTTGCGAGTTTCGCTCAAGAAAGTACTCGATATTGCAACTACAAGGATAAGGACATTGAGTTTGTAAAGCCCAGTACTGAACTGGACGTTGACTCGATGAATGCGTGGGGTTGGCACATGCAAGAATGTGAGGTTGTGTATAACAATCTTATTAAAGCTGGCTATTCTCCACAAGTAGCTCGTGCTGTGTTGCCTAACTCCTTAGCTACTGACCTTGTAGTAACAGCTAACCTTCGAGAGTGGAGAACTATCCTTAAACTTAGGTGTGCAAAGGATGCTCATCCAGACATGCGGTACATTATGCTACGGCTGCTGAGTGACATGCACAAACTCTTTCCACCTGTGTTTGAAGATATCTATCAGCTTTACAAGGAGGAAGTAGATGCGCTTGCTAGAGATCTTGTATACGTTCTTCCACACACGGAAGAAAGTGGAACAGACGCCTGAGACATGCCACTGGTGTAAAGACTATCCTTACTGGGATTGTTGCAATGCTTGGCGTGACTATGAAGACTACTGCTCCACATGTAAAAACTTTAAACCTGCAACTAACGAGGATATAGAACATGACTAAGTTTGAAATCAAGGCTACCTGTAATGGCAAGGACTACAACATTGACTTTGAAGTTCCGAAGGATATCAAGCAGGAAGACTGGGATCAGTTCTCCAAGCTGTTGAAGATGGCTTGCCAGCAAATGGGTAAGTAACCCTTGACAAACTTCTTATAAGTCTTATACTCTTATAAGACACATCGTGTTACCTTAAACGTAGTTGTTAGCTACGTCAGAGACAGGTGGACTTTATCTCCTTGAACACCTGTCTCTGTCCTAACGCTTAACTAACTAGAAGGTTGAACATGATGGAACAAGGCTCTCTTGCGGATCTCCTTACTCTCGCTAAGTCTGGTGACGACAACAAGCTTGGCGAAATGATGGCTATGATGAACGGTGGTATGGGTGGTCAGCAGTGGATGTGGTGGATCCTCATCATCCTGTTCGCTTTCGGAGGGTTTGGTAACGGTATGTTTGGACGTAATATGGCTCCCAATGGTCTGGACAATGCGAACCAACTCATCCTTGAAAAGCTGAACGGCATGTCTGTTGAACAGTGCGGTCAGTTCTCTCGCGTTGGTAACGGTATCTGTGATAGCACCTATGCTATTACCAATGCTGTACGTGACGCCAGAGACGCTGCTTCGGCGTGTTGCTGCGAAACCAATCTGAACATCGAACGTGCGTCTAACGCTAATCAGCGTGCGACGGATGCTCTGTCTCACCAGCTTTCCGATTGCTGCTGCCAGACGCAGCTCCGTATGCAGGATCTTGCTACTGGTATTCGGGAACAGGCTACGGCTAATCAGTTCCAGAACCAGCAGGAATTCTGTGACATCAAGACCCGCATGGCCGCCAACCATTGTGAAACGCTTGCTGCCATTCAGGCTAATCAGGCGGCGATCATTGGTTACATGACTCAGGAAAAGATCAGTGGGCTGGAACGTGAGAACGCTGCGCTTACGATGCAGCTGTCTCAGAATGCTCAGACCCGTGCTATCATTGAAGCACTGTCTAAGACTTCTACTACCACGCCTGCTGCCTAGTAGTTAAAGCATAGCTTGATAGTTTGGGGGAGCTACGGTTCCCCCTTTCTTATAAGGACTAAACATGTTCGGTGTTCCTTCGATTGAAGAACGTATTAAGCAAGCTCAGCGTAATGCTGAAGTATATAAAAGTGAACTTGATAAAGCGGTGCATAATGTTGAACGCTATCAAGGTTGCTTGAATAAAGAACTGTCTCGAGTAGGGGAGCTTTCCCTGCTGAAAGACGTGCGGGATGGCAAGCTCCTCGTACTCGATCTTGAGAGTATGGAACCTGCCCGCATCGCATTCCTCTAAGGGAGGTACGTATGGCCTGTGGTGGTAAGAAAAAGAAGAAAAAGGGACGCTAGGTCTTGACAACTTTTCGTTAATGATTATCTTATAATCAAGAGCGACAGTTGCGTGGACTGGCTGTACTCTGGGAGTGACCCACTGGTTGCATACACACGCAGAAACCCCTTGCAGGAAAGATCAAGAACTGCAGGGGGTTTTCTATTAGAGGAGTTACGATGTCGAAACTTACTGCTCTCGCAGAATACGTCCATACGTGGGCACCTATAGCCACGCAGCTATTAGCTTCTGACAACGACGCTGTTAAAATGTACGGTGTTAAGATTCAGCAAGAAGTGGACGTTAAGAAACGTCAGCTTGAAGCAGAACTTGGAGAAGCTAAAGCTATTCTAGGTATGACTCTAGCAACACATCCTAGTCAACAGAAAGAAGTCAGCAACCCTGAACTAGTAGAGCATTCGACTATTCATGGTTGTACAGAAACACAAGTCAAAACAGAATGCACTATCGAACTATAGATACAAAGAAACCCCCTTTGGGCCTTCGGGCTCTTAGGGGGTTTTTCTTTTGCCTAATTTTTATCTTCAGGTATATCAGCAAGTAGCTGTTTTATTTCATGCACACGTGAAACATTGACACCGTTCTTGAGGGACATGATCTCAGCAAACTTCTTGAAACCAAAGGCAGATGACACACAGATACCAAATGCTATCTGATACCAGTCAGGCATAGTAGCAAAGGTTTCAAACCCATGTGTTACCCAGTCTGCTGTCCACGGACACCAAGCAAGAATAAGTGGCATAGAGATAACTACTGTCCAGAACTCATCCTTCCATCCAGAGTTGTCGAGGGAGTCTTTCTCCCACGCAATATCTCCCACCACCCCAGACTTGTAGAGATCAATCTTAGCAGCAGCTCTCGCTTTAGCTACTTCGATCTTACTCTGCAACTCTACCTCTTTGAGTTTTTGCCTACTCGTGAACCATCCCACAACACCGGAAACAAGTGCTTCAACAGGCTTAGCGATTATGTCTAGCATAGTTAATCCCTATAGTCAAGACCTGACTGCTTAGCCACACGAGTAAGTTCCTTCATCAAAAATTCTCTGCGCTTCTGCAGCTTTTCCTTTTCTTCGTAGAACTTAGTACCCGTAGACTTGTTATTCTTTTCGTTCAACTTCTCAAGCTTGCGAACGCTATTCAAGCGAGCATTGATAGAATCATATCTACCCTTGAGCTGCTGAATAGTTCTGTTCTTATTTCTAATCTCAGTACGTTCATCAGGAGAAAGAGTTGTATCCTTCTGTGCAAGCTCAAGTTCATTCAAGCCAGTCTGCATCTTATTACGAATCTTACTGTACTCATTAAGTGTATCACCATAGCCAACCTTACCGAAGAAAGAGTTAGCAATAGGTACGTTCTTCAACTCAATAGGAGCACCAGTAACAGGAGAGGTCAACATGCCAAGAGCTTGTGTGACTACTCTGCCAAGGCCACCCATGTACGATTCAGTAAGATGCTGGATGGTTTCAGGAGACACATCAATCCAACCCTTCTCAACCTTAGACCCGAATGTCCAAGAGTTCAATGTCTCTGCCACAGCACGACACCACATAGGATTAGTACCCCAGTACTTCTGACTGTCAGGTACTTCACCCTTAAAGCTGTGTGTACTTTCAGGCATAAGAGCATAACCAAAGCTGTTCTGGTTGGCTACTACTTCACCGATAGGACGGAAGATAGTAGGCAAGAAGTTCAACATGGAAGCTCCACCAGTAGGATTGAAGTTATCAAATGAAGCACCAAAGATTTTAGCAGCAGCAGAGGAAGGCTTGGTGCGTCCGCTGATTACACCTTCCATTGCATTTGCAGCTACCCAAAAGATATTGTAACCATAAGGCAATGGGATCTTTACATATCCACCATCACCAAAAGGTGCAGGTATAATAAAGTTACTGTCCTTAATGTAGTCAGGAATCTTATCATACTTACTTACACCATCGTCATCGTCACCCATAAGCCACCTACACAGCAGTGCATGTGGAATACCACAAGCTACTGAATAAGCCATGAAAGCAGCGGTTCTCTTTGCATTGTTTGCAAAGCTATCTCCACGCCTCCAGAGGTTACGCAAGATACGCACGTTACCACCGATGTTAGCAGAAGAGAATGCCCACAGACTGTTAAAGAGAGGAGCCCACGAACCCTTACGAGTAAAGTTAACCGTGATCTCCAGAGCTTCGTTAGCTGCACGTTGATGTGCAGTATCCATCATCTCTTGCATCTGTTGAGCTGACCAACCATTACGCTTAGCTTCCTGAGCAATATGATTGTCAAACTCTTGTGTCAGAGCAACGAACACAGAGAACCGAGTAGCATTTTCAGATACATCAGAAATAGTATCCAGATACTTAAGAGCACCGTCAAGAGTCTTACGAAGGTTACCCTTCTGCTTTGACAATTCACGTACATCCTTGTACATAGTCTTGTAGTCATTAGCAAGGAACATACGAGTATGCCCACCAAAGTCTACAAAGTTCTTATACATTTCCTTAAGGTACGCTGCATCCTTACCAGTATATTCCTTACCGTTCATCTCTGACCAGAGGAACTTAACCATACGGAAAGAGGTAGCATCCTTAATGATACGCTGACGAATGTTGTTCTCTTTGCCAAGCAAGTTGTTTGCCTGTGCCTCAGAGATTACATTACCTACGTTAAAGATAGCAGTCTGAATATCACGAGGATAGTTCTTGATAGCGAACACAGGGTTATACGTAGTCAACAAAGCAGAGAACTTCTGAGTCATCTTACGAATGAAGTTAATGACTGCACCTGTTTCAACAGTGTTCTCGTTACGCAAAGCAGCAGCAAGAGCTACGTCCTTGATAGCAATACGAACACGGTTACCTTTGTCATCAATCACATTGATGAACTTGTGTCCTTCACCCTCAAGACCATGTGACTTCCTCACATAGTAAAGAGTACCATCCCCCTTCTCAGACATACGGAAGTATGGCTGTCCCTTCTCATTCTTATCCGTAGCGATTTCCCACAGGTCTTCGTTAGGAACTTCTCGAACGAGGTTAAGCAGACGACGAGACACATCGTTCTTCTCACCGATGTTTACAGTATCCATGATCTGCAACATCAAGTGTGTAGAAGGACTTTCTGCAAGACCTTCCCGCCCCTTCGCCTTCTTCAACAACTCCCGACCACCAACAGAAATACCAGCCTTTGATCTCTTGTGTGCATAGTCAGGATCAAGATCGTCAACGAACTCTTCCCAGTTCTTTAACGGGACGTAGTGCTTATAGGTAGCACGGAGCTTATCAGTAAGAGTCTTAGGTACAATACGATACTTATCCAGCATGTCCAGATGATATCTACCAAGCTGGTCAAACTGTGCAGCAATCTCATTCATACCCGGCACATCAGAGTACTTGTCAATGATAGCTTGTGCCTGCTGGTCAGAAAGACCAGAGGGAGACTCTAACTTATTCTTACCACGGTACCGCCTGTTGACTTCAGCGTTACGTTCCAACGCATGTCGAGCCAGAAGGAACTCATCAAGGGCAGACCAAGTAGCATTCACTCTGTCCTGCTCAGTAACCTTACGATCAGCCTTACGCAGGTCATCAAGAGCTTCTCTTACAGCAGGAATGTCAAGCTTACCAATCTGTTCACAAAGCGGTGCAATCCGCTGGTTCATAATATCAGTGCGAATGCTGTTAATTCTATTCACCATACCAGTCATATGACGGTAGATGTTTGTAGCAGGAGCGATAACATTCTTACCAATCGTATCCTTAATGTACCTTTGCACAATCTGAATACGACGGTACTTGTCATACATGCCTTCTACAAATCTTTCAAACCCAGTATGCGGAATGATCTTACCATCCATACCCACAGACTTACCAGTGTTCTTGATCTTAACCATACGGTCAGTCCATGTCTGCTGGTTCATCTGTGCACGCTTCCACTCTTCAAGATAAAGAGGAGGCATATCAGTATAGGTAGTATCTTCATCCACCATGAAGCGAACTTCAGGAGAACTGTACGCAGGAGTAGTATGACTGATGTTATCACCTTCAAACAAACAATAGCTCTGGGCATTGTTATAGTTAAAGGTAGTACCAGCCACACCCAAGTCTCTCAACATACTAGAGATCTGCTTAGTGTTGTTAGACTGAGACACAAGGTATTCGTATACATCCTGTCCAGTCACACGTTCAAGATAACCCTTGTTCTTCATAAACTGAGTAAGTTCATTCTTATCAAGGAAGACACCGATGTCTTTACCCAAGAACTGGATATGCATACCATCCTGTGCAGGAATCTGCTGAGGAGGCATCTGCTTAAACAAACGATTAAGATGTTCTGCAACATATCTTTGTTCAGACAGAGGACGTTCCCAGTTCATGAACTGCTCAAAGGAAGGAGCGTAGTTCTTGTAGACCTGTCCGGGAAGACCAGACTGCTTGTTGTTGAATCTCTTGTAGTACTCAGCAAGCTTCATAGGATTAGAGAAGTAAGTTCCCCAACCATACGGAGCAGAGAAATCATCTGCACCTACAAGGTCAACACGTTCGTACTGAGGAGCAACATCATTCAAAGCTGTGCTCATGTACGTAGCACGACCCCAGATAGTATAGTTAGAAGAAACACCTTGAGGCTTATTGCTGGCAAGGTTCTGTGCAGAAGCAGCAAGGACATCCTTGACATCAGCTTCAGTAACATAATCGTCTACACCAAACAACTTCTGATACAACTTACGAATAAACTTGTACAAGTCACGAATGACAGGAAGTCGTTCAAGCAAAGACTTAGGAGACTCACGCTCAGCTATCCAAGCAATAAACTCTTCTGTACGAACAAGGTCATTAGCGTTCTCGTATGCAGGGCGCTGACGTTCAAACTCTTTCCACAGAGGAGTACCATAAGCGTCACGATATACAGCAGCCATGAACCCAGTAAACTGACGAGGAGTCATGATAGCACGCAGACCATAGTGAGCAACACCTTCGTGCATAAGCAGACGTACTGCTTGTGCCTTAGACTTTACTCGGTCAGCAAATACATAGATCTTCCCGTCGCAGTATACTGCTTGCGGAATAGCTTTCTTATCTGTGTTCTTAAAGGACAGATTAACCAAAGCATCATGTACAGCAGTAGGTACATTACTATCAGTAACAGAAGAACAAATAGATACAACATCCTTTAGACCGGGAAGCTGAGTCAATGTGTTCTTCATCCAGTCATATACTTGCTGAGTAGCTTCAGCAGCAAGCTGGAAGTCTACTTCCTTTTCCTGCTGAGTATACCGTTCAAAGGACTGACGCTGTGTTTCAATATTGTTACGAATCTGCTTAGACCGTTGCTCTTGCTTGTACATACGCTTGAGCTGTTCAGCTTCAAGATCACGACGAGCTTGAGAAGTCTCTTGAGGAATAGCTTGACGCTCAGGAATATTACCGTCCAAAGCATTGTCATAGCTAGCCTTATCTTGAGCTACCTTAAGCTGTGCTTGATATGCAGGAGAGGCTTCATATGCACGCTGCTGTTGTTCAGCAATCATGTTACGCATGTACTGGTCAGCAGCAACTCTATCAAGATCAACCTGATTGTTCAGAGCAGCAGCTTGTTCAAGAGCAACATTCTGCTGAAGAGCACCGTACCTTTGTGAGAAAGCATCAGCACTAGGCAGAGCAGCTTGCTGATTAGATGTGCCCATCTGTGCAGCTTGCCAGTCAGCAAAGTCTGCATCCCACGTATAGGTAGGATCGTTGGTCAGCTTAGCTGTACTACGCAGAGCACGTGCATTCTTAAGCAAAGCATCAATACGTTCCTGTGTTTCCTTGTCTGAGAGATCCTTCAACTGCTTACGCAAGTCAAGTTCAAAAGGAACAGCAGGGTCAAGCCTATCTGCCTTAGCAAATAAGGCGTCCATGTTCGTCTGAATCTCGGACAAGTCCTGTGAACGTGCAGCAGAGCGAGCAAGGTTGACAGCAGACTTTCTAACTTCTGCCTTCAATCTATTTGTCTGTGCAAGCTCTTTGTCAATACGAGCAAGCTCACTTGTAACAAACTCATACTGACGATCATTATACGGAATAGCATTCTGCAGCAGGAGTTCAAGGAATACATTGTATTCACCCTTACGTGCCTGCAACTTAGACATATGTTCATCAGCACGATTGAGCTTACGCTGTACGTACTGCTGAGTATCTTGAATGCTGTTTATAATCTCAGTGTACTTAACTGGATCTTTCTTGAACAGAGCTTCCTGATACCTACGGTCATCAACAATCTGTTCAGCCGTAAGGTTGGTATCATAGCCAAGATTCTTAAAGCGTTCTGTTACAGTTTCACGGAAAGCCTTACGAGCCTTCTTATCAGACTCAGAGAGATCTTTCTCAAACTGTTGCTTACGCTGCTTGATATCTTCACGCTGTGCCTGAGCAAGACGTGCAAGCTGAGCAGCATACTTCTGCTGGTCACGTTCAAGCTTCTTAACATACGCATCCTTTGCTTCTTGTGTAGCAAGCAGAGCATACTTAGGAGACGTACCTGCACGAGCAGTAGTCAATTCATCCTTTGTCTTACGCAAAGCGTTGACAATAGGATTACGAGCACGAGCAAAAGATTCTTCAGAAGCAGCTACAGCCTTCTGTGCTTCTACACGAATAGCATCACGCATGATGCCTTCACCCTTAGAAATCTGAGTGAAGGGATCAATCTTAGTCAGCTCTTCTTCAAACTTAGCTTGAAGTTCAAGAGGCGTCTGGTCTGGATTAACATACGGAATGTCTGTCTTAGGTGAATGCTTGAACATGTCAACCATAACGCTAGCTCCACCAGAGGCAGAACCAACAAGAGCACCAGCAATACCAGCTTCCATCATACGGTCGAAGTCATCAGCAGTAAGCTGAGCACGTCCGTCCTGAATCATACTGTTTACTGCACCCAACCATTCCTGTGTGTATTCTTCTGCACCTTCACCAATCATGGCCTTGGGCAGAGACAACGCAGAAGCCTTGAGCTTTTCCTTAAAGGAACGTTCAACAGAGTCAGGTACCTTAACACCAGTCATCTTACGAAGCAGTTGACTTTCACCGCCAAGCAGTGTAACAGCAGACTGCAAGATGCCAGTACCAATATCCATGCCGGGATTAGAAGTAAGTAGCCCTCCCTCAGCATAGTTACCGGAATAGTTCTCACCAGTGTTCAGTACAAACTCAGGAGCCATTGCACCAATCTGCGCACCAACAGTAGCGGTCACAGCTTTAGTAGCAGCAGCACGAGCCTCAGCTTCAGCAACACCAGAAGCTACAAGCTGAGCAGTCTTCTTTTCAATAGCACCAGACAAAGCACCAGCAAGCACTCTCTTACCTGCAGCAGCACCTACGCCACCACTAGCCAGAGACATACCTACATTCAATGTCTGTTCGCCAAGAAGACTAGCAAAGTAATCACCAAACTTCTGAATACTGTCTACGTCTTTGTAAGATTCAACAGCAGCTTTCAGCTCAGGAGCTTGTGCTTCTTCTTGCTTCTGTTGTGCATAGTACATCAAATCACCAGCAGTCTGTTCATGACCCATAAGGTCAGCAAGAGCAGCACCACCAGCAGCAACAAGAGCTTGTGTCTGAGGAATAGAACGAAGGAAACCCTTTACATATTCACCATGTTCCGGCTTCGGTTCTTGATACTCAAACGGTTGAGAGTAACCACCATAAGCAGGCATCTCCTGCTCAAAGGAAGAGAACGTAGGCTGAGCACTTACGGCAGGAGCTGCCCTTCTCGGTGCACCACTACCTACAGGAACACTAGTCGTAAACTGCTGACGTGGGTACGCAGCCTGCTGAGCAAGAACGTCTTGCAATGGCCCTTGCTCAGTAAGACCGGGAACCATCACAACACTATAGGGCTGTACACCAGAAGAGATAGGTGCAGCCTGTGCAGCAGCATACGCTTGTGCTGCAGAAATATCCGTATTCAAAACACCATCCAGTGCCATAACTAGAATACCTTTCTTTGGCCCATATTTCGATTCTAAGGGCCTTTAATTAGTTAACGTATAAAACCATAAGCACGAGCTTGTTCAAGAGCTCTAGCCTGCCTTGCAGCCTCAGCAGCGGCAGCTGTCTGTGCCTGCTGATCTACGGAGAGTTGAACAGCACCAAGCTGCTGGCCTCCAAAGTTGAAGCCAAAGTTATTGTAAGGATTACCCTGAACACCAGAGAGACCAGTATTGAAAGTAAGAGCAGGAACACCAGCAGGCATACCCATAGCTTGGTCAAACAAACCTTGTGTATTCTGTGCAGTAGGAGAGTTACCGTACACTACTTGTTCATTGAACGCATAAGGAATTGTAGTACGAGGGCCAAGCCTACCTTGTATAGAAGTCATACCCGTGTACGTATTCAGAGCAGCAACTTCTTGTTCAGGAGTCATCTGAGGCAGGATAAGATTGTTCGTAGCAGAGTCAATCGTAGGAGCCTTACCAGTAGCAACGCTTACAGCTTGAGTCCACTTAGATCTATCAAGCTTCTCAATGTTCTCCATCTGAGCAGCACGTAGACGAGTATCAGCTTCAAGTTCAGCCTTATACCTATCAGCACCAGCTTTGATACCAGCAGCTCCAAGAGTAGCATTAGCTCCCATAGAGGCAGCACCAAGCTGTGCGTTAGCACCAATGCCTGCAACATCAACAGCCTTCTTGTAATCAAAGCCCTTCTCTTCACGCATCTTAGTCATTTCATAAGCGCGTTGTTGAGCAGTCTGCTGAGCTGCAACATTAGCTGCATAAGTCTGGTCAATCGTGTTACCAAGCTGCATCAACTTAGCAACACCATCCATACCCATAAGGGGCTGCTGTCTACCTACTTCCTTACCATCTTTATCTATGATGATAACTTCCTTAGTCGTAGGGTCAACAGTAACCTTACCATCAAAGTCACGGTATACAGTGTCTCTCAGTACGTTAGCAGTACCAGTAGGGTCACCGATAAGGATACGTTCACGGTTGTCCAGAATAGACTTCTTCGCAGCCCGTGCCTGTTCATTAGCCTGATTCAAGTACTCAACAGCAGCTTCTTGTTCCTTAAGCTGTGCATCAAAGAGTTTTCTGCCCGCCTTATGACGATACAGGTCTTCGTCTTGACTCATCAACTGATTAGCCATCATGCCACCTTGAATAATACCAAGGCCAATAGATGCCATATAAGCCCCCTTATTCCTTAGACCCAGTAGTCAGTAGTTTAAGCAGTCCACCAAAACCAGTCATGTTATTCTGAGCCATTTTGTTGTACATATCAGCCATATTACCATACGAACCAGAAGCAGCACTATACCCGCTCATTGCCTGTGCTCCATAGTTACCACCAGAACCACTCAACCCAGAGGCTGTAGAAATAGCAGTAGAAGGTGTATAGTTAGCAGTAGACAAGTTCAAACCCTTATTGTAGTTAAGTGCCTGAGCCCATCTATTCATAGTAGTATCTTCTGCCGTATTAGCTGCATTAGTGCGGGCAGCAGCTTCAGCAAGAGCTTGGCTCTGTGCCATCTCAGTACGAGCAGCCCATGCTTGCGGAGAAGACGTAGAAATACCAGCAAGACCAAGCTGACGATCAAGATTGGAAGAAGCGTCAGCATAAGAAGACTTAACGTCCGTACTAGCCCGAGACATCATTCTGTCACGGAGTACGTCTTCACCTTCAGTGAGTTTACGAATAAGAGAACGTTCTGTTTGATCGTAGGTGTCATACAGCTGTTGTCTGCGAAGTAGATCCTTCCAACCTTCTTCAGTATATACCTTTGCTTGTGCTCGCAGATAAGGCTCAAGAGTAAAGAACTGATCCAGAGCAAACTGTGACTGTCTAGCCTGCAGATCTCCTGCAGTTCTATTAGCATTCGCGTATGAAGTCCACATCTCTGGACTCAGTGCAAAGTCCAGCTGCTTTTCAATCAAGGCGTTCTGCTTGTCTTCAATAGGCCAATAAGTATTCTTGTACCTGTCAAACATCTCTTGTGCATACTGATTCTGCGCCTCTGCTGTAGAGAAAGACATGTTTGCATACTTATCAGCAAGTTTAGAATTCTGAATACCTTGATACAAGTCGTACCCAGCTCCAGCAATATTGGCGACGGTGGATAGTGCTTTACCCCCAGAGCCTCCAAGCCAATCTGTAGCAGAGCTAAGTCCACTAGAGATACTGTCCCAAAGAGACATAGTTTTTACCCATCCTTGGGTTAAAGATTAAAGAACTTACCAGCCACCGCCTGTGTCCCCGCCATCATCGCCACCATCATCACCGCTATCGTTCTGACCGTTGGCTCCAGAACCAGTGCCATCACCGGCTTGTCCTTCGCCAGTGCCTCGGCTATCGGAACCACCGTCAGGGCCACCAGTATTGTCTCCGAAGCCACCACCATTATCACCATCACCACCACCGCTATCGTTGTCTCCACCAAAACCGTCGTGGTCGCCACTGCCTCCTCCACTGTTATCGTTAGAAGAAGAGGAGTCGCCCTGCTCTCCATCACTTCCATCAGAAGGTGAATCACTAGGACTAGATGAAGTATCAGCAGAAGGAGAGTTATCGGAAGCGGACTCAGCAGCTTGTTGTGCAGCTTCGTTCATAGCGTTAGACATAGCCTCAGCAGCTCTGTCAGCAGAAGGTGCGGACTGTGTAGGCCCGCCAAAAGAAGACATAGCATTAGAAAATGCCTCGTTAACCTCACCGATTGTATCAGAAATAGAATCTATAGCACCTTGCAAGTTACCAGTTGGGTCTGTTTCAACACCAAAAGAACCAAGATTAGCCATAGCTCCAGCATACGCAGCAGCAGGAGTAATGCCGATATTTCTAGCTACGTCACCAAGTTTGTCCTTAGACATACTACTGAACGACTTACCAAGAGCATTACTAAAGGAAGTCTTAGCTACGTTCTTTTGTGTAGGACTCATGGACATACTGTCAACAGCATAGTTAAAGGAAGGTGTTACAGTCTTAGTTTTATCGTAGGCGTCTGAGAAAGCTTGTCCCATTCTACGACCAGAGAAAGTACCAACGGTATCTTCCATAGCGTCTCGAACATCTTCCATAGACCTAACACCTAAAGCATCTTCGGCTAAGCCTACTACAGTAGGACCTATAAGACCACCAAGCAATCCACCAATAGGCCCAGCAACGGAACCAAGAATCCCACCTACAACAGCAGGACTCATCTTACCTACTGGGGTACTAGGAGCTGCCCCAAGAGCAGTAGCACCCAGCCTACCTGCATAACCAGCAAGAGCATTAGGCATAGAACTAAAAGCACTGTGCATTGATGCTTGGGCTACTTGGCTAGGGGTAGCCCCAACCATAGTACCGAGACCAGCAGTAAGTGCCGCAGCTTGTGCCATGTCCAAGCCAATGTCTTGTAGACCAGAAACGGCTAAATCATTAACAGCTTTGTCTGTATGTGTTGAAGACATGCTATTCTTTGAAGAAACGTTTCCTATGCCAGAGGTAGAAGGAGCACCCCAGCCGGCTTTATCAGAACCCCTGTCTGAAAGCACGTTAACAGCTTTACCTTTGTTGGTCTTTTTGTCTGAGGCTGTGTTATCAGTCTGACTATATTTAGAAGGTTTCTGTGTTTTAGTGTCAAAAAAGGCAGAGGTTCTAGTAAGGGTATTGTAGAAAGGGTTAAGGCCATAAGAGAATACAGGCATAGTAGCAATGTAGGGCACACCAAAACCAAAAGTAGCCATATTACTTCCACCAACCTATAACTATAGTTTGATAACCCCATGTACCAGAAGGCCATACAGATACAGGTACAGACACGGTGCCTATGACTTCACCCTTCCCGTTGACTACACTTCTTGCTTGTTCAACGAACTGAGGAATACCACATACCTTTATTTTACAGTACGTACTTGTCTTCTCGTATACGTATGCAGACCATTCGTAAGAGGAGTTGGATGCAACAACATTGGTAACAGCAATGTAGTTATCATCTTTAAAGGGAACAGGGAAATCAAGCTGCTCAACATTCGAAGACATCCAATCACCTAACCAGCATATCTGCAACCCATTACCAAACCGAACGTACTGCTGTCCTAGACCTTGTGACCTACTAATGATACTTGTCTTAGCCTGCTGATTAAGCAAAGCTGTTGCCATGTCCTGCAAAGTGTCCATGTTACTAGACGTGGCTTGGATAGCTGCAGTAATATCCGAGTAAAAGCCTGACAAAGCGCCTGTTTCTGTGTTGGGGATGTCAGGAGTACGAATAGCAACAAGTGACGATTCCTTTACAGAACCATCAGAACTAATATAAGTAGAACTGTCTACACTCATTTACTTTCTGCTCCTTCCAAGCACTCAACCATGCTCGATGCAATAGTTACTGAATGCACTGTGTTGTCAGCACTAGAAGCTGCCATGTCTAGCTTGAACTGGAGTTCTGTTCCTGTGTATCCAGCAGGCAGCTTAACTACCTTAGAGCCTGTAATCAGCTTTGAGAAGATAGTCTTACCGTCAAGATAAACTGTCAGTGTACAACTACCTTCTTGATTAACTTTAGCAGCAACTGGTCTCCACGCACCTTGTGCACTTACAAAAGTACGAGATGTCCAGCTCCACATACCCGGCTTAGTAGACGTAACGTCTGTCGTGTACACAGACACAGAGCTGCTGTTAGTGTACTTAACGTACAGTCTTCTTACGTTAGGATCCCACCAAGTATTCACAACATTAGGGTTTGAAGTAGTATGGTTAGTAAGACCGGGAGATGTAAGCTGATTGTACAGAGAGTTATAGCTGTACTCGTTGAAGTTTAGCGTGTACAATATCTGAGTAGAAGACCTACTAAAAATGTACAGAGTCTTACCGATGTAAGCAAACTGCATGTCAGCAGGATTCAACTTATCCCAGTCACGTTCAGAGAACAACTGAGAAGTAATAATCTTAGGTGTGTCTGAACTAATAAGTGCTACTCCAGTAGGACATGCGTACATCACACCTTGGGAAGTAGACACAATACTGTGTTTGCTAAGACAAGGCAGTGGATCTTGCATAGCTTTAACAATAGGGTTGGCTGGGTCAGACACTGTGATAAGCACAGGTTCTGATTTAGTACAGGCTACGATAGTATTGCCGAAGGAACCAAGACCAACCACAGACTCACTAATTGTTACACTATACTTACGAGGAAACGCGTAAGGTCTGTTGTAGTTAGACACATAAATAGTGCTGTCTTTAGCAGCAGCGTAGTAACCGTTAGCAAGTGCAATAAAGGAATGCGCACCACCCGGAATAGCATAGTTGTTCATATCCGTCAGAGCAGGCCCTGTGGTTAGCATATTGTCAGTAATAGTGTACTTAGTAGACGGAGGTGTAGCTTCTGGGTAGAGAGCTGTAGCTGCAAGATAGTACCGTGCGGTACCGGTAGAAGTAGTCTCCGACCGGTACACACGGATCTGCCGAGTTCCATCGTTACCGAAAGCGTTCATACCAGAGATGTCTTTAATAACCACAGACTGTCCCGGATACACGTCTACCACAGACGCACCGGTAGAAGTAGTTACGTTAGCAGAGGCAGGACCTTCGTCAATAATACCGTCAGCCCAGTTACGCGCAAACGTTATAACATAACTATGTGAAGTAGGTATAGTGCCATCCTGAGGACTACCAGTAACTTCCATAGTCATGCCCTGAGGCTGGGGAATGCCAGCGATAACAGAGTCACCTTGAATGGTACCAACCTGAGTAAGCATGTCGGCACCTTCACAAACATGCATGGTGTCACCGTCTGGCATCCAGTAGCACTGCTGTCTATCAGTAGATACGTCAGGAATAGAAATGAACACAGCATTCACTCTGTCGTACTGGGTACTTCCCCACCAGTAGTCATTGTCTTTAAATCTCCATTTGAAGAAACATTTAGCTGCTGAAGGTACTTGTGAAGGCAAGGAAAACGTCCCAGCATAATGAGCAAAGGGAAGAATGTCACCTGTAGAAGTATCTGTGTTGCTAGTAAAATCTGCAAAGTTATCACGTTTCAAACGGGATGGAATCTTAGGTGCCATCCCCTTGAAATTGTTTACATAAATCTTCAACGTTATTCTCCTTCAGGAGCATTAGCCTCCGGCGTAACCTCACCTTCCACAGAAGGCGTAGGTTCTTCTACTGGAAGAACTTCTTCAGTAGGTTCACTTGTATCAAGAACCGGATTGAAACTCACGTCAAGGTCAATGAGATCCTGCCCAGTACGAGCCTTAACAGCTTCTTGCAACATATTACGCTTAGCGATAGCAGTAGCTACACATTCATCAAATGCAGCAGCCTTGTCGTTGACCTTCATAGCAAACTCATCAAGAGAGATGCCCTGCTTGTCAGCCAGCTTCTGCAGCAAGTTGTTAGCAGGAAGAGTCTTACCCATAACATAGTTATGAGCAAGCTCACGCTGAGTAGGCCATGTAGACTTCTCGTACTCATCGTAGCCGTCAAAGACCTTGGCTACATAGTTGTTGTAGTTTGTCTCGATCTGAGCGTTCTTAGAACTTCTAAGCTCATCATCAGAACGCATAACCCAGACTTGCTTCCTACGGTACACAACGAACTTAGGATCCCACTCTACTGTACCCTGCTCCTTAAGCGTAAAGTACCTGTCGTCTGCCGGCATGTCGGGTTTATCCGTAAGCAACGGGTAGAAACCGTACTGCTGCATAACCACACGAGAAGACGTAGGAAGACCCATGTTCTGGCAGATCTTATCAGTAGCAGTTACACCAGTATTCTTGTTGTACCACATCACAATATCATTAGTGTTATTCATAAAAGATAAACCTTTTAGTTAAGCAGCAAGTTCAAGGACAGGGCATATGCCAAGAGTAGTCGTAGGGGTTACCTTGTTAGCACTATTGTTGCTAACTCTAACTATATAGCCCGGACTGCTCCAGCCAATTGATGACGTAGCCAAGGATTTAGTAGTAGTGTCAATACCAAAGAAGCCATTAGGATTAGCGTCCCCCAGAGCTTTTGTTGCATTAGCGCTCAGCGTAGGATCTAAGGCATCAAGATTATTCGCTTCTATAAAGATACGAAGAGCAACATTCAAGTTAGGTACTTGGCAAGCTGTCCCAGCTACAGTTATTGCAGACGCATATTGTGCTGCAGCAGGGTCTGTAGCAAGCTCTAGCCACTGTTGCGTATTATAAGCAGAGGAATGAGAATCAACCTTATCTGCAGGCCAAATTATATTCAAGTAAGAATCAGACATAGACAGCCTTGCAGCATCGGCAAAACCAGTGACATACTGATTTCCAGCAGCATTGCTTATATCCTCAGTAGCGGAAGGGGCTATCTGTTTAAGCGTAGACGGACAGACATTTGTGCTTGCAGACTTGCTTGTACTTCTATAAGAAGCGTCCAAGATCAGGATCTTTTTCTTTGAGGCGTCAGCATCTACGTATTCCATCACAGTACCCATTCCAGAAGAATGACGATACAACTTACGACCAGTATCTACAGGAAGGTACTCATGCGTGGTGACAAAACACTGTTTAACTGAAGGAAAAGACATGTTCTCTGCTGAAGTAGAAGACGCCTCTTTAATTCCGGGGCCGTCGAAAATACCAGTTAGATACTTCTGGGAATAAGACCCGTAATAATAGCTTGCATAGCTAAAGATTACATCCTTTGTAGAAGTATCATAAGCAGCCTTAACTAAGGTGACATACGGAGACGCAATAAAACAAGACGCGCCGTCTAGCGTTTCTTGAGAAGGCAGTGTGCTAACATACCACCGAGCATCCCCTGCCCCCATACCGAAGATCTGGAAAGGGTAAACATTGAATAAGTAATTGCCTCTGGTGGTAACGTTAGTCTCAGTATTTAGTTTGCTAGTGCTTGGTGAGCTACTTGCTAGATAAGCACCGGTCAAATTAAAGGTCTCTGAAAGCACAGTATCACTAACACAAGCCCAGAAGCGTCTTCCCGTGTAGTCCATCAACGGAGAGTTTGCACCAAAACCCCAGTAGTGATAACCAGCATTAGTAGGATGAGCCACGCCGTGTTTGTCAGGCAAGATAGTACCATGCTGATCACAGTCAACAGTAACTAGTGCAGTTGTATATGTAGAAAGTAGTTTAATGTTCCATTTGATATTACCACAATACAGCACCGCCGTGGGAAGTATCGTGTTAAATATAGCTGAGTCATATAGTGTGCTTGTGAGATTATAGTTTTTCATGTCTGCAACATGGGCATCAAAAAAAGAATCACCTGCAACAGCATCGATTGCATCGCTCTGAGCAATAAGGTACAGAAGCTCTCTTTTAGAAGGCATGTGACAAAACTTAGAATACGTAGAATTTTGACTAAGACTACGTGCAGGCAGGAAAGTGTTACTAGTTAATGCATCCCCACTAAGAGGAATTCCTGTAGCAGCACATACAAGTGTAGAGTACTCTCCGTCTTGTGTAGAACCTACTGCACAAAGCGTTCTGTCAATAAGACTCGGGTCATTTTTAATATTCTGCAGAGACGTGTTTGTAACTACCGTGTCATAGTTAAACACGCCACACCCGTTGGTCTTATAATTAAAACTTGATGCAATAACCTGTGACGTAGTAGTCTGTCTTTGTACATCTGTACTTATACCAAGCCAGTAGAACGTACCGTCAGGTCTATCAAAAGGAGTACCGTCGGGCTTACCTACGTACAAAAGCTTACCATCGTCGCTAAACGTCAGATGCAAAACCGGAGACACAGTAATATTTACGTACTCAGACCAAGCAGACCAACCAAGGTTAGCACCCTTGTTACGTGCACGCGCACGAAGAGCAATATCAGTAATAGGCTTAGTGATAGTAGCTGTATGTGCAGTGTAGTCGGTAGTCAGTTCACCAGAATCATAGTACACAGAACTGTCAGCCGTGATAAGCTGATACTGTACACCAGTCTGCGTATCAGATGTGCCTGTCGTAGCAAATCCCTGCTGTACGAAAGCAACCGTGGTACCCCTGATCTGAGCATTCTGCGTAGGAGCAGTAAGCACAGGAGCATTCACGTAAGCAGACTTAATGGTCACAGTAACGTCAGTAGACCAGTCAGACCAACCATACGTAGCGCCTTTGTATCGCATACTAATCTTGTACGTCTCACCAACCACAGCTTCAGTAAGCTCAGGAATAGTGATAGAAGTAAGAGCATCTGTCTTCTCACCGCTGTCGTAGATGTTAGTTCCAAGTACATTCTGCACACGGTACTGCGAAGCAGTGTGCGTGTCAGTCTCACCACCAACTACAGCAAAAGGATCACCAGAAATAACTACATTGTACTTGAAGATCTGGTTACCTGTAACAGGAGAGATAACAGTAGGAGCTTGGATATAGATGTCAGCAGTACGGAAGCTGACAAAGTCAGACCAAGCAGAAGGCGTGGTCAACGTAGTACCAAACTGACGACACCTAATTCTATACAGAACACCACGCTGCAAGTTAGCGTCCGTAATCGTAGCAGTGTACGTAGTATCCGTAAGTTCCTTTGTGTACACCGTAGCGCCAGAACTGTTCTGAATCTGGAACTCTGTCTTGGAACACGTGTCCTCAAGACCCTCAGTAGCAAACGTAGAAGACTGGATGTCAAAGTTGATAGCAATAACTTCCTGACCTTCAGTAGGTTTAACTATCGTAGGGACCTTAACGTAAGGAGCAACTACAGTGAGCTGCTTGTACGCAGGAGAAGACTTCCAACCCTGACTGTCAGTAGCAGTGACGTACATGTCAAGCTTGGTACCAGCAGAGATGGTAGTAGGAATCTTAAGCGTATACGTACCAGCATTATCAGCAGCAGTAATCACTTGCGTACCAATGCCAGACACATCTACCAAGAAGGAAGAGATAGTGTTGCCTGCCAACGTAGGGCTAGCAGTAAAGGAGTATTCGTTAGCATACGTGCCCTGATAAACGATAGGAGCATCAGGGCCAGTAATCTCAGGAGTAGTAACAAGGTTACCAGTAAGCTGATACACCTCGTTAAACAACTCGTTGAGTTCAGTTTGCGTCACACGGAGTTCCCACTCAGCAGACGGGTACATGAACTTAGCAATGGTTTCTTCCGAGATAGACGCACCGGGGAAGAACAGCGTGTACTCGTCGGTATTTGCATTGTACGTGCAGCTCTCACTGAACCCAGTAAACAAAGTATCGTCCATAGCCATAAAGGTGATGGGATACACTTCAGAAGTAGATACACCCAGCTGTCCCGAGTTCACCTTCACAACAACTTCTACTTTATTTGTAATGCTGTTGCGCGTGGCAGACTGCACGACACCGTTAGTGTTGTTATAGTATTTATATTTCTTCATGGAAGAAGTCCTTCTTAGTTAAAGACGCAGCAGTTTTCATCTGCACGCATGGCGGGTTTACCTTCAAAGAGAATAGCAGTACCATTACAGTAGCCTTGGGCTTTAGCCTTCGCATGACCATAGCCAATGATAGTCAACAAGACATCATCAACTTTGCCAAGCACTTGAGCCTTACTATGTTCTTCATGATGTCCTTGCTTTATGCCAGTCAAAGGAGCACTGCCGTATGCTTCAGCATGGCCGACATAACTAGGCATAATAACATAGAAGCCATCACATCTACCGTAAGCACTAGGTTTACCAAAGACAGCACCGTTGACAATAGTCTCACACTGACTAGCTACGTTATGGACTACCGCTACGGGATTGATCTCAGGAACCCAGATAAAACTATCATTAACCTTTGAAAGTACCCAGTTAACTATACGGTACGTTTCAGCAGCACCGTAGGTACCGCGTACAGCCTTGGTGCGAAGTGCAGAAGAACGTACTGCGCCAGAGCCATTAGACGCAGCCATAGGTATTACAGATCCGCACTGTCACGGATAGAGAACTTGATACCATTAGCACGAATAACAAACTGGTCAGCAGTCGTGATATTCTTCGGCATCGGCTGAGTTCCGTCCGGAGTAGTAATGGTAGCCCAAGCAAGTACGTTACCATCAGTCAGAGCATCCATGATACCAACGTGAGTAATGGTGCCCCAAGACTCAGTAGCGATGGGGAAGGTAACTTCAGTCTTATTCGTAACAAGACCAGAAGCAGCAGCGTTGAACGCACTATCCTCCATCTTTACTCGGTTGTATCCACCACCAGACAGCTCGCCAGTAGGAGCATTGGTAGCAAGACCAGCATCCGTAGAGAACAATGCAACGTACTTAGAAGGGGTAGTGTATGCAGTGCCATTAAAAAGAAGGTCAAGCAGTTTGTTGTCAAGATAGACAGAAAAACCAGAAGTGTTAGCCATATCGTTTTGTACCCAATATAGTTAGAAGATTAAACAAACCAAGTACGAAGACTATTGCTCGCAGCTTGGCGCTGGTTAAACGGCCTCATCTCACCAAGAGTAACAACAGGCAGAATACCTTTACTCTGTACAACATGAGACTTATAGAACTTAGACTTAGCTCTACTAATACCAGCACGGAACCGACGTAGATAATAGTTTACCATCTCAGGTCTAGCCCAAGACTTACCAGACATAGAATGCAAACGATACAGAGCACCATCTACAATAGTGTCCAACCACTCGTTGTACAGAAAGGTAGGCAGCGTGTCAGCAGTACGAGAAGGACGAGCAGCTACACGAATGTGCAAACCGTTTGCAATAGATTGTGTAGGACGTTCCACAAGACGAATGACGTTAGGCATCTCAAAGAAGTAATGCGAAGGAACTTCCGCTTCTTGCAATCTCCAGTCAGGAGACAACGTGTCGAGATCTTGTTCATTAGTCTTAGTAAGAACCTTGTACACCTGTTCTTTTTCAGCAGAATCGTCACCACAGTTAGCGATAATTACCGTGAGAGGCTGAGCGATAGTGAGATCAGAGCTGATGTAATTCAGAGCGTACTTACTCTGGCCTTTCTCAAGATCTGAGCAAACGTATACCTGTTCGTATGCCATAGACTTATCACAGAACTCAATAACTGAAGCTCGAATGGCATCCTTAATGTACGCCTCGGGGCAACCCACAACGTCAGGGTAGACATGCAGGAAGAAGTCAGAAATAGGAATCATTCAGAACCTCCTTGTGCAGGAGTACCAGCCTGTCGTGCAAGTGTCTGCATAGGATACGGAGACTTATCCTGCATCGTCATAGGACGTTGCATAGACACCATAGTCGTGAACTCTTGCAGGTACTGCTGAGCAAGCATTTGGTCTTGCTGAGAAGTACTGTCAGAAGAGTAAGCCAAGTACAGAACGTACTTGTCAAGGGCTTCATCAAGCCAAGGAGATACCGTAATCGTCAAAGACGGATCACTTACTTCAAGCACAGCCTGTACGTCAGGAACAAACTTATCAAAGTACAGAGACGTAAGTCTATCAAGAATATCTACAGTGTACTCAGTAATGTCATGAATAGTAGTACCTGTCTCCCTACCCCAAGTAGGATACTTAGCAACAGCTTCAATGTAATCCACTAGCCTAGGGAAGGTATTTTCTGTATCTTTAATAAGACCTTTAAACTTAATGAAGTCAGTTCCTGTGGGCACACTGACTGTAGACAATCCTGCAGCATCTTTAGTAAGCGGTACACTCACAGACTTACAAAACAAGTCAGGGCGAAGAACGTACAAATAGTGAAGAGCATTAGTTCTAAAAGCAGTGTACTGAGCATTCGTGAATCGAGTATTATCTACATCACCATAAAGAAGCTTAACAGTGTCTATAGACATGTTAATCCTTGTTAGTTAAACATTGACAGAATTCTTACGCGGACGACCGGGTCCACGCTTTACAGGCATCACCAGCTGAACGTCAAGAGCGTCAGCTTCCATCTTACCAACTTGTTCAGGAGTGGGAACCACTTCTTCCGTTCCATCAACCTGTTCCTCGACATAGCCAAGAAACGTATAGGGATACGTAGGAATGTGAACTTCAACAGTAGACTGCCGACCGAATTCATCCTGCTGCGTCTGATAAGACGTAGTGTACGCACGGTCAATGCATTCACGGAGCATGTACTCAGGAACAATTACTTCCTTGCCATAAGGAGCTTGGAAGTTCTTACTGTTCACAGAAGCATACACATAAGGGCCAGCAGAAGGATTAGAAGACGTATGAAAGATAACCCGACACTTACGTGCATTCTCGTTCATACTAGCGTGATCCTGTCTCCAGTCCAT
>ERZ779649.195-NODE-195-length-53319-cov-5.762654_pt1 | contig 53319 bp, 43 predicted proteins | sample MGYA00511882_ERZ779649 | MGnify/ENA primary metagenome ERZ779649 (study PRJEB29588, sample SAMEA2157793) | human gut metagenome | biome: human gut; feature: human-associated habitat; material: faeces | place: Denmark | collected 2008/2010 ... | reverse complement strand
CGATATGGTTCACTACTGGATGCATAACAACATGATTACCATTAACGGAACGAAAATGGGTAAATCACTCGGCAACTTCATCACATTGGATGAGTTCTTCAATGGCACACATCATACCGAAGCTTTCTACACCTCTTAACTTACCCTTTTTAATCTTAATGCCATCTTCCGGAAGTGCGCCGCCGTCATGACCACCTGCCACACGTCCGCCATCTAATACAACCGGTACTTTCTGTCCTGATGAACCCACCGGAATATTCGGTGCGCCTGTTACAATCTGAACAGTTTCACTGCCGACATTCACCTGGCAGATTACCAGCTTATCTGCATCCGGGTGCTTTTCGACCGATTCAATCTGTCCGACAACGATTTTATCAAGATTTTTGTCAAAAGCGGTAAAATTTTCCACCTTTGGTCCCGAAAGTGTCATTGCGTCCCTGAATTCCTGGTCTGTTACATCCAGTCCCGGAACCATTGCCTTAATCCAATTTAATGATGTATTCATGATTCAATATCCTTTCCTCGTATCCAATTTCTTTGCTGTCTTACAGCCGTCGTTCTTTTTAGAACTGTTTTAAGAATCTTACGTCATTTTCATAGAGAAGTCTCATATCATCAATTTCATACTTCAGCAACGCAATTCTTTCCAAACCGATTCCGAATGCAAATCCTGTATATTTGTTCTGGTCAATACCGCTCATTTCAAATACATGCGGGTGAATCATACCCCAGCCAAGAATTTCAATCCAGCCTTCGCCCTTACACATACGGCAGCCCTTACCGCCGCACTTAAAACATGTCACGTCCATTTCTGCACTTGGCTCTGTAAATGGAAAATGATGAGGACGGAATTTTACTTTTGTTTCCGGTCCGAATAACTCTCTTGCGAATTCAGCCAGTGTTCCTTTTAAATCTGCAAATGTAATATTCTTATCGATTACCATTCCCTCAATCTGGTGGAAAGATGGTGAATGGGTTGCATCTACTTCATCTGCACGGAATACTCTTCCCGGTGCAATCATACGGATTGGAAGCTTACCTTTTTCCATGACACGGACCTGTACCGGTGAAGTCTGGGTACGAAGCACGATTTTATCATTAATATAGAATGTATCCTGCTCATCCTTTGCAGGGTGATTTGCAGGAATGTTCAGCAGCTCAAAGTTGTACTTGTCATACTCTACCTCTGGTCCCTCAACTATCTCGTAACCCATACCGATGAATACTCTCTCCAGATCTTCAAGTGCTATCTGGTTTGGATGTCTGTGTCCTGTAAGCTTCTTCACTCCTGGAAGAGTTACATCTATGGTCTCTCTCTTCATCTTCTCTGCACGGAGTGCCCTGTTGATGGACTTTGTCTTCTCATCAAGGGCTGTCTCGATGGCCTGACGCGCCTCATTTACCATCTGGCCTACCTTTGGTCTATCCTCCGGTGCTACATCCTTCATGCTTTTGAGAACCTGTGTGAGTTCTCCCTTCTTACCGAGTATCGCCACCTTCACATCGTTAAGTGTCGATACAACCTCTGCGCTCTCGATCTTGGCAAGAGCCTCTGCCTTTATGGCTTCCAACTTGTCTCTCATCGTGTTTCTCCTTTTTCTATTTATAGGGATTTCAATGTGGATCCTATATTAATTACTTCCATATATAAGTCACGGAATTGCTCGACTACGGCTTCCGCAATTTCTACAGTAATTCGCGCTCCGCCCTATCGGGCTATACGCTCATTCCTCTTTTTGGCGTTTACCGGGATTGCTCCGCTCTGCGCGCTCTCTCAATCCCTGCACGGCATTCACACTCCGCCCTCCCGGGCTCCGTGTTTCATGTCGCGCGCGGGTGACAAATGTCTGCTGATGCATGCGAGCAAGCTCGCGCATCGCAGCCGCTTGTCACCCTGTAAACGCAAAAGTCCCTAGCATGTTATACATACTAGGGACGAATTATATCCGCGTTACCACCCTGATTCCAGACACTCTATGTATCTTGTCCATGTCTGACTCTCATTAGACGTTTGTCGCACGTCACACGCCACAACCTACACAGACCAACATCTGTCATCTGATAAAACAGATATCTTCAATCCTTCAGCCGTGGTGGCTCTGATGTGAAATTAAATACGCACTCTTACCTGACCTGGCTTTCAGCCGCTGACCCGGTCTCTCTGATGGCGACATACGTATCTTTTGCATCGTCACTGCCTGTAGAGATAATATACCTACATGTGGGTGTTAGTCAACATCTTTTTTGTCATACTGTCATGATCAACAACAATTCAATTTTCAGAAATATTATATAACTTGATTGTGAAAATAAACCTTACGAGTACCATACTCCTATTTAATCATCTTCCCGTTTCTTTTTCTTTATTTGTAAAGCAATTGATGCCAAAAGTAATATCCAGCCTATCAATAAGATTATATAAAACATCACCTTACCAAAATCTCCTTTTAAGATAAAATCGATTGCAAACAAACATGCACTAAGCACTAACAGAAGTATAGCTTTTTTTTCTCTCATATATTTTCTCCTTTTTATATCAAAATCGCTTTATATCTTTCACTCTTTATTTTCTTTGTATCTGCAAGTCTTCCTTTACTATTATACGTAAGTAAATAAATATCAAATCCATCTTTACTGCTATTTGTTACATATTTAAATCTATATCCCCAGTTTTCAATACCAGGAGACCTAATATCAGTACTTCCATAGTTACTTATTATATCTGAAAGAAGCGTAGACAATGTATACCCTGTTGCTAGACTTGCTGTGACTGCCCCCTTAGTTACCAAAATATCAATTGCCACTCCACCAGAATAGGAGGCTTTTATTTCATTTATCTACTTCTACATCAACTTCTTCGTCCATATTTAAATGTCGATTTTTTCGCATCCGCCTCTTCTCCGCACGCTTTTTCTTCCTCTCAAGTCGTCTCTTCTTACGCCCGGCCTTGTGCGCACGCCTTCTTATTCCCCGGATTCCATTATCCATGAATTTGTTGATCTCCGCGCCTATCAGCATGACGTACATACACATGTAAAGCCACAGCGCAAGCAATATCACACTTGCAAGGCTTCCATACATATATGTGTTGATTCCCACTATATTGATATAGCTCGATACGCCAAATGACAAAAGCATCCAGAGTATGGTCGTAAATGCAGCTCCCGGCACAGCGGTCTTGATCCTCACCCGCTCAACCGGCAATGCCCAGTATGCCACGATCATAACCCCAAACAAAACCGTAGGGGCAAATGCTATCTTGACGATCGACAGGATATTCGCAACGGTATCCACCAGTTGGAATCTCTCCACCGAATCCAGCCGCACCAGCATTTTTGACACAACTACATCGCCGAGGATATATATGACCATAACCGCCACCAGCATCACACAGAATATCAATGTATACAGAGTGTGTATCGCTCTTCTGAGGAAATAATTGACGCTGTCCTCCTTGCCTGCCATGAAAGTGAGTCCGCGGCCTATAGCCATTGTTCCCTTTGACGCCGACCACACTGTGAGCAATATGGTTGCTGTGGTGGCAAGCAGTGAGCTCTTGCTGTCGAAAATCTCTGCAAACATGAATTCAAAATTGGAATTGATCTCCTCCGGGAACAGTTCCTTTATTATCTCCAACACCTGGGTCTCTGTGAATGGCAGATATTTGACAAATGTAAGCAGCGTCATCGCCAGTGGAAACAGTGACAGCAGCAGGAAAAAAGCAGACTGTGCCGCAAATGCCGCCACCTGATCCTTATTCATCTCTGCCATAAACAATCTGACTTTATGGTATATGAGCACTATGCGCTTCTTTAACTTCATAATTAGTGATTCTCTCCGTTACTTTTCAACCGAACTGAGAACTGCTCCGTTGTAATAATGGCTTATTATCTGCGCTGCAGTATATCCCAGCTTTGCCAGTTCATTTGCACCATTCTGACTCATTCCGACTCCATGTCCGTATCCGCCGCCCTTAAGTGTGTAGAGTCCTGTGTCATTATCCTTCTTTACATAGTAGAAATTACTTGGAACGCCTGTCCAGCCCGTGAGCTCTGATCCATCCTGCTCTGTTATAGCCTTGCCATCCGTGGCGAACAGAACTCGGATATTGCTCTGGCCGCTGACTACCACGCTTCCCTTGTCACCTGTTATCGTAACTTCCTTCACAAGTCCACTGTCATCTCTTCCCGTCACCATTATTGACTTGATCTTGCCAACCGATGTCGCAGACACATCCGAGCATCTTGAAAGGCCGGTCTCAACCGCATTTCTCATCTCATCTTCTGTGTATGTAACCGTCCACCTGTACATAGGAAGATTTCTCTCAACCACATCTGTGTCTGTCTTGCCATCCATGAAATCCCTGAATGCCGCTTCATCGCTGAAATATGGGATGTCCAGCGCCGTATTCTGAATACGTGTACAGGTATATGGCATGCTTCCGCCCCACACCTGGTCACTCGTGGTAGTCGTTCCGCACGATGTTGAGAAATATACAGCATTTATGATCTCTCCGTTATATGTAGGTACAATTCCGGATGTGGACTGGACTGCATCTATGGAATTTCCCGTCTCAGGGAAGTTATTGTAGACCTGGCACGATGTTGTGTCATCAAGGTCTGCATTGTATCCCCTGTAGTTACTTCCAAGCTTTCTATATGTAAATCCTCTGGCGCAGATTGCCATAGCCTTGAGCGCCTCCGGGCTGTAGCTCGATGAAACCTCACTTGACACTACCCCATACAGATACTGTTCTATATCTACCTGATTGATGAGCATGTATCCCGACGAATCCTTTGTTATCTCAAGGGCTCCGTGATACCTCGGGGTGCCGCTTGATTTGCTGAGGCTCGATACTGTTATCATTCCATCCGAACTCTCAGGCTCAACTATGATGGATGAGGCCTTGTTGTCGCTGCCAAGTGATACAAATTCATCCGCCTTGTAGGTTTTCTTCTTGCCATCGCTCGTCACGTTAAATCCTGTACTGCAGGTAAATTCCACATAGCTCTGATAATAATCTCCGCCATTTGTCAGGATGACTCTGACACTGTTCTCCATACCGGATATAACTACTGACGATCCGCCATAGCCGCTGCCCCCGCTGGTTCTGTCGGTGCCGGACGAGCTGCTTCCTTTATCCTCTTTCTTCTTTGAAGCCACAGTTCCTGCTCCCTGAATTGTGTAGTCATACTCCGCGATCTCTGTACTGTCCGTGTCGGCTTCAACATATTGCTTCAGATCTCCCAGCGGATCATCCGGAGCTTCTATAACTATGGTCTCCACTGAATTGCCATCGTTGTTATCATCAGTCTCTTCGCCTACTCTGTTTTTACCTGTTATCATCATATATCCGACAACACATACCAGAATTATAGTTATGAAACTCACTATCTTAAAATTCTTATTGTATTTGATCTTCTGATACCATTTCTTCCTCTGATCTATTCGCATTCCCCTGTCTCCATTTCTCCGCAAATATATCCACATACAGAGAAAAAGCAGCATATACATGCTGCTTCTTCATCTTGTGTAATAAACTGAAATGCGCCCTTGCTTTTGAGTCCTAGCAGCGCTAGGTGGGCAACCGCAATTGTATATCTGCCTTCCACTAGAACTTATATAACGAGGCTTGACTTCAATAACAATGATATAGGAATCCCGTTTATTCAAATGTAGGTTCAAAATCACAAGAGACTTAATACATCTCAGCTATGAGCACATTATACCTTACCTTTACATCTCTTGCAAGAATTTTTCACGTGAACTTTAACCACTATAATTGACATTATATGCCTTCTTGAAATACCAATCTTACCTGTGTTAGAATGTAGATACTTATGGGAATTTATAATTATTTCCAAACATGAAAGGCAGGTGTTCACCAAATGGATAAAACCAGCTTACAAATGTTATTCGGCGTATTGCTCGGAGTATTTCTGCTTGCACTCATAGTCATGACTGTGGTGTATGTCAGAAGAAAGCTTGCCGATAAGCGCGAGGAGGCACTGAGAGATCTCGATCTCATGCAGGAAGAGGCTATCAGGGAGGAACAGAGCCAGAGCAAGGGGTACTGGATAAACCGTGATGACATCGAGGACGAGAATCAGGCTCATCTGCTCCGTTACTACCACTATTTCGATAATATCGATGAATGTATCCACGATCTCATAGTTGAGATGTATGACTGTGGATTTGTCAGGACAGAAGAGATATTTGTCGCAGCATACGGTGAGGAAGCACTCACACCTGATTCATTCATTTACATGACAGATGCTGACTGCGATCTGGAAAAGGCAAAGGCTGCACTTCCGCCTGTCAGTGAGAAGAACCAGAAGATCATCTATGACCTCTGGTGCTCATATGTCGAAAAGCTTCTGGACACTGTTGAGATACACACAACCGATGCCAACAAAGATATAATCAAGGACGCACTTATGGTTTATGGCCGCAAAAAGATAACCATACTCCTGCGCAGTCCAGAATAAAATAAAACCTTTCAAAGGAGATTTACAAAATGAAAGATAACTGTATAGTAGCTCAGTCAGGAGGTCCTACCGTAGCGATAAATGCTTCGCTGGCAGGTGTCATAGACGGAGTTAAGAAAAGCAACAAATTCACCAGAGTTTACGGTGCAATTCACGGGATCCAGGGAGTGCTGGACAATAATTTCATAGATCTGTCCCTCATGGCCCTCTCAAAATTTCCTCTGGTAAATACTCTGGAGCTCTCCCCTGCAATGTACCTTGGCTCATGCAGATACAAGCTTCCTGATTTTGAGGTTGACTCAAAACCTTATGAGATAATATTTGACAGATTTGAGGAATATCAGGTTGCCGCATTCTTCTATATCGGCGGCAACGACTCTATGGATACAGTGGATAAACTCAGCAAATATGCAAATAAGATCGGATCGGATGTGAAGATCGTCGGCATCCCTAAGACCATTGACAATGACCTGTGCCATACCGACCACACTCCGGGATTTGGCTCTGCAGCCAAGTATGTTGCATCCACCATGTTGGAGATTGCCCACGACACTTACATCTACCAGATACCAAGTGTTGTCATCGTGGAGATCATGGGCCGTGATGCAGGCTGGCTCACCGCTGCATCCTGTCTGGCAAGAAATGACTACAGTCCTGCTCCTCATCTCATATATCTTCCTGAGGTAGACTTCGATGAGGATCAGTTTATAGATGACATCAAAAATGTATTAAAGACTTCAAGATGTGTCATCGTGGCCGTATCTGAGGGTATACATGATAAGGATGGCAACTACATCAGCGCATCTTCTGCTGTGGCAGACAAGTTCGGACATGCCCAGCTCAGCGGAACCGGCAAGGCTCTCGAGAGTCTTGTTAAGAACAGAATGGATATAAAGGTTCGTTCCATCGAGCTCAATGTTCTCCAGAGATGTGCAGCGCATATTTCCTCAAGGACAGATATCAACGAGTCATTTGCACTTGGCCAGGCTGCTGTAAAATACGCCGCCGAGGGAATGACTGCTGTTATGTCCACGATCAAGCGAGTTTCTAACGATCCATACCAGTGGATCATTGAACCTGAGAATGTATCTCTCATCGCCAACCAGGCTAAGACAATTCCGCTTGAGTGGATCACACCTGAGAAGAATGACGTCACACCTGAGATGGAAGCATATCTCAGACCTCTTATAATCGGCGAGGTTTCCCTTCAGTACAAGGATGGACTTCCTATGTACCTGCCGGTAAACCACCTGCTTTAAAGGATAAAATATCCCTAACACCTCAATATCTGTGGTATTAGGGATATTTTTTATAATTCACTCAAGGAACGAACCAAATACGTCTATCCTTTACTGTAGATTCGTGTATCCGAGCAGCAGCTCTTCTACTGCCATGGCGGCCTCGCGGCCTTCGCGGATGGCCCATACGACCAGTGACTGTCCTCTGTGCATGTCTCCGGCTACGAATACCTTTGGAACATTTGTTGTATATGAGTTTGGACATGGAGTCTTGACATTTGTTCTCTCGTTGAGTTCCACACCAAAGCTCTCTGCCACATATGTCTGACATCCGAGGAATCCGGCTGCGATGAGTACCACATCACAGTCAACGATATACTCGCTTCCCTCTATCTCTGTCATAGTCATTCTTCCTGTCTCAGGATTCTTCTTCCAATCGAGCTTCACACACTTGGCTGCCTTGACATTTCCGTCCTTGTCCTTAATGAATTCCTTGACTGTAGTCTCATATATTCTAGGATCATGTCCGTATACTGCTATTGCCTCCTGCTGACCGTAGTCTGTCTTGCAGATCTTCGGCCATTCTGGCCATGGATTGTCTGGTGTTCTTGTATCAGGTGCCTTTGGCATCATCTCAAGCTGTGTAACGCTGACAGCGCCCTCACGGACTGCTGTTCCCACACAGTCATTTCCTGTATCACCACCACCGATGACGAGAACATTCTTGCCTTTACAGTTCACGAACTGCTTGTCAGCAAAGCCCGAATTTACAAGGCTCATTGTCGTAGTCTTGAGGAAATCAACAGCGAAGTAGATTCCCTTTGCATCCCTTCCAGGTGCTTTTATATCTCTTGGATTGGTTGCACCACAGGCAAGCACAACTGCGTCGTATTCCTTGAGCAGATCCTCAGCCTTCACATACTTGAGGTTCTTGTTCTTAAGATAACCTGTCATCTGATCATCCTTCGGACACACAGCCTTCGCAGATGCCTTTCCGGTTGCAACCTCTGTGTTCAGTACGAACTTTATTCCTCTCTTCTTCATGACATCTATTCTTCTGTCTATGATCTGCTTCTCAAGTTTCATGTTTGGGATACCATACATGAGAAGTCCACCCGGTCTGTCACTTCTCTCATACACAGTCACATCGTGGCCTCTGCCGATCAGCTGGTCTGCCACGGCCAGTCCCGAAGGACCTGAACCTATGACTGCCACCTTCTTGCCTGAGTGAACCTTTGGCTGTTTATCATTTACAAGGTCATTTGCAAATGCATACTCTATGATGGCTCTCTCGTTCTCACGGACCGACACTGGATCACCGTTTAAGTTACAGGTACATGCCTTCTCACAGAGAGCCGGGCACACACGGCTTGTAAACTCAGGGAAACAGTTGGTCTTGCTGAGTCTTGCAAATGCCTGCTCAAGATTGTCGTTATAGAGCATATCATTCCACTCTGGGATCAGGTTGTTCAGCGGACAGCCCGATGTCATTCCGCATATGTTCATACCTGCCTGGCAGAATGGAACGCCACAGTCCATACATCTTGCAGCCTGCTTTCTCTGCTCATCACGGCTAAGCGGAGTGTGGAATTCATTGAAATTCTTGATTCTGTCCTTAGGAGCAAGCTCTGCGCTTGTCTTTCTCTCATATTCTAAAAATCCAGTTGGTTTTCCCATTCCTACTTACCTCCGTTCTTAACCTTGTAGAATGCTTCGATAGCTGCCTTCTCGCGGCTCAGGCCCTTCTCCTCAAATGCAACTATCATATTCATCATCTTCTTGTAATCCTTTGGTATGATCTTCTTGAACTTTGGAAGATATCCCTCAAAGTTCTCAAGAATCCTCTTGCCTATCTCTGAATTTGTATAATTTACATGATCCATGATGAGATGCTTCAGCTCGCTCACCTCGTACTTGTCTGTCACAGCCTCTATGGATATCATCTCTTTGTTAAGTCTCTTGTACAGATCGTTGCCCATATCAAGTACATATGCAATACCACCGCTCATTCCGGCTGCAAAGTTCTTGCCTGTTGTTCCAAGAACTACTACTTTACCACCTGTCATGTACTCACATCCGTGATCGCCAACACCCTCAACGACCGCCGTGGCACCAGAGTTACGAACTGCAAATCTCTCGCCGGCAACACCGTTGATGAATGCCTTACCACTTGTGGCACCGTACAGTGCAACGTTTCCTATGATGATGTTATCCTCATGCTTGTACTTAACTGAACGAGGCGGATAAACTATCAGCTTACCACCTGACAGACCCTTGCCGAAGTAATCGTTGCTGTCGCCCACCAGCTCAAGTGTAAGTCCCTTTGGAATAAATGCTCCAAAGCTCTGTCCGCCGGCGCCGTTGCATTTGACGATGTATGTGTCCTCATCAAGTGACTCGCCGTACTTCTTTGTGATCTCTGAACCGAATATCGTTCCAACAGATCTGTCTGTGTTGACCACATCAAGCTCAACGCTCTTCTTCTGTCCCTTCTCAAGTGCAGGTCCAAGCTTCTTCATGAGAATTCTCATATCTACTGTCTTCTCAAGCTGGAAGTCATAGACATTCTTCTCGTGATACTTTACCTTGTTCTGTGGCATATCTATATAAGGATTGTTAATTATCTTATCAAGGATGACATTTCTCTCATCTGCTCTGTCGCTGCTCATGAGGAGATCTGAACGTCCAACCAGCTCATCGACTGTTCTAACGCCGAGCTTGCTCATGTACTCTCGAAGCTCCTCTGCTATGAACAGCATGAAGTTCTTCACGTACTCAGGCTTACCTCTGAATCTCTTTCTGAGTTCTGGGTTCTGAGTTGCTATTCCGACAGGACATGTGTCAAGGTTACATACCCTCATCATGACACAACCCATTGTTACAAGCGGTGCTGTTGCAAATCCAAATTCCTCAGCTCCGAGCATTGCAGCTATCGCAACGTCACGGCCTGTCATCAGCTTACCGTCTGCCTCAAGGATGACCTTATTTCTGAGATCATTCATGATAAGTGTCTGATGTGTCTCTGCAAGTCCAAGCTCCCAAGGGAGTCCTGCGTAATGGATGGAGTTGTTAGGTGCTGCACCTGTTCCTCCGTCGTAACCTGAGATCAGGATGACCTGTGCTCCGGCCTTTGCAACACCGGCAGCTACTGTACCAACGCCAGCCTCAGACACAAGCTTTACTGATATTCTCGCATCACGGTTTGCATTCTTGCAGTCGTAGATGAGCTGTGCAAGATCCTCTATCGAATAGATATCGTGATGTGGTGGTGGAGAGATAAGGCTTACACCCGGTGTTGAAAGTCTTGTCTTTGCGATCCATGGATATACCTTTCCGCCAGGAAGATGTCCGCCCTCTCCAGGCTTTGCTCCCTGTGCCATCTTGATCTGTATCTCCTTGGCACTCACAAGATATCTCGATGTAACGCCAAATCTTCCTGATGCTACCTGCTTGATGGCTGAGCATCTATTCTTGCCATCCTTGCCGATCGTAAGTCTCTCTATCGACTCACCGCCCTCTCCTGAATTGGACTTACCGCCCAGCTCGTTCATGGCGATGGCCATACACTCATGTGCCTCCTGTGATATACTTCCGTAGCTCATGGCACCTGTCTTGAATCTCTTGACTATCTCACTTGCTGGTTCAACCTCATCAAGTGGAACCGGCTTATCAGCAAACTTGAAGTCCATGAGACCTCTAAGGTGGAATGGCTTCTGCTCATCGTGGAGCGCTGCTGTGTACTGCTTGAACAGCTTGTAATCGCCGCGCCTTGTTGCCTCCTGAAGAAGATGTATCGTGACAGGATTGTACAGATGCTCCTCCTTGCCGCTTCTGAACTTGTGTGCACCGATGCTTGTAAGGGCAAGGTTCGTGTTAAGTCCAAGCGGATCAAATGCTGATGAGTGAAGATCATCAACTGTCTTCTCAAGCTCCTTTATACCAGAACCGCCAACACGGCTTACTGTATTTGTAAAGTATCTGTCCACAACGTCCTTTGAAAGACCGATACACTCAAATATCTGTGATCCCATGTATGACTGGATCGTTGATACACCCATCTTGGATGCGATTTTTACTATTCCGTGGCATATTGCACTGTTGTAATCATCGACAGCCGCATTGAAATCCTTGTTCAGCAGATGCGAATCTACCATCTGCTTGATTGTCTCTATTGCAAGATAAGGGTTGACTGCACATGCACCATATCCGAGAAGTGTTGCGAAGTGGTGAACGTTTCTTGGATCAGCACTCTCAAGGATGATCGCAACCGCAGTTCTCTTCTTAGTTCTTACCAGGTGCTTCTGCATGGCTGATACTGCAAGGAGTGATGGTATTGCAACATGGTTCTCATCCACACCTCTGTCTGAGAGGATGAGGATATTTACACCGTCCCTGTAGAGCTTGTCGGCCTCGATAAACAGTCTGTCGAGAGCCTTCTCCATGGATGTGTTCTTATAATAAAGAATAGGAAGTGTCGCAACCTTAAGGCCAGGAACATTCATATTCTTGATCTTCAAAAGATCCGTATTTGTCAGTATTGGATGGTTGATCTTCAGCACATGACAGTTCTCCGGCTTCTCCTCGAGGATATTACCATCCTTTCCGAGATATACCGATGTGGATGTGACAACTTCCTCTCTGATCGCATCGATAGGTGGGTTTGTAACCTGTGCAAATAACTGCTTGAAGAAGTTGAACAGTGGCTTGTGGCTGTTCGAGAGAACTGCAAGTGGTGTATCAGTACCCATGGCACTGATTGCCTCTGCACCTTTCTCTGCCATAGGATATATGGTATTCTTGAAATCCTCGTAGGTATATCCAAATGCCTTCTGAAGTCTTGCTCTCTCCTCGTCTGTATACTCCTGAACTCTGATATTTGGAATCTTCAGATCAGCGAGATGTACAAGATTGCTGTCTACCCACTCTCCGTAAGGCTTTGCCAGCGCGTATTTCTCCTTGATCTCCTCATCAGATATAAGACGTCCATTCACTGTGTCGACAAGAAGCATCTTGCCAGGTCTGAGTCGGTCTTTCTTTACGATCTTGGATGGATCTACGTCCAGAACTCCGACCTCTGATGAAAGTACAAGGTAATCATCATCTGTGATATAGTATCTCGATGGTCTCAGTCCATTTCTATCAAGAACTGCTCCCATGAGCTCACCGTCTGTGAATAATATAGAAGCAGGACCATCCCAAGGCTCCATCATGGTTGCGTAATACTGGTAGAAATCCTTCTTCTCCTGACTCATGGCTCTATCGTTCTCCCATGGCTCAGGGATCGTGATCATGACTGCCATAGGAAGCGGTATTCCATTCAGTACAAGGAACTCAAGACAGTTGTCAAGTCTTGCTGAATCCGATCCATCCGGATCAAGAACAGGCATAACCTTGTACATCTCATCCTGCATGATGGTGGACTCCATGGTCTCCTCACGGGCGATCATCTTGTCCTCATTTCCTCTTATTGTATTGATCTCGCCGTTGTGGCACAGGTATCTGTACGGATGAGCTCTGAGCCATGATGGCGTTGTATTCGTTGAGAATCTTGAATGAACAAGTCCTATGGCTGACTCATAGTCAGGATCCTGAAGGTCGTTGTAGAACATTCTGAGCTCACCGACGAGGAACATTCCTTTATATACTATAGTCTTGCTGGAAAGTGATGGAACATACGTGTCATCATTGCTCTCCTCAAATATTCGTCTGACGAAGTAGAGCTTTCTGTCGAAGTCCATACCGGCCTTCACTGTCTCAGGTCTTCTGATGAATGCCTGCATGATGCATGGCATGCACTCTAACGCCTTATGTCCTAACACCTTTGGCGATACCGGAACTTCACGCCATCCAATTAACTCCAGTCCTTCCTTCTCCACTATGACCTCAAACATTTTCATAGCCTGCTTGCGCGCCAGCTCCTTCTGTGGAAAGAAGAACATTCCTATTCCATAATCGCCTTCCTTTCCAAGGTCATATCCAAGCTCTGCTAAAGCCTTGGTGAAGAACTTATGTGATATCTGAAGGAGTATACCTACACCGTCTCCGGTCTTGCCCTCTGCGTCCTTTCCTGCTCTGTGCTCAAGATTCTCAACAATCTTGAGTGCATTGTTCACTGTGTCATGTGTCTTTATACCCTTGATATTGACAACGGCACCGATACCACAGTTATCGTGCTCAAAGCTTGGGTCGTATAATCCGGTATTCTCCGCTCTCTTATTCTCAATCATGTCCTGTTCCGTCCTTTCCATGTTTTTGTCATTCACAACGATATTTTGATTTTAACTTTTGTTTCTCAAGTAAATATTGTTATTTTTGTATTTTTCTCAAGTCATTTATCGTTTTGGATATATTACTACCATTTACACTGTTTGTAAACAACTTTTTTCAATAAATTATCTGACAGTTTTCGATTAAAAAACAATGCTCTGTAATGTATATACAATTCTTTATATTGTAGCCTTTCTTTAAGCATTGGATGTCTCATATCTCAATGTCTCCGATGCATAAAAAAAGGAAGCCCCATATCTGAAGCTTCCTTGCTTAATTATTATGTTTAGTTTTTTATTCCTCGACGATCATTCCCTTTGGAGGAGTTGTTATCGTCCTAAGATCTCCATCCTCGTCGCTTCCGTCTGATATTCCATCACCCGGAGCCTCCGTCGTCACCTTGACCTTCTGTGACTTAACACCTGATATGCTCTCTATATTGCTGCTTATCTGCTTTACTGTGCCTGATATGACGTATTTGTCAGCACCATACAGATATTCATGTAATGCCTCCACATTGGATGCCATATCAGCAGCCACAAGGCAGTTACCCTTGTCCGAGAGTTCCTTTGCCTCATATGCAAATGGGAATCCTGCGGTATCTACAACCTTATATCCAGCCACATTCTTGACAAGAGCATGTATATCGTCCTTGTTAAGACTTGTTGATATACATTTAAATGAAACATCAACAAATGAATCAAGTGAACCTGTGTCTGCACTGAGCAGCTTGTCTATAACCTTCATGAGGACTATTCTCTGTCTCTCGGTTCTTGTTATATCTCCCTGGCCAGTGGATCGTATTCTTGAATATGCAACTGCCTGCTGTCCATCAAGAGTATACTCTCCTGCCTCAGTTATTCCTGATGAATATTTGCCTGACAGGCTTATCTGCTCTGCAAGGTTCTTATTGAAGTTGTTCACCTCTTCATCAATGACCTTGACATCAACGCCTCCAACAGCATCGATTATACTTGCCATTGCACTGAAATCAACTGCCACATAATCTGTGATATTCAGGTCAAGATTGGTATTCAGTGTGTTGATGGCTGTAACCGCACCGCCAAGCTGGTATGCGTAATTCACCTTCTGTGTGGTATCCATGGAACCGCTTGCTATCTCCATCAGAGTATCTCTGTATACAGATACAAGCTTGATCTCCTTGGTGCTCTCATTGATGCTCACTATCATTATACTGTCACTGTTAGTTCCTGAATTCATATTCGAATCTCTGGAATCCACTCCGTAGAGTGCAATGGCACGATATCCCTTGGTCGCATCCCTGACACCGTCATTGACAAGTATCTGATCTGCACTTATCTCATTGATATCCATCTCATTGTACTTCATTCTGGCATAATTCTTGACATATATTATACATATGAGTATAAACAGTGCAAGCAGGACAAAGAACGCTATCGCCCACACTCTTGTACTGATGTTAAGCTTCTTTCTCTCCGGATTGACAACCTTTGGATCAGCCTCATCGAGAAGGTTCTCCCTGAAGAACTTTTCGCTGTCTGACTCCTCGTCCTCCTCAGGCTCTTCCTCATCATCCTCAAGCTCCACTTCATCGAAGCCCAATGCTTTGCCTATGTCTCCAAGTCCCAGATCAGCCGTATCTGATTCCGAATAACTGAGCTTATCCTCATCAATATCCTTCTCCATACGCTCAAGCTCATCCATGTCCAGCATGTCATCTGTTCTTCGGGATGATACTGTCGAAGCCTCTTCCACAGGCTCTGCCTCTGCAGCTTCCTCGACCTCATCGTCAAGGACAAACTCCGTATTCTTCTCCAGAATATCTGCCGGCTCAGTCTTCTGTTCATGCTCTTCTACTGGCTGTGTGGCAGTTTCTACAACTTCCGCATCACTCTCCTGCGGCTCAGTGATCTTGTTATCTTCCTCAACAGGCTCTTCCTTTTTCTCAGCTTCTTTCATCTGCTGGCGGCGCTCAAGCTCCTGCTGAACCTTAAGCTTTCTTGCCTCTTCGCGGGCATTCTGCTCTCTCTCGAGCTCCAGCCTCTCAACCTCAGCCTTTGCCTTTGCAACATTTCTCTGGGTGCGTTCCCACGCCTCACGTCTAAGCTCCTCATGTCTTGTCTGCACATCTGTCTCAATATTGTCAACTTCTCTGAGCAGATTGTCCACAGATGAGCTTCCTGTGCTCTGTATACTCCTGCGTGGTCTCTGGGCAGCTTTTGAAGGTCTCTGCACGGTACTCTGATTGCTCTGTGTCCTCGGTACAGTGCCCTGTGTCCTCTTCACCGGACCTCTGTCCACAGCTCTGTCTGCTACAGGCTGTCCGGTCTGTCTCTGCTTTGCCCGGGCCTCACTCTTCACTCTTCTTGCCCTGCTGTCCTCGTGATAATACTCGTCATAATTCTCTTCCGGCTTCACAGGTCTGGAAATATTCTTCTGAGTCTTCTTCTCCGGCTTCTTTTCCGGTCTCTTATCAGCCTTTCTCTCCGGCTCAGGATCACGCCTTTTTTCTTTCTTCTTTTTATCCCCGAACAACAATGATCCTATCAATCCACCATCATCAAGATAATCATCATCGTCATCCAGCCAATCCATGTCCTCATCGTACCTGGATCTCATTCCATTTTTCTTCTTATTATCCATTGGAACTCCTTTTTCAAATATCTAAAAATGTCGTTACCTCGCTCTATAATACATTATATTTTTTCCTTTTACAACATGTATTATATCTTAATTAGTATAAACACCTTCATATTAACACTATTTTATTTGACACATGATGTATAAAAAAGTATACTCGTATTAATAATGTCTAAATATCAATGCTTATTTTTTAAGGAGCAGGAAATGGATAATAACAATATTACTTTGTCGGTGGTTATGCCCGCCTACAATGAAGAACAGCACATCAAAGATAATCTTCTTGAGACTAGCCGAATACTCAGCCGTTTTCTTCATCGTTATGAGATAATCGCTGTGAATGACGGCAGCAAGGACTCCACAGGCAAACTTATTGCCGAGGCAGCCGAAATGGATTCTCATATTGTAGATACAGGATATGATGTCAATCAGGGAAAGGGACATGCTATCACAACCGGAATTGCCAAAGCTTCCGGCAAATATATAGCATTCCTTGATTCAGACCTTGAACTGAGTCCATCTCTTCTCAAGCCATTTATGAAGCAGATGAGGGACACCGGTTCTGACATAGTCATAGGATCAAAGCTTCACCCTGAATCCAAGCTTGATTATCCTCCTATTAGAAGAGTCATGAGCTACAGCTATTATATTATGCTCAAAATGCTGTTTCATCTTGGTATCCATGACACCCAGACCGGTATAAAGCTTTTCAAAGCAGAAGTCATAAAGCCGATTGCCGAGAACCTTTCCATATCGGGCTATGCTTTTGATATTGAAATCCTTGTGGCTGCACACAGACAGGGATATTCGATATCCGAAGCTCCTATCGTCCTGAATTACAGCAGGGACGATGCATCAGATGGAAGAAGGATCAAGATCAAGGACATTTGGAAGGTATTCACAGACACTATTGAGATCAAGAAGAAATATCATTAATTTAGGGATTATACACGGATAGAGAAAATAAATACAAACTACACATTTATTAAGGAGATTTTTATGAATTACGAAAACGCTTACAAGCTTCTCGAAGAAAAAGGACAGCTACACTTATTAAAGTATTATGATACTCTCAGCGAGGCTGAACAGGCAGCACTCCTGAACCAGATCAGTGAAATTGATTTCTCACTTATCGATATGATCGGACACAATTCATCAGGAAGTGATTCTGATATCGCTCCCGTTGCAGCTCTCCAGATGGACAGCATTGCAGAAAAATATGATATATACAAGAACGCAGGCCTTGAAGCCATCAAAGCTGGCGATCTGGCACTGGTCCTCCTGGCAGGTGGTCAGGGCACCCGTCTTGGATTCTCCGGTCCTAAGGGAACCTTCAACGTCGGTGTCACCAAGGATATGTTTATATTCCAGCTTCTCATCGAGCACACCCTCGATATTGTGAAGATGGCAGATACCTGGATCCATTTCTTCATCATGACCAATGAGAAGAACCACGATGACACAACATCATTCTTCAAAGAGCATGACTACTTCGGTTACAATCCTGAATATGTTCATTTCTTTAAACAGGAAATGGTTCCTTCAGTGGACTTCAACGGCAAGATATATCTCGAGGAGAAGGGAAAGGTTGCCATGTCTCCTAACGGCAACGGTGGATGGTTCTCATCCCTCTGCAAGGCCGGCCACCTCGACAAGCTCACGAAATACGGAATCAAGTATATAAATGTATTCTCAGTTGACAATGTACTTCAGAGAATTGCAGACCCAGTATTCCTCGGAGCAGTTCTCACAGAGGGCTTCCTCTCCGGCGGAAAGGTTGTCAAAAAAGCATACCCTGACGAGAAGGTTGGCGTCCTGTGTACTAACCACGGAAAGCCATATATCGTCGAGTATTATGAACTCACAGATGCCATGCGTGATGAGCGCGATGCCAACGGCGATTACGCTTACAACTATGGAGTTACATTAAACTATATCTTCCCGGTTGACAGACTGATGAAGATCATGAATGAAAGTATGCCTCTCCACATCGTCAAGAAGGCTATCCCTTATGTCGGTGAGGATGGAGAGATCGTCAAGCCATCAGAGCCAAACGGCTACAAATTTGAGACACTGGCTCTCGATATGATCGCTTATATGGGAACATGTCTTCCATTTGAGGTCGACAGAGAGAAGGAATTTGCTCCTATAAAGAATGCTACAGGAAATGATTCTATAGACTCAGCCAGAGAGCTCCTCAAAAAGAACGGCTACACACTTTAATCCATGAATATATAACAAAATAACAGGTCGATGGTATATGCCATCGACCTGTTATTTTTATTCTGCCTCATTCTTCTGCTGTTTTTCTTTTTCTCTTCGGAATATCTCATCTATCGCTTCCCTGACAAGCTCTGACATAGATACCTGTCGCACCGCCGCACATTCACTGAGCTTCCGATGAGTATCTGTATCTATCCTAAGTCTCAGGATCGTATCTTTTCTCTTTTCCGTCGGCCTTCCCGGGCCTCTCTTCTTATTGCCATCCGTCATTTCTTTTCTCCGCCATATAATTTATTCCTATCAGAACAGATATTTTACAACACCATTTACCGCATAACACATGAAGTAAAAGCAGCTTCTTATAACTCCATATCCAACTTTTCTGTATACGGCAAATGTCTTTTTTGCAGACGACAGTTTTGAACCAGACTTACTGTTTCTCATCTGCCTGTATAATAGCAACGGCTCATTTATCGCAACCGAGCTTCCGTATTCCTTCAGTATCTGCAACCAGCAAATATAATCCTCATGGATATCGTCGTTGCCCATCGGATATCTGAGTGCAACCTGTCTGTCCATCACAACCGATGAACAATTGATCACATTTCCTCTGAGCAGCATCTTATAGGTGACCTTTTCAGGAACTCCGATCACTTTTCCCGTTCTGGATCCGTCTTCGTTCACAAGCTCCCTGGCCGTAGAACACAGAACCGCACCTGTCTGCTCCATAAGCTTCAACTGTTTAGCCAGTTTATCAGGCTGCCACTGATCATCCGAATCTATAAATGCAACGTATCTGCAAGTTGCAGCCGCAACCCCGCGGTTACGCGAAGCTGCAACTCCCATATTTTTTTCATTTCTGATGATATTCACACGGTCATCTTCCGCGTATCCATCAAGTGCTCCTGTCAGATCATCCGTCGAACAGTCATCAACTATTATGACCTCCACAGGAATCCCCTGCTTCATAACTGAATCCACCGCAGAATAAATGGTTCTGCTGCTGTTATACGCCGGAATTATCACCGATACTTTTTCTCCAGTCATCACACACACCTACATCGATATATATCGCTTATTATTTATCTGTTTTCTGCACAGTCTTTCCGAGGTCATAGAATGCATCCTCAGACTCATCAAGCCCTTCCGGCTTCACATTTACAGGTGAAGGTATCTGTACCTTCTCGCCATCCCTGAGTGCCGTGGTCATATTTGATGCGATTCCCTCTGATGTCTCCTTCTGGAACATGATCTTTACCGTCAGGAGCATCAGCTTGAGATCAAGCCATATTGAATACTGCTCATAATAGGTAAGATCCAGCTTAACCTTATCTCTAGGGGTTGTGTTGTATTTGCCGTAAACCTGTGCATATCCCGTAAGTCCGGCCTTCATCTTGAGTCTGTAGTCAAACTCAGGGAATGTCTTTTTATAAAGCTCGGCGATCTCCGGTCTCTCAGGTCTCGGTCCGACAAGTGACATATCACCCTTGAGTACGTTGAAAAGCTGTGGCAGTTCATCAAGATGCAGCTTTCTGAGCCATTTTCCCACAGGGGTTATTCTGTCATCATCCTTCTTTGCAAGCTGTGCTCCACCTGCCTCGGAGTCCATCTTCATACTTCTGAACTTGATGATCTTGAACACCTTGCCATTCAGTGTCAATCTGTCCTGCTTGTAGAATATCGGTCCTCTGTCATACAGCCATATCGCAAGTGCTGATATGAGCATAAATGGTGAAGCTATGACAAGCAGTATAAATCCACATATAACATCCATGATCCTCTTAATGATCATATCGTCACCGGTAAGTCCCTGATTTCGTGATAAGAGGATAGGCGTATCGAACAAATGAATAGGCTCAGCTCCTAATATGATTATGTCGGAAAGCTTTGGCACAACATACGATCTGATGGAGTGTTCAAAACAATACTTCACAAGCTCATTTCTTATATAAGCCTTTGTCTCGCAAATGATTACTCCATCGTACTGGAGTATCTTCTCCTTGATCGCCTGCTCGCCCTCGCTGACATGTATTCTGTCTTCTATTACATACTTGTCCTTACGGGCATTGATCTTGTCTATGAACTCTATCGGAGTCTTATATCCATATACCAGCAGCAGATGCCTTGGCGGATACATCTTCGCATACAAAAATCTACACGCAAATATCCAAATCAATATCACTATCGTTTCAAGCCCGGTTACCTTTAACAATGGTACCGGATTTACATAGTCACGACAGATTATACAGAGCTGCAGGTAACCAACTACATTGGCACACACGAGAGCCAGCAGCTGTGAGTAAACTATATCAAGCAGTCTGAAGAATCCGACTCTGTAACCACCATAAAGCTTGGTGAAAAGTATGATGATTATTCCATACATTCCGATAACTGCCCAGTTTCCTCTTCTCCAGAACGGAAGCGTAAGCGTTACCTCATAGTCCCGGTACCACATGAGTCCAAACAGCACCAGCTCCACAGCGATGAGTACACAGGCCTCACCCACTGTTATGAGACGTTTGTATCTGTCCCTCTTTCTAACTCTTCTGTTTTCTTCCATATTTATAGCATCTCCCTAAGCATCTTGTTGACAGATCCAGGATCTGCTTTACCCTTCATAGCTTTCATAACCTGTCCGACAAGTGCTCCGAGAGCCTTCTCCTTGCCGCCTCTGTAATCATCAACAGCCTTTGGATTGTTATCTATGGCTACCTGACATGCCTCCTTAAGTGCATTGTCATCCTGAACAGTTGCAAGTCCGTTATCCTTGACATACTTCTCAGGATCTATATTATCTGCAAATATCTTTTCGAACACTTCCTTTGCAACACCGCCATTGATAACCCTGTCATCAACAAGCTTGATGAGCTTCGCAAGATTCTCCGCTGAAAACTTCAGGTCTTCCGCATCAACACTGTTCTCCTTCATCAGTCTCATGGTCTCTCCCATGATCCAGTTGGAAACCTTCTTTGCAGGTGCTCCCAGTGCAATCGCGTCCTCAAACAGATCTGCCAGCTTCTTGGAGGCCGTGATGATGTCTATATCATAGTCAGGAATCGCATATTCCTCTTTGTATCTTATCTTCTTCTCGTCTCTGAACTCAGGCTGTGCATCCCTTACCTGCTGGAGCCACTCATCGCTGATGTGGATAGGTACAAGGTCAGGATCAGGGAAATATCTGTAATCCTGTGCATCCTCCTTGGATCTCATAGGATATGAATACTCCTTAGTATCATCCCATCTTCTTGTCTCCTGGACAACATTTTCACCAGACTCGATGAGATCGATCTGTCTCTCTCTCTCATTCTCTATGGCTCTGGCAATGGCCTTGAATGAGTTCAGGTTCTTGGTCTCTGTACGTGTGCCAAACTCCTCTGAGCCAACCTCTCTGATCGAAAGATTGACATCAGCACGCATGGATCCCTCATTCAGCTTACAGTCTGAAGCTCCGAGATACTGTATCGTCTCCCTGAGCTTTTCAAGATATGCTATTACATCCTCCGCAGATCTCATGTCAGGCTCAGATACTATCTCTATAAGAGGCACACCTGAACGGTTGAAATCCACAAGTGAGCTGTCTGTATATGGATCATGGACAAGCTTACCTGCATCCTCCTCCATATGTATCTCATGGATCCTCACATATTTCTTAACTCCGTCAACCTCTATCTCAACCTTACCATCCCTGCATATTGGATAGTAGAGCTGTGATATCTGGTAGTTCTGTGGGTTGTCCGGATAGAAATAGTTCTTTCTGTCAAACTTACAGTTCTGTGTGATAGTGCAGTTTGTTGCAAGACCAACCGCAATCGCTTTATTCACAACCTCTTTGTTAAGTACCGGAAGTGAGCCCGGCATTCCTGTACATACAGGACATGTATGTGTATTAGGAGCTCCTCCAAATGCTGTGCTACAGCCGCAGAATATCTTTGTCTTGGTCGCAAGCTCTACATGGACCTCAAGTCCGATGACTGTCTCATATGTCTTTGCCATCTCTTACAGCCCCCTTTCTGAAACCTGTGCAGGTCTCTTGTACTCTCTAGTCTGCTCAAATGCATATGCAGCTCTGATTATGGTCTTCTCGTCAAATGCATCTCCAACCATCTGCACACCTATAGGCATTCCATCCTTATCAGTTCCACATGGAAGTGATATTCCCGGAAGTCCTGCAAGATTTACAGGGACTGTGTACACATCTCCCAGATACATCTTGATAGGATCTGAGAGTGACTCTCCCATCTTCAGTGCTGTTGTAGGTGCAACAGGTCCGAGAATGATATCATACTTCTCAAACGCCTTGTCATACGCCTGTTTGATGAGAGCCTTTGCCTTGAGGGCCTTTACATAATATGCATCGTAATAACCTGAACTCAGCACAAATGAACCGAGCATGATTCTTCTCTTGACCTCAGGGCCAAATCCTTCTGAACGGCTCTTCTTGTACATGTTGTGAAGATCTGTGTACTCTGGTGTTCTGTAACCATATTTTACACCGTCGAATCTCTCAAGGTTAGAACTTGCCTCCGCCGATGCAATGATATAGTAAGCAGGAATAGCATACTCAACCATTCCAAGATCAAACTCCTCAACAATAGCTCCCTTTGCCTTCAAAGTCTCAGCTACTCCATACACGGCTTCCTTTATCTCAGGCTCAAGTCCCTCTGTGAAATAGTCTCTTGGAAGACCGATCTTAAGGCCTTTCACATCATCCACAAGTGCGCTTGTAAAATCATTGTCATCTCTGTTAACTGATGTTGAATCCTTCTTGTCATACTGTGATATGATCTCAAGGATCGTCGCACAGTCCTCTACATTCTTCGCAAGTGGTCCGATCTGGTCAAGTGATGAACCGTATGCTATAAGTCCGTATCTTGACACTCTTCCATAGGTTGGCTTGATTCCGGTAACACCGCAGAATGAAGCCGGCTGTCTGATAGATCCACCGGTATCTGAACCGAGGGCACATGGCACCTCCTCACCGGCAACTGCTGCCGCTGATCCACCTGATGAACCACCTGGAACTCTATTTGTATCCCATGGATTTCTTGTCTCACCAAAATATGATGTCTCGGTTGTACTTCCCATGGCAAACTCATCCATGTTGGTATGTCCTACTATAACCGCTCCTGCTTCCTTGAGCTTCACAACGGCCTCAGCTGTATATGTCGGAACAAAATTTGACAGAATCTTGGATGAACAGCTTGTCTGCACACCCTCCTGGCACATATTGTCCTTTATTGCTATCGGAACTCCTGCAAGAGGACCATTGAGCTCTCCCGCATCTATCTTCTTCTGCACTTCCTCCGCCTGGGCAAGTGCTCCTTCACGATCAACCGTGACAAAACTATTATAATCTTTCTCGCACGCCTCGATGCTGTCAAGACAGGCCTGTGTCGCTTCAACTACGCTCACCTGTCCATCTTTAATAGCTTTTCCCAGCTCTACAGCCGTCATACCCATTAAATTCACTTCAGCCTACCTCCTAGTCAAATGTCTTTGGCACCTTGTAGCAGCCATCCTTCTGCTCTGGCGCATTCTTCAGCATGTTCTCTCTGTCGTCTCCATTTACAACAACGTCCTCACGGAACACATTGTTGTATGGGAATGTATGGCTCATAGCCTCCACACCGTCTGTATTAAGTTCATTCAGTTTGCTGACATAATCAAGCATGTCTGACATATCCTTCTTTGCCTGCTCCTTCTCCTCCGGGGAGAGCTCAAGCTTTGCAAGGATTCCAACATAATCAATTGTTTCATCAGTTATCGTCATGTTCTTGTTCTCCTATCTTTAATGAGCAAAAATAAAGAATGTGCCTTCTTATTATTCTGTGTCAAATAATGTAAACACATTCTCCCGCCATGGTATTTTGTACCACAAAATTCCCCTAAAATATATCACATCCTGGGATATTATGCAAGACTATGGGCATTTTTACCTGTATTACGCAAAACACCGCCATGTAAAACGCTGCATACATGGCGGTGCTGTAACTCTATTTAAATTATATACAGTACTAACTGTATTTTACTAATGTCTCCCTGGCCTGACTATCTCCTGAACACGACCAAGCTGTAGCCCAGCTCTATGTCCTATTTCAATAGAATATGTCTACTTTCTTATTTTTTTATATATTAATATCCCCGCACTTCCCATAAGCGCCAGAATGACCACACCTGCCACTTCTTTCACGGGCAGCCTGTCACCAGTATCTGGATGTCTCACCGGCGGAGTGCTGCGCGTAGTTGTCATGGTTATTGTCGTTCCTGTTGTGCTCCATGTAGTACGTTCCGTGGTCGACTCTGTAGTTGTACCCGTCGTAGTTTCTGTTGAGGTATCCTCTGTTGTTGTTCCTGTTGTTGATTCTGTTGTCGTGTCTTCCGTTGTGGTATCTTCTGTTGTGGTATCTTCTGTTGTGGTATCTTCTGTTGTCGTGTCCTCTGTCGTCGTGTCTTCTGTTGTGGTATCTTCCGTTGTCGTATCCTTTGTCGTTGTGTCTTCCGTGGTTGTGTCTTCGGTTGTCGTGTCCTCCGTTGTCGTATCTTCGGTTGTCGTATCTTCGGTCGTCGTACCCTCTGTCGTTGGCTCTTCATCCAGGAAATCATTTCCCGGTACTCTGTGGAACTCTCCTCCGTTTGAGAATACTTCACTCACCACACAACCATCCCAGTTGTGTCCGAGATTTACCGCTGCCTCTGGAGCTATCACTGTTCCAAATCCCCTGCCCGCAAATGTTATGCTTCCGCCAAATTGTCCATCTGCTGCCGAGCTGTCATAGAAGTTAAAATACATTCTGTTGTAGGCATTATAAAAATTACCATTATCGTTTGCCTTTGCATCGCTCTTGCTTCCAAGTATCAGATCGCCCAGAACAGCATTCTGGATACCTGCCAGATCAATATTCATGAGCAGCACCGTATCATCACCATAATCCGGGAACTCAAAATATATCGGATTTGTGCCCGCGGCGAGCTGACTGTAATCCATGGATACCACATGCAGTCCGCTACCATTTACTGACACACTTCTATCGTTCATATCACCTGTTATATCAACATCCACAGTACCCTCTGTGTCTGCATAAGTCCTAAGTTTCTGACTATAGTCAATAAACTTTCTCTGTATATCAGCCATATCTGCATATTTAGAATATTCACCATCATCTTCAATTTCTGCATCGGTTCTGACATTTGCCGGACTGTCAAGCTTTGTCTGGGTACCATCATTCATGCGGATATATATTTCACCGCCATCTGCTCTCCTGACTTTCGCTCCTGTATAAAGCATATCAGTTCCTGCATCCGACACACAGCCACACATCCGTTCAGCATTTTCAAAGTAGAATTCCTCATATACTCCATACGAATTTCTGAGTCCCGAGTTTGAATTTGCACTGAGTGTCCTTGTGATAAAGTTACTGTGAAGATGTGTCTGTGCATACAGTGTGTCAAAACATATCACACCAAAGTCCCCCATTAGCTCCGTTGCAGAGCTGCTTTGCAGCATATAACTGCCATCATCCGCCTTTGCAAGTGCTCCTATAGTCCCCGCCGTCACGCAAAGCACAAAAACCATCGCCACTGCAACTGCTATGAGCTGCATAGTCTGAAAGCACATCCCATTATCATGGTTACCTCTCATTCAATGTCCGCCTTAACTATTTCGTCTCAAATACATAGTATTCAACAGACTTCCCGCATATTCGTTATAATAAAAAAATCCCCGAACAGATTCGACATAATTTTCACTATGTCTTATCCATCCGGGGATGAGCCAGGCAGGTCAGAATGGTCTCTCAGGATCAACAATATGCCTTATATTCCTATCCACATATATCGATGTCTCCACTGACCAGTCGTATGCCGGTCTGTCATGAAATGGTCCCACATAAGCATATCCCGCAATCTGTCATGACAGCTCAGCCACCAGATACGGATATCTCTCAATATCTGAATTTTTATCCTTACCAGGCTTTGACTGCTTTGTCACTTTTGCCCGCCTCCGTGTTCTTAAGTCTTTACTCTATGATACTCACTATCTCCTCAGAGTCAGCCTTGACTTTATATGTCTCACCTATGTCAAGTTTGTCATATATAGACTTTTCAACTTTATATGTCTTTTCCTTATCCTTCACTTCACATGTGACTTCATATTCAACTGATTTTTTCCTTAGCCTCTCCTTGTCTGTGAGCTGGGGATCTGGGTATTCCGGTGTCTTTCCACCGCCCTCGGCGGTCTCCGTCCTGTCGTACTTCCACCGCCATATTGTATAATAATACTTCGTCCTGTATATAGGCTTATCTCTATACACCGGAACAGACCTCGTTCTCGTCACATATCCATAATCGTCCACATCATTTGCAACTTCAGAGAAGGTTCCATCTCCATTGTCCTCATAGCTGTACTCCACATGGGAACCTATCACCTCATATGAATCATAGGTCTCCTCACGCTCACCAACATATTCCTGTTCAGTATGGTGCACCTCTTGTTTCGTGGTCTTTAGCGTGGCACCCTCGGGGAGTTCCCAGTCGTCTTCATCACACAGAATATATTTCTCCACATCAACACTGGTCTTCCATGTCATATCCCTGACTGTGACTGTCCTCTTCTTTGGCATGGCTATGATCGCCGTAAGTCCGATTATAGCCGCTATCACAAGCATGCCGATCAGCGCTATCTTCCATGCTCCAAATGAATGTCCTCTTTTCCGATTGCCCTGCCCGCCTTTTTGTCCGTCGGCAGCCGTTCCTGTACCTGATGCATTCCTGGCATTCCTTGCGTCCTGCTCTTTCCTGACGTCAAAATACCCCTTATCCTTCGCACCTCGTTCAGCACCGCAGCTGCTGCACCGTGTGTTAAGAGCTGAATTGTAATTGCCACAATGATCACATAACCAGTCGGCACCTTTTCCCTTTGTCTGACTCTCCTCCGCGGACAAATACCGCACTCCATCCATATAGAACTTAACTTCCTGTCCCCTCGGCTTTCCGCAGGACGGACACTCACGCTTCGTTCCTTCTATATGTTTCGTACTACAATATGGGCAGTCCCAATACCCCATTACAAGTTTTCCCATACGCAATATCCTCCCCATATATACTACAGATAACTTACCTGCGCAGCAACATCGTAATCATGTGGTGTCTTGTTGTCAGTCTTGTGTCCAACGGCAAGAGCTATCTGGAATGAATATCCCTTCGGTATTGCAAGTGCCTTGTCAAAATATGCTTTCTTCTCCCCGTGAAGTGCATCATACACGCAACCGATTATCAGATTTCCGAGCCCCATGCTCTCTGCCGCTATAGCCATATTCTGAACTGCAATTCCTGAATCCACCTTGCTCCACTTGAAGTCATCCTCAGCGCTTAAGAATATGAGCACCGGAGCCTCATAATAGAAATTGTGAGGCTGCTTATCCTGTCCGCGAAGTGCACGCTTCTCTGCATCAAGCTCTTCCAGAATTGGAGCATCACCCTTAACAACTGTAAAATGTATCTCTTTCTTATTCATACCTGTAGGTCCCTGAAGCCCAGCCTCGATGACCTTCTCAAGCTGCTCCTTCATAACCTCTTCATCACTGTATGCTCTCGCTGAGCTTCTCTTTTTTATTACCTCTAATACCTGATTATCCATTGTCTTTTACCTCCTATTCTGTCATTCCTATACCGTTATCTCTATCTGATTATCCTCTATGCAGACCACACAGCTCTCATAGTATCCATCGCCTGTCGTCCGCGGTCCACTTGTCACCTCATAGCCATCCTCCGCAAGCTGTCTGGTAAGCTCATCAACTTTTTCTTTGCTTCCCACACTGAATGCTATATGTATCAATCCGGTTCTGTTAAGTGTCTTTTCAGGATCATCCATTCCCTGCCTGTTCATTATCTCAAGCCTTGCGCCATCATCAAATGTGAGAAAATATGAACGGAAGTCCGTCGTTTTATTATGATATCCCTCATTTGCTGATGCTCCCAGATATTTCTCAAAAAAATTCTTCGCAGCTTTAAGATCATTCACATACATCGCAACATGCTCAATTCTCATAAATGCAACTCCTCATTATCTTATACGCTACACTCAGATAGACAAACTACTATATGCATGCTGCTATAGGCATGCTATATAAGCTATTTTAACCCAATGCCACATTTTACACAATGGCATAAAAATATCACCTTTATCCATTTGTATGAATAAAGGTGATATCCCGTTAAAAGCAACGTCTGTAATCAGCCCGTTACACAATTTCATTCTTAGAGCATTCCCTCAAGTGTCTCTCTGATAGCCTTGATGAAGTTCTCACTGTTGAGGACTGTTGGGTTCTCGAGAGTTGTGATGAGAGCCAGATCCTTTGTCATCTTGCCATCTTCTATGGTCTTGATGGTTGCAGCCTCGAGCTTGTCTGCAAAATCCTGAAGTGCCTGGATTCCATCAAGCTCTCCACGCTTTCTGAGTGCTCCTGACCATGCGAAGATAGTTGCAACTGAGTTTGTAGATGTCTCCTCGCCTGCAAGGTGCTTGTAGTAATGTCTCATAACTGTTCCGTGTGCTGCCTCGTACTCATACTTTCCATCAGGGGATACGAGAACTGATGTCATCATGGCAAGTGAACCAAATGCTGATGAGATCATGTCACTCATTACATCTCCATCATAATTCTTACATGCCCAGATGTAACCGCCTTCACTCTTCATAACACGGGCAACCGCATCATCTATAAGTGTGTAGAAGTACTCGATACCTGCTGCATCGAACTGCTCCTTATACTCCGCATCAAATATCTCCTGGAAGATATCCTTGAATGTGTGATCATACTTCTTTGATATAGTATCCTTTGTCGCAAACCACAGTGTCTGCTTTGTATCAAGCGCATACTTGAAACAGCTTCTTGCAAAGCTCTCAATAGACTTGTCCACGTTGTGCTGTCCCTGAAGAACACCAGGGCCATCAAACTTATGGATAGTCTCCTTTATAACCTGTCCGTCATCGCCTGTGAATACAAGCTCTGCAGTTCCAGGACCTGGAACATCGATCTCTACACTCTTGTACACGTCACCATATGCATGTCTTGCGATGGTGATAGGCTTCTTCCAGTTCTTAACACATGGCTCGATTCCCTTTACAACGATAGGTGCTCTGAATACTGTACCATCGAGAATTGCTCTGATAGTTCCGTTAGGGCTCTTCCACATCTCCTTGAGATTGTACTCCTTAACTCTTGCTGCATTAGGTGTGATGGTTGCACACTTTACAGCTACACCATACTTCTGTGTTGCATATGCTGAGTCAAATGTTACCTTGTCATCTGTCTCATTTCTATGTACAAGTCCAAGGTCATAGTACTCTGACTTGAGATCGATAAATGGATAGATAAGCTCATCCTTGATATACTGCCAGAGAATTCTGGTCATCTCATCTCCATCCATCTCTACAAGTGGTGTGGTCATCTGAATCTTTTCCATGTTTATGTCCTCCATTTTTATATTTCGTTTTTGAATTTTCTAAGTTATATTATACCCACTGCCGATTATAAACCATAAGGGGCTATATTTCTAGTTTTTTTGAATCATGCCTGCCATTTATTAATATTATTAAGCCCCATATGCTGACATGAAAACGAATGTTTATCATATATCATACATATCCATATATGCCTCTGACGGACACTTCACCTGATATTATATCGCGCACAGCTCCATCAGCATCCCTGACAAGGAGTCCGCCATCCGGGGAAAGTCCCAAGGCTGTATACTCAGTTTTCTGATCTCCCTCTATGACATATACCTGCTTATCCTTGTTCACAAGATAACTGTTGTACTCATCAACAAGAAATCCCAGATCTTTATTTTTTACAAACTCATCATATAGTTTTTCAAACTCATTTGACACCTGCGCTATGAACCATGACCTGTCACATCCCCTGCCGTTCTCCAGAAGAATTGATGTCGCCTTGTCCGCAATGTCCTCCGGGAAACTCTGGTTATATACATTTATACCAATTCCCACGACAACATAACTAATATCAGTTCCCTCTGAACTCATCTCTGTAAGTATTCCGACAAGCTTCTTTCCATCTGAAAGTACGTCGTTGGGCCACTTTATCTGAGGCTTGACACCTTCCACTTTGCCGAATGCTCTTGCAAGTGCAACCGCCGACACCAGAGTTATCCTGGATACGCACGAGATATCTATATCCGGTTTTAGCAGATACGACATGGATATCGTTGTTCCCTTATCTGAATTCCAGCTATGTCCCCTCCGGCCTTTTCCTGCCGTCTGCTCATTTGCAACAAACAATGCGCCGTGTACAGGATCCGTCTCACCAACAATCTTAGCGCGGGTGTTTGTTGAATCAGTTTCATCATAGTAGTAGAGTTTTCTTGCAAATGTCTTCGTGTTGAGGTGCCTCGATATATTTTCCTCAGACATGACATCAGGAACGCTAACCAACCTATAGCCTTTATTATTAACTCCTTCTATGACATATCCATCATTTTTCAGAGCCTGTATATTTTTCCACACTGCGGTTCTTGACACACCCAGCAGTTCACACAATTCCTGTCCTGATACAAAACCATCCGTACTCTGGAGTTTTTCAAGAATTTTCTTTTTCATCTGTTCTTACCTTCTCTCTGAAAATATTGTACACTGATTCACATTTTGCCTTCGCCCCGGCAAACGGCACTACATAACTCTCCTTCCCCCTGTCGAACTTAAAAATATAATACTTCATCTCGGGATCTGGTTCTATCATTGTATAACCCGTCACTGCTTCATATGGTATGATCTTACTTCCACCCTTTTGAAGTATCGTTATCCTGTCCTGTCCAAACAAATATGTAGCATCATATGCTGCACTCCTGAATGACGCCCTTACAATATAAAACCCATATGCCATGGCTGCTATAGAAACCGCCGCCTTCAAAAACCTGTAGTGACCTCCCATGGCCCACCACATACACGCGATTCCAATCAGTATAAATACTATTCCCACAATACGATAGGCAGCTCTGGTATTCTTTCTCTTGATAACCTTCTGTCTGATTATTCCATCAATCTGGGACTCCTGCTCCTCTCGTCTCGCCCGCTCAAGCTCATCCACTAGCTTTCCTGCCTGATTCACAAGAACTTTCTGCCTGTAAGATTTTGCTGTGCCACCGTTCATACTATTTATATTCCTGATTTCTTCTCTGCCCGTTTTATTATTCTTGCCAATCTTTTTATCGTTCTTTTTTTTATTATTTTTTTTATCGCTATCTCTACTCATTCCATATCCCCTGCCAGGTCATGATCACTACTGATATCATCCCGGTTCGTATCCATGCGCTTTATGCACAATTATTTTCTCTTTTTTCATCACTTTTACGACTATACTTATATTAGTTCAGAGACTAATATATATCAAGTTTCCAGCATTACAAAAGTGTTTACATTTTACCACGTTTAATCACCTTTTTTCCATATATAAAATCATTAAAAGGTGATTAACTAGCAAACACACGATATCGTGAAAACAAGCAATTTATAAACAAACAACTAGATTTTTGAGAGGTGAATCACATGAAGAATTTTATTGCGCGCATCAGTGGCACAAAAGACCTCACTGAAGGAAAGCCTTCAAAGCTTATATTGAACTTTGGTCTGCCCCTTCTCTTTGGTCTGATATTTCAGCAGTTTTATAATATGGTGGATTCTGTCATAGTCGGTCAGAAGCTGGGAACGGACGCGCTGGCGGCGGTGGGTTCCACCGGAAGCATCAACTTCATGATACTCGGATTCTGTATAGGAATCTGCAATGGATTTGCAATCCCTGTTGCCCAGGCTTACGGTGCGAAGGATTTCAAGGCTCTTAAGGCTTATATAATCAACAGTATATGGTCATCCGTTGCACTGGCTGCTGTTATAACTGTGGCTGTAAGTATATTCACAATGCAGATACTCAAGGCTCTCAGAACCCCTTCGAATATCATCGATGATGCATATATATACATATTTATAATATTCCTGGGCATTCCGGCAACCTTCCTCTACAACCTGACTGCCGGAATACTGAGATCACTCGGAGACAGTATCACACCTGTCATATTCCTTGTGGGTTCATCAATTGTCAACATAATACTTGATCTTATACTTGTTGTTCCTATGGGCGTCGCCGGAGCTGCAGTTGCCACAGTAGCTTCACAGGCAGTGTCAGGAATCATATGTACGATATACATGACAAAGAAACTGAAGTATCTTGAATTCAGTAAAGAGGATTGGACATTCAGCATGCGCCACTGCCTTAAGCTCTGCGGTATGGGTCTGCCTATGGGCCTGCAGTACAGCATAACCGCCATAGGCAGGGTCATTCTTCAGACCGCAGTCAATGATATGGGTTCAACATATGTTGCAGCCGTATCAGCAGGAAGCAAGATTTCCATGTTCATGTGCTGTCCTTTCGATGCAATGGGCTCCACCATGGCAACATACGGAGGTCAGAATGTTGGTGCCAGACGTCTTGACCGTGTTGATCAGGGACTTAAAGCCTGTATCAAGATGGGAATCATATATGCCCTCGTGGCTCTGGCTTTCTCCATCGTATTCGGAAAGCAGCTTGCACTTCTCTTTGTAAAGAAGGAACAGATTGAGCTTATCGGCTACATATATGAATTCGTGGTTATCAACGCCGCATTCTACATATTCCTGGCTCTTGTGAATATCGTAAGATTCATGATACAGGGGCTTGGCTACTCGACTTTCGCCATACTTGCAGGCATATGTGAGATGATTGCTCGTTCTGTTGCCGGTTTCGTGCTGGTGCCACATTTCGGTTTCATCTGCGTATCACTAGGAAGTCCGCTTGCATGGGTATGTGCTGATCTCTTCCTGATACCTGCGTACCTGTGGGTTATGAAACAGCTGAGACGAAAATTCGGGGAAAATAAAATTAGCCGTGCCAAATCCGCAACGGCAACAATATAATCGGTTTATGAACAGACTCACTTGTGTCTCAATCACATGTGAGTCTGTTTCATTTGCACCCTATTGGGATACTAAAGTCTGTTCTGCATCCTTTCCTGTTTCGGAGTGATCCCCCTCCATTTTTTATACACCCGGATAAAATAACTGCTGTCCGAAAAGCCATTTTCCTGCGCAATATATTCCATGGAATAATCCGAATACAGCAGCATGTTCTGCGCCTTATTGAGCCTTATATACAATATGTATTCCTTACACGATCTTCCATAACGAGCCTTAAATGATCTGGCAAAGTGTGAATAACTCATACTGCACATTTCTGCCAGATCTTTAACCTCAATCTGTTCTGACGAATGCGCATCTATATATTCCAGTATGTGATTGAAATACACATCACCATCCGACCTCTTATACTTAAAATCTCCATTTGTTTTCATTTGTCTTGCCATGATGATGAGCAGCTTATATATCCCAGACTGAACCGCAAGCATGTACATCTCCCGTTTTTCCGTATACTCCTCAAATATATCCTGAACAATATCTGCCATACTTTCTTTTAGTTTTTCAGACCTTATAACCATACAGAAATCTGTAGTCTCCGTCCTGTATACAAAGCAATCATACATTTTCCTTATATAAGTCTGGGGAATGCCCAGTGTATACATATTAAACTTTATGACCGCATACTTCACCGATTCCGTACAGGTCTTATCCGCCTTTATACTGTGAAGCTGCAGCGGATATAGGTAGCACATATCCCCTTTTCTGAGAACCGTCTCTCCATCATTGCAGATCACCCGGATAGATCCGCTGACTATATAAAGCATCTCACTGTAATAGTGCCAGTGCAATTCAGAATGCACACAATCTGTGTAAAATATATCATATGGCTGTTTCATCTCATCAATGTACTCAAATATTTCCATAGCAGTCTCCCCCTACGATCCAAGTTGTATCATGATAGGTTTATACTATTTTTTGCTCTTTATATAATACAATTATTACATTTATTTGTATATGATAAAAGCATATCAAACACATACTAATGAAGGAGAAAATAAGATGCAGAAAGCAGCAAACAAGCACATATCGCATTCAGCACAGAATCTGCTGGATTATTTATCGGAGATTTCTGGTAAAAAGATAATAACAGGTCAGCACACACAGACCAATTCTATGGAGGAGATTGACTATATATACGAACAGACAGGCAAATGTCCGGCACTCAGAGGTTTCGAGCTGCTTGGATACTCGCCAAACATAAACTATAATGATGCATCCGCAGAATGTCTCACAGAGGTATATGAAAATCAGGATACCCTTGACACCGCTCTCGAATGGGCAAAGAAAACAAATGGCATTGTCACTTTCACATTTCACTGGTTCTCTCCGATTGGAGGTCGTGACAAGAGTTTCTACACAGAGCACACTGACTTCGACGCTGAAAAGGTGCTCATTCCAGGAACAAGAGAACGTGATGCTTTCTACCACGATATGGACATCATCGCAAAGGAACTCCGAAGATTCCAGCTTGAAGATATCCCGGTTCTGTGGAGACCTTTCCACGAGTCCGAGGGCACCTGGTTCTGGTGGGGTGCCAAAGGTCCTGCTGTTGCGGCAAAGCTCTACAGACTCATGTTCGACTACTATACAAATGTACTGAACATCAACAACCTTATATGGGTATGGAACTGTCCTACAAAAGGCGTATACCCTGGAGATGACTTCGTTGATATTGTCTCCATGGACATATATCTGCCGGAATACACAGCAACCGATTACAGTGAAGAATACACAAAGCTTGTAGAAGCTACCTCTCCGAACAAGGTTGCCGCCCTTACCGAAGTTGGATATATACCGGATATACATCTTCTGGAGAAGTCACACACTCCATGGGCATACTACATGACATGGTCTGAAGAATTCTGCATAGGAGAAAAATTCAATTCCAACGAAAATCTTAAGGCTATGTATGACAGCCAATATGCTGTTACCGGAAAGTAAGTGGGTAAGTCTGTTATATGTAACGGCTGTAATGCTCACTTTATAAAACGACTTCAAAAATCGTTCCTCCAGACGGATTAGACTTAACTGCAATATTGCCATCATGCACTATCACGATCTCGCGGACAAGAGCAAGTCCCAGTCCTACGCCACCAAGCTCACGGCTTCTGGATTTATCCACGCGAAAGAAAGGTTCAAACACGCGATCCTTCAGTTCTTCCGGGATACCATTTCCGGTATCCTCTACTGACAGGTAAACGTGTTTTCCCTTCTGACGCGCTGTCACTGTAACCCGTCCTCCTGTGCGGTTATATTTTATAGCATTCTCAACAAGATTGTATAACATCCTGTAAATAAGGATGTCACTTCCTATCATCGTTACATCCGTACATTCTCCAATAAGTTCTATATCCTTTTCCTGTGCAAGAGGTTCCAGATCCGCCAATACCTCATCAACAAGCGCGTCGACCATTATTTTATCATCCCGGCTCACAGTTTGAAGCTCACTCATATCAAGAAGTGTCTTTACCATTTTGCTGAGTCTATCATTCTGTTCAGTTACCATCTTTATCGTCTGCAGAGTGACTTCATCATCTCCCGGATGCCGGGAAGAATTATATGAATCAAGCTGTATCTGCATTAAAGACAGTGGAGTTCTGAGCTCATGTGCTGCATTTGCAGTAAACTGTCTCTGTATCTCAAATGCATCCGAGAGGCGTTCAAGCATCTTGTTATATGAAACGCTGAGCTGGTTCAGTTCTTTAACATTGTTTTCTTCTATTCGTGAATCCGCCAGATTCTGTGCCTGTACCTCTTCAATTTTATCAGAAAACTCACTGATCGGCTTTAGTGCATGCCCACTTATAAAATATGTAGCTACTCCGCCAAGCAGGGCCAGCAAGGCAGAAATTATCAGGCTGTTTTTCTTGTAATCTGCCTTATTATTGTACACCTTAACAGAAAAATCATTTGCAAATTCATCCCACTTATCCTCCGGAATACTGATATATATTTCATCAGTACCACTCCCATTATCATCTCCCTGGGCATCAACGGTTTCTTGCAGAGAATCAATATAATACACGCCATTTTTATAGACAAGTAAAGTAAGGCATCCACATATAAGCGCAATATATAATGTGATTATACAGGTAAGCCTCCACTGCAGCGACATTCTTTTCATCTGTCGGACTCCTCTCGTATTTTATAGCCTTCTCCCACCTTGTTCAAAATCGGATCATATCCAAGCACTGCCTTAAGCTTTCTTCTCAGCGAAGACATATGTACTCTGATCGCTCCACTGAAGCTGTCAACCGAAGCATCCCAGACATGCTCCATCAATTCCTCCTGGCTTACCGGTCTGCCCAGATTAAGAAGCAGATATTCCAGGATTCCATTTTCTTTTCTTGTAAGGGGAACCTTCTCTCCTTTTGCGTATGCCTCACGTTTTATCGTATCAAACTTTATCCCGCCGCTTTCCAGACATACATCCTTCTGTACAAATTTTCTTCTTGTAAGGCTTCTGATACGTGCCTCAAGCTCCTGCAAATGAAATGGCTTTTCCATATAATCATTTGCACCCGCATCCAGCCCTTCAACCTTATCCGCGATCTGTCCCCTTGCAGATAATATGATAACCTTTGTCTCTTCATTTTTCTGTCTGAGTTCCTTTAAAATCTCCATTCCATCCACACCTGGCAGATTCAGATCCAGAACGATCAGATCATATTCCTCTGACAGAATGCATTCAAGAGCCTCTTCTCCGTCATAACAGGTATCCACCTCATACCCGACATCATACAGACTTTTCGCAATCATATCACATATCTGTTTCTCATCTTCAACTATCAATAATCTCAAAACTGTCACCTGTTTCTTAACAAAAATCCTTCTTAACAAAAATTTTACAACAGCTATTGTATAATACCAAAGTCAGCTGGTCAACAAACACAATCATGAAAGGAGCTACAATATCTTGAAGTACGGGAAAATATCTCAGATCATTTTACTCATCACGGGTATAGCAATGATCAGCTATGGTGCAGTCAGAGGTGAAGCGGCTGCCGTGCTCAGCAAAGCAATAAAATTATGTCTGGAGTGTGTAGGAATTGGATAAGAATAAATCACTGTCAAAAAAAACAGCCAGAATACGCGGATGGATACAGGCAGCAGCCACGCTGCTTACCAATATTCACATCCCCAATTTATTTAAAGGCAAGATCTATCAGGGCAAAGCAAAAACAGTATGCGTACCGGGACTAAACTGTTATTCCTGTCCTGCTGCAACAGGAGCGTGTCCCATAGGTGCATTTCAGGCGGTCGTCGGATCGTCCAAATTTAAATTTTCTTACTACATAACCGGTTTTTTCATTTTAATCGGTGTGATCCTCGGAAGATTTATATGTGGATTTTTGTGTCCATTTGGATGGTTTCAGGATCTGCTTCACAAAATTCCCGGAAAAAAGTTTTCCACAGCCAGGCTGAAACCACTAAGATACCTGAAATATATAATCCTTATTGTTTTCGTTATACTCCTGCCGATGCTTGTAACGAACTCCATAGGAATGGGAGACCCGTTCTTCTGTAAGTATATTTGTCCACAAGGTGTTCTGGAGGGAGCTATACCACTTTCACTTGGAAATGCAGCTATACGCTCTGCACTTGGAAAGCTGTTTTCTTTTAAATGCCTTATTTTAATTACAGTTGTCGTTCTGAGTATTCTGTTCTACAGACCTTTCTGTAAATGGATTTGTCCTCTCGGCGCAATCTACTCATTATTCAACAAGGTCAGCCTTATGAGTATCAAGGTTGAAAGCAGCAAATGTGTCGGATGCGGTAAGTGTTCAAAGGCATGCAAAATGGATGTAGATGTATGCAAAACACCAAATCATCCGGAATGCATACGATGCGGAGCATGTATGAAGGCATGTCCAAAAGATGCGATTCACTATCAGTTTATGGGAAAGCCATGTTCCCAAAAGGGACATGAACAATCTTCCAAAACCAACGTGTAACAATCAGCCACACTAATATTATCTAAATTATTATTTAAAGGAGCAATTATTTATGAAGACAAAAAAAACATTAATATCTATTATCACTCTCTGTGCAGCATTATCTCTCACGGCATGTAACGGATCAGGATCTGCCACAACTGAGAGTTCACCAAAAACCCAGGCAGAAGTCACCACTGAAGCTGCGGACGATTCAAACACGAAGCTGGATGATTTATATCAACAGGAGAACCAGATCTTTGCAGATCACCAGGATGTATGGAACAAGGTATTTGGCATGATGAATAAAAGCAGCGCTGATCCAAGCGGAGATTATGCCGATTATCTGGCCAGCGCCGTTGAATCAAACAAGGAATCCTTTACAGATGATGAACTTAAAACACTTAACGATGATATTGAAACCATCAGACAGATTGAAAAGCAGATATCCGAAATCGAAAATAATAATACAGGATCAGATAGCACCGACCAGAACGACAGTTCCGAAGAAATCACGCCTTTCAAGAGTTTCTCCGGCAAGAATTTTGACGGTAATTCTGTTGACGAAAGCCTGTTTTCCAATAATGCAGTAACTGTCGTTAATTTCTGGTTTACCGGCTGCAAGCCTTGTGTCGCAGAATTGTCCAAGCTTAATGAATTAAATGATGCCATCAAATCGATGGGCGGCGAGGTAATAGGTATCAACACAGAGACATTTGACGGAAACGAAGATGCTATCAAGGAAGCCGCAGCCGTTCTTGACAGTCAGGGTGCAAAATACCGCAATATCTCCGTTGACTCTGATTCTAGCATAGGCAAATATGCCTCCGACATCATGGCATTTCCTACAACCATACTAGTCGATAGAAATGGTAATATTATCGGAGAGCCTATGCTTGGAGGGATCGACGATCAGGCTAACTACGACTCTCTCATGAAACAGATCCAATCAGTGATTGATGCTGATAGCAAGGATAAATAACTAAATTCAGGGACAGGATAAAGCAAACGTCTCATCCTGTCCCTGATAATGTCAGTCTTACTCATACTTCTTTACAATCAATCGGCCACGACTTTCTGAGAGCCATATAAGAGATCAGAAAGTTTGCAAGCCATCCCGCCGGCACCGCAAGCCAGACAAATTCGATACCAAAACGGGGCGCACAAATCAGGGCAACTGACAGACGGATCGCTAAGTTGACCATATTTGCAATGAGAAATGGGCGCATGATCCCAAGTCCTCGAAGAACCCCATCGGTTGCCATCTTGATTCCCATGAAAATGAAAAAGTAGCCAAGCCATCTCATATAACCCCCAGACACCTGATATGCCAAAGCGGTTCCATCTTTGCCAAGGAATAAAGATGAAATCTGAGTATGCAGTGTTTCAATGACTATAAATGCGATGATCGCAAAGCACACATCCAACACCAACGCAGCCCGATATCCTTTTTTGATACGTTTGATTTTCTTTGCGCCAAGATTCTGAGAAACATACGGTGAAACTGCATTTCCAATGGATACAAATATCAGTGAAAAAACATTCTCTACCCTCATCGTTGCTGAGTAACCTGCAAGTGCCTGTGTACCGAATGGATTTACAACTGCCTGAACGATCATCATACCAATCGACACTGTGGACTGCTGAAGAACCGATGGTACGGCAATTCTAAGCATGAAATGTAACTCGTGCCTGTCAAACCAATCAAAACGGCCTTTATATTGGCGCATACGCCAAAGAAAAATCAGCAGTGAAAACACTGCGGATATTCCCTGGGCAATAAGAGTTGCAAGAGCTGCACCGAAAACGCCCAGGCCGAGGCCTGCCACCATCCAAAGATCCATAACAATATTCAAGACAGAAGAAAATATCAAAAGGCCCAACGGTATCTTTGATTCACCGATTGAATTGAACATTGTTGAAAGAATATTATACATAAACAAAAATGGAAATCCAGCAAAATAAACACGAAGATACAGCACCGCTTCATCCAGTATGTCAGCAGGTGTCTGAAGCAGCGTCATCATCGAACGTGAAAAGATAAGTCCAAATACACCCAAAAGTATGCTTAGGATCATAAAACTTATCAGCGATGTTGATACTATTGTTTTCATTTTACTATAATCCCTGGCTCCAAAATAGCGGCTCACAAGCACGCCCGCACCTATGCCGGCACCGAGTGCCACACAAATGAATACATTTGTAAGAGCGGCACATGCGCCAACAGCCGCAAGTGCAGATGATCCGACATACTGGCCAACTATTATTGAATCAGCCATATTATACACTTGTTGAAAAAAGCTGCCCAAGATCATAGGCATTGCAAAAACAGTCAGCGCTTTAAGCGGTGCATCTGTGATCAAATACTCATCTTTTGACATTATGTTATTCCTCCAAATTGAATATTAATCCACTTGTCCTTATTTACAACAAATACCATTTTTTAAATTCACAGCCAACAAATTCTGCGTCCTCTATTGTTTCATTTTCCAGTATCACATTTTCAAACATCTACAAGTGGAATCTATAAAATTCAAAACGATGAATCAGATTCCGCCTTATTAAACAATACCCTTTCTTAATTCAAAAAGTCTTGCCATAACAGGCTTTTTAAAATGCACCGTTAATACATTTCCTTTGAATTCAAAATCAACCGGTTCCTTCTTAGGATAAATGCAGGATACCTGCATATCGTCTCTGATAAAAGGAATACTGTCCAATGGTATGGACAAACTATCATCTGTGCAGTTTATGCCGGCTTTCATGTACCTGTCATTATTTTTTCCTTCCATTTGCCGCTTCCATACTGCAAGATATGCTTTGTTTTCAAGCTGAAGGCCTCCGCATACCCACATATCCTCATTGTCAGCAATATCAATCGGCCAATAAGGTATCGCATATTTGATATCCTGACGAATCGTCTTATAACAGGCAATTCCCTCTTTCACTAATGCAAGACGTTCCGGCGGAAGTTGTGCCAGATGACCACTCTGATGAATACGAAGCAGCATGGCATTTATCATATTATAAATTACTTCTTCCTTGTCTCCCTGGCGCATCGGATACGACCAGACTGCCGCCTGTTCCGGAGTAACTCCTGCCACAGCATTTGCTGCTATCGTCGCATAATTCCGGTAATCTTCCTGATCCGATGTAGACTGAATACTATATCTGGAGAGCAACGCATAATCAATGCGAAGGCCTCCGCTGGAACAGTTTTCAATTACCAGATCTGGATAACGTGCAAATACATCATCAAGCCAGTTTAGATATGCTTTTTCATGTTCAAGCAGTCCCTGCCCCACACTTTCCGCGCCAAGTTCAGTACCTATGCCCGGTTCAATGTTATAATCCATCTTGATATATCCCACTCCGTAATCTTTGACTACCCGATCGATCACTTCATTGACATGTTCGATGACTTCCGGATTCCTAAAATCGAGCTGATATCTGCTACGGTCATATACGCGCTTTCCATGACGGATAAAGAACCAGTCATCCGGAGCATTCTTTGCTTTCTCACAATTGATTCCCATCACTTCAAGTTCCAGCCAGACGCCCGGTATCATTCCCTTTTGACGAATGTAATCTGTTACTTCTTTAATTCCATTCGGAAAACGCTCCCTGCTTTCCTGCCATTCGCCGACACTGTCCCACCATTCTCCGGGAGCATACCAACCGGCATCTATCACATAGTATTCACAACCGCATTCCGCAGCCGCATCAATCAGCGGAAGTTCTTTCTCCGTTGTCGGATCACCAAACAGGCAATTCATATAATCGTTGAAAATAACCGGTAAATTCTCATCATCTTTATTTGGTCTTCGAATCATACGGCGATATTTTGTCAGCTCACCCATTGCTTTTTCAAAGCTGTCATCTGCCACACCCACAGCAACCGGTACCGATTCAAATGATTCGCCCGGCGCGAGATTTTTGAACCAGTGAGACTGTACTTCGGTCGGTCCGCTGACACAGACATAAAAATGCGTATTCTGATCACTGATCTCATAATGCCAGGAACCGTTATGTTCAATCTGCCAGAATAAGCTTGTATGTGCCTCTGTATTTTCTACATACCCTAATGGTAAATACTTCTTCGTAGACCAGTTTCCGGTATTCGATACTTCAAGCACCTGTGAAGTACGCTGGTATACCCCGGGTTGTGTTTGCGCCAGTCCTACATCTCCGAACTTATATTCTTTGATACTCATCTCTTTCTGCCATCCATTATAAGGAATGCGCACTCTCATTTTCGCATCGGAATTGCTTTTTCCCTCTTTTTCAATTCCTGTATAGCAAAATGAAGATAGATATTCCAGACACTGTGTACTATCGCCTTCATTGATTACTTTATTGACCATACGAACGATAGAAGTGCCCTTATAAAACTGCATTCTTGTTTCTACGCGGACATGTGTCTCTTCCTTATCTTCCTGATAAATGGTTATCTTACGTCCAATCTCATTCCAACTGTCTTCCATCCCCGCATAGGTCAATAAATATCCCGGTGCTGTACAAATATGTTTATTTCCATGCTTTTCATATGGGCGATTATATCCGGCAAGGTTTACCTGTACAAGTTGAAAAGCCTCATCGATAAATTGCTCTTTTCTTACCAGATCTTCTGCCTTACATTCCTTTCCAAATTTGCAAATATCATTTTCATCAAATTCTGCTTTTGAAAAATGCAGCAATTTGATCTGATTTTTATCTGTAATTCCAAATACAATATGAATTCCGTTTTCATTGATTTTGATGTATTTCATTTTTCTCCTCCATGCAATAAATTTGCAATATGCTTTTTTTGCACATCGCCCTATCCACTAGAACTTTTATCGGAAAGCCGATAAAATAATCATAACAAATATAATCCTGTTCTACAATCTCCTTACACCACAAATAGAAATCCATTTCCAACAACAAACGGGACACCCCCTAATAATCTCTTACTGGAAAGTGTCCCTGTTATTTTTCTGTTATTTGATTTCCCTGTGAATCAGGTCAAATTACTTTGCGTTTCTGTAGATGATATCGTTTCTTCCCGGACCGTTTGAGATCATTGTGATTGGGAATCCGATATGCTCTTCAACGAACTCGATGTACTTTCTGCAGTTCTCTGGGAGATCCTCGTACTTCTTGATTCCTCTGATATCTGTCTTCCAGCCTGGGAGTGTCTCATATACAGGTTTTGCCTTCTTGAGCTTTGATGTTGTTGGGAAGTCTGTTGTAACCTCACCATCGATATCGTAGCCTACACATACTGGGATCTCATCGAGATATCCAAGTACATCAAGTACTGTAAATGCAACGTCTGTTGTTCCCTGGATACGGCAGCCATACTTTGATGCCACGCAGTCGAACCAACCCATTCTTCTAGGTCTTCCTGTTGTTGCACCAAACTCACCGCCATCACCGCCGCGGCGTCTGAGCTCATCTGCCTCGTCGCCAAATATCTCACTTACGAACTCGCCTGCTCCTACTGCGCTTGAGTATGCCTTACATACAGTGATGATCTGCTTGATCTCGTATGGAGGTATACCTGCACCGATGGCACCGTAAGCTGCCAGAGTTGATGATGATGTAACCATAGGGTAGATTCCGTGATCCGGATCCTTCAGTGAACCAAGCTGACCCTCAAGAAGGATGTTCTTGCCCTCTTTGATCGCCTCATAGAGGTATGCTGATACGTCACATACATAAGGAGCAACCATCTCCTTATACTCCATGAGTGTGTTGAATATATCGTCAGCCTTTAAGAGTGGCTTGTGATACAGGTTCTCAAGAAGAACGTTCTTCTGTACTATAACTCTCTCGATCTTCTCCTTCAGTGCTTCCTCATCAAAGAGCTCGCTTACCTGGAAACCGATCTTTGCATATTTATCTGAATAGAATGGAGCGATTCCTGACTTTGTTGATCCGAATGACTTACCTGCAAGTCTCTCCTCCTCGTATTCGTCGAAGAGAATGTGGTATGGCATAACCATCTGTGCTCTGTCAGATACAAGGATCTTAGGCATTGGTACATTTCTGTCTGTGATGGACTTTATCTCCTTGAAAAGAAGAGGGATATTGAGTGCAACACCGTTTCCAATAATACTTGTTGTGTGACTGTAGAACACTCCTGATGGAAGTGTATGTAAAGCAAATTTACCATAGTCATTGACAATTGTGTGACCTGCGTTGGCACCACCCTGGAATCTTACGATTATGTCTGACTCCTGGCCTAACATGTCTGTGATCTTACCTTTTCCTTCGTCGCCCCAATTGGCTCCTACAACCGCTCTTACCATAATACTTTTCCTCGCTTTCGCAGCATTTTGAAATATTTTCTGATATCCGCATTGTGGCTGTTCAAATGTTTCTGCCTATACATAATATTTATAAGCAGATCACTCACAATACCTTCTCATTATAACACTATAATGTCATAAGTAAAATCAATATTATTTATATTTATTATAAGTGTATCTTATATTTGTCTTTACATTTTGCGGAAACCAACATAAACTGTAAATATAATGGATTTTGTCCACCTCAAACGCCATTTTACTTATATTATATATGTATAATTTTTTAAGCAAAATTATTTCAATCGTACCATTATAGAACAGTAAAAAGTCCTGAATTATTTTGCAATAAAACATATTGTTGACACACACATATTAAACGATCTCTATTGAATCTGGAGGAAATTATAAATGAACATAAATTTCGAATATTACAAGATCTTCTACCACGTCGCCAAAGCATCCAGTATATCCGCCGCTGCCAGGGAGCTGTGTATATCCCAGCCAGCCGTAAGTCAGGCGATCAAAGCTCTTGAGCAGGCGATCGGCATAGAACTGTTCATCCGAACCAAGAAGGGCGTCTCACTGACAAATGCCGGAGAGCTCCTCTACTCCCACGTTGCAGCGGGATACGAATCCATCTCCCTGGGTGAACAGCAGCTCTCACAGCTCCTCCACATGGAGACCGGTGAGATAAGGATAGGTGCAAGCGATATGACACTGCAGTTCTATCTCCTGCCATATCTGGAGCATTTCCACCAGCTATATCCGGGGATCAAGGTTCATGTCACAAATGCTCCGACTCCCAGCACGATAAATCATCTGCTATCAGGCAACATAGACTTCGGTATCGTCACCAGTCCTCTTCCTGCAGATCCTCACATGGAGATCAGGCAGGCAAGGGAGATCGAGGACATCTTCATCGCCGGACCAAGGTTTTCATATCTTCAGGGCAAAACTCTGGATTACCACGAGCTTGACGAGCTTCCGATCATTTGTCTGGAGCATGACACAAGCACACGCGCATATGTCGACACATTTCTGAGCCATGAGGGCGTGACTCTGCAGCCCGAATTCGAGCTTTCTACCAGCGATATGATTGCCCAGTTCGTCATGAGAAATCTCGGCATCGGCTCCATCATGGCAGACTTCGCCCAGAGCTATATAGACCGCGGCGACCTGTTCCGCCTGCAATTTAAAAAGCCCATACCAAAGCGTCACATGTGTATCATCAGTGACAGGCGCCGTGGTATGAGCGTTGCTGCAAATAAACTTATGGAGTTGTTGTAGGAATCATCCCCACACCCATATATCATAGTAAAATAGAGCATGTTCGTCCATTTGAACACGCCCTATTCTTATCACATATTTCTATAATCTGGAATCAGTTCATCGCACAGCCCTGTCTCTTCAAGCAGTTCTCTCGATGAGTCGCCGTAAATTCCAACTATATATCCGGCTCCGGCTGCCGCCGCTGCCCGGATTCCCGATGGTCCATCTTCTATGACCATGGTTTCTTCCGGCACTGCTCCGATGCGCTCCATGGCCCGGATGTACATATCAGGAGCCGGCTTAGCATTCATGGTTCCATCGTCGTATGCGCACAGCGTTATGTCAAACCATCTTCCGAGATCAAACTCTTTAAAATAGAATGCGAGATTTGTCATATTTGACCCTGTGGCTATGTTCATATTTATCCCCTGTTCCTTAAGTTTATCAAGGTATGCCACCAGGCCGTCCACCAGCTTGAAGTTTGCAGTATCTTCCATGTACATCTCTCTGTACATAGCCTCCTTCTCCTCGGTAAGTTCAAGTATCCTCTCCTCGGTGAGCGTGCCCTTTCCCATAAGGTATTCCAGAATATCCTTGTTCGTGTGCCCCAGCACATGATGCTGAAACTCCTCCGTGCTCATCTGTCTGCCAGCAAGCTTCTCCGCATAATCCTTCCATGCTATCTCATGATACTTTCCGTCAAATATCATTGTGCCGTTCATGTCAAATATAATGTTCTTTATCTTACTGTTCAATCTATTCATACTTGTCTCCTATATCTACCGAATGCAAAACATCACTTATCCTCACTAAGCAAATGCTTGTACGTTCCATCTATTCCTATCGCCCCAAGCGGCGCAGTCACCACGATCGCCAGCACGGCAACCGACAATACTATATTACCACATGCCAGCCCTGCTGCAAGCGGAACTGATCCTATGGCTGCCTGAACTGTAGCCTTCGGAAGATACGCGATGACACAGAACAGCCTTTCCTTCCATGTGAGTGATGTATGTGCCACGCAGATCAGAACACCAACCGTTCTAAATGCCAGTGCGACAAATATCATAAGTAGTGCCGGAAGTCCTGCTGTCAGGGTGTATCTGATATCCACAGCCGCACCCACAAGCACGAACAATATGACCTCCGCCGCAAGCCACAGCTTTCCAAATTTCTGTGAGAGTCTTCCCGACACCGACTCTGGACATTTGAGTTTCAGGACACATGCCATAGCCACCACCGCAAGGAGTCCCGACACCGACACCTTTCCATCAAGCCATCCCTCTATCGCTATAAGCAGGAACGAAAATCCCAGCACAATGATGACCTTCATGCTGTTTCTCACGCAGTGTTTCCTTGCATAGGAAGTCTCAAAGAACAGATAAAGTCCATATCCAACGTCCACGCCAAGCAGTACTCCAAGCACGATGGATATTGGGATATTCACGAAATCCATGACATGAGCACTTCCGCCCTGCGCCATGCTGAGAAATGTGGTAAAAAGCACTATGACAAATATATCGTCGCAGGACGCCCCCGCAAGTATCATCTGCGGAATCGCCTTGTCAGTTCCGTACTTTTTCTCTATGAGATTCACCATTCTCGGAACAACGACCGCCGGAGATACCGCGGCTAGCACCGCGCCCACGACAGCTGCCTCTGTGCGGTTTATTCCAAGTATAACAGGTGCGCACAGTATGTATCCGATGATCTCGAATGACGCCGGGACAAATGAGAGCAGCACCGCCGAGCGTCCCGACTTCTTCAGATCCTTAAGGTCAAGGGACAGTCCTGCCTTGATAAGTATGATGATAAGCGCTATCTTTCTGAGATCCGCAGATATGGACAATATGGACGGATCAAGGAAATCCAGCACATACGGGCCAAGAACGATTCCCGTCGCCAGCATTCCTATGATGCGCGGCAGCTTAAGCCTCTGACAGATGGCGCCCATCGCCAGTCCGACTATGAAAATGAGTGCAAGTGATGTCAACATGATAGACAATACCTCCTTAATTTAGCAAATGTATCAAAGCATTTTCTTATTATGAAAAAAAGCTTACACCAGTCAGTATCAATACTAACATACCATCAATACAGCCGTCGAAGCATATCACCTTGCACAGGTTCTCTCATTCTCCCTGCCCTCGTAGTCAAACAGCCCGTCATTTTTCTCCTCCAACGCCTTTATCATATGATACGCAAATTCATTGTAAGGCATCGGTATTCCAAGCTCTCTTCCCATTCTTACTAGTGCACCCGAGAACATATCTATCTCTGTATGCCTTCCAGAATCAAGATCCTGAAGTGTCGAATATCTCGCTGAAGGTGGAACCGCACTTCCGTGCACCGATGGCCCTTCGGCAAGTGAAAGGTCTATCCCCTTCGCCGTAGCCACCGCCTCAAGTTCAGACTTGAGTGCATCGCTTATGATCCTCATGTGTTCACTGTCCCTGTAACAGCCCACTCCCGCACCAAGGATAGCCTGTGGCAGATTGTTGCACACGTTGAGTCTGAATTTGCTCCACAGATCAACCATGATATGATTCGATATCGTGTAGTGAAGTCCTGTTCCATCAAACAGCCTGACGCTCGCCTTCGGCTATAACTCCAAGCTCTATGTCATCTCTTTCTGAGAGTCCCCATATCATATAAGAGCCTACAGCTCCGGCTCCTAAGATAGCAACTTTCTTTATATCCATATGTAAAATCCTTCTTTCATGTACTCATAAACATTATTATAAAAACCGGACAGAAATCCTGTCAACTTTCAAAATCTTATCACCTGCCAGAATCAGTCACACCATGCTGCAAATATTAATTTTAATTCAAACTACTCCAGTAGTATTGACATTTTATTAGCTGAAAAGTATTATAAAGACATAATACTACTGCAGTAGTTTGCAAAGGAGAACACATATGGATATAAAACTTTTTGATTCAGAACTTAAGGTGATGGGAGTCCTCTGGGACGAGGGCGACACAACTGCCAAACATATCTCCGATGTCCTGAAAGAAGAAATTGGCTGGAACATGAACACTACATATACGTTGATCAAGAGGTGCATCAAAAAAGGAGCAATTGAACGCTCTGAGCCTAATTTCATGTGCCACGCCATAATACCAAAGGAGGAGGTACAGGAGGCCGAGACAACTGAACTTATCAATAAGGTCTACGACGGATCTGCCGACAAACTATTTGCTGCTCTTCTCGGCAGAAAGAAGCTTTCCCCTGAGGAGATCGCAAAGCTAAAACAGATCGTCAACGATTTGGAGTGAGGTGATGAATATGAGCTTACTGCAAATGAGCGTTGCCGGGGCTGTCATGATCATGGTGATCACAGTCATTCGCGCTCTGGCAATTAACCGATTGCCTAAAAAGACATTCCTGATACTGTGGGGAATCACGATCATCAGGCTGCTAATACCATTTTCATGTCCATCTAAGTTTAGCATCTATTCTCTGCTGGGAAAGAAAACAGTCTCTGACATAAATGAAACACCGGCTGTCAGATTCATGCCGATCAATACGCAAGGGCCTGTCTCCACCCAGGCACCTCAATCTCAGATTCCTGCTCTCACGATTTCAGCGTGGGATATCATCTGGGTGGCAGGACTTGTTCTCTGCGCGGTATTTTTTATCTCGGCATATATCAGATGCTACAGGGAATTTCAGACATCATTACCAGTTGAAAATGCATTTGCACGCAGATGGCTGGAGACTCACAATTTAAAACGCAAGCTGTCCATACGACAGTCAGATCTGATCTCGGCACCGCTTACATTTGGCGTGTGGCATCCAGTGATTCTTATGCCCAAGAAAACTGACTGGGAAAATGAAGATACCCTGTGTTACGTATTGGGACATGAATTTATACATATTAGAAGATTTGACACAGTTACCAAGTTTCTGCTGATCACCACGTTCTGCATACACTGGTTTAACCCTCTGGTATGGATTATGTACTTTCTCGCCAACAGAGACATAGAGCTATCCTGCGACGAGGCTGTGATTCACCATTTCGGAGGCACAAGCAGGGCGTCCTACGCAAAGGCTCTGATCAGTATGGAGGAGACAAAGGGCGGTTTTATGCCACTCTGCAACCACTTTAGCAGAAACGCAATCGAAGAAAGGATAACAGCAATTATGAAAACAAAAAAGACGACTATCATATCATTCGCTGTAGCGATGGTCTTAGTCACCGGAACAGTGACAGTATTTGCAACATCGGCCAAGGGCGATGAATCCAGTACGGTCACCGAAGCTACAGATACTACCAATACCACTTTTTCAGACACGGTTGATACGGAGACAATAATGTCCTATATAAATCCGGATGACGGCAAGACATATTACAGCTTTGATAATGGAAAGACATTTGAAGCCATGACCGACGCCGAGTTTGAAGAAAAGTTCCCAACTCCTGATATTGAGTGGTGGACATACGACGAGTATAAGGCATGGCTTGAGAACGAAAAAGTCGAGCTCAAAAGTATCATCGGTAGTTCATATATATCCGGTGGCAAAAAATATGTGTGGACACAGGATAGAGTAAATGAGACGATCGCCATGTACGAGGGCATTCTGGAGGATATCAAGAACGGAGCCAAATACTCCAAATCCATAGACGGGCAAGATGACGAGATGGTCAGCTACACTCCGGCTGACATAGCTCGGACAAAAGAATCTCTTTCATCCATCGAACGCACTATGACAGACTGCCAGGATGAGGTCAGCGAATCCGTGGCTCAGACAAATGAATCACTTAAGTCCATTGAGCGCACTATGACGGACTGCCAGGATGAGGTCAGCGAGTTCCAAGCTACAGCCAATTAAACTACCAAGAGTGTCAGTCCAGATCTGAATGCCATCGCAACAAAGAACTAGAAATACTGAACATAACAAACCGCCCTGTCTAATACATATAACGTATCAGCCAGGGCGGCTTTATTATCTATATACATGTCTACATTTTTATCCAGCCAAGTGCATTTGCAACAGAGCTGAGCAGGATAATGATGGCAAATACAGGGCAGAGATATTTGATCATGACTACAAATACCTTCTTTCTCCTGAAGGCACTCTCGCCGTGAATTATCTCCTCCTCTATCTTATCTATTCCAACTACCCTTGACACAAACAGGCTTGTGAGGAGTGCCGCTATAGGCATCATCACCGAATTGGTGAGGAAGTCGAACAGGTCAAGGAACTGCATGCCTATGATCTTGATTCCTGCCAGCGGGCCATATCCCAGGGATGACAGACTTCCAAGCGCAAGCATAATAACTCCCACAAGCACCGTTGCCTTCTTTCTTCCCCATCCAAGTTCATCCTCAAATGTTGACACCGCGCTCTCCGTAAGTGCTATCGAACTTGTAACCGCTGCGAACAGCACGAGCAGGAAGAACACAATTCCTATGACAGTTCCAAATCCCATGTTCTGGAATACCTTTGGAATAGTAATAAACATCAGTGATGGTCCAGCCTGAAGGGTATCCGGATCTCCCCCAGAGAATGCAAATACCGCCGGGATTATCATAAGTCCCGCCATGATCGCTATACCAGTGTCGAATATCTCTACATTTCTGGTCGAATCCTCTATCGCCGTATCTTTCTTCATGTAAGAGCCAAATGTTATGAGTATTCCCATGGCAATGGAAAGCGAGTAGAACATCTGCCCCATGGCAGAAACCACTGTCATCCACGAGAAGTTCTTCACATTTGGCACAAGGAAGTATTTTACTCCCGCAAGTGCGCCTGGTCTTGTCACGGAATATACAGCAATGATGACTGACAGAACGATCAGAATAGGCATCATGATCTTGGATACCCTCTCTATTCCGTTCTGCACACCGGCAAATATAATGATAAGTGTAAATGCACAGAACGCCACAAAACACAGCTCCGTTGACACACCATTTGATATAAAATCGGTGAAATATCCATCCTCAGCCAGCAGCTTTGCATTTCCTCTGAAATACTCCACCAGATATTTGATGACCCAGCCGCCGATAACCGAGTAATACGGCACGATCAGGATCGGGATGATTGCGTTGATCCAGCCGCCGAACCGCAGCCAGCCGGAGTTCCCGAACGCCTTGAACGCACCAACCGGGCTTTTGCCCGTCATGCGGCCAATGGATGTTTCCGCAACGATCATCGTATAGCCGAACGTCATCGCCAGAAGGATGTAGACCAGCAGGAAAATCCCGCCGCCGTATTTCGCAGCCAGATATGGAAAGCGCCAGATGTTTCCAAGGCCGACGGATGCCCCCGCAGCCGACAGGACAAATCCGATTTTCCCGGAAAATGTGCTTCTTGTATGCCCTTTTTGACTCATTTTTCTTCTCCAATCCGCTGCGCAGCGCGCAGCTTTCACAGTGTATCACAGAAGTGTGCAAAAAACAATCCCCCGCCGGAAAACACATGTTTTTCCTGTATTTGCACATTTATGGATGTCCATGTACATCCTGCCGCCGGAAAAGTTGCAGTTTCAAACTGTGCATTTTCCGTTTCTTAAGAAATATTTATTGTTTATCGATAATTTTTAATTGACAAACAATCTTTTTTATGGTAGTCTGTGGCTACAGAAAGGGAGTGTGCTTCTTATGAACTGGTCAAAGGATCGCTCCATCGCGCTTTCACGCGGGTGCGTGGTGCTGTTTATGATTCTGCTGGCGTCGCTCGATATCGGGTGCTATTGGGCAGTCAAATGGTTTGTTGGGCTGCGGCTGATGAATTGGCAGTATGTGTTTCTGATGATGCTGACAATCTATCTTTGCAGCGGCTTCGGCTGGGTGCTGCTCGTGCGGCTGTGGCAGCTGCTGAACAATATCCGCATGCAGCTTGTCTTCGATCTGCGGAACGTAAAGCTGCTGCGGCAGGTCAGCTGGTGCTGCGTCGGGGCCGGAGCCGTGTGCCTTGTCAGCTGTCTGTATTATCTGCCGTTCGTTGCGGTCGCC
>ERZ779649.185-NODE-185-length-55207-cov-5.270434_pt1 | contig 55207 bp, 42 predicted proteins | sample MGYA00511882_ERZ779649 | MGnify/ENA primary metagenome ERZ779649 (study PRJEB29588, sample SAMEA2157793) | human gut metagenome | biome: human gut; feature: human-associated habitat; material: faeces | place: Denmark | collected 2008/2010 ... | reverse complement strand
TTTCATTTTCTTCTCAATTTTAAATTAATTAGTCAATACGTGTTTCTTTATCTTTACTTAAGCAATTCTTGCAAATACCTTTATAATAATAATGAACTTCCGATACCTGATGACCGTCCATGTCTACATTCTCCACTTTCTTTATGGCTTCCGGGCATTTCAGATCATAAATGTGTCCACAACGCTTGCACAAAAAATGAGAATGTACGGAAGTGTCTGCGTCAAAGTTCGTATTCTTCTCATCAATCGTAAGCATCAAGGCCGCTCCTTGCTCCGAAAACAATTTCAATGTATTATAAACCGTAGTTTTTGAAAGTGTCGGCATCGAGGGAGATAGTGCAGTATATATATCATCAGCTGATGGATGAATCGGATTATCCATCAGATATTCCATGATAGCGATACGCTGCATGGACGGTTTGATATTATGCTCTAACAATCGTTCGTATGGCTTCATTCTCTTTCCCTTCTTTTCAAAGTTGTATTCATTACAATTATAAATCTAATGCAAAGATAAAAAGTCTTTGTTTCATTTCCAAATAAATCTTTGTTTTTTTATTTAGCCGTCCCTCAAAAAGTATATTTCAGCGCACTCTTCTGTCCTAGAAGTTTTTCGCAGTTTCTTATTGCGCAAATGCTTGAGAATTAATAAACCGCACATTAAACGAATTGACTTGCCCAGACAAGCATTGTCTGGACAATACAAAAGAGCAAAAAACATCCTCGAATCTTTTCCAATCAATTTTATACGAAAGTTTAAAAGATGCTGTTGCTGATTGAGCAAGTCATCCAAAGAGGAGAATAAAGATTAAATAGTTAGAGTAGGGTGTATCATAAAAAATCTAAAAGTATCTAGATCCAAAGAAACAAAAACTTGCAGATTTACCAAAGAATGTCGATAGTTAATTCATTGCATATCAAAAATTAAATACTATAATAAAACCGTCTAAGTGCAAAGATTTGACTTAGACGGTTTTATAGAAGAAAGAATGCCCGAAGCACCCAAATGTCTAACGACAGTTATATAAAAAACGAAGTGTTATTAAAATAAAGTTCGTGTTCCAGCTAAAATCTCCGCCGGTACTTCATCACAATGAGTATAAACTTTTATTTCTCCCGCATCTTCTTTGGCAGTCCATATCATCGAAGTATCAGTTAAACCTGAAACTACATATGAATATTCCCACCCATCATCCGTATCAAGCTGATAATAATAAGTACCACTAATGATGTCTCCGCAATCATCCTCTTTATTCAAAGTGAAAGAACCTAGAATTTGCTGGGATGTAGCACTATTAAAATTTGTATAAATGGTATAAGAACGCTTTCCATCTTTCTCTTTCCGGTTAAACACTATATAGTAGTAACGCGTATCACCGTCCACCTTTTCTCCATTCCATTCACTCAATCGCCAGGTTCCTGCGATATTCGCATAATTTACTTCCTTGGTATCAGGAAGTACTTCATCGTCATCTCCACACGACGCAAATAGTGTCATGGTGACTAGTAACATCATTTTGAATATATTTTTCATATACATATTTTATAATAATTATTATTTAAACAATAATTTTACCTGTATTCTTCTTTCGGATGGACGGACAGAAATACCATCCAAGATAAAATGAAATATAATCTCATCTTTTTGAGGTAACATGTCCCTATCAATAGTAAGAATCATGTCTGCTTCTGTTTCCGAAAGAAGAATTTCCGGCTCTGTATGAAAATGAATGTATGCCGGTAACATCAAAGCTGACAATTTCAAAGGCTGCTTCCCTGTATTTACACATACGAATCTTTCCACTTGTTTCCCTTCCCGAGAGAGTATTCTGACTTGCCAATCCTTCCTTTTCAGCCGTAATGTACTTCCCATATATACAGGATATCCTTTCCATTGGTCAGCAGAAGGCAATACTTTACCAATGAGTACCAACTTAGCTATAGGCATCTTCTCCGAAAGATTGGTATAAACAAATGCTTCTCTGTACAAATCACCAGCTTGATCCGCAGGGTGAAAAACCAGAATGATTTCTCCCTCCTCTCCCGGCTGCACCATTTTCTTATCACATTTAACTACTGTACAACCACAGGAAGTAGTCAACTTTGAAAAGTATACAGGCTCCTTACTTACATTATGATATTTGAAATGATACATTGCCGGAGCATCATCTTCTGACAAAGTTCCCACATTAATTGTCGTACGTTCAAACAACAAGACTTGTTCCATTGTTTCTTGCGCAAAGCTATACACAGGAGACAAGAAAATAAGAAATAACAGCCAAAATTCGACGGCCTCGGCAAAGTATCGTTTCATTATAAAGTTTACATCCAACTATCGTTCTTACGAACTGTAATAAAAAAATCTTGTTTGGTACCGTCACTCGCCTTAACAGTAGCTTTTGTAGAACCAACTTTCAAACCTTTCAAAGTAAAAGTTATATTGTTTTCCGTCATAAAAGCAGCAATCGAGTTATCATCAACCACACAAGTAAAAGTCATACTTTCTCCATTTTTGAAATAACGGGAATAATTGATCTTACTTGTAGCTCCGACAGCTACATACATATTAGGAACAGTCATCTCAACACCACCTCCTTCAACTGCTTTCAGCAATTCGTAGGCATCAATTAATCCCGCTCCCATATTATCTGCATAAGCAGCAGGCTCCATTTGTCCGGCGGCAATTTGTCCAAATGAAGCGTTCATGTGCCAATACACCTTCGTTTCTTTGAAATAGGGCTCTACCGGATGAGTTGATTCCAATATCATCTTACGGAATTCATCTGCACGAAAATGACGATGTAGTTTAGCAGCATAAGAAAGTCCCAATGCCGCTACTCCCGAAACATGTGGACAAGCTTGAGAGGTTCCTTCCATATATCCGTAATAAACATCCTCCTCTCCATCTTCATTAGCAGAAGGCGGCAATGTAGAATAAATTTTTCCTTTCAAACTCTGATGATAATCACTGTCTCCACCTGGAGCTGCTATGGAAACCCCCGCCGCATAATTAGAATAGCTGGAAGGAGTACCATCGGCAGCTAAAGCGGCTACCGATATGTAATCTGGATAAGCTCCCGGATATCCAGCCATAGCAGCATACTCATTACCTGCAGCAAAGACAATGATACCTCCGTCTATAACATCATTTGGCGAACCAGCATTATGAAGAAAGTAATCAAAAGCCTCTTTTTCCAACGGAGCAGCATCTACCCAATCTTTATCAGAAACAAAGCCCGGACTATAGCCACTTACAGGATTGGCAAGCCCTGAATTATATCCCCAACTGCATTGCAAAATAACCGCACCGTTATCTGCTGCATATTTCACAGCTTTCGCTTCCTGATATAAGTCACACCCTTTAGAACCGGAAAATACCTGACAACTCATGATCTTTACACCACTCTGATTGCTTGCTTTATCTCCTCCTGCAATACCGCTAATACCCTCACCGTTATTTCTTACCGCACTGATAATACCTGCCATGTGGGTTCCGTGCCCCGTATCATTCGGATCATCATATGAAATATAACCCTTATCATCTGTGAAATTATACCCATAACGGTCACCGGCATAACCATTTCCATCGGCATCTTCTTTTGAAGCAAATGTTTCGTCTTCATTCACCCACATATTTTCTACCAAATCGGGATGATCATACATCACACCTTCATCAAGTACAGCAACAATAATGGAAGGATCGCCTGTACAAAGCTTCCAAGCTTCTCCACAATTCACGTCAACACCTGCTACAGCAGGTACTATATCATCACCCTTGTCATTCTTCTCTCCAGTTGGAAGAATAGAGCCATCATTCTTACACCCCCACTGCAAATTAAAATAAGGGTCACTCGCACTGGCATCTGTTGTACGAGTTGTACGCAGCATACGGGCCATAGCCTGTTTGGTAAGTACGGTTGCCCGTGCGTTTGGATCATAAGAACGTCGAATAGCATGGGTAAACTGAACTTTTGCTACATCTGCCACTTGTGACAAATCCCTGGCTAACTGCTCCAAATCCATATCTTCAGCAAAATGGATAACATACCAAAGATTCAATCCCGCCTTACGGGTACGTTCTTCCGTGCGATTGTCTACCGGGAAAATACGCTCCAGCTTTGAAGCACCGATTCGCTGCAAGACCACATCCATATCTGAGATTCCCGAACGAGTTAAAGCACCTCCGATAGAGCGGGTGGCAGCAGCATCCAAAAAGGACGCCGCTTCCGGTTTAAATTTTACCAATATTTTTCCCTGAGTAGCCCCCTCGGGTACATAAATGATGGGAGCTCCCTGACCTGTATCAGGTTTCACAGCATCCATATCCCGATCAGAACAAGATGCAAAGGCGATTGCTACAGTAGTTATTAAAATAAAATATATTCTTTTCATAATCAAAAAATCAATTATCGGTTAATGTAGGTCTGGCTTTCGGATAACGTTCATAGAACCATTCCAAATTTGACGGTTCATTTTTAAAACCAGGAATATTACCATCCATATCTTTTCCTGTATCCTGTGTATATATCAAAGTGAATGGATTAAAAAGTGCAAAACGCGGATGATAAAGCAACCAATCCGGCAAATCATCGCCTGTCAAATAGTTTAGATTGATAGAGAAACGCTCCGCATTAGGTAATATTTTCGGAATTGTTTTTAATTTCTTTTTCACCTCATCGCTAGCACTCATTAACGTATCGTTTTTCTGAATATCCTCATCCGTATAAGTAGTTACACCATATTCAGGTTTACCATTAGAACCAACAAACGTTGGCAATTGTCCATATATCAGATTATAAGATAAAGTCAAAGATTTCAGTTTTTCCCACTTCAATAAGTTCTTTAATTTATAATGGTCTGCCTTAAATATTAATCCTAAATGCTCGCGTGAATCATGCAAATCTGTAATTGTACCATATCGACGATTACCTGTTAAACTTAAATTTATTAATTCAGGGAAATTAGCCGGTGTCAAGTCAGATGGTATCTCCTCAATATTATTGCTACTTAAATCCAACGTAGTCAATGTTTTACAAGAGCGACCTAATTCAGTCTTTGAAATAGTAGTAATACCCAATGCAGAGATAGACAGACTCTTTAAATGCTCCAATCCTGCCAATGCATTTCCTATCCGATAAGGAGAAGGAAGCAACATCGTATTCGTATTACCATAAACGACCAATCTTTCCAGATATTTAATCTTACCAATTTCAACAGGTAACTCTTCTTTTGTATTCAGCATCTTGAATTCCACGGAACGTATACGACCCACCTGTTCTGGTGTTACACCTTTATCCGTTCTTTCCCAAACTGTTACTCCAAGCCAATAGTCAAGACGTTCACTTGCATCCCAACTGATCATTGAACGTAATTTTTTACTTGCAATAACAATAGCAATAGAATCTCCTCGCCTATCATCCGTTATTTCCGGTGCTGCTTCTTGCTTTACAGTTAACGTCACTTCTTTCTCCAATTCATCCTCTTCGTTCACCGGAAGGAACTTAATAGCAGCAATTCTTTCTTGCGGGTCGGTATTCATATCCCATTTAAACCTCATCTTAATAGTACGGGGACGAGCTCCATAATCCAAAGAAAGATCCGGCTCTCTTTTAGTAGTAGTAACCCAAGAGCCTATTAAAGGATAATCAACCTTGAACTTGACGTTCGTAGTCACTGATATATCAAAATACCTTTTATCTTCATTGGCCATATTAGCAACTTCCACTTCATATTTATCCAGTCCGATCATTTTTCCATATCCGGTCTGATGTATTTTCAATTCCTGTTTCGGTTGTCCTTCCGGCACAAATGTCACGACAGCATGTCGCACATCATTAGAAAGCGTAGAATCTACTACAATTTCACAATTCGTACTTCCTACACCGTTAGCAGGCATCACTTTCACCCAAGGTTTGTCCACCTTTGCTACCCACTTGGTGCCTGAAGCCACTTTGACCGGTTCCATTCCTCCTATAGCACCTAATGTTACTTCCTGAGTATCAATGGTGAAACCAGTAATTCCTTCCTCATCTGAATCATCACAAGCTGTAATAAAAAGCAAACTTGCAAAGAGACATAAATATATTTTAAACAATGGTTTCATATAGATTCTTTTTTATTATTTATCTATTTATTTCTTCAAATAATCACATCCGCGAATATCCTGTTCCGGATCATAAATAAGAAGATATGCTCCTGCCTTAATCATATTGCAGACATTAGAAAGATTGATAGAGATGTTCGGATTATCTTTTATCTCAAAAACTACGATATATGGTGAAATCGTATCAGAAATCTTTCGCAAATCATTTCCACCAATACAGAACTGCCGCAAACTCGGACATAAAGATATATTGCCCGGCCAATTTCTTAACAAACGGTTACCATTCTCATCACGTTGGTTACGAACAGCATAAACAGTCAATGTAGCTGCATCCATCGGTCCGGTAGGAACTTCAGTAAAACGATTATTACTTATATCCACTCCATAAAGGAAAGGCATAGTCCTTCCATTGAAATCATCGGGCAACTTTGACAATTTATTATAAGTCAAATCGATTGTTTTCATCATATAAGAATACTTTGAAGCACTAAACGTTCCTTTCGGTATCTCCTCCATACCGTTACCGTTCAATCCTAAAACAGATACTTGAGAATTAGTCTTGAATAATATATCCGGAAACTTCTTCAATTTATTACCGCCTAGAGCAATCGTATTAGCATTCACACCATTAAAACTCCCGTCTTCTTCACCTTCAAATCCATCTATTTCATTGAATGAGAAATCAATAGAAGACATAACATATACAGATTGTGAACTAAATATATTCGGGAACTTTTTCAATTTATTATGTGCAAAAGAGAAAGATTCCACATCAGCATATCCGCAGAAACTTCCATTTTCGTCACGCGGCAATTCCTCTATTTGATTATAATCCATTGACAATTGCACCAATACAACATCGCTACCGAACGCTTTCTCAATCCTTTTAATTTTGTTATATGCACAATCCAGTTTACCAAGTTTCTTCACCATCGACATATCCGGCAAAACGGTCAGATTGTTGTTAGTTAAATAAAAAATCTGTAATGTTTTGCTTATATTTTCGCTAGCAACAAATTCAGCTAAATCCTCATGAAAATCCCCTAAATTCGGATTGTTCGCTAAATTAAATGATTGAAGGTTCGGCAATTGCTCTAGTTCTTTGGGAAGTTTTGTCATAGACGGACAATTGTAAATCTCAAGATCTGTCAGTTTTTCCAATCCACTAAGATCAGTCCCCTGTTCAAATCCTTCAAATTTACCGTTGGCAATATACAAAAATTGCAGATTCTTCAACTTTCCTATGGAAGCGGGAATTTTACGTATTCCGTTTGTCAACCGGTTAACCGGAACATCTTTCAAAGAAGGACGACTTGTTTTACTATTTACTACAGATTGCGAAAAGCTAGCAGGTACTCCCTCTTTTTGCCACTTCAAGGCATCTTGTATCGGTTCTGAAAAATATAATGTTATATCCTTCTTTAAAAACTTATTATAAAAATCATTCCGCACGGAATTCTTCTGCACTTCAGTCAGTTCAGTCCCCATTGTTTCTTCAATGATATTGTCACCTACCTGATCGGAATGGTTCCCTAACGACAATGTTTTAAGTTCCGTCAATTCTCCTAAAGATTCAGGAATATCACCTTCAGGAGCAAACGCACCGATAGAAAGCCCTGTAACACGACCTTTGGCATCCAATTCTACACCGGGTTGATCTCCCCACAAATCAAGATCCTTATCAAAGTTCCAGTTAGCCCCTAAAGGATATGTGACACCTGAGTAACTCCATCCCTTTTGATTCCTTTCAGGAATAGCCGGTCCTTTCAGTGCTTCCCAAATTTCTTTCAAGACCAGATAATCTTTAATACTACCAGTAGATTTTAAGAAGTTAACCGGAACTTTAACTTCAGTAGTCACATTATCCACAACTTCAAAATCAGCTCCATTTACTTCTCCGGCCTCCAAAGAACCTTTATTTTTCTTTTTAGTTAAGTAATTCTTGACCCTATACTTACCCGCAGAAAGTCGAAAAAGTGAATCACTGACGGCCAGGGATATTTTAGTTCCATTATCATCCAGCTTCTCTGTATACTTTACGGCAACATTCTCAAAGGTTGTATCTTTTTTTGTGAATTGCTCCTGTACCGTTACATTAATATACTTGATATCGGAAAAAATATAATCCTCACCTAACGCTATACGAGTAGATGGCAAGAAATTTTTAATTATAGTAAATTTTACCATACCTCGATTCACAACTTTCACATGTATATCTTGTACAGTCAATCCACCATTGAGCACAGTAATAATCGTCTTTTTATCCGGTTCTCCGGAAAGAATTTGTTTCAAATCCTGTGCTGTTCCATCTGCCTTATATAGATAAAAACCAATAATCTGGTAAGTTCCGGCCATTAACTGAAGCTTTGCACTTCGTAACCCAAATTCACTATCATCACCCATCGCCTCCAAACCGACAGTCTGCATGACCTCGGTACCGTCTTCCTGATTGATAAGCACAATTTTCATTTTTTTCGCATCGCGCAAATAGTCCAATTCATTCGTACTGGCACGCGTTCCTTTCGTCTCTTCCAAACCGCTTTTATAGAGTTTGAACTGAGCATATCCATATCCTGTCTGAAGCATATCTTCATCATCATCAGAACAACTTCCTACTGTAAACCCTAAAGTAAACAGCATATAGGAAAGGACAAACATTCTTATAAATAATATCTTCATTTTCATAAAATCATTATATTAATCTTCATATCGTTTGGATATTATTAATACAGCATAGACTCCTCCATTAGAATCTATAAATGACAACTCCATATCCTTTTCACCATTTGCATTGGAATCAATTCCATAAATAGTTACGCTCGTATAAGGAGAGTCTTTTTCTATACCATTCCATTTATAGCCACCTATAAAATCAACAGCCATTATATAATGTGTCATTGTGATTCCTTTTGGAGCAATAATTAAAGGATGAAAATTAACTCCTAACGGCAAAGATGCAATCCATACATTAGTCGTACCATATTTCTCCATTGCTTGTTCTTCTCCAACATTCTCTATATAAGAAGTTAATGTCACATTTGTCAACACTTCACCGCTCTCATTTTTTAACACGAATCCCATTGAAGCACTCGCATCTTCCGCTTGTTGCACATTGGCTATAATATTCTCATCATAAGCTTTCGGAATACCAGTTTTGAGCAAAACAAGATCGAACAATTTATCCTTAATTTCAGCATATACACTGTTAGGAAATGCCAATACATAAGCATTTCTTGCTTCTGACTTGTTGGCGCTTAGTGCTATATTGATATTCCCTTTTTCATTATCATCTATCCAAAGCCAACGATCAAGACCATTTTCTATCATTGTATAAAAATATTCATACTGATAAGTCATTTGATTTAATTTTTCAACATATTCTACACAAACCAATGTATATTCATCATTCTTTGCCATTACCTTTACAGGAACTCCATCGCTACCATAAGTATCACTACCTACAGTATAACTTTCTCCATCAGCCGAAACTTTCATAGTTTCTGTTAAAGTACCAATAATCCTACCATCAGGAATGCCCTCGTACTTCACAGGAACTTTTGCGATAGCTCCACTTCTACTTTCAATTGTCAGAAAGCCATCTATTTCATCCTTTTTATATTGTATTATCATTTGAGGAGTGACCTTGACGTTATCTCCTGCTCTACCAGATACGACTTCACTGTCCGATGCTTTACGCTTGAACTCCATCCATTCAGGCTGTTCTTTCAAAATCCAGTCTTCATTAGCATCCAGCACCAATATGTCAGTCCCATCAAAATTGATGATAAAAGGATTTTCATCTGTATACATTACAGACTTATCCGCATTAAATGCCCGAACTTCATAACCAGTAGACGGACGTGTCACCTCTGCTATGACCTGCCGACTTCCTGCCATCGTCATAGTCAGCTCTGCCTTATAAGATTTCATCAGTTCCGTGGCATCATCACTGATATGAATAGTCACTTTCTGTTCGCCGACACCGCCCGAACAAGTAAAGGTCTGCTCACCCTCCTGTTCAAAATAGCACCACAACGATGAAGAAGTCAATATCCAGTTATCAGTAGCTTCAAAAGTCAGTGTTTTAACATCTCCAACTTTACATTCTATTTTCTGTAAATCCGGAAACGTAGGTGTTACAATCTTATCATCATCACTGCAAGCCGATGTGGAAAGACAAAGCACCAACACAATTAATTGCAAATAATATTTCATTATATCTTTCATATTTATTTCCGATTATAATTTAGAGTCCTTCTTCCTTTTTATACTGCTCTGCTTCTTCATCACTAATCCACTCTAAGATATTCACATAAGTACCTACTGTACCTTTATCCACCACATAAAGAGTTGTGTATAAGATCACAAATTTCTGGCATACATTAAAATAAGAATTGTATGCAACAGGCTGAGTACACATTAGCTTTCCATTACCATAAATAGTACCGAAGGCTTCTGCCGTACTACCGATAATCTGATCATCAAAGTCTACAAATGGTTCTAACGGGTCGGAAGGATCATACTTTATTTTAATATCATAATTTTTGTAAAAGAAATCATGCAATATGATAGTATTGTCTTTTGTCTTGTCTTTTTCCGCCCGCAATAATCGATGTTCCGTTGTCGTCATATAGGCATCAAAGAAGGAGGAAGTCAACAAGCAGTATCCTTCAAAAGTACTAAGTTCGAAAGGACATGCTTTCTGCATCTGAACACGGGTGTGTGTACCATACAAATCCCATTTATTTTCATCTTTTACAAGTAAATTGAACGTAACCGACAAAGAGTCTGTCTTACCTATATTCTCATAGACACCCTTCATTCGGAAGTTCGCTACCCGCTCTCCCGCTTTAATGGTTACTGTATTCGATTCGACTATATATTGTTTTTTTTCAATTGCGTTACTAGCCTTATCGTCCACTTCTACCCCAAAAGAGCGGTCATAGTCGCATATATTTGTAGCTACCACCGGAATTTCAAACCATTGTTCGCTATTCTGTACCGGATACATAGACAATGTATCGGAGAACATAACATAGTCGGAACCGCTATAAGTGGTCCGACCAAGATCATCACATCCCCAGAATCCAGCAACCAGTATCATAAGTGCTACTATTCTTGTTAATAATCGTTTCATTGTTTCTCTATATTATCTTTATACATTATTTATTGCTTTCATTGGGTGCTAAATCTACACCGGGAGCGTCCAGTTCATGTTGCGGAATAGGCCATACAAAACGTGGATCATCCTTCTCTACTTTCAGCGTATTACCCGGAGAAACAGTCGAAGGTTGTTCTTTACGCTCAAATCCTTCATGCCAACGCTTCAAATCATTAAGACGAAAGCCTTCCATAAAGAGTTCTTTCACCCGTTCCTCACTAACAGTCTTAAACCAGTTCTCCTCTGTAAGCGTAGTAGACCCTCCATAAGAAGAGTAACGAGCCGTACGTAGAGCAGATATGTCACTTCCGGCTTTTCCATAATAAGATGTTCCCATCCGGCAATAAGCCTCTGCACGGATTAAGTATTGTTCTGCCAACCGAAACGGTTTTGGCATGGAAACACACAATAATCTTTGGCTTATAAAATCCTGGTTACCCATATATTTAATTAAGAGTGGCCATGTCAACGCATGTGAAAATCCCGTTGTTACTGTACCGAAATATGCATTATAACGTAAATCAGCACTGTCATAGGCTTCCAATGCCCATTGAGCCGGTACATAATCCGGATTATAAGATGTATAATCATAGTTGAGGAATACGGTGCCCAATGCCCCCCCATAAGAATTTACATCAAATTTTACCTTCCAGATAATTTCTGTAGAATTATCATACTGCCACATATACGCAAAATCATTGTAAGTCACAGAATAACTCTTCTTGGTTGCATCTGCCAATGTATACTTCTTACTATCGATTACTTTTGTAGCATATTCAACCGCCTTCTCCCATTTCCGCATATACAGGTACATACGGGCATACAAAGCATTGACTGTACCAATCGTAAAATATTCAGAATTATAGATAACTGCAGTATCATCATCATCAGTAGTCAGATATTCGGCAGCTCTGGCCAAATCGTCCAAAACAAACTGATAGGAATCTTTTAAAGAAGCACGCTTTATAGGTCCCGGGGTAACATAACTGGATTGCAGCACAACTCCCAGTTCGTTAGCAGCTTCTTCATCGCTTTCATAAGCTTTACAAAAACACTTCAACAATTCCGAATAAGCCAATGCACGGGCAAAGTAAATATGCCCCTTGTAGCTGTCCAACTTATCCAACTGTCCATCATCTGAAGTAGCAGCCTCTACGGCAGCAATATTATCAAGAACAAAATTACAACGTCCGATAACAGTATACAAACCGCCATACACATACTCCACTTGCTTATTAATAGCCAATATTTCATTGCGCCATACATCACCATAAGTATTGGTATATCCTTTAACCGCATATACCATATCCGTTTGAATATCAGGCAACAAAGTCAAGTAGCCACTATAAAGGCTGGAGTTTTTAAACTGTGCATAAATACCAATCAATGCTTGACGCACATCACTCACTGTTTTAATCGCATCTTCCTGCGGAATAGCATCTTGCGGATATTTATCAAGACAAGAAGATGCAGAAAGCAATACCGCTACTAAAACTATATATATTTTTATTTTTCTTATCATCACTAAATTATTTTAGAATGAAACTTCCAGTCCAAATGTAAACTGACGTGACATTGGGTATTTAGCCTTATACACATTTGAAGTAGACTCCGGATCCATACCTGTAAAATTCGTAAATGTCAACAAGTTCTGTCCCTGTGCGTAAATACGGGCACTGCTCAAAAAATTAGTTCGCTGTAACCATTTCTGCGGGAACGCATAGCTGATCATTAGATTCTTCAGCCGCAAAAAAGAAGCATCTTCGAGGAATCTCGAATCGAGTTGAGGAGTTACTCCATAGCGGGGAATGTCAGTCACATCTCCCGGTTTTTTCCAACGATCATAAAGCATTCGTTTTGACTGGTTATAAGCACTAAACAGTCCGTTGCTCTCCTGAAAGACTCTATCATTATTAAGCATCCAGCGATCGGCCACCCACGTAAATTGTGCAGAAAGAGAAAATCCTTTCCATGAAAATGTAGAACCAAAACCACCTTGCCAAGGTGCCTCATGTGTTTTACCCAACATCACCTTGTCACTCTCATTATATTCTGTAGTAATTTCACCGTCTTTAGTATACCATAAAGCATCTCCATTAACCGGGTTCACTCCTGCATAACGATTTAGATAAAACTCTCCTAACGGATGCCCCACTGCAACCATTCTACCGGTATCAGAATCGACATATTCCGTCACCCCATTATAGAGTTCAGTTATCTCATTTTTATTATATGATATATTCGCATTCACATTCCATGTAAAATCTTTGGTGCGGAGCACATCTGCATTGACATTCACTTCGACACCACGATTTCTCATAGCCCCCACATTATCCCAACGGGTTCCAAAACCTGTAGTTGTAAACGAAATGGGAACCGCCATCAACATATTGGTCGTTTTCTTATTATAAAACTCCACATCCAAATTTACACGATTGATAAAGCCTAAATGCAATGCCACATTGGTGGCCCACGTAGACTCCCAACTCAAATCTTCATTTCCTAACTGGGAAATAGCAATACCCGATTCACCATCATACTTGTATCCACCAGAAACTAAAGCTAGATGTTCATAGTTATTAATAGAAGAGTTACCAGATGTACCGGTATTAATCGCTATTTGCGCATTAGTAAGCCAATCATATTTTTGCATGAACTTTTCTTTGCGAAGATTCCACATAAAACCAACCGACCAAAAAGCTCCCCAATGATTGTCAGTTCCGAAACGAGAAGATCCATCCCCACGAATTGAAAAGTCAGCATAGTAACGATCATCATAATTATATTCTCCGCGGCCAAAGAAAGAAAGAAAAGAATATTCTGTGACTGGATCCGCCCATGACGAAGCAGTGGAGCCAGAAGATAAGTTTGTCAAAATATCATTAGTCTGTCCGCGAGTGGTTAACTGAAAACCTTCATAATGATAATTTTCACCTTCCTGACCAACCATAAAGTTGAATGAATGAACATCATTCAACATAAAACGGTAGTTTGCCGTATTTGTAATCATCAGATTAAGCATATCATATGAACTACGCTGGGCACCTCCATAATTATTGTTTGGCTTGTAACTTGGAAAACTTTGATAAAAAGAGGTAGTATGACCGTAATCCACACTGAGCTGTGAACGTATTGTCAGATTCTTTATCGGATTAGCTTCAGCATAAAAAGTAGATAATAGTTTGTATTTTTTATTCAACAACGGATTATTTGCCATCCATGCCAATGGATTCTCCGTCGTTCCTTTCCAGCTACCGTCATCTTGAAGAGCCAAACTGCCGTCTTCTTTATAAGGATCCCAATAAGGCAGCATGAAAAAAGATGCAGAAATAGGTGCCCATAATGCATATTCGCCATCATCACTCTGCTCAACTTCCTGATAGGCAAACATCGTATTCGTTCCTACCTTTAACCATTTATTAGCTTTCGCCTCCACGTTGGCACGAAAACCAATCCGTTCAAAAGTAGACCCCACTGCAATACCATCTTGATCATAATAGCTGCCCGAAACATAATAATTCAACTTCTCCGTACCTCCGTTTACAGACAACTCGTAGTTTTGCAAGGGGGCACTGTCATTGTATACCTTATCCAACCAATTGATATTAATTTTACGTAGCTTCTCATAATCTTGTCCTTTGTCCAACCCGACCTCTTTCTCAAATTGAATACGTTCATCCGTATTCATCTGATCCCAATCTTTTGATGCCAATTGAGAAAATCCGAGTTGCGTACGGAAACTAATTTTAGCCGCTTCACCCATACGTCCACGTTTGGATGTAATTACTACCACACCATTGGAAGCACGTGCACCATAAATAGAAGTAGAAGAAGCATCTTTCAAAACAGAAATACTCTCAATATCATTAGGACTAATCGTATTGAAGTCTGAGCTTGAAATAGCTACCCCATCCAATATGAAAAGAGGATCTTTCCCTGAATTAATTGAATTTGTCCCACGAATACGGAAAGTTGCTGCCTTACTGGGTTCGCCTGAATCGGAAAGAACCATCAGCCCCGGTGCCTGCCCCTGCAATGCCTGATCAAAACTCGGAGCAGGAACATCTTCCATTTTTTCAGCTTTTACCGTAGACACAGAACCGGCAATTGTACCTTTTTTACGGACACCGTACGCCACTACTACCACTTCATCCACTTGTTGCGCATCACTCTCCATCGTTAGATTGATGCGGGCAGACGCCATCACTTGTTTCTCTACAGTCTTCAGACCAATGTAAGAGAACTGCAAAGTGGCAGGGGATTTCGTCACTGTAATTTTGTAATTACCATCTATATCGGTAATCACACCATTTGTTGTACCTTTCTCCAGTACAGACACCCCAATCAGCGGTTGATTATCCTCCGCTGAAATGATATGTCCAGTTACCTGATATCCTCCTTGCGCAAAAAGCACAAGGGGGATATTTGTCAGAGTAAAGAGTACAAACAAGAGAATTGATTTTCTCATCTTTGATACTTAAATTAAAAAATTAATGAAATTGATTTATTTTTATAGATTTATCTACAACAAGGAATATGTATATCTTCGTGCATAAATAATACACTCCTTCTCCCAAATCGTTTTATGCACATTCTGCACCGACTTGGGATAGGTTATTGTTATCTATAAATATAGAATAGGAATAAATTAACTTGGCAAATTTTTAATATTACGCCAAATATTCAGATAGATTTTTCGTGTTACCGCTGCTGTGTGAATTAAATGTATGACCATCTGCTCTCTTAAGTTATAAATTAAACACTAATATCACTTGTTCTGTTTAAGTGTTATACACTTCTAATATTGTCTTATTTCGGCTACAAATATAACTATTATAGTTAAATAAAAGAAACAAAACGTCGCATATTTCATACTATATTTCCACTTATATCTTTTTGATATACATTTAAGTACACATAGCCTTTTTCAGAAACAAATCCACAATATATTTCAAAGATAATTAAATATAAACTTTCATTTTGACAGTTACTTTAATTGTTTAAGCAACAATATCTCAACTTATACCAAATAACCAATTAAGAGGATTAAACGCAGAAGCGATAGATATTCAAAACTATTTCCTATTTTTGTACCCATTATATATAAATAAGGTATAAGATGAACTACGGATTTGTAAAAGTGGCAGCAGCTGTGCCACACGTAAAGGTAGCTGACTGTAAATTCAATGTAGAAAAGATAGAAAGTTTGATTGCAGTAGCCGAAGGAAAAGGAGTACAAATCATTGTATTTCCGGAAATGAGTATCACTGGATACACTTGTGGCGACCTATTCGGCCAACAACTTTTGTTGGAAGAGGCAGAAATGGGGCTGATGCAAATCCTGAATAATACACGCCAATTAGATATCATTTCGATTGTCGGCATGCCTGTAGTAGTCAATTCGACAGTAATCAATGCAGCCGTAGTGATTCAGAAAGGAAAAGTGTTGGGAGTTGCAGCCAAAACGTACCTGCCAAATTACAAGGAGTTCTACGAACAACGCTGGTTTACCTCTGCCCTTCAGTTAACAACAAACAATGTTCGACTATGTGGACAGATCGTTCCCATAGGTGCCAATCTGCTTTTTGAAACTTCAGATACGACTTTTGGTGTTGAGATATGCGAGGACCTTTGGTCTACCATACCTCCCAGTTCTTCATTGGCGCTGCAAGGAGCAGAAATTATTTTCAATATGTCTGCTGATAATGAAGGCATTGGGAAGAATAATTATCTTTGCTCTCTCATCAGTCAACAATCCGCACGCTGCATCTCCGGATATGTATTCTCCTCTTGTGGCTTCGGAGAGTCTACTACCGATGTCGTTTTCGCGGGCAACGGGTTGATCTATGAAAATGGTTCGCTTCTTGCACGTAGCGAACGTTTTAGCATGAAAGAACAACTCGTTATCAGTGAGATTGATGTTGAACGTATCCGGGCTGAACGTAGAATAAATACTACTTTCGCTGCCAATCAGGCAAACCTGGGAGATAAGAAAGCTGTTTCTATTGCAACAGAATTTGTTAATAGCAAAGAACTGGAATTAACCCGGAAATTCAACTCTCATCCTTTTGTACCACAGGGAGCAGAATTAAACGAGCATTGCGAAGAAGTATTCTCCATTCAGATAGCCGGACTGGCACAAAGATTGGTGCATACCGGAGCCAAAACGGCTGTAGTCGGCATCTCCGGCGGATTGGATTCAACGCTGGCACTGCTTGTTTGCGTGAAGACTTTTGATAAATTGGGATTGTCCCGGAAAGATATCCTCGGAATCACAATGCCGGGTTTCGGAACAACCGACCGTACCTATCATAATGCCATCGACCTGATGAAGTCATTAGGCATCTCTATTCGGGAAATCAGTATAAAAGATGCCTGCATCCAGCATTTCAAAGATATAAACCATGATATAAATGTACACGATGTCACATACGAGAATTCGCAGGCACGGGAACGTACCCAAATATTGATGGACGTAGCCAATCAAACTTGGGGAATGGTGATCGGCACAGGAGATTTATCAGAACTTGCCTTGGGGTGGGCAACCTACAATGGAGATCATATGTCTATGTACGGTGTAAATGCAAGTGTTCCGAAAACTCTAGTGAAATACTTGGTACAGTGGGTTGCAGAAAATGGTATAGATGAAAATTCAAAAGCGACTTTACTCGATATAGTGGATACTCCCATTAGCCCGGAACTGATTCCTGCAGATGAAAACGGGGAGATTAAACAGAAAACAGAAGATTTAGTAGGTCCGTATGAGCTGCACGACTTCTTCCTTTATTATTTCTTGCGTTTCGGTTTTCGACCTTCTAAAATATTCTATCTGGCAAAAATTGCATTCAAGGATATGTATGATGATGAAACGATTAAGAAATGGCTTTCTACTTTCTTCCGGCGCTTCTTCAATCAGCAGTTCAAACGTTCCTGCTTGCCTGACGGACCCAAAGTAGGAAGTATTTCTATCAGCCCAAGAGGAGATTGGAGAATGCCGAGCGATGCAAGTTCAGCCATGTGGCTTAAAGAAATAGAAGCTCTATAAGGCAGCCTATCGATAAGTTTGTGCCATCGCATTGGCACAACTGTGCCACCACGATGGCATGGTTGTGCCAATGCGGTGGCACAGTTGTGACAGAGTGATAGCACAGACGGGAATATTATAACTCTCCGCCTGCCATTACTTCTTCTCTTATTTGCTCCACATTGGCCTCTTTGATTCTTCTAATAATATTCTTATAGATTCGATGAAAACCATATCCCCCTTTCGTCATTTCATGGATGGCATCTTCTTTCGAAACATTTTGAAAAACGATACGATAAAAAGCACAAACAGCACCTGTGCGATCAGAACCATGATGGCAATGGAAAACAATAGGGGCTTTACGATTTTTAATAATACGCAATGCTTGTATCAATTCCTTTTCACTAATCGAATGCGCTTTGGTTTTTACCCGGTGAAGCTTTATACTTGTTCCTTTTGCTTCGTCATCATCACTATGCCTGTTCCGTAGATTAAGAACTTCCCCAATCCCATACTTTTCCAAAGCTTTAAAATCTTCCCTTGAAGGTTGCTCCGAACGATATACGCCCGAATCTATTTGATACAAATTTGTTAAATCACTATCGGGCAGAATAATCTTATCCGCTTTTAAATTTTGACTGAAAAGAGAGACGGATAAGATTATCGCCCATAAACATAACGAGATTCTTCTTTGCATAAGCAATATGGATATGATTCTAAAACTCATTAAAGAACTCCTTTACTGGATGGAAGTTCAAAATGATAGATATCACGTTTCAATGCCATCTTTAGTGCACGTGCGAGAGCTTTAAAAATTCCTTCTATTTTATGATGTTCATTCTGTCCTTCGGCTTTGACATTCAGATTCATCTTCGCTGCATCGCTTAATGATTTAAAGAAATGAAGGAACATTTCTGTTGGCATCTCTCCTATTTTTTCACGCTTGAATTCAGCATCCCAAACCAGCCAAGGACGACCACCGAAGTCCAGACAAACCTGACAAAGGCAATCATCCATCGGCAAGGCATAACCATAACGTTCAATCCCTCGTTTGCTACCTAAAGCCTGATAGATACATTCGCCCAATGCAATAGCGGTATCTTCGATCGTGTGATGTTCATCTACTTCCAAATCTCCTTTTACACGGATGGTCAAGTCCATGCCGGAATGTTTTCCAATCTGCTCAAGCATGTGATCGAAAAAGCCAAGACCGGTAAAAATGTCACAAGTTCCATTTCCATCCAGATTCAAAGCAACATAAATATCTGTTTCTTTTGTAGTACGACGTACTTCCGCTTTCCGTTCTCCGGCAAAAAGGAATTCGGCTATCCGGTCCCAGTCAGTAGTTGCAAGAGCACAGACTTCTTCTAATCCTTTTTCTTTCAAAGCGCCGGTCGAGTCTTGCAAATAAATTGCCCGGCAACCCAGATTTTTGGCAAGTTCCACATCCGTAGGACGGTCACCTATCACAAAACTTCCGGAAAGATCATAATCAGGACTATTCAAATACTTCGTCAACATTCCCGTACGCGGCTTGCGGGTAGGCGCATTATCTTCAGGGAAGCTACGGTCTATCAGAATTTCATCAAAAGTAATCCCCTCTCCTGCCAATGTTTTAAGCATCAGATTATGAGCTGGCCAGAATGTCTCTTCGGGAAAAGAAGAGGTACCCAATCCGTCTTGATTGGTGACCATCACAAATTCAAAGTCAAGTTTACTACGGATAAAACCCAGGTTACGGAATACCTTCGGATAGAATTCCAGTTTTTCCAATGAATCGAGCTGATAATCAATAGGAGGTTCGATTACCAACGTACCATCTCTATCGATAAATAATACTTTCTTCTTCATAAATTATCCTTGATAGTTTTTAAGGGCGGCCAGTAGGGTATTATTTTCAACACGGGTACCGACAGTTACACGCAAACAGTTGCAACATAGTGAAATATTATGACGATTACGCACAATGATTCCTTCACCGACCAAATAGTTGTAGATTTTCACAGCATCTGTCACTTTAGCCAAAAAGAAGTTAGCGTCAGAAGGAAACAGTTTGATGGTACATGGAAGCTTTTCAAATTCCGCTTCCAGATAATCACGCTCTTCCTTCAACGTTTTCACCCAACGCTCTATCTCATAGTACTTATGCAACATAGAAATAGCTTGTTGTTGGGTCAACTGATTGACATTATAGGGATATTTGATTTTGCTAAGAATGTCTATAATTTCTTTGGAAGCAAAAGCCATTCCCAAGCGGATAGCCGCACATCCCCAAGCCTTGGAGAAGGTCTGGAATACGACAAGGTTGGGGTATTTATCCAGTTCTTCGAGGAAAGACGGAGCCTGGGAAAAATCATTATAAGCCTCATCCAGCATCACCAATCCTTCGAACTGACAAAGCACCTTTTCTATTTCAGAACGGAGCAAATCATTTCCTGTCGGGTTATTAGGCGAGCAAAGGAAAATCAATTTGGTGTGTTCGTCGGTAGCCGCCAGCAGTTTATCGGCAGAGAACTGGAAATCATCATCCAGTAATACTTTCCGATATTCCACATCGTTCACATCGGCACAAACCTGATACATACCATAAGTAGGGTCGATGGCTACGACATTATCTTTTCCCGGTTCGCAGAATGCACGAAAAACCAAGTCGATGGCCTCATCGCTACCGTTTCCAAGAAAAATATGTTCAGGGGATACTTTTTTGATTTTCGACAACAACGTCTTCAGTTCGCACTGCATAGGATCCGGATAGCGGTTATGAGGCGTATTGTAGGGGTTCTCGTTTGCATCCAGGAAAACAGAGGCTGTAACTCCTTTATATTCATCTCGTGCCGAAGAGTAGGGTTTTAATTTCCAGATATTCGGCCGGGTTAGTTCTTGTAACGTTTTCACTTTTTTAAGTTTTAAATTATGAATTTTGAATTGCTTTGAGACGAACTGTGACGGCATTTTTATGTGCATCCAGCTGTTCATTAGCCGCCATCTCTTCAATAGCAGGACCGATAGCTTTTATTCCTTCCGGGAGAATTTCCTGAAATGTAATCTTACGGATAAAACTATCCAGACTTACACCACTATAGGCTTTGGCATAACCGTTGGTCGGCAGGGTGTGATTCGTTCCGGAAGCATAGTCGCCGGCACTCTCGGGAGTTAACGAACCTAAGAAGACAGAACCTGCATTTATCACACGTTCGGCCACTTCCATATAGTTTTCCGTTTCTATGATTAGATGTTCCGGAGCATACGCGTTAGTCAGTTCCAATGCTTCATCCAGATCCTTCACTAAAATTAGTTTACTATTCTCCAGTGATTTCGCTGCAATTTCACGACGGGGAAGTTCTGCTAATTGACGCTCCACTTCTGCCATCACCTCTGTTTGAAGTTTCTCGGAAGTGGTAATCAATATAGCCTGGCTATCTATTCCGTGTTCTGCCTGTGACAAAAGATCTGCTGCCACAAAAACCGGATTGGCAGATGCATCAGCCAGAACTTCCACTTCTGAAGGACCGGCAGGCATATCGATAGCTACATCACGCAGGCTTACCAACTGTTTGGCGGCTGTCACATATTGATTGCCAGGACCAAATATCTTATATACTTTGGGGACACTCTCCGTTCCATAGGCCATAGCAGCAATAGCCTGCACACCACCAGCCTTGAATATTTTGCTGACACCTGCCAGTTGCGCAGCAAAAAGGATAGCCGGATGAATATTTCCATTCTTATCGGGAGGCGTGCAAAGTACGATTTCCTTGCATCCTGCAATTTTAGCCGGAACAGCCAACATTAATACAGTTGAGAAAAGCGGTGCTGTTCCACCCGGAATATATAAGCCGACCTTTTCGATTCCCACTGATTTTTGCCAGCAAGTTACCCCATTCATTGTCTCTACCTTCTTCCCGACAAAACGCTGGGAAGAGTGGAATGTTTCAATGTTTTGTTTAGCTAAAGAAATGGCAGCCTTTAGTTCATCGTTTACTAATGTCCCAGCGGCTTGAACCTCTTCAGGAGTCACAGCAAGTGCGGACAAGGTTACTTTATCAAAAGCAGCCTCATATTCCAATACTGCTTTATCGCCTTCTGTCCTTACCTTATTTATAATAGAACGAACAGTATCGAACAAACTTTCCGTATTTAGTGCCGGACGTTTCAAAAGTTCTGTCCATTGCTCTTTTGAGGGATATTTAATCAATTTCATGGTTCATATTTTATTAGAAACGGATTCCCGTACCTATCTATTTATACAATCATCTTTTCAATCGGCAGTACCAAAATACCTTCTGCTCCCAGTCCTTTCAGTTTTCCGATGATTTCCCAAAAGCGTTTTTCATCAAGTACTGTATGAACAGAACACCAGCCTTCCTGTGCCAATGGCATCACTGTGGGACTCTTCATACCCGGCAATACAGCTATGATTTCTTCCAGTTTGTCCTTTGGAGCATTCATCAATACATATTTTTTATCTTCAGCTGTTTTTACTGCGTTCATACGGAATAGCAATTCTTCGAGCACTTCTTTTTTCTCTTCGCTCATGTTCTTGTTGCCAATCAACAATGCTTCCGACTTCATTACAACTTCCACTTCTTTCAAACGGTTGCTGACCAAAGTAGAACCGGAGCTTACAATATCAAAAATGGCATCAGCCAATCCAATACCCGGAGACACCTCTACCGAACCGGTTATCACATGTATTTCAGCATTTACATTATTTTTTTTCAGGAAGTTACGAAGAATCACCGGATAAGAGGTAGCAATCTTCTTGCCTTCAAACCATGACAAACCGGGATATTCAATATCCTTCGGCATAGCCAGTGACAGACGACATTTGCTGAATCCCAGACGTTTGACGATTTCTGCATCTTCCTCCTTTTCCATAAACTCGTTCTCACCAACAATTCCCAAATCAGCTACCCCGGTAGCTACCGTTTGCGGAATATCATCATCACGAAGAAATAGAACTTCGATAGGAAAGTTAGAAGACTGTACCAACAAGGTACGTTTAGTAGTGCTTAACTTGATATCTGACTCTTCTAAAAGTGCCATTGTCTCTTCGAAGAGACGTCCTTTGGCTTGTACTGCGATTCTTAACATGACTTTATTTAATTACTAATTATTAATTACAAATACAATCTGCGTTGAAAAACAAAAAAGGCTTACCGCATTCGGTAAGCCTTCGTTATCGTTTATATAGTTATACACAATATCATCCACGCCCACCGATTATTCGTTAGGAAAATGATGATGATGATGTGTAGCTGTATATTTCATATTTCTTTTATTAACTGCGACAAAAGTAAAGTATTTGTTTGATACTACCAAACATTTATCACAAAAACTTAAGTTTTTATTTCAAATTAATGGTAATATCTCTTCCGATTCTACATCACATTTCGAAAAATGCATTTCATCTTTCGACTTTTCTTTCGAGAAAGTAAAGTAAGTACAAACTGATTCTGTACAGACTTCTCCATCCTTATTATATAACTTTGCTTCAACAATAACGATGTTCCGCTTTACCTCTTTAATAGACGCGCGTAATACGATATGAGAATCTTTGGTATCAATCGATTTTCGGTAACGAGTTTCCATCTTCGACGTCACCCCCGTGGTTTGTAGTTTACGAAGTATAACCCAGGCACAGATTTCATCCATCAAGACAGCTTGAATACCGCCATGCAAGGTATCAATCCAGCCTTGATATTCGGGACGTGGTTTCCAAATGCTTACCACTTCGTCACCATCTTCGTAAAATTCCATTTTTAATCCGGCTTCATTATTGGAAGCACAACCAAAGCAGTTGTACCCTTCCAAACCTTTCCAGGGGTTTATTATCTTCTTCATAGTTCTCTCTTTTAGTTAGTTTTACTTCCCAAATATAAGCAATTTATGGAAAAGAGAAGCCTTTTTCGTCGATTTACTTTCTGATGCAACGAATGGCAAAGGCTTTTGTATCAACACCTGCATTAGATTCTTCAATGATATCCGTATCACTTTTCAGATAGAAAACCTTGATATCGATAGCGGCATTTGCATTATCCAGTGTCCAATATGCCAGATGTTTTTTCTCGTAATCAGTTTGAAAAGCCCCCACATACATTCCTACAGGTATTCCATTAAAACCGGATAAATTAGTTGCAGGCTGTACCTGTTCTCCCGCTTTCAAAGGTAACCAAGTACCTGATTTCAGCAAAGAAGCCTCTCCATTCAGATAGTCTTTTAAAATGTTCCAGTCTTTCCAATCCGGTATACTCCAATGAGCAGGCAGAATTTTATTAGAAAGTACTACATTAGCTGTATAAAAATAGTGTTCCGTAGCAGATTGCAGATATCCGACAACATTCGCTGTCACTGCATCCAGTCTGGGAAGTGCTTCACCGCCAACATACGAAGATGCCTCCAGATTATCCCGCATCCAATATTGTGTTCCAATCTTCACTAACGGATAATTATGAATGATTCCTCCACGTACATCACGAACGATATCTTCCAAAGCCAAAACAGATAGTACGTCATCTGCTGTCGTAACAGATAAAGAAACGGTTCCGTTTGCCATCACATATACATTATTACGAATCGGCAAAGTTCCGTCAACATAGGCCAATAAGTGATCTTCCATATTCCATGATATGCTTCCTCCATTCACTTTTCCGGATTTCCCTAGTAACTGTGCCACAACACCTTGAGATAAGTCCACACTACCATCTTTTTTCATCGGATAGGCAACGATTGCCTGCGAAGAAAATTCCGAAGTAACAAGATACTCCTTACATATTTCGGCTACTTGCTTTCCCGAATGTAACACTTTATACACATTCGACTTTTCAAAAGTCAACTTCGAAACATCTATGTATTTATGAAGCGTGACCGATTCTGTATGATCTATTTCGGTTCCGTCCCAATCTCCGATTTCCCCATTCACTTTGCTCATTAATACATCTTCGGCTGATACAAACTTTATTTCCAATTCGCGCTGCTTTCCACTTTTTAATTGTAAAGTAGATGGTAATGGGCTTGTATATAGCTTTCCTGCAGCTTCCAACGTTATGTATTGGTATCCCGGAGTCGCCTCCTGCGGTATCAAAATAAATTCCTTTCCTATCAGTCGTCCGTCTTTTATCTCCCATTCTCCTGCAGGAATAATATCTTTCTCTTCGGAATAACCAGAGAAAGTCTTTTTCTGAAAATCATAACTTGTTTTAGTATAAAAGCCACTCACCGAAAGCGTAGGCTTAACGGATAACATATCTTCCAAATTCTCCCCCTCTCCAGGAATAAGAACAATTTTCAGACGAAAAAACTGATGATTATAGGTCAGAGCGACCGCCTCCTTACTGGCTAAGACCTCTTCTTTAGAAGCAATTAGGAAATCAGAATGTGAATAATCGTCAGGAATATTTTGAGTCGTTGAAACCGCCACCTGCATGGTACTCTCCCCTATCCCCACGCCACTCTTTTGATAAGGATAATAACTGATTAAATTCAATGTAACTCCATCATCCGGATAGTATACCGATTCGTTAGATTCAAACTCACCATTGGATGAACGTATGAAATGAAGATTATCCACATAACGTTCTTCTTGCATTGTAGTGGTTCCGGCAAGAGCAAACAGACCGACTTCATCCCCTTCGGCAAAGTTATTATTTGCCATACGGGTACCAACTGATTCACGAATATCGGCAATAAATTTCAATGGAATATCCCCATTATTAACACTATCCTCCTCTTCCTCCGAAATATGGTTCACACAAGCACTAAGCAAGATAGTACAAAAAACAAATAAACCCACGCCCCTTTGTAGGTTATAAAATAGTTTCATCATATTTATTTTTTAATTTCCCAATAGAAACTTTTGATTGAACAGAAAGAATAGCATAAGAGGAAGTATTCGCTTTCGGTTATGGGATACTGAACAACACGTCTGTTGTACTGAGGAATCATCAATTTCAAGATATCATTTTGATGTCTTGAAAGCAAAAGTATATAATTATATTAAGTCGGAGTATAGTTTCTATAGGAAAATTTTACATTTTTCATCTATAACGCAAACAATCAACAAGTTACAAACGACTAGTCAGGAACAAAGAATTAAACTCTCACATTATTATATTAAGAGCCTGCTAATTTCAGAAAGAATATCCCACTTCTATTCCGGCAATGTGTCTGCCTTGCGAAGATGCATATTGATAACAATAGAATGCATCCAACGACCAACGTTTGGCCAAAGCTATTTCTACTCCGGGACGATAACGCATACGATCGGCTCTCCAAAAAGAAACGTCATCCAAACTCTGATAGATTTCAACAGAGAAATAGGGAGAAACAATTCCTTTTGTAGGAGCATAAGATAATTTCAAGCGGGAACGCAAACGAGTTTCAGAGTTGCCACGATCAAAAGTCTGCTGAAATCTTTCCCTTACAGCTACTTTCAACCATTGATAACGAAAACTGGCAGTAGCAGTTATATGATAGCGATGCCTGAATTTCCAGTCCGAGTCACCCAAATTCCGAAGATGGGTTTCATAGCCAACACCCAGATTCAAAAATGAATAGGGCCGGTAACTTCCGCCAACAGTCAGCCCCCAACGATCCAATTTACTCACATCATCTTTCATGCGCAATTCCAAATCACCTGAAACTGAAAACCGGGAATCTATCTTATGATTTACCTTGAATTTAGTCCATGTATTGAAATCGTCACTTTGTGCCCATGCAGAAAATGATATTCCAAGCAACAGCGCAAATAATAGCCAAGTCTTAGTATTTAATAATATTCTACTCATTGATTTTCGGGTTAAAGTAGCAAAGATAGTAAATTATTCTACGCAAAGAAAAAGCATGATACTGAAAAGATTCTGAAAAGATTATATTCGTATTCTGTCTAAATTCTCATTTGCATATTGTATCTTTGCGTAAGAAACTCTAAAATCATCGGATATGGACAACTTGATGCGTAAACTTCCTATTGGAATACAAACATTCGAAGGGATACGGAAGGACAATTATCTTTATGTGGATAAAACTGCACTTGTATGGCGTATGGCTAACCTAGGAAAACCATATTTTCTAAGCAGACCGCGTCGCTTTGGTAAAAGCTTATTAATTTCTACATTCGATGCTTATTTTCAAGGAAAAAAAGAGCTATTCGATGGTTTGGCTATTGAACAACTGGAGACGAAATGGGAACAACATCCTGTTCTACATCTTGATCTGAATGCCAAAAAATATGAAACGGCAGCAGATTTAATTGCAATGCTAAACCAATATTTAGAAAAATGGGAAGCTATTTACGGCAATGAGAAAAAAGACCGTAGCCCTGAGGAGCGCTTTAGTTATGTAATCGAACAAGCTTCCTTGAAAACAGGAAAAGGTGTCGTCGTATTGGTGGACGAATACGACAAACCGCTTTTGCAGGCTATTACCCGTCCGAAATTATTCGAAGACTATCGTCAGACATTAAAAGCCTTTTATGGAGTACTAAAAAGCGCCGACGCATATCTCCGTTTTGTTTTCCTGACCGGAGTTACGAAGTTCTCACAAGTCAGCGTATTCAGCGATTTGAATCAGTTGAATGATATTAGTCTCGACTATTCTTACGCCACACTTTGCGGCATCACCCGTGAAGAACTAAAGAGTACTTTCGAACCCGAAATTGAAGTTTTCGGGCACAAAAATCATCAGACTCCAGAAGAGGTAGTCACAGCAATGGAACGCAACTATGACGGCTATCATTTTCATCCGGATGGTGCAGGAGTATTCAATCCGTTCAGTGTGTTGAATGCTTTCAGCAAACTGGAGTTGGGTAGCTATTGGTTCCAGACTGGCACACCGACATTTTTGGTTGAACTACTGCAAAAAAGTGAGTATGATCTCCGTACTTTATTAAATGGCATAGAAGCACCTGCATCTTCTTTTGCAGAATACAGAATGGATGCTAATAATCCCGTACCGCTGATTTATCAAAGTGGATATTTGACTATTAAGGATTACGACAGACGGTTTAATAATTATTTACTTGACTTTCCTAACGATGAGGTACGTTACGGATTCATTAACTTTCTTGTGCCATTCTACACTCCGATGAAGAACAATGATCAGGGATTTTATATTGGAAAATTCATTGATGAATTGGAGAAAGGTGATTACGAATCTTTCCTCACCCGTCTGGAAGCTTTCTTTGCCGATATTCCGTATGAATTGAATGACCAGACTGAACGCCACTATCAGGTTATCTTCTATCTCGTATTCAAATTGATGGGACAATTCACGGAAGCGGAAGTGCGCAGCACCCGTGGACGTGCCGATGCTATGGTTAAAACGCCGAAATATGTCTATGTGTTTGAGTTCAAATTAAATGGAACAGCAGAAGAAGCGATGAAGCAAATTGACGAGAAAGGATATCTGATTCCTTATCAGAAAGACCATCGGGAAATAATAAAAATCGGAGTGGAATTTAGTGCGGAAACTCGCAATATCAATCGTTGGCTGGTAGAGACGAGGTAAATATGATAAAACATTTCGGGAAGAATCGTAGCTACGAACTTCCCGAAATAAAAACCGATACCATTGAAAATAAACACTTGTTATCCTCTTTTGGAAACAAGTGTTTTTCAATCTAACCTAATATACCTGAAACTAATCTGACTCTTTTGATTTTGCATTCCAAACCAATAATGCAAAGAATACCGACAGCAGAGCCGCTCCTATCCAGAACCAATTGATATAAGTGAAATCATAAACATCGACTCCATTCTGAACCGTCTTCTGCCCCTCTATCAGAACACCACTCATTACATCCTGTAATCCGGCCCCAATATAACTGGCAATGCCGACTACCCCCAATGCTGCTCCCGACGCATTGCGAGGAGCAATATCGACTGCCATCAGGCCACCTAAAAAACAAATGAGAACTCCGATACCCAAACCGAAAAGAACCATAGCCAACACATCTATCCAAAAGTGTACACCGGGAACCAACAAGAACAGGCTAAGTGCAAGAACATTCATCAATCCGAAAATCAGGGCGGGAACATTTCGACGACCGCCAAATAACTTGTCAGAAATAACACCCGAAAATATGGTACCTACGATACCACAGACTGGACAAATGGAAATAATGAAGCTGGCATCCAACGTGGAATATCCTTTTTGCGCTTCTAGATAAAAAACACCCCAGCTATTGATAGCATAGCGACTGATATACATAAAAGCACTCGAAAGAGCCAGTATCCAGATGGCAGGCATCATCAATACCTGGCGTTGGGCTTTATTAAAGTCTGTCGTTTCCACCACACTCATCTCCTCTTTCTGTTTGGGAGCATTTACAGGAGGAAAGCCCTGACTCTCGGGAGTGTCATGGAAGAACTTCCACACAATTAAAGCACCAAGCAAACCAACAATACCGGCACCGAAGAAACCGTATCTCCACCCCAATACACTAACGATAGACGCAACAATTAGGAAGGTCAACGCCTCACCGATATTGTGGCTGGCAGACCAAAATCCGTAATAGGAACCTCGTTCTTTGTCCGTGAACCAACGGGAAAGTCCCACTACACAAGAAGCAGCACCCATAGACTGAAACCAGCCACTAATCCCCCAAAGGAGAGCAAACAGAATAAAAGAATGGGTAAAACCCAGGCACAGGTTCACTAAAGCAGTTACCAGTAAACCGGTAGTCATAAAGCGGTTGATATTGCTACGGTCGGCCAGAAAACCATTCGTAAATTTTCCAAGGGCGTAAGTAAAGAACAATACCGAACCGATAATTCCCAGTTCTGTTTCGGAGAAAATTCCTTCATCTACGATGGGCTTCTTCACGACATTCAGGCTAAGACGACAAACATAGTACATGCCGTAACCGAAAGTGGCTGAAAGAAAAGTAGACCATTTCAGGTATTTCAGACGACGGGCATCGGAATGAAGATGTTGTGAGCCGGATGAAGACAAAGCTTCCCCGTTACAAGGTCTCGGTGAAGAGACCTTGTAAAAGTTTATAAGTTGTTTCAACATGAAAAAGTCTATTTAGTCGTGAAGTTTCTTTTTGCGCAGATATTCCAATAACAGCGCAGGACGATCGGTTTGAATTAATTTCGCTCCCTGATTAATGATCCATCCCCAGCTTTCTTCCGGTTGATGGAGTTCCACCGCACGGTCATCATCATGACCGCCACATAGTTCGGGCCAAAGAGAATTGATAAACAAGTTAGAACCTGTATCACGCACTTTCTTTATCAGGTTAAGAACCTCCGGATTATCATTATCGAATACTAACTCATAAGCAGCAGGCTTCATGTGAGTCTGATAACTGTCAATAATAGCTTCGGCTCCTTCTTTGTGCAACTGTACAATAGGCATAAAAATTACTTTATCCAACACAGCACCGTTTTCAGCTTTCACTTGCTCATAAGGAAGCCCGGCTTTGATGACACACTGGTCGACTGTTCCAGTCTTCTCGAGTACGGCATAAGCCTCCTGAAAATAATCATAGCCCTTATCAATATTTACCATAATCTTACCTTTGCAGAGCAACATGACTTCCTCCAATGTAGGAATCTGATGTCTTGTTTTACAAGCTACCCCATTTTTTAGACGCATTGCTTTCAATTCCGCTAATGTAAAATCTTCCACCAGTCCTTTTCCGTTCATGGTGCGATTGATTGTTTTATCGTGCATCACTACCAAATGTCCGTCTTTGGTTCTTTTCAAATCAATCTCTACCATATCGACTCCCATATCAATGCAATTCTGTATACCTTGCAATGAGTTTTCCGGAGCATTACGCCAGTCAGCCCGGTGGGATACAACCAATATTTTATCTGGATGATTTCCCAACAGATTTTCTCTGATTTCAGCTATTCTATTTTGGGCAACAGCCAGTTGCACCAAACACAGAAGAAGTATGAAGTTACATATCCGTTTCATAAGTTCAAGCATTAAGAATTTTAATTCAGTTTATTGTTTTTCCAGACTAGTTTTTCTCCCCACATTGGTACATAAGTCTGTTCACAGTTAATCTTCGAAGCCCGTTCGAGTGCCATATCCAATGACCATCTTGATTCATCAACACCTGCATGAGCCAGTTCCAAGATATGTGATAACAAGACATAATCGGGCTCCACCTGTCCCGCACCTAAACCCAGAATATTATTTTCGGTCAGAGCATTGGGAGCATAACGCGGTATCAAAACATTCACATGAGAAGCCAGATTCGTATATTGTTCTGGTTTATAGTTAGAGTCTCCTACATGCATAAAAACGAAATTACCAGTATCTTCTCCACAATCGATCGAAAACACAGTCACAAAATTAGATAACCCGGCATTGTTATGGTCAGTGATACAGGTTTTAATCTTGAATTTTCCAATTTCATAATCTTTATCCCCCTTTGCAGTATAAGGATATGTCGTGTCTTTCAAATAGTTGGATAACACCGGTTTACCTAAATCAAACATAGCCTGGATAAGATCATTATTATAATGATCGGAGTGCTTGTGTGTAACACAGAGAAAATCAATATAAGGTGCCAGCTCTTTCGCCCAACGATGAGAAATGTCAATAGCAAAACATCCTGACGGAGTTTTTACCACATACCCCATATTATAGAGTAACCAGATCGCTGCCGTACCATTTTCTACTTTTGAGTTTTTAATTCCATCCATCACACGATCAAATGCACTCCGATAAAAATAGATAATCGGATCACACTTTTCCATACTCGTACTCGCCTGATCGAAGCCATTCAGATAACTGACGAAATAATCATCTTTACACTTATCCGCATATCCCTGGATCTTGGTCAAAGTAGTGGTACGTCCGGTATTGACAATCAAAGGAGAAGAACTCCACAACTGTTGTGCAGTGGCATCTACTTCCTCTGCCAATTGCGTAAGAATTCCTTCATGACCAGTTTCGGTACTGTTGTTGTCATCATCATCACAAGCAACAAAACCTATTGCCAAAAGACAAAACAGTAAATATTGTATTTTTCTTATTATATCCATCTTATTTCTGATTTTTATAGTCATTAATTATTTTATTGAAAGTCTCAACCACCCGTTCCGGTGTCGGACGCGTATTGTCGTTTTCATGGTCTTTGGTAGCTTCATACATGAAAACCCCTTCATAGCCGATTCCTTCGAGTGCATGCATTAACTTTCCCCATTGAATGTCACCTTGTGTAGGAAGCCAATGACACTCGTTGACAAAGTCAAAGTCCGAAGCGTGTATAGTACCTATACGCTCACCAACAGTTTCTACAAAATGCCCTGTCGTCCCTTTAGTATAATGATTGGTATCAAAACAAACCTTCACACCCGGAATATCTTTGATTATCTCCAAAAGCTCTTCAGGAGTATTACCCAGACAAGTTCTCGGCAGATTTTCGATGCACAACTGTGCTCCTATTTGATCCGCATATTTTTTCAGATAAGCGATAGACCTGGAAGCGTTAGTTATTCTTTGTGCCCGAATACTGTCAGCAATAGGCTCGGAACTAGGATGCAATACCAAACATTTCGGCTGAAATTGAGCACACTGTCCAATCATCTCCGCCATAAAATCTACATTTTCTTTCCTTTTCTTTTCATCCAGCACCGATATGTCCAACGTGCGTGAGAAAGGAAGATGTATAGACCAGACCTTGATACCGGCACTATCAATTTTTGCTTTCATATCCCGGATACGAGGAACAACTTCATCTGCCGGAACTCCTCTATAACACTGGTTAAATGCTACTTCCACATACTCTACCCCCACAGACCGGGCTTGAGAAAAGTCTGTGGAAGCAGGTACTTTCCACAAAGCTGTAGTCGTACCTACTTTATATTTCTGTGCATATAAACCCATTGTCATCGCCATAAATAAGATAAAAACAGGAACTCTCATTATCGCTTACTTTTGACGGTTTGTACCTTGAATATCACCACCACGAATACTCCAGGAGTCTGTTGCTAATGTCTTATTGACAGCAAAAGCCTTTATCGAACCGATATTATTAGATCCGATCGTTCCGCAATAAAGCCGTCTGTCCGGGCCAATGCTAACAGCTGCCATGACTTGTTGTCCCACAGTCTCTTCAAAAACAATGTTTCCATTAGTGATGTCAAGTCCCAGCACTTTGTTATTCGATTGGGTACCGATATAAAGAATACCATCCGTACTCAAAGCACCTCCACTGTAGTTCAAATTGTTACCCACATTTTTCTCCCAGATTTTAGATCCGCTGGCATTTACTGCATGAACAGTCTGCGATCCTTTTTCAGTAAAATAGACATTGCCATTTTTATCAGCAATCGGGAAATAAGCATCTCCTTTTGTAGTCGGATACGTCCATTTCTTCGTTCCGTTTGTCATATCAACAGCAACGAGTCCTCCATTTTTCAAAGTCGCATAAAGTACCTGATCCTTCAAAGCAAACGTAGCTTGTTCTGTCACATTCACTTCTTCCAATTTCCAATTCTGCTCTTTATTCGGTTTAAAAGAATAAATGGCTGCACTTGTACCTGCATAAACATTTCCGGCTTTATCAATAGCCACAGCACTACCGGTTGCCCCGTCAAGCGATTGTTGCCATTTAATAGCACCACTGGATGCATCCAGCGCATACAACGTACTCTTATTGGTGAGACAGTAAAGAACACCATCGGCCGACAATGCAGGGAAAGCTCCTATCGCAGCATCCAATTTTACTGCCCACTTTTGAGTTCCGTTCGGATTAATAGCATATACATTATTAATAGTGGCATTTCTTACACACTGATAGATTGTACCATCAGGAGCCACTAACGCACCTCCGCCATAAGTTATCTGACTGATAGCAAACACCCACTTGAACTCACCGCTCACTACGTCAATAGCAAATAAATGACCCGCAGGAGTAGATGTCGGGATATACATTGTTTTTCCATCCGGAGAGAACACCGGATTGGAGGTCTTTACATATCCGGTAAGTCCACCGAAGTTCAAATCGACAGAATTCCATTTATAATTGCCGACCGTGACAGTCAGACTGCCCGACTCGGTGGTATTATTTACATAAGTCACCGTTACGGCCACTGTATAAGTACCGGTAGTAGCAAAAGCATGCACCGGATTGTTTTCTCCCGATGTCGTACCATCACCAAAATCCCAACTTACCGATTTCACTTCACCAGCCATGAAATACATATCGTTATAAGCAAAGGTAGAAGGCTCCCACACAACCAGTTCCGTACTAGCAAGAATAGGATAGATCAATCCGGGAGTAGCAGAAGTTTCCACCGCAATAGAATTGCCTGTAGGATAAACACAGACTACATTGAATGTATATTCCTGATCGTTAGTCAAACCATCAACGATGTATTCTTCCAATGAAGTATCATCCAGATTGATAATCTGATTACCGGGATTCACGGTAACCTGATAGCGAGTGAAACGTTCACTCGCAGGTTTCGTCCATCTCAAACGCACTCTTTCATTGCCGGCTGCTGCCGTCAGATCAGAAATCGGATATCTTGCATTCTTCGGTGTACAGGCAGCAGTAGTTTTACTGGCCAATCCTCCCGCATAACGAGGTTGCACAGAAAAAGTGTAAGCAACATCGTTCACCAGATTATTGATAGTGGCAGTCATTGTTTTTGCATCCACAGTCATCTCGCCTCCTTCCGCATCTGATGATCCGGAAGTCCAAAGAATCAAATATTCATTCGGACGGGCATTCTCGTATGCTTCCCAGGAAAGAGTCACATTCATATCTCCGGCTGTTGCCGTTAGTGACTTCAGTTCATATAAATCGAAACTTGCCTTTGGCAGATCTTCTTCACAAGCAGTAAAGATTACCGTGAAAATAAACAACAAGCTATATAGTATTTTTTTCATCGTTTGATTTCTTTTAGTTTAATCCTATTAATATCCCGTATTCTGCCACAACAGTTCTGTGTTGTTTATTCTTTCCAACTCCGTTTTTGGAATAGGATACAGGAATTGATAGTCCTGAATAATATGTCCTTCTGCTTTCATAGCCTCCTTAGCACCTCCCATACGTACCAAATCGAACCAACGCTGTCCTTCATAAGGAAACTCCTGTTGACGTTCCAACATAATCGCTTTACGGAAGCTATCCTGATCGGGAAGCTCTGTTATCTGAAGCGGAGACAATCCGGCACGAGTATGCACAGCATTCAAAGCAACCATAGCTTCTGAATTCTGCAAATTACTATAACTGATTTCATTCAAAGCTTCGGCGTACATTAACAGCACATCGGCATAACGGAGAATAATCTGGTCATTACCGACTGTATTATAGGTCGCACTTTTGACATCTTTAAATTTATTCATCACGCATACTTTATCTTCCACCTTTACATAGGTAATCAGATTCTTGCGCTTATCCCCATCTTTGTAGCACTCTTTCAGAGACTTTGTCTGATTGGTATCATCAGTCAGATTAATAATAGAGAACCAATATCCATGTCCTTCTCCTTCGACATCTTTATTAAAGCGAACAGCAAAAATAATCTCATCGTTCATTTTATTGTTCACGTCAAACACCTGTTCGGGAGTAGTCATTAAAGAATATCGACCCACTAGTTGGGATAACACATTGCGAGCCTCCGTCCATTTATGGAAAGTCAGGTAAATCTTGCCGAGCAATGCCATTGCAGCACCGGAAGTCACTCGTCCCATATCGGCACTTGTATAAGAAGATGGCAACATATTTTCATTAATAACCTGATTCAAATCACCGACAAGAAAATCATAAACCTGTTGATCGGAACTGCGCCCGATTTTAAGAGCTTCAGCCACTGTCACCACTTTATTAGTCATCGGTATCCCTCCCCATAAACGATACATATTAAAATAAGTAAGGGCACGGATGAAAAGAGCTTCGCCTTTATATTGTTTTTTCAGAGTCGCGTCGAAATTGGCTTCATCAATTCTATCTAATACAAGATTGCAACGATAAACTCCATTATTAAAGTTCGCCCAGGCGGCCTCCAGAATTCCATTAGAGGCTTTATCTGCAAACTGATCGATATCATAACGATCTTGTGTTCCGGCAGTGGGCGCACTCAATGTCAAATTATCACTCCGATATTCGCAACACTCTGTAAAATAGGAAACTTGTGTCTGCAATTTGGAGTAACATCCTATCACGGCTACATTAAAATCTTCCGCTGTCTTATATACCTTGTCGGTAGGCACACTGCTACTCGGTTCCAAATCGAAGAAACTATCTGTACAAGCAACTGATAACAAGGCAGTTGATAGGAATAGTATTAGTTTATATTTTTTCATATAACGTGTATTTTAAAGGATGATTAAAGTGTTATGTTCAGCCCGAACAAGAATGTTTTAGCTAATGGATAAGTTCCATAATCCTCACCCGGTGAAAGAGAATTACTCGGACGTGCATTTACTTCCGGATTATATCCGCTATAATTAGTCGAAGTCCATAAATTTTGTCCGGAAACGTAAACTCTTAATTTTTCCACGAAAAAGCGTTGAGTCAGGTTCTTCGGCAAGGTATATCCTAGTGTCACATTCTGCAGTCGCAGATAAGAACCATCTTCCAGATGCCAGGTTGAAGTACGACCATTATACCCCTTTGACTTACGGTTGGCACGATTCACCTGACCGTTTCCCGGATCTTCCGGACTTTTCCAACGATTCAAGGCTATAGTGGTGCCATTGGTATTACCTTCCAGATTATCAATATAACGACGATTCAGATTCAGAATCTCATTACCATATACTCCTTGAAAATTAAAATCAAGGTCAAATCCCTTAAACCAGACTTTACCACCAAACCCATAGGTAAAATCGGGCATATAGTTACCTACGATCGTACGATCTTTATCCAAGTCCATCACTCCATCCCCGTCGACATCCACAAAGCGGAAATCTCCCGGCTGGGTATTGCTGAAATGAGGATACTTTTTTAATTCCTCTTCATTGGAAAAAATTCCATCCTGCACCAACAGATAATAACATCCGATGGGTTCACCGACTTTCGTTATGTAATAAGCATGATCTACGCTACCGGTAGATATGATAGGAGCATTACCCGGACCGAGCGCCTTCACTTCGTTCGTATTAGTGGCATAATTGGCATTAAACGAATAACCGAAATCTTTAGTTATATTCTTCTGTGAAGTCAAGGCAACTTCCCATCCCCTATTGTTTACTTTACCGATATTCATCAATGCAGTGCTATATCCGGTCAGGTGGGGGACTGGTACATTCAACAACATATTAGAGGTATTGGTATTATAATAATCCACAGTCAGTCCCAGCAATCCTTTGAACATCTGCAAATCAACACCCACATTTACCATCGCATTCTTTTCCCAACTCAAATCCTCATTCTTTATGGTACTTGGCTTGTAACCATTCACCAATTGTCCGTTACCTGTGCCAAGCACATAATTATCCAAAGCCATCAGAGACAAATGATCATAATTGCCAATCTGGAAGTTACCGGTCACTCCATAACTCGCTCTTAATTTCAAATCATCTACAAACGACAGACTCTTAGCCTTCATAAAAAAGTCTTCTCCGCTTATTCTCCACGCCAAAGAAGCTGAAGGAAAATATCCCCACCGGTTATTCTTGCCAAAACGGGAGGAACCGTCTGCACGAATAGCCGCCGAAGCCATATATTTACCTTTATAGCTGTACTGCATACGCGCCAGATAAGAAGCAATCGTCCATTGGGTTTTATCGGATGCACCTTTCGTCACCGTACCTCCGGAAATTGTTTGTATATAGTCGTTCGGGAAATCGGTCGCCGTCACATTATCTCCTTTATATGTCTCTTTTTGAGCCGACTGTACTAAGACCACATTGATAGAATGAGCATCTTTAATCGTTGTGTTATAATTGATTTTATTCTCCACCAACCAGTTGAAATAAAAACCTGATGAACTGTAGGCTGTCGGATTTGACTTTACATCATAATACTTTTGTCCCAATAAAGGAAGTTCCGAAGAACGATATTGGTCATTATGCGAACCATAATAATCGCCACCAAAAGAAATGTTATAAGTAAGCCCCTTATACAACTCCAATTCAGCAAAAACTTTTCCGACAATCGCCATACGGTCTACAACATCCGATTGTAAGTTTGCCATGGCTACCGGGTTCAATACGGCATTATGCTGATAGTCATTTCCAATTCTCCAATAGCCGTTTCCCTGATAATTATAGCTGCCATCCGCATTATATACCGGCCATACCGGAGGCATCATCAATGCCGACTGCACAATACCATTAGATCCGGAAGCATCTACCCGATTGGAAGTAGAATAGGAAGGAGAGAAATTCAGACCGAATTTCAGTCTTTTATATTTCCCGTCCAAATTCATACGCATACTATATTTCTTAAAGTCGGAATTAATAATAATACCTTCTTTATCATAATAGTTGGCCGAAATGAAATAGCCAACTGTTTTTCCTCTGCCGGAAATAGAAACATTGTGGCTCGTAGTAGCAGCAGTACGAAAAATAGCATCTTGCCAGTCTGTGTCCGTTAATCCCTGATCGCCGTTCAGATAAGGAAAAAGTTCTGCAGGAATCCGTTCCCATGAATTCGGACGCATACCATTAGGGTCATTGGGTGAACCACCGGGATTAGCATCCAGATAAGCGTTGTCATGACCATCCTTTGCAAATTCGGCAAACTGATATGCATTCATCATTGAAAGTTTCTTCGAAACACTCTGGATACCATAATATCCATCATACTGCACTTTCATCTTTTCCGATTGTCCCTGCTTGGTCGTGATAATAATTACACCGTTGGAACCGCGACTACCATAAATAGCTGCCGACGAAGCATCTTTCAAAACTTCCACAGATTCGACATCATTATTATTCAGATTGGCAAATCCACGTTCTACCGGCACGCCATCAATAATATAAAGAGGATCACTACCGGCATTAACCGTACTGATACCACGAACACGGATACTTACACTTCCCTCCGGATCACCACTTGGCTGAGTAACCTGTACCCCCGGCATCTTACCCGCCAACGCCTGCCGGAAGTCTGAAGCAGAAACGTCCGCAATTTGTTCAGCTTTCACGGAAGAAATAGAAGTAGAGACATCTCTTTTTCTCTGAACTCCATATCCTACCACTACTACCTCATCAATCATCTTACTATCTTCTACCAACGTGATTTTCGCCGTATTTTTATCCTTTGCAGAGATATTTACCGTTTTATATCCAATATAAGAGATGGTCAATGTTGCAGACTCCGGTACATTCATTAATGAATAACGTCCGTCAATATCGGTAATCGTACCATTGCCTTCTCCCTTAATCTGCACACTGGCACCAATCACTGGTTCTCCTTTATCATCTGCAACTATTCCCTGAATAGTGCGTGCACGTTGAGCAGTTTCTTCTTTTTTAAGCGGCTGTTTGCTGACAGCAATTGTATGATCGGTCCTATTGAAATAAAGCTTGGCCTGGGAAGTAATTTCTCCCAGAATCTGTTTTAATGAAGCATTTTTAATGTCGAAAGAAACTCTCGGAGCCTTGTTCACCGTCTCCTGATCATAGAGAAACTTAAAATTAGTCTGTTTGCTGATTTTATTGAAAACACTCTCTACCGGCTCGTTTTGCACACGAAGCGTAATATCATGCTCTTTCAATGTCTGAGCAGCAGCCGGAGCTATTAAAATGAAGGTGAATAGTAAAAAAGCTAAAAACGAACAGCTATTTTTACTTATCCCTTTACAAATAAGAAGATTATTCATAAATTTGTGCGTTTTAGTAATTGACTAAAGTTATTAAAAACAAGCAATGCGCGATACGTTATTCATTTGGGTCGAAGCTTATGAATATCCGTCCGGATTGCGGATAGAGGCATTCCTTTGGAGTGCTTCTATCATTTTGGGGAGGTTCATGAAGGAGCTGTTTTCATCTATTATTTTTTAAAAGGTTGAACATTATCTATTATTCATCTCATTCTTTATAAAGAAGTACATTGATGCCCTCTTTCTTATATTTGATATCACCGCTGATAAATTCAATGGATTTAAGTACCGCTTCCAGACTCTTGTTATCATGTTCGCCGGTAATCAAGTTGTTGAAATCCTGACCGGGAGCAAAAGTAATCCGGCAATTATATACCCGTTCCAGTTCTTTTGCCACATCGCGGATAGGTGTACTGTAAAAGCGTAACCCACCTTTCATCCAGACAGCCACTCCCCTATCCTCTGTTTTCTTACTATATTCTCCGGAAACAGTATTGATAAGCACCTGTTCTTTAGCAGTCAACCTCATCATCGCTTCCGGCAAATCGACCTGCACCTTACCACTCTCCACACTCACAGACACTATTTCATCTGTTGAATAGGATTTTACATCAAACCGGGTACCTAACACCTGAACATCCAGTCGCTTCGTCCTCACAACAAATGGCATCTTTTCATTACGGGCAACACGGAAATATCCCTCTCCTTCAAGTTCCACTTCACGGAGATCTCCAACAAAACGATCCGGATAACGCACTTGCGAACAAGAGTTCAGAACCAAAAGAGTCCCGTCCGGCAAAGTCACTTGTCTTTTCTCACCAAAGGAAGTGGTAATTTCAGCCAGTGTGACCTGTTGTTCATTCATATACCGGAAAAAGTTGACACTCCCTATGATAATGGCTATTACAGCCGCTGTACTGACTGCCACTACAGAAGCCCGGCGGAACCATGTACGTTTTTTGTGTTCAATACGTTTCAGTAATTGGCGTGCCTCTCTCTTATATTTTTCCCGCTCCAAATCATTACCAGGTTGCAGGTTCCCGGATTCTTCCCAAACCTCTGCTGCCAGTTCGTCCAATATATCTTGGTTTTCTGAATCCTTAATACTTTGCAACAACTGTGAAGCATCATCCCGGGTATAAAGATCATCCAGGTAACGATGCAATTTATCTTTTTCTGTTTTAGTATCTTTCATCATATATTCAATATAAGGATATTAATTTCCTTCCCTTTGTATAAGTAATACACAAAAGTAAGAAAGAGCTAGGGTGTGATTAACATTTATTATAAATTCAAGCACAATAGAATCAAAAGTACATCGGCTGATGTACTTGAATATTTAGTCAAATAGGAACGAATCACTTTTAGAGAAAGAGAAATATGTTCTTGCACTGTATGAACTGAAACGCCCAATGCTTCGGCTATTTCTTTATGAGACATCTGTAGTTCACGGCTCATTTTAAATACCTCACGCTGGCGGGGCGTTAATTGCTCCAATGCACGGGCAATAATCTCTTTCAAATCATTGAGCAGAATATGATTATTCGTTTCGTTCGCTGAATCGATCGCTTGAGAAAGAATCTGCTCTTTCAGCTGATCTTCATTAGCCATATCCCGCAACTGATTCAAAATACGATTACGCACAATAGTATAAAGATAGGAAGAAAAAGAGGCTTCGGGATTGATGAAACGACGGGTTTGCCAAACTACCGTAAACGCATCCTGAAATATATCCTCCGCAAATTCATGCGACTTGACGAATTTCAGGGCGAAGTAGAGCAAACGATTCTTATAAGCGGCATAAAGTTCGCAAAAGGCCTCTTCATCTCCGTCTATCAGACGGAGAACCACTTCCCGTTCATCCATTAGAGTGTCTGTTGCGTACATACTTTCTTTATTTTTGGCTACAAAGGTATTGTTATGATGTTACAAACGTATGTATTTTTTCTGAAATAAAAAAATAAAGCTCCCTTCTTATTAAATCTCCCGTTAAGAACTTTATCTACCTTTCCATTGTTATTAGTAATAGTAAAGTGCAAATAAGACGCACACCAAAGTTCTATTAAAAAAGAAAGGAAGATTATGAAAAAAGTAATCGACAGAGCTTCATCAAGAGGCTATTTCAATCACGGCTGGCTCAAGACCCATCACACATTCAGTTTTGCCAACTATTATAATCCGGAAAGAATTCATTTCGGAGCATTACGAGTGCTGAACGATGACAGTGTAGACCCGTCTATGGGATTCGATACACATCCGCATAAAAATATGGAAGTGATTTCCATCCCCCTAAAAGGATACCTGAAACATGGTGACAGTGTACAAAACACTAAAACCATCACTCCAGGTGATATTCAGGTTATGAGTACAGGTAGTGGTATTTATCACAGTGAATACAATGGCAGTGATAAAGAACAACTGGAATTCCTGCAGATATGGGTATTTCCACGAGTTGAAAACACCAAACCGGAGTATAACAACTTCGATATTCGTCCGCTCCTGAAACCAAATGAACTGGCGCTAATCCTGTCTCCGAACGGGAAGACTCCAGCTTCTATCAAACAAGATGCATGGTTCTCTATGGGAAGTTTCGATACGGAAAAAACAATCGAATATAAGATGCATCAGGAAGGTAACGGGGTATATATCTTCGTACTTGAAGGAGAAATCACAGTGGCGGAAGAACGGCTGTCCAAACGTGATGGTATCGGTGTTTGGGATACAAAAGAATTCCCGATACATATATTAAAAGGAACCCAACTTCTATTAATAGAAGTACCCATGTAATTTTCGCTAAAATTTCAATTTATTCTATTCAAAAAGCGGCCTCTTCGAAAAGATGAGACCGCTTTTTTATTCATTGTCCAAGATTGGTCATTATCGGAGAAATCGTTATTTCCCTTTCTTATAATTCTCCAATCCGGTCTGTAAGAATTCAATATACTTAGGAATATCTTCGTTATAAGCATACGACTTATTCAACGGTTTACCCTGATTGTCCAGCAATACATAGAAAGGCTGGGCATTAGCTCCGAATTTCACACGTTGCAGATAGCTCCATTTATCGCCGACAGTACGCAAAGTACGTTCTGTACCGTTTTCGATAATCTTCACAGGTTCAGTCAACGGAGTTTTATTATCTACATAAAGTGTAATCAATACGTAGTCGTTATTAATCAAATCACTCACTTTCGGGTCAGTCCATACCGCTGCTTCCATCTTACGGCAGTTTACGCAACCATATCCGGTAAAGTCGAGCATAACCGGTTTTCCGTTCAGACGGGCATATTCCATTCCTAAATCATAGTCATCGAATTTCGCGTGTACATCATTCTTATGCAGATTGAAATCTTGCGTCTGCATAGGCGGAGCAAATGCAGATACGGCTTTCAATGGTGCTCCCCACAAACCGGGAACCATATATACGGCAAATGCTAAAGAGATTAACGCCATAAAAAAGCGGGTTACTCCCACCTTATTATCATCGTCATCGTGCGGAAATTTGATCTTGCCCAACAGGTAGAATCCAAGCAAAGCAAAGATGACAATCCACAGAGCCAGGAATGTTTCGCGGTCAAGCAATCTCCAACCATAAGCCAAATCAGCAACTGACAAGAATTTAAGTGCAAATGCTAATTCGAGGAAACCCAGCGTAACCTTGATAACATTCATCCATCCGCCGGACTTTGGCATCGATTTCAGCCAAGACGGGAACAGGGCGAAGAGTGTAAACGGCAATGCCAAAGCGATGGCAAATCCTAACATACCGATTGCCGGAGCAACTACGCTTCCTGTTGTAGATACCTGTACAAGCAGGAAGCCGATAATCGGACCTGTACAAGAAAAAGATACCAATGAAAGCGTGAAAGCCATCAGGAAAATACTTAGCAATCCGGTCGTAGATTCAGCTTTGCTATCTACTGCATTTCCCCACTTCGACGGCAGCCTGATTTCAAACGCTCCAAAGAATGAAGCAGCAAAAATCACCAGCATCAGGAAGAAGAGAATGTTGAAAATAGCATTGGTAGATAAAGCGTTTAATGCACTGGCTCCGAAAATCAAAGTAATAGCCAAGCCTAATGCCACATAAATCACTACGATAGATGCACCGTATGTCCACGCATCACGAATTCCTTTCTTTTTGTCTTTACTACGTTTTAAGAAGAAACTGACTGTCATCGGAATAATCGGCCATACACAAGGGGTGAACAATGCCAATAATCCACCCAGAAAACCAGTAATGAAAATATATATCCAGGACATATCTTCCTGACCATGTTCTTCTCCTAAAGCTTGTAAATCACTGATTACCGGTTTCCAAAGATCACCCGATGCAACAGCAGGCTGAATATCCGTAGCAGCTTCGGTTGTAGTTGCAGGCACCAGTTCCATCATCGCAGAAGAATCTTTCGTAGCAGCAGGAACGGGTTCTTCTTTTTGCTTATCCACTACCTTTTGTTCCGGTTGCTCTGTTTTCGTTACAGCATTTCCGGCTTTTGCTACTCCGGAATACTTGAACGGCACCTGAGTAGGAGGCAGACAACTCTCGTCATCACAAGCTCCATATTCCAGATAACCTTCGATTGCGTAAGCTCCACCCGTGAATTTTACTTTCTGCACAAACTTTGCTGTATTCTCGAAATAGCGTACCTTCATTTCGAACAATTTATCGAAAGTAGATACTTCTTTGCCTACAGGCTTCAGTTTGCCTACAAGCTCGACACCCGATTTATTATCAACATTGAATGTTGCGGAAATAGGGCCGCCATCTCCCAGATCGGTAGAATAAACATGCCAACCTTTATCCATGGTAGCTGTAAACACCACCTCTGCCTCCGTATCGGAGAGAGCTGTCAGCTCTGTTTTAAACTTTACCGGATCTTTGATCTGCGCTTGCAATGCATATACAACAAAGCTTAAAAGCAGGAAAGAAATTATTTTTCTCATCTTTATTTTTGGGGTTTATAATTCATAGTCTACGCACGCACGGCTCTCCTTCGTTTCAGCCAGAATCTTTCCGGCAGCTACGTGGTCGGGATGTGTTGCGTAGAATTTAACATCTTCTAGTGTATCAAACTCACTGTAAAGCGCAATATTCCATGTTTCACCAGGATTCATATTCAATCCGACCTCCACTTTGCGAATTACAGAAATTTTAGCAGGAAGAGCTTCTATCGCTTCCTTGAATTTAGTCATGACTTCCAGTTTCTCTTCAGCAGGAACTTCGTCTTTTAACTTAAATAATACAATGTGTTTTACCATTACGTTGTTATTTTAATGAATTGTTTCTATATTTGTCTTGTTAATGCGTTTACCACATTAATAGTAATGCAAAAATACTCTATTTGGTTCAAATATACATTTAAAGAGATGTTAATTATAGGAATAGCAGGCGGAACGGGCTCCGGAAAGACCACCGTCGTACGGAAAATTATAGAAAGCCTCCCCGCAGGAGAAGTAGTACTCTTACCACAGGATTCATACTACAAAGACAGTAGTCATGTCCCGGTTGAAGAACGCCAGAATATCAATTTTGACCATCCGGATGCTTTTGAATGGAGTCTGCTATCCAAGCATGTCATGACGCTGAAAGAAGGGAAGAGTATCGAACAGCCCACCTATTCTTATCTCACATGCACGCGCCAGCCCGAAACCATTCATATCGAACCTCGTGAGGTGATTATCATTGAAGGAATCCTTGCCTTATGTGATAAAAAGCTGCGCAATATGATGGACCTCAAAATATTTGTTGATGCCGATCCCGACGAACGCCTGATTCGTGTCATTCAGAGAGATGTCATTGAGCGCGGACGTACTGCCGAAGCTGTAATGGAACGTTATACACGGGTTTTAAAACCTATGCACCTGCAATTTATCGAACCTTGCAAACGATATGCCGACCTTATTGTACCGGAAGGAGGCAGTAATAGGGTAGCTATTGATATACTGACTATGTACATCAAGAAGCACCTTAAGAATTAAAAATTGAAAATTAAAAATTAAGAAATGAATGTCAAGACACTGAGTATTCCTTTATTTCTTATTCTATTTTGTTGTATGCTCGGATGCCGGAATAAGCATCATAACAAGATGGATGAGACAGCGCGTGATCTTCCACAAATAAAAGATAGTGGCGAACTCGTTGTATTGACATTATATAGCTCTACTTCCTATTTCATTTACCGGGGACAAGAAATGGGGTTCCAATATGAACTTAGTGAACAGTTTGCCAAAAGCCTGGGACTAAAACTTAGGATTGAAGTAGCCAACAGCGTCGACGAAATGATCCAAAAATTATTGGCAGGTGAAGGAGACATGATTGCCTATAATCTGCCAATCACCAAAGAGTGGAAAGACAGTCTTCTTTATTGTGGCGAAGATGTAATTACTCACCAGGTAATTGTTCAGCAAGGAAGAGGAAAACAGAAGCCGTTGAAAGATGTAACCGAACTGGTCGGAAAAGATATATACGTAAAACCAGGGAAATATTATGACCGCCTCGTCAATCTGAATAGTGAATTAGGAGGAGGTATCCGGATTCATGAAGTCACCAATGACAGTATCACTATTGAGGACTTGATTACGCAAGTAGCGCAAGGAAAAATTCTGTATACGGTGGCCGACAATGATTTAGCCAGACTTAATAAGACCTATTATCCCAATTTAAATATCGGCCTGTCCATCAGTTTCGATCAACGTTCTTCGTGGGCGGTACGAAAAGACAGCCCCGAGCTGGCAGCCGCCGCTACCCAATGGCATCAGGAAAACATGACTTCTCCTGCTTACACAGCCAGTATGAAACGTTATTTTGAGAATAGTAAAATGATGCCGCACTCTCCTATCCTCTCCTTAAAAGAAGGAAAGATATCTCATTATGACCATTTATTCAAAAAGTATTCCAAAGACATCGGTTGGGACTGGCGTATGCTTGCATCATTAGCGTATACAGAATCCAATTTTGACACTACCGCTGTATCTTGGGCAGGTGCCAAAGGACTCATGCAGTTAATGCCTGCCACAGCACGTGCAATGGGAGTACCTCCCGGCAAAGAGCAGAATCCGGAGGAAAGTGTGAAAGCGGCTATCAAATATATTACTGCCACCGACCGGAGTTTCAGCATGATTCCCGATAAGCAGGAACGGCTCAATTTTATCCTGGCATCTTACAATGCCGGTTTGGGACATATATATGACGCAATGGCACTAGCCGAAAAATACGGGAAAAACAAATTAGTATGGAAAGATAATGTAGAAAACTTCATCTTGCTTAAAAGCAATCAAGAATACTTCAACGATCCTGTCTGCAAAAACGGATATTTCCGTGGCATCGAGACTTACAATTTCGTTCGAGATATTATGTCGCGCTACGAATCCTACAAAAAGAAAATAAAAGCATGAGATAAAGTATTAAGTATTAGGTGTAATACCTAATACTTATTTCCTATAGGTCATCAGACTGATTACGACAATAGCCAATACAGATAATGGTAAGGCAAATAATATCGGGTCAATCACAGGGAAAGGATAAGTGGTAATCAACACATCCCGTCCGAATAACGCTTTACAGATACCTAATGCTTCAGATTCTTTCTGATGAAGAAACACAAGAGCAAACAGACTGCCGATTGTTCCCACCCAAAGACTTGCCATGACACCTTGTTTAGTAGCTTTCTTCCAATATAAAGCACAGAAATAGGCCGGAAGAAAAGCGGCTGCACAAATTCCCATAAAGATAGAAGTTCCGCGGGCTATAATATCATGAGGCAACATATAACAAATAATATAGCTGACCAGGATAGAGAATAATACGCCCAGACGGATCACATTGGTAAGTTTATTCCGTGAACGTGGTTTATAAGTTCCGTAAATATCAGAGCCTACCGAAGCACCCATCGTATGGAACTGCGAACTTAACGTAGACATACTGGCTGAAAGGATGCACAACATAAAGAGTGCGGCAAACCAGTCGGGCATCGCTTTATTAATAAAATATGGAATTATCTTATCAATATCCTGCACAACTTCGGTAGCAACCGCTCCTTCTGTTTTCAGGAAGAAAAGATTACTCAAGGCTCCAGCATGATAGATAGCCCCTACTGTTATAATCAGAAAGAAACAACCGATAAATACACCGCGGTTCAACTGCTTGCTACTCTCCACGGTCATAAAGCGAACCACTAACTGCGGCTGTGCAAGACAGCCGATTCCTACTCCTAAAATGAGAGAAGTTACCAGCGAATACCATTGTGGAGAACCTGTGATGGGCATTGCAGTCCATCCTTGATGTCCTAGCGCTTTAAACTTTTCCGGAACTAGCGGAGCAATGGCAGTCAATTCTTTATTAGCTTCGATAAAGTTCATATCAAGCACCTGATACAAAGAAAACAACAGAAATAACATACAGCCAAACATGATAACTCCTTGCAAAGCATCTGTATACATTACTCCTTTCATTCCCCCTGCTATGACATAAGCAGCAATAACCAAGGTAAATATCAATAAGGAAACATTGAAATCAATCTGAAAGATTTGTTCGATGAATACGGCTCCACCTTTCATTACAACCGCTGCATAAAGCGGCATTCCGATGAAAATAACAGCAGCAATAAATACCTGTATATTACGGGAACGGAAATGACGGCCTAATAATTGAGGGAAAGTACTCACATTCAACTTCGCCCCCATACGCCGGGTACGCAAACCGAAAAAGATAAAAGCTATAACCACCCCAACAAACATATTGAGGAAACAGAGCCACTGAATACCCATTCCAAAAGCAGCCGCCACTCCTCCAAAACCTACAATAGCAGATGCAGAAATAAACGTAGCACCATAAGAAAGTGCCATTACGATAGGATTCATCTGACGTCCGCCTACCAAATAGTCACTGGTATTCGTTGTTTTCTTATATCCCAAAAAGCCGAGGTAGGCCAGTGACAGCAGATAAGCTACCACAATTAGTCCAAGAGTAAATGTATTCATCGGGTTTCGTCTTTTTCGTCGTCCTTATTCCAATATTTCAGCCCAAACCAGGCAGCAAAAATCACACATACCACCGAAAGCAGGTAAGGCAGAATAATAAAAGGGTCGTCTATTCCAAACATTTGCGTATCAGATTTTAATCAATTTAGACGCAAATGTAAGGAAATTATTGAAAAGACAAAACTTTTGTTTACTAATACTGATTATAATGTATCTTTTTCTCGTCAAATTTCTGTTTCGGGTTCTCTTTTGTAGCCGGATAGCCAAAAGGAATGACACAAAGCGGAAGAATATTATCGGGCAGGTTAGTATATTTACGCACTACTTGCATACGGTCTTCATAAGGATAGGCCGCTGTCCATACAGCACCCAATCCCAGACTTTCAGCAGCCAACAAAATATTCTGTGCTGCTGCGGAACAGTCTAAATACCAATATGACGAGCGTACTGAATCTCCACAGACAATGATGGCGTTACGGGCCTGCGTCAGCATTTTGGCATAAGGAAGTGCTGCTGCCATTGAATCTAGTTTGGCACGATCAGATACTACCACAAATTCCCATGGACGGATATCCCTACCCGTAGGAGCAGCCATTCCGGCACGAAGCATCAAGTCGATTTTCTCTTTCTCTACTCCTTTATTCAGATAAGCACGCACACTTTTGCGCTCGAAAATATTATCCAACACAGCATTTCCGGTTCCGGATGTTCCTTTTTCTTCTTTTGCAGAAGAACAGGAGGTCATAGCAGTGACTGCTACAATCAGACATAAGAAAGAGAAAATCTTTTTCATTGTGACAATGTTTAAAACAGGTTCAACTTATTTTTCTGTGCTTCTTCCAACGAAACAGTTTCACGCTTCATCAGCCCACTCTTTTCACGGAGTGCTTCATATTCTGTTTCCAATTCATTCACCAGCTCGGCTTTTGCCTGCGGGTTGAGCAATTTGGAAGCGACACTTGCATTTTGGGAAGCATCTTTCAGGTGTACTACCGGAGCATGATAAACAGGAGCAATCTTTAATGCCGTATGCATCTTCGATGTAGTGGCTCCACCAATCAAAAGAGGAATATCCAAACCTGCTTTTTCAAGTTCAACAGCCACGTGAGCCATTTCTTCCAAAGATGGAGTAATCAGTCCACTCAACCCGATCATATCTACCTTTTCTTCAATAGCACGCTGAACGATGGTTTCTGCAGGAACCATTACTCCTAAATCTACAATATCATAACCATTGCAGGCCATCACTACAGCTACAATGTTTTTTCCGATGTCGTGCACATCCCCCTTTACAGTTGCCAGTAGCACTTTACCTGCCGAAGCACTTCCTTCCACTTTTTCCGATTCAATGATCGGTTGCAAGATAGCTACGGCTTTCTTCATGGTGCGGGCAGTCTTCACAACCTGGGGAAGAAACATCTTACCGGCACCAAACAGTTCACCAACATGGTTCATTCCATCCATCAGCGGTCCTTCAATTACATCGACAGCTTTATCATAAAGAGGCAATGCCTCTGCCAAGTCCTGTTCCAGAAAATCTCCGATTCCTTTCATCAAAGCATACTTCAAACGTTCCTGAACAGTTCCTTCTCTCCAGGCATCTTGCTTGACAGCCGGTTGTCCGGCAGTTTCGCTCATGTTTGCTTTCAGAGATTCCGCTAATTCGATAAGCCGTTCCGCCGCATCCAGACGACGGTTTAAGACAACATCTTCTATCTTTTCCAAGACATCAGCCGGAATATCAGTGTACAATACGGAAGTTCCCGGATTCACAATCCCCATGTCCATTCCTTGTTGGATGGCGTGATAAAGGAACACTGCATGCATGGCCTCACGGATATAATTGTTGCCACGGAAAGAGAAAGAGAGGTTGCTGACTCCTCCGCTGATGTGTGCACCAGGGAGATTTTTCTTTATCCAAGCGGTAGCTTCAATAAAATCTACAGCATAGTTATTATGTTCTTCAATCCCCGTAGCTACAGCAAGCACATTGGGGTCAAAAATAATATCGTGAGGATTAAAACCAATTTTGTCAACCAAAAGACGGTAAGCCCGTTGGCAAACTTCGATTTTACGGGCGGCTGTATCTGCCTGTCCTTTCTCGTCGAACGCCATGACCACAGCAGCGGCTCCATATTGCCGGATGATTCGGGCATGTTCAAGGAAAACTTCCTCTCCCTCTTTCAAAGAAATAGAATTGACGATTGATTTGCCCTGAAGACACTTCAGTCCGGCTTCAATAACTTCCCATTTGGAAGAATCAATCATGATCGGAACACGGGCTATTTCCGGTTCAGACATGATAAGGTTCAGGAAAGTAGTCATCTCTATCTTTGCCTCCAACAATCCATCGTCCATATTGACGTCAATCACTAAAGCACCGTCCTCCACTTGTTGGCGGGCGATAGAAAGGGCTTCATCATATTTCTTTTCATTGATGAGACGAAGGAACTTGCGCGAACCGGCTACGTTGCAACGTTCGCCGACATTCACAAAGTTTATTTCCGGCTTCACTTCCAACAGTTCAAGTCCGGAGAGCCACATACAATCCGGCGCAGAGGCAGGAACGTGTGGTTTAGCTCCTTCTACAAGGGCGGGATATTCAGCAATATAAGCATCTGTCGTACCACAACAGCCACCAATAATATTGATTAATCCTTCTTCAATATATTCTCTCACTTCATGAGCCATATCCGCAGGTGTCTGGTCATATTTACCCAGACTATTCGGTAACCCGGCATTCGGATAGGCACTAATATAATAAGGTGCACGGGATGCCAGCTGTTCCAGGAACGGCTTCAACTGACGGGCACCGAATGAGCAATTCAAACCGACTGAAAATATATTGGCATGTTGCACAGAAGCCAGAAATGCATCCAATGTTTGTCCGGACAATGTTCGTCCGCCAATATCAGACACTGTTACAGATAACATGATCGGCACTTCTATGCCTGTCATTTTCATGGCTTGTTCGGCAGCAAAAATTGCAGCTTTGGCATTTAGGGTATCAAAGATTGTCTCAATCAGAATGGCGTCTACCCCACCTTCGAGCATTGCTTCCATTTGTTGCTGATAGGATGCAGCCAGTTCGTCGTAACTCAAAGCACGATAAGCCGGGTTGTTCACGTCCGGGCTCATAGAACAGGTTTTATTGGTAGGTCCTACGGAGCCGGCCACAAAACGTGGTTTATCTGGATTCTTTACAGTGTATTCGTCGGCAAGATCACGGGCTAGTTTTACGGCTGCCAGATTCATCTCACGTACGTATTCTTCTACATGATAATCAGCCATAGAAACTGTAGTCGAACTGAATGTATTGGTCTCGATGATATCCGCACCTGCTTCCAGGTATTTACGATGAATATCTTGAATCACGTCGGGACGTGTGAGACACAATAAGTCGTTATTCCCTTTCAACTGTCCGGGGATATGCGCAAATCGTTCACCACGAAAATCTTCTTCCTTGAGGTTATATTGTTGAATCATTGTACCCATTGCCCCATCCAGAATAAGGATGCGCTCGGATACGACTTGAGAAATTGTCTTTTTCATTACCCTATCACATTAATTCCTAATTACCTACTCTGCCATCATCTGCCAGACTCTTCGCAGTCCGGCGTTTATCTTATAGCGGTTTTTAGTTACCGCTTGAACATTCTTGCCATATCTCTACGGTCGTCTTTCTCCTTTATAGATTCCCGTTTATCATATTCTTTCTTACCTTTCGCCAAAGCGACTACCAGTTTCGCCAAACCTTTTTCATTGATAAACAAGCGTACAGGAACAATCGTAAAGCCGGGATTTTTCATCTCCCGCTGAAGTTTTTCCAATTCTTTTTTATTAAGCAACAACTTCCTCTCTCTACGTGCCGTATGGTTATTGTACGATCCATAGAAATATTCGGCGATGTGCATATTCTTCACCCACAATTCGCCTTTCGTAAAATAGCAAAACGTATCTACCAAACTGGCTTTTCCCAAACGAATGGATTTTATTTCCGTACCGGTCAATACAATACCTGCTGTGTAGGTATCTATCAGCTCGTAATCAAACGTAGCCCGTTTATTCTTTATATTTACAGGAGGTTGTTTCATCTTTACTCATTAATTAAGTATAGCCGTCAGTCTATTAAACACGATCTGTATCACCGCCGGACATAGTATTAACAATACAGACGACAAAAGGGTGTATTTTAATCGTTGTTTTTCTTCTACTCCCATCAGTACAGGAACTCCCTCCCATACCACATAGACGATGTAGAACTGCAGCAACCAAGCAATAATTCTAAAATCAGGTAACAGTCCAGTTACTATCTGAAGCAGGAAAGGCACAACCAATGCATATCCTGCAAACTGTTGTGTCAACGGCATATTACTATGCATACCAAACATTCTTGTTCCCATTTCATTAATGGCATAAGCTGCCAGAAAATAGCCACCGAACAGGGCTACAGCTACGGCACAACAATTGGTCATAGCTATCTGGAAACTTTGCGGACCTCCCCATCCATTCGTCAATAACGAACCAATGAATACGGACAGACCGCATAAACCAATCATAGGATAGACAAAAGCTATATATACTTTTCGCCTATCCTCTTCCATAGAAATTTCCTCCCAGGCCTTGGCCGGAGAGGAAATCAATTTCATTGCTATGTTAAATAGTTCTTTGTAGTTCAATGTTATTCTGTAAATGCATAATCATATTCAACCGAAGTTTCTCCACTCTCTTCTTTCAATTCATCTTTCGAAGAATTAGTTTTAGCTGTCAACTCCAAGTATTTTGGCAACTTGCCTGTTTTCTCCTTAAATACAGTAAGAGCAGCCCTAATTGAATAAGCTCTATAAGCATAGGTAAAATTAGAACGAGTTACGGTCTCACCTGCATCATCAACAACATGACTAATATATAGTTTTAACTTAGTATCAGTATCTTTCATTGTTGTAGGATCATAGGAAAGAACAAATGAGTGTTTTTTTAATTCTGAATCTTCAACACTAGAGTTTGTAACTTTCACCCAATATGGCATTGTCAAAACGATCGTATTCTTATCATAGTAAACCAAACTTGACTGTTGTTTATCCAATGAATAAAGAGGATTAGTAGGTTCTGCTTTTGTTTGAGTCAAACCTTCATTATTTTTAGGGTCAATACAAAGCGGAGTAGATAGCAAAGTAACTGGTATACTAGTACTGTTTGCTGTCACCTGTGATTGGTCATATTGGCATGAAATTATAAACATATCCCCATCCAAAAAGCCCAACTCTGTAGTTGGCACCAACTTCGTAGTTCCATCACCCATCAAAAATGATCCATAATTATACTTAACAGGAACAGTCATTGTAACATTGTGGTTATCATCTCCATTCATACAAGAAGTAACTGACATACCCATAACCACAGCCATCAAAGCCACCAAGAAAAATTTCACTTGTTTCATAAACATATTTTTTAGATTTTGCAAAGATATAAATTCTAATTCATAATTAATAAATGCAAGTACTTAAAAAATACTGCATCCGTTACTTTATTATTTTTGCAAAAAGTTCCAAATGATCATCTACGTAGCTTGCAATCAATGCTGTGACTTGTTCTTCCATCTCTAAATAAGCTTCTTCCAACTCATCAAAAGCTTCATATTGCTCGTACATAGCCATAAATTCATCATCCGTCCGTTCCTTTTCCAAATCTTTCCGGTTGGAATCAAAGATTTTCTTAGCCTTATAAACTAATTTAGAGAATTCTTCCGCTCCCCACAAACGCATCACTTTCGCAAACGGATTATCAAAGATATAGCCACCATAGCCATTCTGAATCAATTGGCAGAATCCCCCTACCATCACCTCATCACGAAAAATCTGATATGCCAGCAAAGAATGTTGTTCTCCTGTCAGCAGAGGCATTGTTTCAGCAGTTAGTTCACCACCGATCACCTCTTTATATTTATCTGTAAACGCTTGGATAAATTCGTCCATTCCTTCACCCGCAGCCTTCTGTAAAGCAGACTCTAAAACTTCGATCATATCTTCATTTAATATTTGAAGCAACAAAGTTACAACTTTAATCCCATATCTAATAATGATACGCCTACAATCTTACTAAAAACAATTATCAATCCGTTTCATTCCTTCCGGTACGGTTTTGAAGCAAATGATACTTTAGCAAACAAGTATTGAAACGGTAGCCCGTGA
>ERZ779649.136-NODE-136-length-65408-cov-9.204704_pt1 | contig 65408 bp, 66 predicted proteins | sample MGYA00511882_ERZ779649 | MGnify/ENA primary metagenome ERZ779649 (study PRJEB29588, sample SAMEA2157793) | human gut metagenome | biome: human gut; feature: human-associated habitat; material: faeces | place: Denmark | collected 2008/2010 ... | reverse complement strand
CTGGCTGAATGAGAAAACAAATATTCAAAGAGCGATGAAAGTCAGATCAACATCTAGACTTTTAGTACATACGATGGGAAAAATTGCCATCGCACTCATTTATCTAATTTTTTAAAACAAGAATCAGAAATCAACTACTGATTCGCATGAATTATAAATTTGATGGAAGCAGGGTGTTCTTTACATCTGACACGCACTTTAACCATACCAATATCATCCGGTTCTGCAACAGGCCCTTCAAAGATGTAGCCCACATGAATGAAACGATAATAGCCAACTGGAACAGCGTGGTTGGCCCTGATGATATAATATTTCATTTGGGAGACTTTTGTTTGGGAGGTTCTGCCGAATGGATAAATGTACTAAATAGGTTGAATGGGAAAATATATCTTATAGCCGGCAATCACGATATAAAGAATCTCAGGCAGAATTATACGAAGTACTTTGAACAGATAACGATGCAGATGCATATTGAAGTTGATAAACAGAAAATTTATCTGAATCATTGTCCCTTCCTTTGTTATGGAGGAGCTTACAGTGATACATGGCAGCTTTTCGGGCATGTACATACCAGCAGGCATAACACCGGCAAGGATGTTCCGCGGTTGAAAATGCTTTTCCCGACTCAGTATGATGTAGGTGTAGATAACAATAATTTCACACCGGTATCATTTGCACAGGTAAAGATGATAATAGAAAAACAGATAGAACAATCAAAGGAAGGAGAATGATAAAATGAGAATACAATATATGAGTGATTTGCATCTCGAATTTCAGGAGAATAGCAGATATCTGAGATATAATGAATTGTCTGTAACAGGTGATGTACTGGTGCTGGCAGGAGATATTTTCTACCTCAAGGATAAGACTGCTCCAGTTATGAATTTCTGGAAGTGGGCATCCAAAAATTACCGTCAGGTATTGATTATTCCTGGTAATCATGAATACTATAACTATTCGGATGTGATGGAACGCGGTTTTCAATGGAAGTGGATGTTGCGGGAGAATGTGGGTTACTATCAGAATCAGGTTGTCCGCATCGATGATACAGACTTTGTACTGAGTACACTCTGGTCGCATATCAATCCGAATGATGAGTATTTTGTATGGAAAGGTATGAACGACTTCCGACAGATTAAGTTTGGAGGGAAGCTGCTGCAGGTGGAGGAGTTCAACCGGATGCACGAGATCAGTATTGACTTTATTCGGAAAAACATCGAAGAGAGCACAGCAAACCATATTGTGGTGGTCACACATCATTTGCCTACACTCCAAGTAGTAGCAGCGCACCATAGAGGATCTGTTCTGAACAGTGCATTTGCAAGTGAGTATGATAATTTAATCGCCAATAGTAGGATTGATGCATGGATATATGGACATTCGCATACCAATATTGATACGGAAATAGGAGGGACCAGGGTAATCTCTAACCAAATGGGATATATTTTTGCAAATGAGCATCTGATGAATGGATTTGAATCGGGCAAGTTTATTGAAATTAAATGAGTACAGCGATGAATGAAAGAGAAATCATAGATAGAAAATACCTTTGCGATTTAGCTAAGGAAGTTGGTCTGACTACATTAGATCTGGAAGCTTTAGGCGAAAATCATCATTGGGAAATTGTTGTTGAAGGAAATTTACTGGAAAGGATGATTGAGACTCAGCGTCAGTTTGAGCGTCTTGCCGTGATTGGTGATGAAGAGTGTCGTGGGTTTTATATAGAGGTGCCTCGGCCAACATCAGAAGATTGGGGTAATGCAGAGGAACTGATTGCTTCGGGAGAATACAGTAGTATGGATGCATATCTGTCGGACTGGCTTGCGTTTAATCCGATGGAAACGCGGTGGTTCTATGTAACTTCAAGAAAACACGGGAATAACCGGTCGATTCATGTTACCGACCGGAAATTTACCCACTTTGTTATTTCTAACCGCTCCTCGTATAATGAAAAGGAGTTCGATGATGTTTGTTGCAAGGAGAACCTTACACGTTTTTTCGACTTTTTGAATCTTATGATTGGTGTTATTGTAGCAGATTCAGACGGGTTTAATGAGTATGTAGCAAACAATCTGCCATACCAACAACGTACAGGTAGGATTTCCAGAAAGAACCTGGTTCGCATAGTTCCGAGTCTTAGGATTGATGTAGAGGACCGTGAAATGACAGTTAAGGCTTTAGAGGACTCAATACAAGGGTGTTCTTTATCTCCTATAGAGATTATGACCATACGAAAGTATTGTAAATTTTATCGTATTGCTAACGAAGCTTATAAGGTTTATCATAAGAAACGGGGTATCGGTGGACGTATCAATAAGGATTCAAAAAGAGATCTCCAAAAAATCTCGGATGTGGCTTACTACAAGTATATGAAGTATGTGGATGTGGAGAACCTTTATAACGTCGACAGCCAGGAGGATTTTATACGGTTTGCAACGGATCATTACGGTGAACTTGGGCTTTCACGTTTGAATATCTTAGCTTCAAATGTTCAACATCAGGGATGGAAGATTGTTGTTTCCAACAGTTATTCATCCAATGTCGGATTGGCTATGGAGGTGGCTGTCTCCCTGTATAAGGCTGATGCTCCATTACATATTTACGATGCGGAGAAACTTCTGAGTATTCTGAAGGAAGAGGATTTTGTCCGACTGGTTCCTGATTCATACCATAACTATATGGGATATCAGGAAGAAGGTACCGTCTATGAACTTCCTTGGGAGTATGAATGTTCTGATGAGAAGAATTCTTTTCTTACTCTGGAGCAATATCATGATATTATTTCTCATACCGAATGGGAGCATGAGAAACGTGTAGAGCCTATTTCTTAATGGAACGTCGTAATTAAAAGTTGGCTTATCTCCATGTTTATGCGTGGTTGGTAAGCCTTTTTTTTGCAATCAAAACTTCAAGAGGGGAATAGCGAAATTGGATATATAACAAATACAAAATATAGGATTTACAATCAATCACTATGATTTGACGATAAATTTTCTAAGAAAAATTAGTTTTATTCTCAGAAATTACATAGTTTTGTATTTATAATCTTCATAATAGTGAAGATTAATGCTTAAAAATATATGTAACTATCATTATAATGATATATAAATACGGCTTATATGGTAGATTTTTATGAATACTCCACGCCTGAGCTTGTAAGGCTATTAGGTAATAGATTTAAAGAATATAGAATTCGTTGCAATCTCACTCAGAAAGATGTTTCTGAGCAATCCGGTATTGGACTTACAACCATCCACAAATTCGAGAATGGTACAGCTGGCAATATTTCATTGTCAACATTTATTGTGTTGTTGAAAGTGGTCGGACAGATTAATACTATAGACAATCTTCTTCCGGAGTTGCCTGAATCTCCTTACCTGATGCGTAAGGATGATAAAAAAGTACAGCGTGTCAGACACTCTAAATAGCATAAATTATGGTACAGTCGTTAAAAGTAAAACTTTGGGGTGAGGAAATAGGTAGATTGGCATGGGATGCCAGACGCAGGTTATCCTATTTTATGTATAATCCGGCCTTCTTGAAGAAAGGTCTTAACATTTCTCCATTAGCGGCACCGGTTGATGGAGCAAGAGGACTTACACCTGTATGGGGAGAAGAGGCCAAGATTTATCAAAAATTACCGGCATTTTTAGCAGATTCATTGCCTGACTCATGGGGTAATCAACTTTTTGAATTATGGCGCCAACAGAATCACTTGTCAAACGCAGATATTACTCCTCTTGACAAACTCTCATTTATAGGAAAGCGTGGAATGGGAGCTTTGGAATTCTTGCCTGAGGTTTCAAGAGAGCGTAAGGCTGAAAAAATAGATATCAAATCATTGGCAAATTTAGCAGAGCGTATATTCTCAGAAAGAGAAAATGCCAGAATCCTACCCGAAGAGTCGGTAACAATGCAGTCATTACTTACGGTTGGTACTTCAGCCGGTGGTCGTCAACCTAAGGCCATTGTTGCCATTAATCGAAAGAATGGTGAGGTTCGTAGCGGGCAGATTTCCGGATTAGAGGAATTTGATTACTATCTGGTCAAATTTGGTAATTCGCAATATAGTTCGGCAGAATTGGAGATGTCCTACTATGAACTTGCTACAATGGCAGGGATAAATATGATGCCTTCAAAACTCTATCAGGTGGACGGGAATAATCATTTCATGACAAAACGTTTTGACCGTAATAATGGAAAAAAGATTCATACACAAACTTTGGCCGCAATTAGCCCCGATGCGGACAGTTACGAACAATTGATTACAGTATGCCGGAAGCTACATCTGCCGGAAACAGACTGTTATGAGGTATTCCGCAGGATGGTCTTTAATGTATTAGCAAACAATACAGATGATCACAATAAGAATTTTTCATTCGTTATGAGTGAGGATGGTACTTGGCGTTTGTCTCCTGCATACGATGTAACTTATATATTTGACAATGGAGGATTCTTGCCAAATGAAGATCATTGCATGTATATTAGGGCAAAACTTAGAGATATAACACGGGAAGATGTTATTCAATTTGCTAAAGATAATGGAATACGTAGGCCTGATGCAATCATACGTGATATAGTTAGTGCCATAAAACAATTTCGTACGGTTGCCACTAAATATGGTGTTGCTGAACAGTGGGTAGGACGTGTCGAAAACACTATAGTTGACCGTCTGAAATCATGGGGAGAGTTAGAGGAAATGGCTCCCGAAATATGCGAATTGGTTATAAGCGGACATATTATAAAGAATATCCGTATGGAGCAGGCGTATAAGGGAAATTTCCATTTGCTTGCTGAAATAGATGGTCATGAACGTAAGTTTATTATTGGTAAGAATAAAGAAGAATTTTCACTTATTGAATCAATAGGCATAGCAAACCTGTCATCGGATCAGCTCAAGGATATGGTTGAAAAGTATTTTATTCACTAGAAAGTGTAATCGCCGACTTCGATAGACAGTTTTTTTTCATCATGGGATTCAAACAATTAATAGTTTTAATGAGGCGGCTGGTCAATCGGTATTTCATGTGCATATACATTTGATTCCTCGCTATAAGGGAGATGTGGAGAATCCAAAAGGTGGAGTGAGGGGGAATTCCAAGCAAGCAGAAATATTGATATTGTTTTATAGATAGTCTGTCAAATAATTAGCATCTTTGCGAATAAATTGTAGTTATGGAACTTATATATGTAAAAGAAGTAGATAAAAGTTTGTTGTATCAAGGCTTTACTATAAGAACGGCTTTATTGAATTCTTTTCTTGGTATATTTGGAAAGTTGGACATTGGTGAAATGCGTCAGATTTCTATTCTGCTGAATGGAAAGATATATTCGGGGATTAAGGTAGTTAATCAAAACTTCGATAGAAATAAATATCCTAATCATCCAGAAATGTATCAAGTCCGTTATGATAATATGAATGATTTCCTCCAGGCATTACGTTCTGAATTTTCGGATTTATATAAATTCATAGATGAGCAGATGAAAATTAAAAAGATTATGAAAGAGCGAGGAGAGAATATGTCTAATATAAAAATTCCTCAAGAGCTGAAATCTTCATTATCTTTTTATACTACTGATAATCCTAATGTTTGGGAGGCTGTTCCTATAACTTCCTCTGATTACCAAGAGACTAAAAAGCAATTATCAGAATTAGCTATTACTGAAAAAAGCTTTGAGGATATGCTATTGACTGATAATAATGCAACTATAGTTCAAGAAAATCATTTTGTGAAGATTCGTAAGCTGGACCGTAATGTGTGTCTGAATTTAAAAAAACTCTATAATTTCAGATGTCAAATTTGTGGACAACTCATTTCTGCACCATATGGCAACAAGCCTGTTGTAGATGCCCACCATATTGAATTCTTTACACAATCGTTAAATAATAATTATAATAATGTGATGATACTTTGTCCTAACCATCATAGGATAGTGCATACATATCGGCCATTATTTAAAAGGCAAACAAAAATTTTTGAATATCCTAATGGGTATAAAGAGAAGGTGTTGCTGAATTTACATTTATAGATTTAATAAAAGGTTGTGACGCTGTCCAAAATCTTGTGTATCTGGAAATACGAAACTCAAATTTGAATCCCGTATTTCCATTTACACAAAATATTTTATAGTGCCACAGATTTTAAATGTAATATAAATCTGATATCTTCAATATCTATCTTCTAATAGCAGATATAAGACGACTAAAATTATCATAAATGGCATTTTCTCCCAAACCTATATTTGTCAGAGTATTACTAATTGAGCAAATCTTATTAAAAGGGGCATCTGTTTCTGTTAGAATAAGATTATGGGGTATGCGCTTAATTATTTCTATTCCGCTATTAGTCTTTGTCATTTTTTCGTTGATAGAAAAATAATATCCATGTTCTACAATCTTAGGAATTAGAGAGAGAGGACCTGAATACCAATGGAATATTACATTCTTAATGCCATAGGTAACCAACATTTCGAACAAGACTTTTTCTGCTCGTCTGGAATGGACACTTACTATTTTATTTTTTTTACTTAATAGCTGCAATACTTTCTCTAAAACGAAAACTTGATCATCTTTAGTTTTTAGTCCTTCGTTACTAAAATCTAGACCGATCTCACCGATATAGCTAGTTTTATCTAAACACTGGTTGAATAGCCGTAATTCACTTTTATTTTCGCTTGCATATAATGGATGAAATCCTAAAGCCAAACGTGAGAACTTATATTGTCTTACGTGCTCATAGCCCAATAAAAAATGACTTGGCAGATTTGTCATTCCTATCGAGATATTCTTTTTTACCTCTTGTTGTTTGAGATACTGTTCAGGATTTGGCATCATGTCAAAATGACAATGGGTGTCTATAATCATATTCCTGCTCTTATTTGTATTTCATTTGTAGCTTTTTTCTTAAGCCAATTTATAACTTGTCTGTATGAGTGTAAGGCTAATGATGTATATTCATCTAACTCTTGCTTTTCTATAATTCCATTAAAGAATAGTTCTTGGCGAATTGTACGTTCATTCATTCTGTTTTTTAGGAAATACAGAAGAGCGTTAAAATCCCTATTCCTTTTTTGATGTTTATTGTCAAGATTAAATTTAATGCCATGAAGTACATCAGTGCCAAGCAATGCCTCATTATCTAGACCTATTGTATCTAGTGCGACTCTTCTATATAAGCATGGCAAACACATACCACAATGCTTGATTTTGGCATTGCGTATTTCTATTCCGCTTTTGTCCCAAAAAACATTGTGACCACGTTTTGCACAAGAGCATGATAAGTCAACTAATGATTTTAAAATTGCCTTTTTCGAAGTATCTTGACAGCACTCAAGAACCATGTCTGCTTTTGATTTTAATCGATATGGGTTGTATATTGAGTTTGATATACCTATAGCATATAAGGCCTCCTGTATGCGTTTGATAAAAGTAGGATGCGTAGTTCGAGTACTGCATGAACTCCTTCTTCCACTATCAAGAGGTATATTTATTGATATAGTTCCATTCTCTGGAACTATCAATTGACATTGTGGGGATATTTTGTTTACAATATATATTCCTGCTGCAAAAAATAATAAGGAACGTGAGCGGAATGTACTCTCTGTTGGAGTTTTAATATTCCAAGAATGAGGTTTAAGCCCTGCGTTCAGCAACACTTGTTCGTATTTATTCGAAAAGATATTGTTTTCCCTGCAATATTTTAAAATGCTTTTTTGATCACTATGCTCTTTGCCCAATTCCATATGTGAAACAAGTAGTATCTTTTTATCAACAGAGAGAGTGCTGGCCTCATCTATAAATCCAATCAATGAATCTAAACCTCCTGAAAACAATGCAACCTTTTCAAAAAACTGAGGATTATATTCTTTTACTTTTTTAGTTGGATTATACGAGTATGAATCTGCCTGTATAAAGTGAATATCCCAATTGTCGCCCGTAAGAAAATTGATTGCTTTATTAAAAGCTTCACGACCTTTATTCATATCCTCAAGATTTATTACAGGAACATTCAATAATATCAAGTTTCGTTTCCATCCATCATCTGAATTAGACAAACGAAGTACAGCTCTGTCCACATTATATACAATCATGGATAAAACTAATAAATCAAAAGCAACAGATGATGTATCTCGTGAAAACTCCCATAACTGTTTGGGATTAAACTTTGTGTCGACAGAATGAACTTTTCCGTCACTTCCTTGAAATGAAAGAGTAAAAAGGCCAAAAACTTCGCTTGTTTTTGACGGAGTATAATTAATGTTTATTCTTGTTTCCATATATCCAATATTTCTGATGTTAAAGAATCCAGGTATTCTTTTCCTTCTCGGCTATTGAAGTCGATTTGAGTTAGTTCTTTGCTTAACTTCTCATCTAGTTCGTTTTGAAGCCAACCTCTCATGTCCTTCTTTATTTCTTCGGGATTACTCCCTTTGTCAAATATGTGGCTTTGAAATAATTCAGCAGAATATTCTAGTATGTATTCAATTTCAAATGTTATAATCCATTCATGAAGATCGTCATCTGTTGCATTCTGAAGTTTATCTTCAATTTCTTGTCCGTCTTTACAATCTGACAAAATATCATTCAGCACTTTATCCATTGCATAAGTTGCTGCTGCATCATCCATTGTAGAATCATTGTCTCCAATAATCTCGTGCAAAAGCAATTCCTTGAAATCATGTGGCGTTTTCGGCTTTTGTGTATCAGGCAGTCTATCAATGCCTAAACTTGATACAAGTCCATATTGTTTAATATTGTTTAAAACAGTAGCCAACCCTCTGACTGCATGTCCACCAGCACGTCCAAACGAACTGCCGCCTCTCTTGCCTCCATGCCCTCCAATTCTGCCACCTCTATACAAACCATTGCCGAGCGCTATTCCTAAATTACCAAAAAACTTTGCATTTGAGTCAGGCTTATTGTCTGTTCCATTTGCTAGACTCGTCATGGCTCGTTTTGCTGCAGACCAATTAGGCGAAGATTTCAAATTATGTGATTGTGATGTACCCATATTTATTATTTTTGTATTTTTCGTTCAATAGCTTTTGTTAAAGGGTTCGCTTTTGGCAAACTATTTATATAGTTATGTATCTCATTACTTAATGGAAGCATTCTAACAAAAAATATATCCGCTTTTGTATCTATATCTTCGGTCTTTATATTACTGAATAATAATTTTAATCTGTCTATTTTGTCACCAAATAATAAATTATTCTCATCGCAATTAAGTATTCTCCAACAATTTTCTGACTTTGGATCTTTTCTTAGGTTATCATTAATCAAGTGAATAATCATGTCTTTTTCTGAATCATCGCAAGCATTAATAATTCCAGGCAAATCTCGCTTCATCATACTGTTTGTTTGCAAGGTACATAATCTTCGGAATAACAGCATGACTTTGTTTGTAACCAACGAAGCTATTGGTTTTTCATTTTTCAAAGCATCTCGTGCTATCCAGAAGTAGTTTTGTAAATTTATATCTTTTAATGACGGATCTGAGCTTAACCATTGCCTCAAATAATCTGACGACCAGTTGTCTTTCCATTGTGGATTTTGAATACCATTTTCAGTTTTTGCTTCTTGCTCAACATCATCCAATGGTAAAACACCTCTATTTGCATTTTGAAGTTTATAAAGTTCTTCAAAACGAGAATTGTACAGTGTGTTGTACTCTAATACCATTAGTTTGGTTAATACTTCAGGGCGTATATCTGTAAAACCTGCTACCTCAGCTAACTCTTGACGTACATATAAGGTATTTAGAAAACGTTTTAGTTGTCGTGGATTACCATTTAAAAAACGCTTAATTAGAGGTACAGTTGGTAAACGATATTCTACTGCATGAAAATCAATTTTTTTATCTTTGGGAATATTTGCTTTGATGTCATCTATATTATATTTGGAATGCTTGTCTGTTTTTCTGAACTCCAAATATTTCTGATGTATTTCATTAAAGTAGATATGATTTAAATGATTTTTGCATAGAAGAAGTGTGATATAAGTCTCTTGCTCGTTGTCAGACAAACGTGGCAGTTTGTATGGTAGTTGAATGAGTTTTTCCAAATAGTCTGAAAATGGACTGGATATATCTTCTTTCTTCATTTGAATAGGATAATGCTGACTAATAGCATATTCAATAATACGTTCATCTGCACCAATGATAAATGCGGTTTTCCTTACATTTACAAACAACTTGACGGCCTCCAGGCAACCAATAATTCTTTTGGGTTCACATCTATCCAAATCATCAATATAGACAACAACAGCCTTATATCCCATATCGTCAACCAATTCTTCAAAGAGTTCTCTGAATGTTGCGATAAATTTTGACGTATTACCTTTTGTTACATCTTCAAGTAGATTGTTGTACTTATCCTTGTTTGTTATCTTATCAAGGTCTTTATTTTTCGGTAACCATTTCTTTAGCCAATCAGGAGTGAGATTTTCATAGGCTTTCTTCAAGATAAATACGCCTACTTTTAAAAAGTTAATTCGCTCGAGAAAATCATCTACCCGTTCAAATACATCTTTTCGCTTATTAATATCTTTGTCAAGTGCTTCTAATATACTTTCTATCATTGTCAGTTTTGTTGAGTCATAGCTCTCAAACTGCCAACTATTAAAATATACTTGAAGTATAATCTTATGTTTCTCGTTCTGTTGTGATTTTTCCCATTCATGTAAGGACTGCTGAAGCAATAGCATCAAACTACTTTTCCCAGATCCCCAATTCCCAAATACCCCTATGGAAATTGGTAACATATCATCATTCAAAATTATCTTCTTGAGTAAATCTGCATGGACTTGATAGCCAAGCAAATCTTGCGTTGTTTCATTATCTGACCACATTTTATATTCTTAAATTAAATTGTTTATATCAAATGCGAGATATAAATATTCTTATACTTATTTTCCATACAAAGGACAAAGATCTCTGAACCCCAGCAATTGCAGTTCTAATTTCCTGGAGTTCCTGACCACTCACACCAAACAAGTCCTTGATAACCTTATCATCAATAGTTTGTTGGATCATGTGCACTCGCATAGAAGTCAAAATCATTAATTTGAAGCTATTAATATTCTGAGTGGCAAGGATTATATTTAGTTTAGGCCTTTATTCGTTCTATTGCTGGTGATTGTCAAAGTCAAGCATATAATGAGCTCTATCAATAATAGAGAAATGACGGATCTATACGACTTCGTCATTTACACGATTGTAAAAATTAACTTTTCCATATCTGTATATATTTAGTTTAAAAATAAGTAAATATACATTTTTCTCTTAAGAAGAAAAAATATGTTACTATTAATTTTCTATTTGCACAAAGTTTTTATAGTGCTGTTTTCTTTGTTTTTATAATCTTCCGTTGTCATTCCATTCTCCGTAGAGAAGTCCTTTTCGAGTATTTTCTATGAATTTGCTCAGGCGACTTTCAAAAAGTTCGGGCTGATTCTTTTTAATTTGGATAGTATCAATTCTGATTCGCTTATATAAGTCAGGAAATTGGCAGAAGTTGTTCCACACTACCGGGTCAGATTGTAGTCTGTGTAATATATCCTTGTCTATGATAAAACCATTAGGTGACATATCAGGTAGAACGGCTCTTCCTGCATCTGTCATCAGTCCTAATCGTTCCATTCTGCGGCATCTTTCTTTATTGAGCTCGGACCAATTGCTTTTTGGCTTTCGTGGACAAAGTTTCTGGACTGTTACATCATCTGCTATTCTTTTAGTAGTACTATCTATCCAACCGAAGCATAAGGCTTCTTCTACAGCATCAATATACCAGAAAGTATTGTTATCCGTAGGTCTGCCACGTTTTACCACTACCCAACATTCTTTCTCCGTTTTATGGTTATGTATTAGCCATTTACGTAGCTCGGTTCTTGATTTGACATCTAACAAATTATGAATTTCCATTGTCGGCCATTTTGATTTGCATTTTGTAATTTTGTCCTTTCAGTAGGAGGTTATTGTCCTAAATATTTTACTTTTTCATAATGAATGCAAGACATAAAGAATGCTATGTCTATTCTTAATAATATGAATTTATATTACAACTTTTCGTGCGCAAATTCTCCATTAATCCAAAATGTAGCCTCTTTTCCTATAAAATGTAAAAGTACAAAATTAGGATCTGTATGGCCATACGGAAAGTGATTGATAAGCCAGTCTTGCCACATTTCTTTTCGTATGTTATCATCAGTTATAATCTCAATGATTCCTCTCAGGCCGACACTGTCACCATAGTTTGAATAACAAAGTCCGGCTTTGTTGTTCAGTTTGAAATCTGTAACCTTCACTGAATTTGCAGCGGTTGCCAACCATACCTCATTACATCCTTTTGAACTGATTTTGGACATTGGAACCGGACGTGGAAATCCTTCGTCATCAATTGAGGCAATCGTAATGTCCTTACATTGTGCTAACAAGTCAGTTGCTTTTTCTGTAAGTGTTCTTTCATCTTTTTCTTTCCATCGTTTAAGAGTAGGGAAGAATTGTCTCATATTTTCCTTAGCCTGTTCCGGAGTAAGATTCCATCCTGTTTCCTTATTTATCTGATCCGTAAATTGAGCACAAAATTCTATCATCTGGCTCATGTTAAAATCTTGTGTGAATTGTCCTTTCTGATAACAATAAGAGCAGTATTCATTGTTCAAACTTCCATCAGGGTTTGTTCCTTTGTTTGTATCAGTGAGAGGCATACCGCAACTTTGACAAAATTCTTGTCCCATAATACATTCTGTTAATGATTAAATTATGATTTCAAAAATACGGAAATATCTTTAATGTTCATCGGATGACTTAAAAAGATATTCTAATAATTTCTCAATATAGTTGAGTAATTTGCTAGGATTATATCTTTCTAAATCCTCATTGTCAGAATTTTCCCATACAACAAGCGGCAGGTAAGCATACCATATTCATCATCATTGCATTATATCAGAAGCTGTATTTCCAATATACACGATTCATAGAGGAGAAAGATAGTAAACATTCATATGGAACTGCCATTTATTATCGAAAGATCAGTTTGTGATTAAAGGCTATTATTGGTACAACCTATCATATAATAAACAGATCTCATATTTTAGCTTTATTATATGATAGGTTAGATGCATTAAAATATAGTTTGTATCAGCAACCACTTCCGTCTATATTACATGACATTCCTTCTGTAATTGGTCTTGAAGTAAGTCCGGCTTCTTCTGGTATGAGTGTAACAGAACCATCCTCTAGAACAAAGCATGGAATACCTGCAGCTTCAACTTTTTTCGCTTCATTAAAAACAGGGCTGTTATCACGGATCCTTAGAAATTCCTTTAAATGTTTTACATGCGAACCTATGTCTATAATCTCATATCTGTCGTCTCCCTGTATCTGTTCTTCAACATAAATACAGTCCGGACAAGTATTCATACTATAAATTTTAATCATGACGTATATTGTTATAAATTATTACTATTGTGCTGGGCATTAATAGTGAAAAACAAAAGATGTATCTCAAAAGTATGAAATGTCGTTTAAATATAAAAGTGCTTATTGCTTTTTTATACAATTCTACGTTATGTGATACAATTGTTTTTTTGATGAATTGATGAAATGATGAGGTTATTGTTTGGATTTTGATTATGTCAATTTAGAATAAAAGTATGGTTTTAATGCATCTTAAAAAAAGTTTTTTGTTAGATACTATTATCCTTTCCATACTATACTTACATTTGGGGCGATCAAGTTTATTTGTTTGCTACTTTAAGCCCTGTTTTCTTGTACATTGTTATTTTGTTCTAATCATATTTTTGATAGGTATAGTGTACAACAAAAAATCTATTTCTTGAGGTTATCCTGTTGTATAATTTTGTTGGACACCCCCATATAAATTGTTTCAGTCGTATATGATATATTGGGGACTTTTAATTAAAAAAGATCCAAGTTTGTATTGGTTTTCTATTGCTCTTAATATGATAAAACGACTGTAGCTGCTGGAGAATAACTTTTGAATTTAGCTAGTTTTAAGCCTTTCTTACGATTGTTTTTGTGTATTGCTAATATTGGTACAGCTGATAATTTTTTGATCCAAATTATGGCAAAAATTCGATTCTCTGTTCTGTAAATTACATAACAAAATTATCCAGCTTGCTGCCATTTTAAACTGTCTTTTTCTAACGCCCTTTTTAGGAAGGGGGAATTAGGCTTCCGATAAATAGTTGTTTAGTTTTAATTTATATATCATTGTAAATCAATTATGTATTTATGAATTTTAGACGGATATAAAATAGATAAAATTCTAATTATGTCACATTAACGTCACAATAAAACGAATTATCGGACGCAAAACAAGAATTTTTATATCAACGATTCATCTATGGTATCATACCGTATATCCATAGCAGATTAAAAGAAGAATAACTTCCTTATTTCATTGTAAGACAAAAAGTATCACTCATAAATGGGTGAGAACAATTCTTTTTTATTAACTTTGTCTTTGAATTTCAATAGTTTCAGCAATAAATATTTAATGACAAAATCCGATAATACTCAAGATATTTCTTTAAGCGGTCATAGCAATTATGGCCGCTTGCTACGTACCATGTGCCCTATGGTGCTGATGATGTTAGTAGCATCAATATATAGTATTCTTGACGGCTTTTTCATTGCACGTTTTGTGGGTACAGACGCATTTGCCGGTATGAACATTATTCTGCCGGTAGTGGCCATAGTAGGTGCTTTGGGGTTAATGGTAGGTGCAGGAAGCAGTGCATTGGTTTCCAAAACATTGGGAGAAGGCGACAAGAACAGAGCCGAACGTGTTTTCAGTGTGCTAATCTCTTTCACGCTGATTGCAAGTGTGATACTGGCAACAATCCTGTTCGTCTTTATGCCGGACGTGGCTTCAATGCTTGGTGCAGATGCCGTACTGCAACCTTACGCTGTGCGCTACGGTCGTATATTGACTTTGGCATTGCCTTTCTATATGCTGATGATGGCATTCAATCCGTTCTATATGGTTGTAGGAAAGCCTTCGTTGGGTACAAAAGTTACCACGATCAGCGGAATTGCCAATGTGTCTCTGGATATAGTTCTTATCCTCCTGTTTGACCTTGGACTCACGGGAGCAGCCGTATCCAGTGCGTTGGGATTTGTCGTGGGAGGTGCTTTCCCGCTTTGGTATTTTTCGCACAGCAGGAGTGGCCTCAAAATTACATTCACTTCACAATGGCATGGCACTGATTGGCGGAATATCGGGAAATGTTGCGGCAATGGCGTTTCCGAGTTCGTGTCGGATATATCGCTCAATATTGTCGGAATATGCTATAACTGGCAACTGATGCGCTACATCGGAGCAGACGGTGTGGCGGCGTATGGCATATTGATGAATCTAAGTTTCCTGTTCAACTCCGTCTTTATGGGATATAATATGGGTGTACAGCAGTTTGTTGCCTATAATTACGGAGAGCAGAATCACCCGGAACTGACAAGCCTGTTGAGAAAAAGCCGTGTCGTTGTAGGAACCGGCGGCGTGCTTTTGTGGCTTGTCAGTGTGTGCTGCGCTCCAATTATCGCCACTACATTCGTGGGCAATGGAAACAATGTACACGAAATCACCGTTCATGCCACACACATATATGCGATAAGTTTCCTGTTCAGTGGGCTTAATATGTTTGCTTCCACATGGTTTACAGCTTTGGGAAACGGCTCTGTGTCAGCGGCTGTTTCATTTGTACGCACTTTGGTTCTTGAACTGGCTGCCGTCTTTACCCTTCCTCTGCTGTTTGGCATTGACGGCATTTGGTCTTCCGTTATTGTGGCGGAAGTCTTGGCTTTGCTTCTTTCAAGCAGTCTGATAAGCCTGTATCGTAAAAAGTATGGTTATTAAGCGGTGAGTTATTGAATATTTATAAATTTAAAGTCAATGGAATTATAGACAGAGGGGAACAATTCTATATTTGTATCCACCTCTCTAATCTAAACTCATACATAAACGAAATACGATTAGATGAAAACCAATCTGCACCAGTATAGATCATCTTTGCATCCCTTGTTGCTCTTTTTCAATTTTCCAATCATAAGCACCCTCCGCAATGTCGCTCACTTCTTTGCGGGCGTGCTTCAGTTCGATTTCATCCAACTGCTCCCGGCTTTCCGCATATCCGACAAGCCATCGTCCAACGGCTTTTTGCAGTTCCGTATCCTCACCTCCGTATGAGCGCATGACCTGTTTGATGTCGGCAGCTTCGTCGGGCGAGAATATGGATTTGTATTTTGATGTGGCGAAGTCGATAATGGCGGCTATGGCACGGCAGAACACGCCGCCTGCCCTGTATAACAGGTCAGCCAGTGTATTGAGCAATGCGGATTTCCAACGCAATTCCCGGTTAAGAGTTCCGATTATCTCCGTCTGCTTTTCCGTTGCTTCACATACGGCACGTTCTATACGTTTATGTTCGTCCGTTTTCTGCTCGTTGAGTAGCCGGACTGCCTCGTCCCGTTCTTTGATGAGTACTTGTCGCCCGGCTTCGGCTTCCTGCTTCTCTGCGGTCAATTTCTTTGTCAATTCCTCCACCTTGTTTTTTACCGCATCGGGAAAGGCTCTCCTGATACGCTCGTTCTCGGCTTTCAGTTTGGCGTTTTCCTTTTCAATGGCTGCGGATTTGCCGACCCCTACAATGCTGCCGACGCTATCCAAAATGCTGTCCATTTTTGCCTTGCGCCCTTCTTTGAGTTGCTTTTCCTTGTCGGCAATCTCACCGTCAAGCTCCGAATTGATGCGCTCTTTGATACGGGTTTCCTCGTCGAGCCTTTCAATCTTGGATTTTGCCTCGTCTATGGCTTCGACCGTCTTTTCCCGTTCCGCTTCGGCTTTTTTCCTGTCGGCAATGGCGGCTTCCTTTTCGGCTTTGGCTCGCTCCGCTTCCTGCTTTTGCTTGGCGATGATGAAGTCGTCCCGTTCCAAATGTTTCTTGCCTGTAATCTCCTTTGAGCTGCCCCTTTCCATTTCCAGGCACTCGGCTAACAATGTCTGCATCTCGCTCATGTCCTCTTTGCCCAGCTTGCATGATTTTCCGGTTTCGTGGTTCATCCAGTCCCAAACAATATGTGCATGAAAGTTGGGCGTCCAAGTGGCATTGTTTCCGGGTATGCCGTAATGCCCCTCGTCACGGTGGATAAAGACTTGCAGGGCTGTGATACCCCAACGCTGCTTGCACACCTCGCAGAAACGCTGCAACTGTTCCATTTTGGTGTCTTCCTTGATTACCACCACACCCTCCTTTAGCGGGGTGCAGCCCCGGACAACGGTCACCCCGCCCGTCTTTTTGTTCACCCGTATCCTCTCTTTTGTCTGCATCGCCCGGCCTGTCTTCTCCTTGACCATTGCGGCTATCTGATTGTAGCGGTCGGTAAGCGAATTTTTGCCGAGTTCTGGTGCTACCCATGCTTCATTTTTCGCCATGAGGTCAGTGCGTATGTAGAACTTTTCTTTTAGGATACGGGCGAGGTATTGCGCCAACCGCCTGTTATGCGCCTCGCTGTTTCCGATGTTACAGGGCTTTATGTTGATAGATGTCTTTCGTGCCATAAATTCATTTGTCTTTTGAGTTTCACGGGTGGGTTATTAGGGCTGCGCCTTAATCGGTGGGTGCAGGGAGAGGGTCACTTCCTGCTCCGGGTTCTTAGGGGTGGAAACCACTAAGCGGAGTTTCCAAAGAGGGGGTCACTCTTTGGTCGGGTTGCACAGGGCTGACAGCCCTTGCCGGGTTCTCAGGGCAGCACCCTGAGTGGGACGGGGCAACGTCCAGCCCCTCGGGAGAGCCCACAACTTCGGAGCGCAGCGGAGAAGTTATAGTGGGCTATACCGGTGCAAGCACGGTTACTCACGCCACGCCTACGGAGTACCGCTTGAAATCCGGCGTTCTGCGCCTTTCAATTCATCTTCCCTATGTTCGGCTCGTCCTCACCGCCAATCGTGCCGTTCTGCGCCTCTTCGGGGCGTTCTTCGCTGTTATCGTCGGGCTTTCCCTTACCGCAAACTATGATACGGGGATTCCCGGTTCTGCCTGCATCTGACAAGCCGGTTTCCCGGCCATTGGCTGACGGGTCGGGAATGGCAGGCGAACAGAGGGAAGGGAAAAGGGCTGTTGTACTGCCCACATCCCGCACCTCGCTTTGGCTGTCGCCCGGTGAGATACCTTGTACACTCTCCAACGGCAAATCATAGGAAAGAGGTGTCCGCACATCGCCCGTCTCTCCTTTGGCGGTAGCCGAAGGTCTGACATAATGAGGATTGGTTATAAGGACACCATCGACATACCAGCCTGTGAGAAAATGCAGGGTGTGTATGGAAGTGCGGTTGTTGGTTCGGGTGGTCAGCATACCGAGCCTGTTAAGACTGTCTATGAGTTTGCCGACCGTCTTGCGGTTGCAACCCAAATATTCCGCCAGTTCCACATCGGAAGCTGCGGCCTGTCCCACCTCCAAGACAATTTCAATGCCCTTGATTTTATAAGCGGTCTTTGTCCGCACGGCATCGGTCATCAGCCTGTGCAGGCATTCCTGTCTTATGCCTGAAAACCTGCCGCCCAAAAGGAAATCCCACTGTTCGGCTGAAAGGATTGTGCAGTAATGTATAGTTTGTTTGTTCTTACACATAGTCTATGATATTATGATGTTACACCGGTCAGCTACCTGCCCAAGCCGTATTCCCGTTCAGGCATGTAATACTCCCTGTCTTCCGCTATATGGTTCAACACGTCCTGCAAGCGGTCGAGCTGGTCATGGTCAAGCACACGGATTGCACTAATGGTTATCTTCTGCGAGGCGATTTTGCGGTGTGCGATGTTCGTCTCGTTCATCGTGCCGTCACCGTCCGCATGGACGGAACGTAGGTAATCATTGACCGCCTCCGTCTGTTCTTTGGTCGGGTATGGCGACGCCCACCTGTCCCGGATATAGCCGACCATTCGGCTGACCGCTTGCGCCAATATAGGGTCACGCTGTGCGATACCCGCTGTCAGTTGCTCCACGTTCATTTTTTGCTCCCTCCCTCTATTCGTTCTATGTCGGAAAGTTTGTAGCAGTTCTTGCCGCCGACCTTGTAACGGGTGAGGTAGCCGGAGATGTTCCACCGCCAAAGCGTGGCACGGCTCTTGCCGAGGCGGTGCAGGACGGTTTCCTCGTCGAGCATGGCCTCCCTTTCGGCTGCACGGCGTTGTCGTTCCTGTTCCTCCGTCCATTGCCGGAAGGCGGCTTTCAATGTATCGACCGAAGTGATTACTATCGTGTCGGGCTGTCTTGATTCCAAATCATGTGTAGGATTCATTTCTTTGACAAGGCAGTTTTTTCGGCGATCCTCACGGCAAAACATTTACCTCGCACCTGCCCGGACTGCACCGTGGCAGTAAGGTCTGCCACGGATTCGTGACGCGAAGTTAGAACGCTTTGAAACGAATGCGGAATATTTTGGGTTGTCATTGCTTGCCGGACACCGGAAGACATTTTTGTGAATGGAATTAACAGCCCATGAGAAGGAAAAAGAGAATATCCGCACTTGCAAGACTGTTTTTCTGCAAAAGTTTGGTGGTTTCGGAGAAAGGTATTATCTTTGTGTACCGATTTTGGTACACAATATAAAATATAAAAATTATGGCAGTCATTCAGATTACGTCAAGAGAATTTCGGGAGAAGCAAGCATCCATGTTTGCGCTCGCCGACAATGGGGAGCAGGTGGTAATCAGGCGCAGGGGCAAAGTCTCCTATATGCTGACCCCCGTTTACGAAGAGGATTTTGTCCTTTCTCCGGAACTTGAAGAGAGGCTCGAAGAGGGTCGCAGGCAATACAGGGAGGGCAATGTCACGACCTGCACTACAAAGGAAGAACTTAATAAATTCTTGGAAGCACTATGAGCTTGTATAAGATTGAATTTACCCCGATAGCGATAAAAACTGTATCGAAATACAAGAAATCCAATCCTGTGCAATACAAGAAACTCGTCAAGCTGCTTAATGAGCTGATGGAGCATCCGAGGACAGGGACGGGACACCCCGAACCACTTAAATCAGGCGATTCGATAACATATTCCAGAAGAATATCAAAAAATGACCGCCTGATTTATGATATATATGAGGAGAAAGTTACCGTGTTGGTCTTGACCGTAGAGGGGCATTACGGCGACAAATAACCTCCGGCATTCCTGTCCCCTGCCCGGTTATAACAACTAAAAAGAGGGAAAAAAGAATTATTCGGCCAACGATTTCATCATGCGCCAAAGTTGCAGGAACACGCTTTTGCGGCTCGGACTGTCGGGCAGGAAAACGATGCGCCCGTCTTCCTCTTTTGTATAGCCTATCTTGGTGCGTAGCGTTCCGATGATGCGGTTCTTCTCCTTGTCGGGGAAACGCTCGTGCAGGTAGTTGTTATAGGCGGTCTTCGTCACGTGGCAGAACTCGGTAACGATTTTTGCATGGGCGATGTCTCGTACAAGCCCCTCGTCCCTTGCGCATACCATGACAAGCGCAGCGCCACGCCCGACCTCGCCCTGAAGCAGAAAGTGCAGCGTGTCGAGGATTTTCCCTGCATGTTCCGGGTAAAGTATCTCGTCCGTGAATTTTGTCGGCAGGGATTGCCCGGCAATATGTTTCCACACGTTCAGGTAGATGCGCACCATTTGCGACGGTATTTCCGGCACATATTGTTTGAGCAGCCTATCGACAAACCCGTGTACCTCGTCGGGGTGGTTGCGTGCCCGGATAAAGAGGTATTCCATGACGTGCTTCACACGCTGTTCCCGGCATATCGTTTCCCAAGGCAGTTCGGGGCGGCCAACCAACAGGAGTATTGTCTTTGCCGCCGCTTCGACGGACGGAACGGGAATGTCGTCGTCCAGTTCCCCGTCCTTCCCGGCACGTGCCCCGACAAGCGAAAGGACATAGGCGATGTTACGCTCCATGTTCGGCTCTCCGTATTGCAGTTCAATGTCCGCACTTATATCCTCGATGTTTTCCTTCATAAGCCCCGACGGTTATAACGGTTATTCGGCAGTGCCGGTCTTTGCCAGTTCGAGAAGCCCGGCAAGCTGTTCGGCCGACATCTGCCCGAACTGTTCCAACAGTACCGACTTGGCTTCGGCTTCCCGCTTGGCTTTCGCCACTTTTTTGGCTATGCTGGTGGCCAGTTCGATACCGCTTATCTTGATATAGTCGTTGAAAACGCTCTCGGTCTTGTGCCCGCTTATCGACATCATCTCGTGGCTGTCGAGCATCTTGCTCAAGTACATGAGGGTGATGCCCGTCCTGCGTGCCGTGTGGGTGGTGGCAAGGCGGTATCTCGGCACGAGGGCTTCGCCGTGTTCGTTGCGCTTGTAGCTGACCCTGTTCTGACCCTCCATTTTTTGATTGACGAGGGTAAGTTTGGTCGCCATTTCCTGCTTCAGGCTCGGTACGGTTTCGGAGAGCTTTTCCAAAACGACCTTGATAGTGTCGTTCAGACGGTTGTTATTGATGTACGGCAGGTTATAATCGTATTTCTCGAAGATGCGGATAAGGTTGTCATTGAGTATGGGAATGGAAACCTCCGTGCCTGTCTTCTGCTGTGTCAGCGTGATGATGCCCACGCCGTCATGGAAGCTGATGTTGCGCTCCGTGATGCGGGAATAGTCGGAAAAACGCTGGCTTGTGTAACAGCCCACGAGGAACACGTCACGGGCTTTGTCTTCCTTTCCGCTTAAAGGCATTTCATAAAGGGCTTGCAGTTCCTCTTCCGTCAGGTAGATTTCCACCACCTTGTCCTCCCGTGTCACGTGGAGTTTCGGGAAATGGTCGAGTACAGATGTCTTGAAGCGGAAACCCTCCTTGAAAGCGGTGTTGAGCATGGCGGAGAAGACGGCGAGGTTCTTGTTGACGGTCTTCTTCATGTAGCCGTAGTTCTCCATGTAGAGGACAAACTCGTCAATCAACCGCTCGTTGATGTCTTCCCAGTCGAAAGGGTGTTGTTTTATGAATGTCTCGAGGATATTGGCAAAGCCCGTATAAGTGTGAAGCGTCTGTTTCGTGTAGTTGTTGCCCTTGCGTTTTATCGTGCCGTTCTTCATGCCCTCCAGCCGCTTGCGCACGAAGTCCAGTACTCCGGGGCGGCGTGCTTCCTGCAACTGCCGGACGAGTTCGGCGTTGGCGGCGGTCTGCTCCTTTTTCTTGGCGATAATGGTCGTGCGGCTTATCTCGGCGGGGTTTACGGACTTGACAACCTCGTACACTTCGAGGATGTCCTTACGGGTACGGGCTTCTTCCGGCAGAGCCATTGAAATGGCGGTCAAGGAAGCGATGAACGCCTCTATGTCCGTCTTCTTTTTCAGCAGTTCGTCACGGAATGCCGCGTTGAGTTTCCCACGCATGGGTATCTTGATTTCGCCGTCGGCGAAATACTCCGGCAGGACGGTGACAGTGGATTTGAACTGCGGGCGGTTGGTGCGTGTGATGTCCAGCCGTACCAATATCGGGTGCTCGCCTTGCGGGTTTGCTTTCTTCGAGAGTGATAATGTTGCCTTTGCCATAACTGACTATTGAATGGTTATGGCGCAAAGGTAGAAAAAAACTCCGAAAAATGTCACAGAAAAATGTCACACCAATGAGAAATTATGAAATTTTATCGAAATGTCGTATTTCATTAAATATCTAATAATCAATCTATTTATTTGCTTTTGTTTGACTTTGTTTCTCTTGTTTGGCTCTTGTTTTCACTAAAATGGGGTATTAGGCTTCCCTCTTTTAAAAAAGTGAATAGGGCAAGCCCTTTTATAAACGCGTTTTTCTATGATAGTTTAGGGAAAAAGTGTATATCAAAATATCTGTTGAGAGAGCTGCTTTAATTGTCATTTTATCTATGATTAATTATTTGATTTCTATGGAATTAACTTCTTTCCTATAATTTCTTATAATCTTAAGCAAGCGGAACATGTTTTGCTCATTTTTCTGCAATATTACAAATGGATTTTTATCTATTCTCTTGAATAGAAGTTTATTGTTGAATATTTTGTTGTATATTCGAGAATATTGATGTCAATGATATAAAAGACTTTTTGTTATGTGTTTCTATACAATGAATGAATAACAATTTGTTGATCACTTTCTTCATTAATTTGTTGGTCATATTTTAAGTTGATAAGCAATAATTATATTTACTTTATAATTGAATTTTGATAGACATTTTAACCTAGTAAAGCATACAAAAAATGCAGTTTTTATTTTTAATAAACTTCTTCTTAATAGGTAATATAAAAGTAGAGAATGGGGGTGAGTGAGTGTAGTAAGTAATGTAAAAATATGAGATATTTTATATTTATCAATTTATAATTATTAACTTTATGCTCATTAAATAGGTAATTATAGAATAATTGATAATTTTAAGAAGCATCATTAACCGTATTGAGTTATCGTATTTTAAGAATAGATAAAGATTCAAGAGGAGTAGACGGAAATTTTTAACGATAGATACTAAGATGCAGCACACGAAAGCTGTTCTGCAGAAGTTGCTGACTGAGATAACGACATAGAATGCAAAGGCTTTGGTAACAAGGCTATTAGGAGTTGTTGAAGCTGGCAAACCCAAAAGAAGGAGTCGGTTATGTGGCTATAGCAGTCATTTTTGTTTTAATATTGGTTATTTTAGGATTGATTTATAGTCGTATAATAATGAAATAATAGTACGATTGGTTAAAAAGTGATTATTAATAGATTGTTTTAAAATCATAAAATTAAGTTTGATATTATGATACAAGCATACTTTAATCAAATACGGAAGAAAATAATAGAAGAAATTAATAACTCAAATAAAGATATAATAATCGCAGTGGCATGGTTCACTCAACATGATTTATTTGATGCAATCATTAATGCTTTGGAACGAGGAGTAAATATCTCTCTTATTCTCATAAAAGATATAATAAATTGTGGTGATTATGGACTTGATTTTTCATTATATCTGCAAAAGGGAGGAAAATTATGTTTCGTGAATAAACGCAATATTCTAATGCATAATAAATTTTGCATTTTTGATGGGAGTATTCTTATAACAGGTTCGTATAATTGGACTTACTCTGCAGAAAATAGAAATGCAGAAAATATCATAATCACCGACGAAGGAAATGTATGTGAAGACTATACTAAATATTTTACTGATTTATGGAATCAATTGACAGAAGTAAAAGAGTATAGTCAGATGAACATATCAGACATAGAAGCTGATATTCTTATAAAAGAATATGATAATATAGTAGAAGAATATATGTGTATGAAAGAAAACAATATAATTAATTCTGATGCAATTAATATTATCAATGAATCGAGGAAGAATATTGCTGTAAATAAATTAGCTACTGTGGTTACACAAGTAAAGAGACATAATCCAACTTTAAAAATGAATATTGGGAAGAGTTGTCGCATAAATGGTATTTGTAATAAAATGCTAAATGTCATAAAACAAGGACAAGAACTCCCTTTTACAAATACTGTAAATACGTGTACAGCTTATCACAATCAGAGTAGAGCACTATGTGAAGTATTGTTTGGTAACTCTGAAAATGCGCACAATAATAAATCATTAGTAAAGATAGGATTAGATAATTTACCTCAAATGAAAGCGGGTGAGGTAAAGTTTAAGACAAAAATAACAATAGATACTAATGGTTATATGCACGTAGAATATGTATGCGTAAATACAGGAATATCAAAGGAAGCTTTTTATGACTGTAGTGAATTGATTAATTATTAGATAATTAGAATTATAATATTGATACAACTAAGAATACATATAGATTTGTCAATAATTTATGAAAGATATAGAAGACAATATATACGGAAACCAGTGTGGAAGCGACAATGCTTTCACCAGGAAAGCAAGACTGCTCCAGTCCATGTACAGGGTGGAGATAGGCGAAGAGGAAGGAGTGGGGCCAACAAGAGCCTCCAAGCGAAAATACGGGAACATGATCAGTGGTGGTGAAGTGTCCGGAAAGAACTTCTTGATGAAGGAGACTTTCGAGTATGCCAAGGAAAGAGTGGGCAACAAAAGGGAAAATGAGACGATAGACGGGTTCAGACTGTTCAACAACCTGCTTTCGAGCTAGCCGATGGCATTCAACCTGTTCCATCCCCTGATGTTACTGTTGAAGCAGGATCCGGCAATGGTTACGCTTGCCGTGAGGTCAGTCTTCAGGAACTACCCGGTATTTGAGGTGACAGAAATCGGTTTGGAGTTTATTCCTACACCGATTGAGAACTACACGAACGACAAGTCTGCAATGGATGCGTATATCCGATTCGTGGATAACAAGGGTGGCAAGCATATCATCGCCATCGAGACGAAATATACGGATGTGCTCGGAGTGAACGAGGCCAGCCGTTGTGAGGAGCAGAAGCAGATGCTTATTGATACCGGTCTGTTCAGTGCGGACTTTGAGGAGCTGCTGATGGGAGGTAAAGTAAAACTTACGCAGATTTACAGAAACCTTTTGCTTACAGAGCGGTACAGGATGGTTGAAGGACTGAAGGATTCGTATTCAGTAGTGCTTTCGCCAAAGGAGCATCCGTCAACAGAAGAGGAAATCAGCTCGGTTACAGAGTACCTGAAGCCGGAATATGCTTATAAGTTGAGTGCTGTTACTTTGGAGGACTTTGTGGATGCGATGATACAGTACCTGCCGGAGTATTATGCTCAGGTTTATGAGAGGTTCAGGGGGAGATACCTGGAGTTTGGGAAGGTGGAATAAAGGATATAAAAATAAAAAATAGGCGAAATAGCTCAATAGTCATGAAATTAGCCTATAAATCATTATCTTTGTGCGTCAAGCTAATGTTATAGATAAATGGAAGAATTGAATCAACTTAAAATAGTGTTGGTAAAGAAAAAAAGAACCAGCAAGTGGCTCGCAGAACAGTTGGAGGTCAATCCTACAACAGTGTCTAAATGGTGTACAAACAAGACACAGCCCAATTTGCAGACACTAAAGAGAATATCGGAATTGCTTGAAGTTAAATTAGAAGAACTGATAGTACTGAACTGAAATATGGAATTTTACAATTGCAGACTATCGGTGCAGTATTATCAGTGGGTTAATATCAACAAAGCAATGAAAAGAGAACTGATGTTTATAAAGGATTTCAGGCCTGTTTATGGTTATGATAAACAGATTGACAATTTGGAGGATGATGATTTGACTGATTTACCGTCAAAACCAGGAGTCTATATAATAGTTTCATTTAAGACAAAGTTTATATATCCTATAGGACAATCTAAAGTAATCTATATAGGAAAAACGGACAATATACAGAGAAGGCTTAAAGAGCATCAAAGGAATCTGATAAATGCCATAAATGACAGATTTAATGAATGCTGGCATTTGGACAGATATAATTATATGCGTTATCATGGAGCAAAGGTTTACTACTATACATGTCGAGGGTATCAGGAATCAAAAGACTTAGAATCAAGTATAATAGAATCATTCTATGACAGATATGGTTCCATACCTGTAGCCAATGGAGCCAGGTCTTTCAGATGTGTCAAAGATTAAGAAAGAATTATGAAACAGTTTTCGGAAGCAACAAGGGTACAGATGCCGGCTATGGTACATCTTACCCGATTAGGATATACGTATTTTGGGAAGATATATGAAGATATGAGTGGCACCGTATATGATGGTGACACAAATATCCTTTTGCCTGTGTTTGAAGAGCAGTTCAAGAAACTTAATCCTTCACATGAAGGAGAGTTTCTGCAGGTACTCAAAGATATAAGAAAAGAATTGAATGACGACGATCTGGGTAGAGGGTTCTATCAAAGATTAAAGAATGTATCACCTGTAAAACTCATAGATTTTGAGGATATAGGAAACAATACTTTTCATTTTACTGCCGAGTTTACTTGCAAAAACGGTCAGGATGAATTCAGACCGGATATAACTTTGTTCATTAACGGACTCCCTCTTTGCTTCATAGAGGTAAAGAAGCCAAACAACCATGGCGGAATGGTAGCGGAAAGCAACAGAATGAACAAGGAACGATTCCCAAACAAGAAATTCCGTAGATTCATAAATATAACCCAGCTGATGATATTCAGCAACAATATGGAATATGATGCTATGGGTGGTATAGTACCTATACAAGGAGCATTCTATTGTACTGGTGCCCGTTCTTATTCCCCCTTCAACTGTTTCAGGGAAGAAAATATAGGGTCACAGAAGATAGCACCTTACCATAGAGATTATCCATATAAGGAAATTGATAAAGAGGAAGAGAAGCGTATTCTCTCTGACTATAACTGTCAGGTAATCCATACAAGTCCTGAATATCAGACAAATCTTGATATAAATACACCGACAAACAGGATATTGACTTCAATGTGTTCACCGGAGCGATTGCTTTACATCATTAGATACGGTATTGCATACGTGAAGATGGAAAGGGAAGTGGATGGTAAAATAGAATCTACAGACCAGAAGCATATTATGCGTTATCAGCAGCTGTTTGCATCACTGGCGATTAAAAAGAAGCTGTCGGAAGGGATGCGCTCAGGTGTGGTATGGCATACCCAGGGCAGTGGAAAAACAGCTTTGTCATTTTATCTCACCTATATTCTCAATGACTACTTTGCAAAGCAACACAAGGTGGCCAAGCTGTATTTTATAGTTGATAGACTTGATTTATTGGAACAGGCAAGCCAGGAGTTTGAGGCAAGAGCTCTTGTAGTAAGTACAGCCAACTCGAGGGCTGAACTGATGGAACATTTCAGGAGCAACCAGGCACAGCATGGAGCAAGCGGACAGGCTGAAATAACAGTAGTAAATATCCAGAGATTTTCAGAAGACAAAGAAAAGGTCAAGTTTAATGATTATGCTACAAACCTGCAGCGAATATTCATACTGGATGAAGCACATAGAGGATATAAGCCGGGAGGATGTTTCCTGGCCAACTTGTTTGAAGCAGACCCGGATGCTATAAAAATAGCATTGACCGGTACACCTTTGCTAAAGGAAGAAAGGGCGTCATGCAGAGTCTTCGGAAATGGTGAGTACTTTCACACCTACTATTACGATAAGTCAATAGCAGACGGATATACGCTAAAGATAATAAGGGAAGATATTGAAACATCCTATAAGGAAAGATTGTCTGATGTTTATGACAAACTTGACACATTGGTTCAAAAAAAAGATATAAAGAAAGCGGATATCATAGAGCATCCTAATTATGTTAAGGAGTTGGCCAATTACATTATGGATGACTTGAAGAGATTCAGGAAAATTCAAGGAGATGATACTTTAGGAGGAATGGTCATCTGTGAAACGAGTGAACAAGCAAAACGTCTGTATGAGGTATTTCAGGAGGAGTGGGAAAAGCATCATCCTAAAGCTCAGATGTTTAGAATGCCTGATGGAACACTGTTGGCTGCAGAACCAGTCTTGACATATCATAGCAAATATAGACCACTTAAAGCAGGTCTCATCCTTCATGATACAGACGATAAGGAGACGAGGAAGCAGATAGTCAAGGAGTTTAAGAAGAACATGAGCATAGATGTATTAATTGTGTTCAATATGTTGCTGACGGGATTTGATGCGCCCAGATTGAAGCGCTTGTATTTTGGCAGAAAACTTAAGGATCATAATCTGTTGCAGGCCATAACACGAGTGAACCGTCCTTATAAAGACATGAGATATGGCTATGTAATTGATTTTGCCGATATAAAGAAGAACTTTGAGGAAACAAATGAAGCCTATCTTAAAGAACTTAACCGCTTTAACGATGTAGAAGAAATAGGGGAAGGCAATGCCACTGATACATTTACTCAGGTAATTGAGGATAAGGAAGAGATTATCAACCAAATGAAACAGGTAAAACAAACACTTTTCAATTATTCTTATGACAATGCAGAAGAGTTCTCGAATGAGATATCAACAGAAGAAGACAAGTCTGTTCTTCTTGAACTAAAACAGGCACTGGTAGCAGCCAAGAATATGGCAAACCTTGTCCGTACATTCGGTGACGAAGATATGAAGGAGAAGTTTGCTAAGATTGAGATAACCAAGTTGCCACAACTGTTAAGTGAGGTTCAGCACAGAATTGACATCATAAACCAGAAAGAAGCCTTTAGCAATGAGGACGAGACAAAGAGGATGATAAATGAGGCTATGATGAACATTGAGTTCAATTTTTCAAAGATAGGACAGGAGGAAATGAAAGTCATAGGTGGAGGGGCAGAGCTTAAAGAGAAGTGGAATAAGACTATCAGCAACTTCACCCAGAACATAGACCAGGATGACCCTGAATACATTACTCTGAGGGAGGCTTTTATGGAAAGATTCAAAGAACACGGCTTTGTAGTTGAGACTATAGCAAAGTTCAATGAAGAAACAAAAGCTCTTGATGAAATTATTAAGCGTCTGCAGGATCTCCAGAAGCGCAATGCAGTGCTGATGAAGAAATATAAGGGAGATGAAAAGTTTGCCAGAGTACACAAAAGAATAAGAGAGGAAAATAAGGAAAGGGAAAAGAAGGGATTGAAACCAATCTTTTCTCAACAGGATGAAGAACTTGTGTCGATACTCAGTACTATAAAAAACGATATCGATGCAAAAGTATACGATAGAAATGATATACTTAAGAAGGATGCCTACTTTAACAGAACAGTAATGGCTCTTATAAATGGCTGCCTTTATCAGTATCCGGAGATAAAGCCTGAGATGGAGGATTATAAATTCATCCAATCCAGAATTTCACAACAATATATTAATCAATATAATGCCACTTATGGCAGAGTTTAAAAAGAACATATATGCTAGCAATAAAAGAAAAGACACTTCAGTTAATTGATGCCCTAAAGGCAACATGTCAATCATACGGTATGGGTAATGATGGGAACGAGTATAAGATAATAACACAGGTATTCTTATATAAGTTCCTGAATGACAAGTTCGATGCAGCATACATAGCTGCCTGAATGATAGACTATTGCAATTTAATCGGTAGAAAAGTTGTTTTTGAGCCTCCTAGACTTGTTTTTAAGGCTGTATTACACTCTTTTCCCAATGAATCAGAACTATGAGGAAGTATTGCATCCTCAATGAAGTTCACCTGTTTCCTATCGGTTACAAAGGTACAAAATTTAGGGATGTTTTCGTCGATAATGTCAACTAAATGCAAGATATTTTCACGGATATTGTATGCTGACCAAAAGAGAAATATTCAGTTGAAGCCTTTTTCTTTTCTTCCCCTCTGTTTGACTTGATTTTATTGCCCGTGTATAATAACGGTCATTAAAGTCAAGTTGAGAGTGGAGTTATATCTTTTTTGGGGCAAGCAAAAATTCTGTTATTGGAAATTTTCGAATAACTGAAAGTGTTAAGCCACAATATATCATATAATAATATGCAAACAGGCGTATTTTTGTTTATGATATATTGAGGCTTTAAAGCGTATTGCTGATTAGCTTACGCATTTCACAAGACAAGGTACTTACCTGAATCAAAACCATTGGCGATATGTTCGTTTTCAAAAACATATCCCATTTGATTGCACACGACCTTCGTACCGTCTATTTCAGCATCAATATTGGTGTGGGAATGTCCGTAAATCCACGCATCAATGCGATTGTCGGTTATAAGCTGGTTCAAATCGGTAGCAAATGCACTATTCAACACTGAATCTTTATGGTAAGGTGCAACGACCTCCAATGTGGGAAGATGATGCGTTATTACCACAATGTGTTTGGCGGTGGTTTCCACCAGACTTTGTTTGATGAAATCCAAACAGAAGCTGTGCATCTGATTGAACTCCTCTGTTTGGAGCAATTTGCCATTATACATTATCTGCCGAAAGTCATTCATGCCTTTCCACACAAAATACTCGTCAGGTGGAGGTATTTGAGACCACAAAGTGCTAATGATAAAGTCGGTGTCATCTATCCGCAGTACTTGATTCTGATAATATCCTACATTGTTCTTGAACAACCATTTCCATTGCAATCCCTTGTCCATCACATCACAATAATTGTAATACTCATGGTTTCCTGGCACAATGAGCACTTGCCGATAATTTGCAGATGCCCATTTCCAAAAATTGCTCAAAGGTGCAACCTTGTTTTTCAAATAGAATATATCTCCGGCAAGAACCAGAACATCACCCGTTACTGGCAATTCATTATACTTCAACCACCTGCTGTTGTCACTGAACTCCAAATGCAGGTCGCTCATATATTGTATCTTCATAATCTTTTGTTTATTAATATTTTGTATAAATCAGTTCATAATTCTTTGAATTCGATTCATTTTCAATAATACCTTCCAAGAAAGAAAATTTATTATACAGGAATTGATAGTGTTCAAGTTCTTCTTCCTCAAAGTCTATGTTCTCATAGCAGTTGTCTATCTCCTTATTGATTTTATCGTACAAATCGATGGTCGTTTTGGTTATTCGTACTTCCAATTTGGCAATATCTTCTTTATTCTTTGCAATAGCCTTTTTACAATGCTCGATTTCTTCTTTGTAAAAGCATAAAACCTCCTCAAGTAGGATATTTGTAAGCACACTTGGAGATGGACTATATGGAAGCACAGTCAATTCCCGGCTTGGGGTAGTAGAAAGATAGAACAATTTACACCCCAAGGACTTTGCAACCTGTTTGTTATACTCATCTATTTCGCAAATGACTTCCATTAAATCTTCTTTGGAAAGACTTTGACATTCTTCATGAGACGGATACTCTTTGTTTTTCAACAAAGGCATTTCTTTGTGTCTTAAATAGACCGTTGTATATTCGCTCATACCTAAACCTCCTTTTTTATTTCTTATGAAATTGCTCTACTTGTTTTTCAATCCTCCTTTTTACCTGTTCAAATGATACGGGTATAAAGTTGTTGTTATCAACTCCTACATCATATTGTGTTGGATAGAGATACTGAAGCCGAGCAGCGTCTATTCCAGTGTTATTCTTTCTTGTGTGAACATGTCCGAAAAGTTGCCACACATCTTTGTATCCTCCATCAAAGCATAGAAAGGGATAATGGTTCAAATATATCCTCTGCTTACCGACCTCTATGTGCATCTGCATAGCCATATATTCAAATCTGGCAATGTAGCCTTGGCGTATATTCTTCAAATCATGGTTGCCCATAATCAGATATATCTTACCGTTCAACCTGTTAAGGATTTTAGTCCATTCGGCTGAACCGCCAAGACAGAAATCGCCCAAATGAAAAACGATATCATCCTGACCGACTGTATCATTCCAATTGGAGATTATAGTCTCATTCATCATTTCCACATCCTTAAACGGTCTGTTGCAGAAACGAATGATATTCCCATGATAAAAATGGGTGTCAGATGTAAAGAACACTTTGCTGCCATCAAATTTATAGTTCATTTCTTCTCAATTTATGTGCATCACTGCACGTTAATAATCTGGTTACCCACAGCCCATCAGACGGAAATGGCAGAAGAGCATCATAAAGGCGACTGTCACAAATGGGCATAAAAAACAATAGTTGGAAAGTTTGGTAAAGACTCTCCAACTATTCAGTTTCTATTCTCTCAAAGTACGATAATGTACTTGCTATGTTCGTTGGAAAGTGTTTGTTATACGAGGTTCAATGCGTGAAACATGAACACTCGACACAGATTCAGCGCGTTTATTACTCTGAATTGCGGTTGTTATAGATAATATGTTCATTTTGTTTCTTTGCATTGTTATTCTTTATATTAGATCACAAAGGTACGATAAATTAGGCGAACCACAATGAATTTTGCCGTTAAAGTTGTAGCTTTTGAACTTATGTTAATCAGTTGGACGATAATATTCTGTGGCTGGCGAAAGAATATGGAATCAGAAATATCTCCCAAAAACGATAAACTAACTATCCGACTAGAAACGACCAGAAAAGCGATTAGATGCGAATTATCCCAATATAGAGGATTCAGGAAAACCAACATGGCTGATAATTAGTCTATGTACCCATTCTGTCCTCGGAACACGCCCGTCTCATTCCCAATCAAATATAACAGACTATTTGTTTGGCTGTGTCTACAAATTTGTTTATTTTTGCACATAAATGTAGATATAAATTCAATGGAAAAGAAAGAGTATAGAAATCGTATTCGGGTCATTTTAGCCGAGAAGATGATTACAAATACCTATTTGGCAGAACAGCTTGGCGTGTCGAAAATGACAATAAGTCGCTGGTGTACCAATACTACACAGCCAAGTGCACCGCAATTAATTGAGATTTCGCAGATATTACAGTGTGATTTGAAGGATTTATATGAAACAGTAAAGTAATCCGAGAAAGGAAATGATGAAGAAAACATATACATTCATAGACTTGTTTGCAGGTATTGGGGGGTTTCATACAGCAATGCATTATGTTGGTGGAAAATGCGTTTTTGCCAGTGAATGGGATAAAAATGCTCGTTTGTCATATGAAGCAAACTATAAAAAGATTGAGCCTAAGCTTTTCAAAAAAGACAAGGATGGAAGATATCTTTATTTTAATGAAGATATAAATGATGCCGTTCCAAGTCATATTCCGGATTTTGATGTTTGTTGTGGCGGATTTCCTTGCCAGCCTTTTTCTGTTGCAGGACTTAAAAGAGGGTTTGAGGATACAAGAGGGACTTTGTTTTTTAGTATAGCCAATATTATTAGAGAGAAAATTAATGCAGGCAATCCTCCTAGAGTTTTGTTTTTGGAGAATGTTCGTGGATTAAAGACACATGATAAAGGGAATACTCTCAAAGTAATATTAGCTACACTTGAAGAATTGGGATATGCTTATTCTTTTGATGTTCTTAATGCAAAGTATTTTGGAGTACCTCAAAACAGAGAACGTTTATTCATTATAGCATGGTATAAGAAGCTGGTAAATGTTGATGAATTTAGATTCCCATATGGAATAGCAGAAGATGGCTCTACTATATACGATAAGAAGAAGTTGAAAGAAGGAACTCTTTTAACCAAAGTATCAGATATATTTGAGCCAGAAAAAACTATGGATTCTCAATATACCATTAGTGATAAAATGTGGGAAGGGCATCAAAAACGCAAAGAACGAAACCGGAAAAACGGGAAGGGATTTGGATATTCATTATTCAATGCTAATAGTACATATACGAGTACTATTTCTGCTAGATATTGGAAAGATGGAAGCGAAATACTTATTGATCAATCAAAAAAAGGACTTAACCCGCGCGTTCTGACTCCGGTGGAAGCCGGAAGATTACAAGGGTATCGTATTATTGGTGATGGATGGGAAAATCCGGAGTGTGCGAACAATCCCAATTATAATGATTCTAATATAGAATTTAAAATAGTGGTATCACGCAAAGAAGCTTACCGTCAATTTGGAAATAGCGTCGCTATTCCGGTTATTAAAAGGTTGGCTGAAGAAATAATTAAACAATTGATGTAATAGCATGAAAGATTTATTCTCATTTTTAAATGAAGTATCCGGCAATAGTGATTTTAAGGCTACCTTGAGTAAAAGAGGTGGTTTTATTACATTCAGCAACTCTGGCAGACGTGGAGGTTCCAAGTTCTTTCAAATTGGATTAGATAATATTCTTCAAACTTTGAAGGATATATTGGTTAATTTGGAAACATTTAAGAACCTGACTGAATATGATGAAACATCTTGGAGAAACAATGGATCAGAATATTTCTCTGATTCAGTCGCAAATGCAAATTCTACAGTTCAAACAAAACCCTTGTTCTCAACATTAAGCAAAGTGATAAATTGGGCAAATCAACCAAGACTGGATTCCATTGATTCTGATGCTAAGATTTGTCTTGATAAAGAAGCATTGGAAACAACTATAGCGAAACTAGAGGTCGTAGCTGATAGCTTTAAGCCGTCTGCGATGACGCCAAACAATACGTGCTATGATACTTGCCGCCAGATAATCTTCTACGGTGCTCCAGGTACAGGTAAATCCCATAAAATAAAGGCGCAACTTGAAGGTGTTCCAAAGGAAAATATATTCAGAACTACATTTCATCCAGATAGTGATTATTCCACCTTTGTCGGAGCATATAAACCAGCAAGAGGAAAACGCCCTTTGTATGGTCTGTTCGGAAAAGATACTGTCAGAATGAAAGATGGAGAGGACTTATTTGAGGATATGATAACCTACAAATTCATTCCCCAGTCATTCCTTAATGCCTATATCCGTGCGTATCAGACAGACAAGAATGTCTATCTGATAATAGAAGAAATCAACAGGGGTAATTGTGCCCAAATATTCGGCGATTTGTTCCAACTCCTTGACAGGGATTCAAACGGTATATCAGAATATACAATCAAGGCTGATGCTGATTTGAAATCTTTCTTAGAAGAGGAACTTGGCGAAGACAATCCAGGCATAAAAGCCGGAGAACTTTGTTTGCCATCAAACCTCTATATCTATGCTACCATGAACACTTCCGACCAATCTTTATTCCCGATAGACAGCGCATTCAAAAGACGTTGGGATTGGGAGTATGAACCTATCAAGTATAAAAATACTGATTGGAAAGTAGTCATTGCCGATACAGAATATTCTTGGACTTCATTCCAAAGAAAAGTCAATGACAAAATCTTGAGCGCAACCAGTTCTGAAGATAAGATGTTGGGTGATTATTTCGTAAATCCACCAGATGGAGTAATTACTGATAAAATTTTATTGAACAAGATATTGTTCTATTTGTGGAATGATGTCTGTAAGGATGGAGAGGGGGATATATTTAAAATTAGTGAAACAGAAGAAGTCTCGTTCTCTGAATTGTACGGTAATGGAGGTAAGCAGAAACTTATTTCCATGATGGATTATCTCAACATTTCCAAATTCGATAACAACGAAGATGATATTGATGATGGCGATGACACCGAAATAGAAGTTGGCAACATGGGGAAAGATATGACTCGGTATGCAATAAATGGTGTTGGCAAATACGCAAAGAACAATTTAGCAGCCGAACTGGTAAAATTGTATATCACACAAAATCCCACTTTATCCGCATCAGAAGTAGTTGGGAACTGGAAGTCTTTAGGAAAATTTGTTTCTCATTTTGTGGAAACGCAGGAAGAATATAATACTCGAACAGATAAAGAGCCAAGAGTCAGAGTCCTTATGTGCGGCAATGAAAATATTTATGTTTCCACCAATGGATGGGGAGGACAAGGTATTATGGATAGTCTGATAAGTGCAATTCCGGAGAGTTGGAATCTGAAAGTAGAAAAACTACAATAATCTATCTATGCTACTGTTTATTGAAGGATACCCGTATGTTCTAAACGATATTGTCAAGGATGGCTTGACAGTCAGAGATGTGCTCAAAGATGTTGTGTCTGTCCCTGTAAAGGAAGACAAATATTCGTTTGGGTATGTCGGGTATTGCTATAGCAGGGCGGCAAAAGATGTTGTGTTTTTCTTGCCCAAAGTCGTATTGACAGGTGAGATAAACGAGGAGAGTGGGAATGATACGATATTCGGTGCTTCACCACAGGAAATAATAGACTTTGAGTCTGATACGGTAAAAGCCAAGTTTACGGAAGAAGGCTGTAAGGAATACAAGGAATTCCTGTCCACACTTTCGATTTGGATATACCGGACGATAAGCGTATATAAACAGGATCACAACGACAATATACTTGAAAGCAAGGAATATCAGTCCGAAAGCAGAGGACGAAAACAAAAGCACAACACCTTACTTGATGTGATAATAGCACTAAGGGATTTCAACAGAAACAATCAGGACTATTTTACATTTGTGGCCAAGAACGTGCATTCCGGTTATAACAAAATCAACTGGAATAAAACCATTACTTCATCGCAGACAGTAATTCAAAACGGAAGCCCTGTTTACATCGAGCCCGTCAACAGGAAGAAAATGGTGAATTTTGACGAAGAATTGCTCGTTATATATTTTTCGATATTGAATTACATCCGTGAAATACATGGTTTTTCTTTTGAAATCAATATCCAATATCCGCTTATCAGTTGTGACAAGTTGAAGAAGTCTTACATAGATAGGAATCTTGGATGCCGAAGGCTAAAACAAATCAAGTTCAAGTACTTTTCTGACAAGGCTCTCAGAATATGGGATTTGTGTTATGCTTTCTTTGACAGGGAGTATAAGATTGCGATGAACAGGCAGGCGGAGGACTATCTGCTGGCGAAAGATTTCGAGCACATCTTTGAAGTCATGATTGACACTTTGGTAAGTGGCAATGACAAGCAAAATCTGCCGAAGGAACTTACCGAGCAAAGAGACGGAAAACTGGTTGACCATATGTTTATTGGGCAAGGCCTGATTGAACAATCTGACTTGGTTTCCGAACTTACCTATTATATCGGAGATAGTAAGTATTACAAGCGTTCCAAGAATGACAGGACACAGCTCGGCGACAAATCAATATACAAACAATATACATACGCCAGAAATGTCATTCAGTGGAATATGAATTTATTTTTGGATGGTGACGGAAACGGAGAACATCCTCAGTTAAGAGATTCATTGACTGAAGGATATAATCCCATCCCCAATTTCTTTATCAGTGCCCGTATTCCCAATAAGAAGACAGGCAGCAGTAAATTCCTGTCCTTTGATGACAGAGAATTGAAAGCACAAGAGGGTGGAGTGCAACTTAACCGCCAGTTTGAGAACCGTTTGTTTGACAGGGATACACTGTTGCTGTGTCACTATGATGTAAACTTCCTGTACATTGTATCGTTGTATGGTCGCAACAATAAGAGTGCGCAAGCGGCATGGCGAGAATATGTCCGAAAAGAATTCAGGAATAAGATTCAAGGCACTCTCAACCAACTGTATACTTTTCGTATCATCCAACCACGTAAAGGAATGGATTGCTATCAGTTCTTGAAAGAAAACTTCAGTCAGCTAAACGGAAAGCTTTATCGTTCTATGTCGAATAAGAACTACTTGGTTCTTGCTTTGATGAAAGATGATGAAGAAAGCAAGGGGCTTTGGAAACGGCTAAAGGTTAGGGATGCTGTTATAAAAGATGAAATTGCAGAGAATGAATCTATAATACAAAACATGCAAACCCATTTCTATGTGAGTGAAGCATTTGAACTTACTACGGAATTGCAGATAGAAGATATTCCTAATGTAGGCACATTGGAACAATTGCCACAGCAATCAAAGAAATCTGGAGTATTGATGGTAATGATGGAAAATTATGAAATGAAAAGTTCTAAGTTCCTTCCTACTGGGAAGATTGCTATTGGTATCAAATATACAAGAGACAGTATAGAAATTGTAGAAAATCTTCAATCTATAGGATATGTACTATTCCACACGCGTAAGGATATGGGTCAGCATCTGTTTCCAGCAACGAATATCCGTCTTGTAAAATCTGCAGAGGAAGTGCCTACAAATATCTACAAAAATGTCTCTACTACAGAGATATACGTCTTAGTTGCTTTTGATAATTTAAGCGAGTTGGATACTTCATCTATCCATTCAGTGAATAAAGCATATACTCCAACAACAAGGTATGATGCTCAATATACGGAAATAAATGAAATTTTAACTATCAAATAACATAGATATGGTAATTAGGCAAATACAAGTTAAGAACTTTCGTTTGTTGAAAGAGTTCACGATGGAAATGGAGAATGAGCTTTCTCTTGTCATAGGGAAAAACAATGTCGGGAAGACCTCGTTACTTGTGATACTTGACAAATTCTTGAATCAAGGAGACCGCAAAGGATTTCAATACAATGACTTCAATTTGAATTTTCGTTGCCAATTGAAAGATTTGATAGAAAAGGAGGTAGTTGATGATACAAAATATAAAGAGATTGGTATTCAGTTAAGGCTTTTAATTGAGTACGATGACCATGATGATTTGGAATATATTAGTCCAATCCTTATGGACTTGGATGCTGACAATAATTTCTTGGGATTGGGCTTTGATTACATCCTCACTTATGACATGTATGTCAATTTGAAGAATGCCTACCAGAAGTTTGTTGAACACGAAAAGAGTAAAGAAGAGAAATCACGTGAGAATGGAGGAGAATATACAGCAAAAACTCTTGATGATTTTTTGAATTCAAAACAATCAAACTATTTTGCAACTATTCGTAAATCTATTTTGATAAACAAAACAGACGGAACCTTTATAGAGGAACAATATATTAATTTGAAAGATGCTACTAACTTTAGGTTATGTGATGTCATCAATTTCCAATATATCAATGCTAAAAGAAATGTTGATAACAAGGATGTAGATAAAACTTTGTCGTCTCAGACTTCCGAATTATATAAAATTCAAGAAGCGGCAGATGAACAACAGGATGCCATTGAAAAGTTTCAAGATAGTTTAAAAGATACTGATAAGGTCCTATCTTCTATTTATGACAATATGTTTTCAGATATAGTTAATAAAGTCAGAAGATTCGGAGGCATGTCAAAAAACGAAACGGTCATTAAGGTTGTATCATCTTTACAACATCGAGAGATGTTGAAAGGAAATACTACAGTGGTTTATCAACAGGAAGACAAAGAACTTCCAGAAAACTATAATGGACTTGGGTATATGAACCTTATTTCGATGATTTTTGATATTGATTTGATAATAAAGAGAATGCAAAGAAATAAGGAACGAAAGCCTGCGGATATCAATCTATTGTTTATAGAGGAGCCGGAAGCACATACACATCCACAAATGCAATATGTATTTATTAAGAATATCAAAAATCTTTTGCTTCAAGGAATACAACACAAAAATGGCATAAAGCGAAAGCTACAATACATCATAAGTTCTCATTCTTCTCATATCGTATCTGATTGTGATTTCGATGATATTAAGTATTTGACACACCCTATTTGCGATGGAAGTGTTGAAAGAAATGCAGTCATAGCAAAAAACTTAAAAGTGCTTCAAAATGAATACGACGATGACCATAAACACTATTTTGCCTTTCTAAAACAATATCTGACGCTGAATAGGAGTGAATTGTTCTTTGCGGATAAGGCGATCTTTATTGAAGGCGATACGGAAAGAATACTACTTCCTGCTATGATGAAAAAAATAGACCAAGAATGTGAGTTGGAAGGTAATGAAGAATTTCTCATGTCGCAGAACATTTCTATTGTCGAAGTTGGAGCATATTCTCATATATTTGAGAAATTCTTGAGATTTATTGGATTGCGAAAATGTCTAGTTATAACAGATATTGACTGTTGCAAGCCTGTGACAAAAAGAGACAAGAACGGAAAAGAAAGGAAATATATTGAAAAAACGAAATATGATGCAACGGATGACTCGCTAGTTACTTCTAATGCGTCTATCAAATACTTTTTGAATAACACTCAAAAAGTCAAGGATATTCTTGCAATGCACCCCGCCATTCTATCATGGAACTTTGAGAATAAAAAGTGGGAAACAGATGAAAAAGGATATTTAAGACTTGCATTCCAATATGGTAAGAAAACATATCAACCACGTAGTTTTGAAGATGCCTTCTTTAGTGAAAACGAAAAGTTCATTACTGAAAATACCTTTTCTTCACTACAATCAAATAGCTTAGAGCAATTTAAAAGCGATAAAGATGCTTATGAATTAGCAAACAATGGCGTGAGTGGAAAGTCATCCCTTGCTATTGAAATATTGCTCAACAGTAAAAAGGAAGGTACTTGCGATTTTTCAAATTGGAAGATTCCTACATATATAAAAGAAGGACTATTATGGCTAAGGAAAAATTAAAAGATGAATTACAAAATATAACTGAGCAAATAACTAAAGGTCATCATTTCTTATTAAGTGGTGGTGCAGGTAGTGGTAAGACTTATACACTTGTGCAAGTTGTCAAGTGGATTATTGAACATTATCCATCATCGCAAGTGGCCTGTATTACATATACAAATGCGGCCGTTAAAGAAATAGTTGAACGGGTGAATCATGATAATCTCGTAGTTTCTACAATACATGACTTCCTTTGGGATAATATTAAAAATTATCAAAAAGAATTATCCAAAACCGTTATTAGACTACTGAATATGCCAAATTCCGGATTGCATATTTCTGGTCTAAATGAAGTCCCGGTGGATTATTTTTGTAATAGAGATAAACCTGTCACCATAAGTTACCAAGAGCATACCAATCTTAAGGAAGGAATTTTGTCTCATGATGAAGTGATAGTTGTTGCCTATGAAATGTTTAAAGGATACAAGAAACTATGTGATATTTTAAAGAGTCGCTATCCTTTTATTTTGATTGATGAATATCAGGATACATTTCCTATGGTAGTTGAGATTATGCTCGATTTTTTGAAGCGGTCCGACAAAAAGAGTATCATCGGTTTCTTTGGAGATGCTATGCAGTGTATTTATGATAAAGGTGTTGGCGATTTGAATAAATATAAGTATGATGGTACGAATGGAGATGTGTATGAAGTTCAGAAGCGTCAGAACAGACGAAATCCTTCATCAGTTATTGATTTGGCTAATAAAATTCGCACAGATGGGTTGGTACAAAAACCTTCTAATGATGATAAGGCGCCAAATATGGAAAACGGTCATGTTAAGAGTGGTGAGATTTTGTTTGTATTTTCACAGCAAGAAGGAAATATGTTGCCAAATGTGAAATTATATCTTACTCAACAAAAAGGTTGGAATTTCCATGATGCAAAAGTAACCAAAGAGCTGAATTTGACTCATAACCTCATTGCTGAAAAAGCCGGTTTTGCAACTTTAATTGAAATATATAATGGAGATCCAATTCTTGCGTATGTGAAAAACAAAGTTAAGCCATGTGTGGAAGCTCATTTTACAGAGGATGAAATGGAGGGGAAAACATTGGCTGACATTTTGAATGATCTGCAAGCCAAAGGAATTGAATCAAATAAATACGAACCGACTAAAACTCAAAAAAGTTTTATCACAAGCCATGCTCTCTTATACGAAAGGGCAAAGAAGTATAAATTTGAGAGTTTAATACATACTTATGTAGATAAGTCACAATTGGTTGATGACAAGAAACAGAGTGAAGATGAAGAGAGCAAGACGGGGTCGAAACGTTCTCCCTTAGTAAAACATCTTTGCAAGATAGAACAAGCTATTAGGCTGTTTAAAGAAGGTAATGTCTCTGAATTTCTCAAAGTAACAGGATATACGCAAAGTCGTTATTCTGGTGACGATAGAAAAATAAAGAGTAAAGCAGACAAGATAAAATTAAATGAGTCTATTAATAAGCTACAGAATGCGGATAATAAGACTATAAGGGATATGATAGAACTAGCAGACAAAGAGAATATTTGTTTGATTGATGACAAGGTCGATAATTATAAAGAGCGTTACCCTTATATTTACGACAGAATGATGGAGGTTTCATATAGCGAATTTGTAAACTTGTATGATTATCTTGAAGGACAAACACCATTCTCCACTCAGCATAAAACAAAAGGGGCAGAATTTGATAATGTTCTTGTTATTCTTGATAATGGAAGGTGGAACAACTACAATTTTGAAAAATTGTTCACTGCTTCTATTGATGAACTCCAGGAATCTGTAGTGCAACGTACTAGGAAAATTTTCTATGTGTGTTGTACTAGAACAAAGGAGAAATTGGCTGTCTATTATCATAAGCCAACTGCTGCAGTTTTAGCTAAAGCACGAGAATTGTTTGGAATCCCTAATGTGATGGAAATCCCCAAGTATTAAATATACATTAGGAACAATAGTAGGATATAATGGTTTCATTTAAAGATGGACAAACTGACTAGAGAACAGCGTCATCGTTGCATGTCTGCAATAAAGGGCAAGAACACAAAGCCGGAATTATTGGTGAGAAAGTTCTTGTTCAGCCGTGGTTTTCGATATAGACTAAATCACCCAAGGCTTCCCGGGCATCCTGATTTGGTTTTGCGCAAATACAGAACTGTTATTTTCGTAAACGGCTGTTTTTGGCATGGTCACGAAGGATGCAAATATTATGTTCTTCCGAAAACAAATGTCGAATTTTGGCAGAATAAGATTGAACGCAATCGGAGCAGGGATATAGAGGAACGGCAGCAGTTAACTTCAATGGGATGGCATTGCCTTACCGTTTGGGAATGTCAGTTGAAACCAAAAGTTCGCCAACAGACTTTAGCAGCTTTGGAATACACGCTTTACCATATCTATCTTGAGGATAGAAGAATCAAATCATACGAGACGACTGAAGAAGAATATGACATGGTGGCAGAACCCGTTGAAAGTTATAGCAAATCGAAATGAGTAATCGTAAAGATGATAATTTAAATTATGGCAAAGAATATAGAAATACGAAATAGTACAGCTGAGTTTCTCATCTTTATGCTTAAAGGCGAAGAGGATGGGATTCAGGTGATGTATAAGAATGAGACCATTTGGACAACACAAAAGGCTATATCTCAGCTTTTTGATGTGGGAGTACCTGCAATCAGCAAACACTTTAAAAATATCTTTGAGAGTGGTGAATTGCTTGAAAATTCAGTTATTTCCAAAATGGAAACAACTGCGTCTGACGGCAAAAATTATAACACGACCTTCTATAATCTCGATGCTATTATCAGTGTCGGATATCGTGTCAATTCTGTTCGTGCCACTCAATTCCGGCAGTGGTGTACGTTTGTCCTCCGCCAGTTCGCTATTCGCGGATATGTGCTTGACCATAAGCGAATGGAGAACGGGGCTTTCTTAGGTATGGATTACTTTGAGCATTTGCTTGCCGAAATAAGGGAGATAAGGTTGAGTGAACGTCGTTTTTATCAGAAACTCACGGATATCTATGCTACGGCAATAGACTATAACAAGGATGCTCCGACAACCCGTCTTTTTTTCAAGAAGATACAGAACAAAATGCACTATGCTGTGCATGGGCATACCGCTGCGGAGTTGATAGTTGAACGAGCCGATGCGAATAAGGAACACATGGGATTGACCACTTGGGAGAATGCTCCGAATGGAAAAATTGTCAAAACTGACGTGTCTGTTGCAAAGAACTATTTGCGAGAAAAAGAATTGGAAGAAATGGGCAGGATAGTCAATGCGGCCCTTGATATGGCAGAAAGTATGGCTATGCGTCATATACCTATGACAATGGAAGATTGGGCAAAGCGAATAGATAAATTCATTGATTTATTTGAGAGCCCGATATTACAGGATAGCGGAAAGGTTTCTGCCGAATATGCCAAAGATTTTGCTGAATCAGAGTTTGAAAAGTACAGGATCGTTCAAGACCGTCTTTTTCAATCTGACTTTGATAGATTTGAAGATAATAGTCTTCCTGCATTGGATATTGAATAATTATAATGTCATTTTGAGGTTGGCAAAATCGCCTTTGGGATATGGCAGATTCATGTCGTTAAATTGGCAAGCGTTCGGACAATAGTTCTGTGTTCATCATCTAGTATCTGCATTTATGGTGGCCGACGTTACTCTAGGATACCACTTAAAAGCAAGAAAAGAGTTCACATAAAAGTTCATAAAAGAACCGGTAGGGTTCATAAAAGAGTTCGTAAAAGCACTACTGAAATACGCTTGTCTGTGGTAATTGTCAAACAGAGGCTACAAGGTATTACAAGCCCATCCAAAACATGATTGCGTGGAGAGTTAAGGCATTCTATAATCGCAATAAAGCCATATCCTGCTTGCCTGGGATTGGCAACTTCTCACGAGCGATTTATCGCTTGGGGTATTGAGTTACCCTAACTCAATAGAGGTCGTATAATGGGCAAGCCTAGGGCGTAATTAAGTGTGCAAATTTCGCTTTTGGTCGAGAAAGACGAGGATGAGGCTGGCGAAAAGAAAAAGTGCTTAAATAACGCTTTTTTTATCCAATCAGCTTGCTGGAAAATTGGCATTCTCAAACGGCCGATTGGTCGTTTGGGGTATTAGGCTCTTATACCTAATAATAGGCATACTATATTTGTTATTAAGAGTTTATGCTTATTTATGAACAAATTAAGTAACAAAACAACCACAAACTATATTGTAAAAACAGAGGGAAAAATAGAATTGTAAGCAGTGGTAAAAATTCTTTCAAAGACAGTGAAAGCAGTCCAGTATCCTAATAAAACAATACATCAGAAAGAAAAAACTTCATGTGAGGATAATTTTCATAGAGAGACTTGGAAAAATCATTTATTCCATTTTACTTTTATTCCTTTGCAAGGTCTTTTATATAGAATGTCTATTCGAATGAGTTCATAGAGGCTTTTATTTTATATGAATGTATAACAAAATAATATAAATGACTATGTGTACAACGAGAAAATGGAAAGCAGGAATATTGGTAGTCGCAATGATATTGGTTTGCGGAGCCGTAAATGCACAACATTGGCATCGGCATTATCGCCCCAACCGGGTTGTTACCGTTGTAGTTCAACCTGACGTAATATCCCATGTCAGTAACCGCTTCAACCAAAAGGAACGATTGGCGATGGCTATAGCTTATTTGGAAACGCATAAGCACCTTACCATTAGGCAATATGCCAAAATGACTAAACTTAGCGTGGTATCGGCAGAAGCAGAACTGGATGCTTTCGCTATGGATAAAAAAAAGCCCATACAGCTTGTAATCAGAGGGAAAAAGAAAGTGTACATCAAAAGATAATGGGATATGAAAAAGAATTGGAAACTATTGATGTTGGGAGTAATCGCTATGTTTTTGCTACAATCCTGTGTGACCGTGCGCAAAGCTCGTCACCGTCATCACCATCACAGACATTGTATGGTCATCAGCCAACAGACTACAAATATAACTTTGTTTAATACGCTGGCCATCTATATGGCAATGGATCTCGCAACAGTTTATGAGTATAAAGGATGACAAGGAACTGGTGGAGCTAACGACTAAAGATCCGGAGAAAGGTTTTCGTTATCTGATGACAAAATATAAGGAAGTAGTCTACTGGCACATCCGAAGGTTGGTCGTTGCCCACGAAGACGCACAGGATGCAACGCAGGAAACGTTCGTCAGGGTATTCCGGTCTTTATCTGATTTCAAAGGTGAATGCACCTTTCGTTCTTGGGTGTACCGGATTGCGACCAACGAAGCCTTACGTTTGCTTGGGAAATATAAAAAAGAAGAACTGGTGTCATTGGATGACTCTTACAGCGAACTAAGCAACCTGATGGCTGATGAATATGTCGATTACAGCGATTTGGAAGCCGTTAAGTTGCAGAGAGCCATCTTGTCCTTACCTACCAAGCAGCAACTGGCTTTTAACCTACGGTACTATAACGATTTGGGATATGATGAGATTGCCGCTATCATCGGTTCGACAGCGGATGGTGTAAAGTCCAGCTATCATATTGCCAAAGATAAGATTGTCAAATATATGAATGTTAACAGTTAGATGTATGAAAAGAGATTTTAATTTCGACCACATAGGTAAACGGCTTCCCTATACCGCACCCGATGGTTTTTTGGACGATATGGAAAACAACGTATGGGAAACTGTAAGACAGGAGATGTTGCCTTCCAAACCCAAACGCCATTTTCGCCTCTGGTATTCTTTGACAGGAGGGCTTGTGGCAGCAAGTATTGCATTGTTTGTTGTCTTCAATTTATTGCCTGATAATTCAAGAAGTGATTTTGAAGATGTTGAAAAGGCTTTTGCCAATCTGAGCAGCAGTGATCAGGATTACCTGTTTGCAACTTATCAGGATGACTTATTTATGAAATTTTGAACGAGTAAAAAATAAAAAGACATGAAGAATATCATTAGAGTTCTTACACTTGCAATCGCAATGGTAACTATCAGCGCAAGTACCTATGCCCAAAAGAATGAACGGCAGCGCATGACCAGAGAACAGTTGGCTGAAACTCAAGCCCGTTTTATAGCCAATGAGATGGCTATGGATGATTCGACAGCCACGCGGTTTGTGGAAACTTTCTGCCAATTCCAGAAAGATATTTGGGCACTTGGCCCCCGCCCTAAAAGAGACACCTCCCATCTTTCGGATAAAGAGGCTGAACAGGCAATGAATGAAAGGTTCGCTCACAGCCAAAAGATACTTGACTTGAGGAAGAAGTATTATTTGAAATACTGCAAATTTTTAACCCCCAGCCAAATAGAGAGGGTGTATGAACTGGAAAGAGGAATGATGAACAGGCTATTCAACCGTTCCAAAAACAAAGGAAACCATAAATAAGACAAGATTATGAAAATGAAAGTATTTGGCATATTTTGCCTGTCGTTTCTGATGACAGCAACCCTATCTTCATGTGACAGTGAAGAGATTATAGACCAACAGGAAGAAGTGTCCGGCAGTGAAAATCCAACCATGACCGTTCTTGCCGAACAGGTGGCTGGAAGTAATGGATATGATGAAAATGGGGTTACTGCGTTGAATTTCCCAAGTTCACAGGATTTGCACAGCATATCCAGTGGATTGAAACTGAATTTTCAGTTGTCTGGAATCACAAAAATAGAGTTGGAAAGTGTAGATGGTTATGCCTTGGCCGGAACTGTCGGTATCCAATGGGGAGAAACAGCGGAACTACTTGTCGGTGAAGTGGAAAACGCCAACTCCATTCTGGTGTTCAATGCCTCGGATGAAAACGGCTTGACTGCCGGAAAAGACTACTACATTTTTACCTTACCCTGCGACCTTTATGGAGGTTACCGCTTGTCAATCTATCGGGAAGGACTCGTGGCACATTATTTTGGCGTACACCAGACCGTAGAATCGGGCTCGTTCATAAGCCCCGTGGATTTGAAGGAGAATGAACTGGAATTTGACGATCCGGATGCACCGCTCGTGGAAGAAGAACGACCGGAACTGGATGCCACGACAACGGCACTTCTTCGTCAATACCAGCAAAACCCTACGGAAGAGAACAAGCAGGCTTTGTTGGATCAAATGGGTATTCGTTACGACAAGGTGGTAGCCCGCAAGAAAGCCAAGCTCCGCGAACTGGAGAGGGAAGCCTTGACTTTGGATGTGGTGGAAGAAATGCAGGAGATTGTGGATGAGATGGTAGAGAACCGCGACATCCGTCTCGAACAGCAGTTCTTGCGTCTTATCGACCCTCGGAATGATGACAACCCCAACGATGCGTGGATGGTACTGCGCGGTGCATCTGCCCCCAATGCCTACATCGGTTATGCCCCTGTAACCAACGCGGAATATGCAGCCTTCAAGTCAGATTTTACCTATGCCGCCGGACAGGACAACTATCCGGTAGTGAATGTCACGATTGCGGATGCCACGGCTTATTGCGATTGGCTTACGGCACAGGATAATTCGCATAGCTACCGTCTGCCTACTGACGAGGAATGGATTCTCGGTGCAGGGCACATGCCGAAGGACGTTGTAATGAACGCTGGTCGTGTGGAGACGGGACTGACAGCAGTAGATGCTTACAGCCAGACAACAGGTGCTTGTGGAGGTATCGACTTTTGGGGCAACTGTTGGGAGTGGACTTCATCCACGGATGCAAACGGGCAGTATATCATTAAAGGCGGTAGTTGGGATTCAGAACGTGATGATTGCCGTAGCGAGAAATCGGATGTCGTAAGAATTGGTACGCAAGGATACGCCAATGTCGGTTTCAGAGTCGTAAGAACTGATTCTATTTAATTCTCCAAATAATATACAAATATGAAAAAATTGTTTTTAGCAATGGCTGTTGCCATTGTGACGGGCACCGCTGTGTCCGCACAAGACAGCAACAAAGAAGATAAAATCGTGGTTTCAACCCATCAGACGGATAAAGCGGATGGATACGAGGGCGATTCCGCCAACCGGTGCGGTATCAAATTCAATTTCCGGCTTACAGGCGTGACAAAGGTAGAACTGGAAAGTGTGGACGGGCTTCCATTGGCGGGTGCGGCAACCATTTGTAAGGATGTTCAGGGAAAAGCTGCAATCGGTGATATGGCACATACAAGCACTATCATTACATATAGCTCAAGCGACAAGTCCGGATTTATACCCGGAAAAGACTACTATATTTCCACCTTGCCTTGCGACCTTTATGGAGGATACAGGCTCTCCATTTATCGGGACGGACTTGTGGCCCATTATTTCGGTGTGCATCAGAAAGTGGATTTGGGAGAATTTATCAGTCCCGATGATTTGGTGGAAAGCGAATTGGAGTTTGACAAGCCCGGTGCCCCACTCGTGGAAGAAGGGCGCCCCAAAATGGATTCCAAGACACATAACCTGTTCGTCCAATACCGGAAGAATCCGACGGAAGCGGGCAGACAAGCACTTCTGGATCAGATGTCTGTACGGTATGACAAAGTAGTGGCAAGAAAGAAAAACAAACTCCGTGAACTGGAACGTGAAGCCCGGACTTACAGCATAGTGGAACACATGCAAGGTATTGTGGGAGAGATGGTGCAGAATAGAGATACCCGCATACAGCAGCAATTTCTTCGCTTTATAGACCCTCGCAGAGATGAGAATCCTAAAGATGCATGGATGGTTCTGCGTGGTGCATCTGCTCCCAATGCCTATATCGGCTACGCACCGGTAACTAATGCCGAATATGCCGCATTTAATCCTCGATTTGCCTATGATACAGGTAAAGAAAACTATCCGGTGGTAAATATCACCATTGCCGAAGCCAAGGCTTATTGCGATTGGCTTACAAAGCAAGATCGGAAGCACATCTACCGTTTGCCAAGCGAAGAAGAGTGGATTCTTGGTGCCGGACACATGCCCAAAGATGTCGCTATGAACTCCAACCACGTTGAATCTGGATTGACAGCAGTGGATGCTTACAAACAATCCACCGGAGCGTGTGGAGGCATTGACTTTTGGGGAAACTGCTGGGAATGGACTACCTCGACCAATGCCAACGGACAGCATATCATCAAAGGAGGCAGTTGGGACTCCAAACGCGACGATTGTCGTAGCGAGAAATCGGATGACGTAAGAGACGGTACGGAAGGTTATGCCAACGTAGGTTTCCGAATTGTAAGGACAGATGTCTCCAAATCCATGAAATCAAAACTATAATCAATTTAATAATCAACTCGTAAAAGAAAATTCAGTATGAAAAGAATGTTTTTAGTTATGGCCATTGCCATTGTTACAGTCGTTCAGGTGTCTGCACAAGACGGCAACCGTCAGATGACTGCACAACAGCGAACAGAACAGCGTATCAAGCAGATGAATGAAAAATTGAATCTGACCGATGAACAGGAAACAAAAATCCGTGAATTGTATGCAGACTTCAACAAGCAAAAATATCCCCGTGAGAAACGTAGGGAAGCCATGGAGAAATTGACAGCAGACATTTCTCTTCTCTTGACGGCCGAACAGCAAGCTGCTTACAAACAAATGACGGAACAAGCGATTGCAGAAATGAAAAAAGGCAAACGTAGCAAGGCGAAAGAATAGAAGTTTATAATTATATACTGTTAGTCTGAACTCTTCAGCATGGGGAGTTCAGGCTAATAGCATAATTTTCATTGAAACCGAAGTAGAATGTATCAGTCTAAAATTAAAATAATGATTAAAGTCTTATTGCTTTGTTTTTTGACTGCTTGTAATGATAATGACAAAGAGTATTCTGTAATACTTCCAGAACAAGAGATCGAAGTTGAGGTTACATCTGATTATACAGAACTATTGAACAAAACAATATCTGTTCCGGCAGAATACAATCAAGAATCCGTATTAAAAGGAAGCGTTGTACAAATCGATTATAACACCAAGAATTATGTGGAAGGAACAGGGGAAGTACGTAAGAATACTGCTTATGTTTATTTACCGTATGGTTATGATGAAACATCCGAACAACCTTATAACGTGTTCTATTTCGTACATGGACATGGCGAGACTGCAATTTCCTTTTTCCATAATGAGAATGGCTTGTTGTGCAAATTGTTTGACCACATGATGGAAAATGGAGATATGGCTCCAGTTCTCATTGTTTCAACGAGCTACGTTTACGGGACCCCTGTTGATTATTATCCTGACGCAGATCCTTATTGCGAAGCTCTGCCACAAGAACTTGTAAACGATTTGATACCTGTCATAGAGAGCCGTTATCATACCTATGCTGAAAACACAGATGTTGCCGGAATAACAGCGTCAAGAGCACATCGTGTCATTGGTGGGTTTTCAATGGGAGCGGTAACAACTTGGTATGCTTTGGAGCATGCATTGGATTGCTTCAAATACTTTATGCCGATAAGTTCTGATGGCTGGGCATTAGGGCGTTTTGCCGGAATGACCAATCCCGATGATACTGCGGAACATTTGGCGAATGCCATTCGCAATTCTGCTTTTTCAAAAAATGATTTCTATATCTGGGCTTGTAGCGGAACGAATGATGTTGCATACGATAGAATCTGGTCACAGGTTCAAGCAATGGCACAACTTACGGATGTGTTTTCTGTCAGCAATCTCACTTTCCACGAACAAGATGGTGCTCGGCATGAGTTCCATTCTTTGGCAGAGTATTTATATAACGCTCTTCCATTCATATTTCCCGCTAATAGATAATAGTGTATATTCTAATTCTCGATTATTTAGCCGAAAAAACAACGCTGACAACATGCTAAAAATAAGTATATAAATTCATAAATAAGTAAACTGATATGAAAGAACAAATCAAAAGCTCTTCTCTTTTTTTGAAGAGAAGCAGCATCTAACCCACTTTGCTACCGAACAGGATGTAGCAGAAGAACTATTCGAGTTACTCTCCGAAGCGAGAGAACTCTATCTTCAGGATGTAATTGTGGATGGCAAGCGGTATAGCCGCTACGTGGATGACTTCATAAACAGTCACCGATACATCAACTGCACCAATGCGCTTTGCCGGAACTGCCACGAGATGAACATTCACATTGTTAAGGGACTGCTGACCGAATGTGTTTACCTTATCCAGCCTCTTTTTACCGCACCCGCCTTCTCCTTTGAGAAGTGTATGGAGCTGCGAAGGCTGTATGACCGGTCGGAACCGTTACCACTGCATACCGATGGTTTTATAAAAGCTCCGCCACTTTCTTTCGGCTGCAACTTCACCCAAGAACAGATGACAGGTATTGTGTCTTGTGCCAATACTTATCATCTGTTTTGCGTTTCAGCGGTTTGCATTGAGGATATGGAAGCTCTCTTTTCCTGCAAAGAAGGCTTTCATATTCGGGTAAACAATATCCGCCATGTGGCTATTCTGTTCGATGCGCTTCTTGAAAATTCGTTCATCCAACCGTACTGGCAGTCCGTTCTCGATAAAGGAAGGTTCTTGTTGTCCAAAGACGGCAAGCGGTTCATTTCCGCGTCGAGCCTTTCATCAGCCCTTTCCGTTATAAGGAGCAACATGGGGGCCGCCGCTTATTCCATAAAGAAAGCTATCGGTCAATTGGAAAGATAAAACCGCCATTTTGCAATAAGCGAAAACAACAGCATCCGGTTTTGTCGGATGTTGTTGCTTTTGTGTGAAAGGAAACGGCTAATAACACGCTACTTTGTATGGATGGGAGGATATTCTATATACTCTCGTTGCTGCGAATGCCGTCGTATCTCTTTCCGTAATCGGCCATTGTCGTGTGCGATAAAACAAGCGGTAGCAATGGTAATCAGCCAAATAAGGAGCAGGCATATCCACACGAACCGCCGAAAGTGGTGGGAACGGTATGCCCGATGCAGGCAGTAAAACGGTATCTCCTTGAACAGGTAGGCGAACAGGTTCCTGAACCGCTCGGGTCGGGGCGGAAACACTATTTTCTTCACGTCTGCCGCCCGAACTCCCTGCATACCGATAAGGACATCCAGTTTGGCTTCGATCTCGCGGCTGCGGGCTTCCTGCCGCTTGGCGACTTCCCCGATAGCCTTGTAGGTGTCGCATACGATTATGCACTTTTGCAGCACGTCGGCATAGTCCGCCGCAAGTTTGGCGTAGCACTCCTGCGGCGTGAGCCTGCCTTGCGTCTTGGCTTCCTGTTCCTCCTGCTCGAACTTGCGCTGCCGCTGTTCCAGCAACTCCTTGACGGCGTTTCTCGCTGCCGTGGCAACCGTTTCCGGGCTGACGGGCTGCGTGTTCGGGCAGCCGCTTAGGGTCTTGTTCAGCGCATTGGTCGCCGCTATGTTCTTCACCAGCAGGTCTTGCAACTCGTCGAGCGGTGCTACCGGCTCGTCCTTCAAGGGGGTAGGTCTTTTGCTTGTCATGGTCATCTCCTCCGTCTATATGGGTTCTTTGTCTTCTCCTTGTCCTCGTCTCTCCAGCCCCGCTCGTCGCTGCCGCTGCCACCTCCGCCGCTTGTCGGGGCGATGTGGGGCTGTATGAGGAGTTCAGTTATCGCCGCCCCGATACCGCCACCTGCCGAGACATTGCCGCCTGCGGTGTCCGTACCGGTTGAGCCGCTTAGGGTTTCGGCGGCCTCTGTTCCCCTCTGCTCGGCCAGTTCGCCCGGTGTGTAATCGGAGTGCTGCCCGCCAAAAGAGAAATCCCGCTGCCGCGTCCTGTCGTCCGATTCGGATATGTCCGCAGCCTTGCCGGTGAAATCCGGCACCATACCCAAACTCTGGCAGAGCTTGGCGTATGTCATGGAACGGTCTATCTGGTAACCGGCAAAAGAGATATTGTCGCAGGTGAAGACCACGCCTTTGGTCTTACCCTCCGCATTGCTGACGGTGTTCATGCCGATCCCCCGTGCAGACAGGGCGGTTTTCAACGCCTCCATGCTGCGGCAATCTTTCAACGCTTCATTGACAGCATCGTATATGCGGTATTTGACGGCGGCCTTGCCTTTCAGACGGTCACGGTTCACCTTCTTCTTGCCCTTGCTGAAAGTAAGGCCATACTCCCTTGTGAGGGCTTGGGTGATGCGTGCCGACTTGCGGAAACCTTGGTCGCCGGTAATGGCGTTGCCGTCGTTATCCACCCGGTTGTAAACGATATGCACGTGGGGGTGCGGCTTGTCGTGGTGGGTGTCCATGACGTACTGCGTGTTCACGATACCCATGCGCCGCAGGTATTCCTTGGCGATGTCGGCCATCAACTTCTCCGACAGCTTGGGCGCATCTTCCGGTGCGAAGTTCAGGGAGATATGCCCGACGAAGTTTTTCAGCGAGGGGCGGCTCTTGGCTTGCAGGCTGAAACTCGCCACGATGGACTCGTTCGATGTCAGGTCCACACCCTCGGAAGCGATGATCTTCGCCTTCTTGTTCTGGATGTCGTTGGCGTAATTCATCAGCCCCGCAAAACCCCGTCCGCTTCGTATCTTCGCTATCATGGGTTATAATTGTTTGTTGAGTTCGACAATCAGGCCGCTTATCTCTCGGGACAGCCGCCTGTTTTCGTCCGCGACGTGCTGCGGCCCGTGGATATGGGCGAGGTGCGCCAACTGGTTCAGGTTGTTCGCCATGCCTGCCAACGCTCGAAGGCAGTGCGCCACCCCCTGCGGCACGGCTTCCTTGACATAACCGTTTACCGCCAGCTCGTACACGATTTCGGAAAGTGGCCGCCCCGTCCGCCTGCTGCGGCGTACCAGTTTGGTGTAATTCGTCCGGTCGAAATAGACTTTCACGGGGCAGTCGCGCTTCTCGCCGTCGGGCAATTTCGGGCGTCCGCCCTTGTTCCGTCCCGTGCGGTTTTCGTCGGGGTGTGTTCGGGTCATTTTGCCACCTCCTCCCCGCGGCCGTGTCCGGCATCGTCGGCGGTTTTGTAGGTTACAAAACCTATACTTGCTCCCGGAACACACGTTATTACCGGCAGGCACCCGACAAAAAAGGGGGATCATAACGGGTACGAATGCCACTATGCGGGCTGTACGGCTGCCGGTCATGGCTTGCCTCCTTTCGCGCGGTTTACGATATACGCCTGCGCCTGTTGGTCGAGTTCCGTCTGCGAGGCGATGCGGATGTTTCTCTTCCATGCCTCCAGCTCGGCCTTGTCGAAAAAGCACAGTTTGCCGTTGGGCTTGTAGTAAGGTATGACACGGCGCATCATCAGTTTGTGCAGATAACTTACCTTGATACCGAGGAACGCTGCCGCCTCGGCTGTCGGAATCAGTTGTTTCGTTTCTTCCATGTTGCTGTCATTTTTAGGTGAATACTTCGTCGTTCCGATGCGGAAGACGCTGCAAAGTAAGGCACGGGAAACGACACGGGAAAGGGGTTCTGCCCGATGTAAAACAGAGGGAAAATGAGGTAGCAAACAGAACGGGAGGACGCTGTAATACAGTCGAAGGCAGCCGAAAGCAACAATGGGAAGCAAAGGACGGGGAAATAGTGGAATCGGTGGTTGACCGGTGGGCGTTCATGCCGGCTGTAGCGGGTAAAAGTGCGGATAACCGCAGAAATAACCGCTAATAATATGGAATGAAACACCAAAATATAGGGTGGTGATAAATGATTGGTCGGTATTTATTGCTATCTTTGCAGGGTAAAAGTGCGGATAGCCGCAAAAATACCCTCTATAAACATGAGAATAGAACGTAAAAGAAACCTTCAACGATTGATAAACAGCCGTAAGAACGGTCAGATAAAGATCATAACGGGCATCAGACGGTGCGGCAAATCGTACCTGTTGGGAGAGCTCTACCGTGACTATCTCCTGCAGGAAGGCATCACACCGGAGCAAATCATCACGCTTGAACTGGATAACGATGCCAATGCACGCTATCGCAATCCCATGGAACTGGGAACATATCTCCGGCAGATGGTCGGTGATACTTCCAAGGACTATTATATCCTGCTGGACGAGATACAAATGGTGGAGGCAATCGACAATCCCTACCTGCCCAAAGAATCGGGTTCCAAAATCACTTTTGTCGATGTGCTTCTGGGATTGAAGAATCTGCCAAATGTCGATGTCTATGTAACGGGCAGTAATTCCAAGATGCTCTCTTCCGACGTGGCTACCGCTTTCCGGGACAGGGGCGAAGAGATACATATCACGCCCCTTACCTACGATGAATTTTATGCGGCCTACCCCAAGGAGAAACGTTTCGCATGGCGCGAGTTCGTGGCATACGGAGGAATGCCGCTGGTCATGCAGAAAAGCACCCACGAGGAGAAATCCAAGTATCTGCAAGACCTTTTCCGGCTTACCTATATTAAGGATGTCATAGAGCGTAACCGCCTGCGTGCCGATGCGGAAACGCTTGACGAACTGCTCAACGTCGTTGCCTCTGCCGTGGGTTCTCTTACCAACCCGACGCGGCTTGCCAACACGTTCCAGTCGGTCAAAGGATTGAAGATAAAGAACGAAACCATTTCCACCTACCTCGCCTGCTTCATCGACGCATATATATTGAGCAAGTCGTATCGCTACGACATAAAAGGCCGTTCATATATCGACACGCCGCTCAAATACTATTTCACGGACATAGGTTTGCGCAATGCCCGTCTCAACTTCCGTCAGCAGGAAGAAAACCATATCATGGAGAATATCCTTTATAATGAACTCGCGGCACGGGGATTCAACATCGATGTGGGCGTGGTCGAGTACAACCATATTGTCGCAGGAAAGAAAACACGCACGCAGCTCGAAATAGATTTCGTGGTCAATCTGGCAGACAAACGCTACTACATCCAGTCGGCCCTTACCGTGGCCGATGAAGAGAAACGGCAGCAGGAGGTCAACTCCCTCAATCGGATTGACGATTCCTATACCAAAATCGTCGTGGTGCGCGACAATATCCTGCCATGGACTGACGAACGGGGAGTGCAATACATCAACATTGAAGATTTCCTGCTGGGAAAAATAAACGAGTTGTAACCCCAAAAGAGAATTTGAACAGCAGTTCTTCAGTAAAGTTTACCCCTGCACGCTTTTCAGCCAGCGGCGATAAGCGTCCGTGTCGCGGATCTCCCCATCGGTTTCGGCGGCTTTTTTGAGTATGTCTATGATGATGTCCTCTTTCTCCATCTTGGAGCCCCGGCGGTCTTTGGCGCCCAACAACTGCCGGAGATTGGGCAGACGCCAGTAGTTGCCGAATGTCTTCCACCGGTAGGATATGTTGCAGATTGCAGCGATGCAGTCTGCGATGAACGCCATCTGCGTGGCGTTGCAGCCTTTGCAGGGACGGTATTCGTCATTCAAGAATCCTTCCCTGCGCAATGCGTCCAGCAAGGCAAGGGTTTTCCCGCCTTTCAGCGCATCGGGAAAGTCCTGCGGTAAAATGGGCGGTTGTACCGCAGTCTCGGTTCCTTCGTCCGTCCTCCGGCAACTCCCGACGGGAGGCGTATGTTTCGACCTGCACCGTGAAACACATTCCTCGATTTTTCCGCGATATTCCATATAGACGGCCATCGGGACAACAAATACTACAAGTGTAATGATGACAAAAAGTATGACGGTAATCGCGTCTGTCCCCATCCGGGCAACGGCAGCCCGCCCGATGAGAGCGGAGGCGAGCAGCCATACCGCACCGGGCAGCAGAACGTTTATCCTGAAATCTTCGGGCAGTCTTTTCATATCCGGTTACGTGTTTGCGAACTCGGCGTCGATAAGGCCGATGGCGTCGTCCTTCTTCTTGTTGATGATCTTCGCGTATATTTGGGTGGTCTTCACGTCTGTATGCCCGAGCAACTTGCAGACGGTATAAAGGTCTGCGCCGAGCGTGAGCAACATCGTGGCGAACGTGTGGCGGCTCACATGGTAGGTTACATGCTTGGTAATGCCCGCCTCCCTTACCCACGGTTTTATCTGCACGTTGCAGGTGTCCTCGCACGGCAGGGTGGCGAAAACCGAATCCTCCTCGGCTGCTCCGTTGCGTTCCGGCATCCATCTCCTCGCTTGCATGGAAAGGGGCAGGTATAGCGGCTGACGTGTCTTCTGCATGATGATATTGATACGCCATTGCTCTCCCGTGCAGTCCACATCCTTCCATTTCAGGGCCAGCACGTCGCTGATACGCAGCCCGCAATAGCAGGAGAAAAGGAACGCGCTTTTGATGTCTTCACGCCGGCAGGGAGTGTCGATAAGCGTCTTCACCTCGTCGATGGTCAGGTACTCCCGCTTGCTTTCCGGCATTTTGATTTTCTCGTCCGTGTTCAGCTTGTTTATGGGGTTCTCGGCGATGATGTCTTCACGCACGGCGGCGTTCAACGCCCCACGGAAACAGCCGAAATAGGAAACGCAGCTAAACTGCGACAGCTTCCTGCCGTTTGCGCTGACATAGACGTTGCGCATATAGTCTATGAGGGCGAGGCAGAAATCACGGTTTATGTCCCGCATGGCGGCTTTCTCGTCGAACGCACGAAGGACGTTTATCGTGTTGCTGATAAGTTTGCCGCTGCCCCGCACGCCTTTCTTCTCTTGGTTCTCCTTGTAGGTCTGCATCCAGTCGAGTAGCAGCAGTCTGGAACGCTGGGAGGTATTTTTCAATCCTGCCACATTGTTGGTCAGTTCGATGATGCGCTGCGACTTGATCGTGTTCACGGCGGCCAACGTCGCCTTGTTCTGCGCCTTGGCTGCCGCATTCGTTTCCGGGATAAGGTAGAGTTTCAGAAACTCGTACTGGCGCTTGCCCTCCCTGTAAATATCGAGATAGACGGACTGGCTGCCGTCGCTTAACGCCTTGTAACGGATGCGCACGGGCTCCTTGACCTTGGGTTGTTTGGGTATCTTTATCGTTCTTGTCATAATCGGGAGCGTTTATAATTAGAAAAGTGGTCGTCAATCGAATATTTTGTCGGCGAGGTTTACCGCCTCGTCCTTCCGTCGGCTGATGATTTCGGCGTAAACCTGCGTGTTCTTGATTTTCGAGTGTCCCAGCAGTTTGGAGACGGTATAAAGGTCTGCCCCCAGTGCGAGCAGCATCGTTGCGAACGTGTGGCGGCTGGTGTGGTAGGTTACCGCTTTGGTTATTCCTGCCTTCGCCGCCCAAGCCTTCAGGTGGACGGTAAGGTTCGTGTCATTGGGCAGGCTCTCGAAAACAAGACTGCCCGCATCTGCGCCCTTCCGTTCAGGCAGCCATCGACGGGCTTGCACGCCTAACGGGATATGCACGGGCTTCTCGCTCTTGTTCATCACCACCGACAACATCCATTTATCCCCGTCTTTCGTGATGTCGCTCCATTTCAGCTTTCTTACATTACCCAGCCGCAGACCGCAGTTGCAGGCGAAAAGATAAGAATTTTTGACGTCCTCCCGCCGGCAGGGTGTCGCTATCAGAGCCTTCACCTCGTCAATAGTCAGGTATTCTCTTTTCCCTCTGTTTGTTTTGGCACGCTCATGACGCGACAGCTTATCCATCGGGTTGGAGGGTATAAGCCCCTCGCGGACGGCGACATTGAGGGCCGTTATCAAGGTGCATTGGCGGTTGAATATCGTTTTGGATTTGAGCAACCGGCCATCTGCCGTCCTGTAACCCGTTTTCAGGTATTCCATGAATGACAGGCAGAAATCCTTGTCTACCGCTTTGAGTTTTACATCATTGTTACCCATGCCGATAAAAATGTTGCAAAGCTGGTCTATCGCACAAAGGCATTTCACGCCCCGGCTTCGCTGTATCTCCTTGAACCGCGCAAGCCACTCCGACAGGGTAAGGTCGGTTTGCGGTACGCTTTCCTGCACGAGCCGTTTGTTGGAGGACGGCAGTTTCTTCAATTCCCGCAGCCGTTCTTTGAGGGTTGCCTCGGCCTTGCGCATGGCGGCTGCATTCTGGCGTATTGCCTTGTCGTCCGTTTCCGGCACAAGGTAGAGTTTCAGGTACTCGTAACTGCGGCACCCGTCGTGGTAACAATCCAAGTAAATGGACTGATACCCGTTCTTCATCGCCTTGAACCTGATCTTGATAGGCGATTTTTGTGTATCTTTGTTTCCGTTGCCTGCCATTGTAGAAATTTCAAATCATTATCACGTTGCAAAGATAGCGTTTTCTCGGTAACAAGAAACAAAAACGGGTAACAAAAATGCATCTAAAATGAGATTCCCCGAGAATTTAAGGGAAACGGTCTAAAACTGTAACTGACTAAAAACAAGAAATATATTTGCAGATTATTGGCTCTTTGTTTCTTTTATTTGGGCGTATCGGATATTAGGCTCCCCATATAAGATAAAGTCTGTACAGCGGGCAAGCCCGTGACTTAAAAAAGACGTGCTTTGAAGTAAAATGTTTGATATTTATGGCTTTGAATGACTGTCAAAGACGATTTAGAGAGAATAATTGTCGTATAAATGTGTATTTATATGGCAACTTAAATGGCATTAATGTCACATTTGGTGTTACAGTAGTGCCGATTCAGAACTTTTAAATTGTATCAGAACATTTGCCCAACAGAGAAAGTGAGCAAAAGGCCGAAATTTGTTTGGCATTTGGCATATCGTTTTGCCGGTACTCGAATATGAATTGTTCCAGCAGGTTTGCCGAAATATAACAGAGGCTCATATTGAAAAACAGCGAAAAAAGAAATTATTCAAAAAGTAAAGTGTCATTTTATATGCCAATACAAATATTGCAGTTTTGTCATAACCTTAATTGTACAGGCGTCAAAATCTACAAATGGCAGAAGAGGAACAATCTTTCCATACTGATTGCCACAACCTATTCCAAAGGAATTATCCACAAGAGCGGCAAATATAATGGCAGCGACCAGTTTCGAGAATTATCATGAAACCAGTCGTTGCGCTTAAACTTTAACATACATCACAATACACGCTTTTAGAATAAAGTCAAGTGGAGAATCAATAGTGGTAATCCGGCATGAACCGATAAATGCCACGGCTTTCCTGAACCACCATCCGTTTGTTCGTGAGAAACTTGATTATCTCCACAATCTTGTTGTGATTAAATTTCGTTCCTGCCAGTTCATAGGCAATGGTCAGTTCTTCTTCCAAAGCCTTATATCCCGAAATTGTCTTTTTCCCGTTAAAAGCCAATTCGAGAGCCTTGCGATGGATGGCTTCGTGGACATCCCTATAAGGGGAGAACGGTTCCTGTTTGGGACGACCTGCGCCCTTCTTTGTCGGCACATAGTCCGGCAGAAGTTCGGGAAGTGATTGGTCATTGATGCAGAAGGCGAATGGCAGAAAGTCTTTGGAACGGGTATGCACACTTTCCACTTTGCTGATGTTACAGTCATCCTTGTCTTTCTCGATTTGGATAACCGTTTCCGCTTTGTTGTTGATTTCCGTGCCGATGTGTCCACGGGCATTTTCATCGCTTTTGTTCTGGTGAAGGATGGTGTGAAGATGAATCTGATATTCGTCTGTCCACTGCATAAGTTTGGATATTACGCATGTGGCTTCACTCGGTGAATTGATGTCGTAAACCAAGTCACGGATTCCGTCAATCACCACGAAACCAAGACATTCAATCTGACTGATTGCATCGTCTATGATAGCCAAACGCTCCTTGGGGTTGAACTTGCGTAGAGCGAGAAAATAGAAACGGTCACAATCCTGATTGGCTGGCAACTCTGCCATTTGCATGATACGATGCATCACAATCATACAATGGTTCTGACTCTGCTCGGTGTCAATGTAAAGGATGCGGTTCTTTCCTTTTGGGAAATCCGTTGTGTAGTTAAGGACTTCCTTTCCGGACAAAGCAGCTGCCACCATAGCGGAAACATTGAAAGTCTTTTTGCTTTTAGCCTTGCCTATGGATGCACTGAAATTTCCCAATGTCCCGATAGGCACTCCGCCTATTTTCAGAACTTCCGGCTCCTGCTTGTACTCTTTTCCCAAACTGAGCATAGTATCTTGCCATCTTGTAGCGACCTGAGCAAGATCTTGATTGGATGCTATCGTTTCCATACTCACCAGTTTTTAGGATTGGCTTTGCGACGTGTAGCTGCAAGCATTCGGGCGTGTTCCTCTTCTATGCTTATAGGCGTGTCTCCTTTTCTTCCGCTTTCCAACCATTTGTCCAATTCATCACGATAGATAAACAAGTGTTTTCCTTGTTTGATGATTGGAATACCACCATGCTTGGCTTTGTAATAAAAAGATGATTTTGAGATACCAAGATATTCGCAGACTTCATCAACGGTCATTGGAACATGGGTGTCCTTTTTTACTTCGTTATGCTGCTGATGAAGTTTTTCCGCCAGCAACGTTTCCATACTTGCGATTCTCTCGCAAAGTTCTCCTACCACTTCAGGCAGGTCATTAAATGTTAGTTTATTCCTTTGCATGATATAACACTGTTTTGTTTAACATGCTGCAAATCAACACAATGATGTAACGCTGACAAACCACAGAAAGCAATAATATTTCGGTCTGTGTTGAATAACCCTAATTGGTTGAATCTAAGTCCGATTCAGGGTCATTCTTCATACATTTGAAGTGATAATCTCCGGTTTTAGGAATATCAAGTGCTATTTTGCAAACTCCGCATGTCCGGAGATTTTTAGACAGATATTTAATCGAAGCATCTTTTAGTTCATATGGGAATATAGTATGTATGAATGTAGCTCTGTCTATAAGAGAAATACTCAATCTCTCTCCGATATTCCATACGAAATGCATCAGGTCGATAGAACGGAGTGGATTATCCAATACTGAACGGATTGGCTTATATAAATCAGGTCGTCCGTGCGCGAAATACTCTATATTTTCATGCAGAATTTCAAGATTTTCTTTTGAGAGAAATTCAGTCATTACAAATGTGGTATATTCATGAATGACACGCTTAATGTCTGCCTGCCTTTCGGCTTTTTTACGTTCAATCTCAGCTACACGTACTTCATAATTATCCATATAATCTTGTTTTACAACACTTTCTGCAACTAAATTTACCGGGTTTATGTCCTTGTCGTTTGGACACTCCAGTTCAATCTCCTTAATTTGTTCAGTTAGTTCAACAGGAAGAGGTTTTACTTGCTTGCCAAAAGACAAACTCAATTCATTCTTTGTAATGAATCGGAAGAAGAAATGCTTAAGTACTCCACAGGCGAGTATCATTGCCGTAATGTATAGAATAACTGGAGTGGAATATTCCATCAGGTTGATATGGCAATTGAGATATAAATAGGAGTCTGTTGCCCAGTAAAGAATGACACTTGCTGAAAGTATGAAACTGGTTCTTTGAGGAGTGATTTTAATACTATTCGTCATAAACTGATATTGTTTGAATTTTACAATAAGACAAATGTATATGCAGATTTCCAAATAGTTGCAGTTTGCGATGGATAATTGTTCAGAATTTAAGAAAAAATATGCTCAGAGTATGATTTGATGCAAAATATCATATTCTGAGCAATAAAAACGGGATTATTTGAACCTTAATTCTTACTTGCGGATTAAAGAGATTCTGTTGCTGGCTTCACGCTTGTTGCTGTCCACAACTTTCATGTACCGTTGTGTCGTGGTAATACTTTTATGTGCCATGTTACTTTGAATGGTACGTATGTCTGTGCCGGCTGCTCCTTGAAGTGTTGCGTATGTTCTTCGGTAGGAGTGGAAAGTGATATTCTTGGTAATACCGGCTTCGCGAATCCACTCTTTCATGGGTTGCTGTGTCCAACTTCGTTTCAATCCTTTAAATACTAATCCGGTTTTTTCCGGAGAATAGCCGATTAATTGCAGGGCTTCGTCACTGATTGGAATGATGTCCTCTGTTTTGGTCTTTTGGGTAATTGTATGGACACATTTTCCTCCAGCTGCAAAGTCAATGATTTCATGCCATTGCAACGATAGTATGTCGCTGATTCTAAGACTGGTCAGACATGAGAACAATGCCGCTGTTTTCAGAATTGGCTTTTTGCAAGGTGCTTCTGCCAATTTGTATAGTTCTTCCACACTTAGATAATCTTTTGGAGTATCTTCTGTTTCGATTTTATCCAAAAAGTCATTGATATTGGTCTTGATTAGCCGATTGCGATAAAGGATTTTCAAAAGTCCCCTGAATGTTGACCAATAGCCGGAAGCAGAGTTTTTTGAAATGCGACCGTCACGCCTGAGTTGCTTGGCATTTAGCAGATACTCACGAAACTTATTGCAAAGGTCAATATCAATTTCTTCAAAAGTACATTTGCCATGAACGAAGTTGTAGAAATGGTGGTACACAAATTCCCACTTTTGGTCATGCTTACGAAGCTGCCTGCGGTAGTATTCCAGAAAATCCGCTTTGAGTTTGTGCCTGTCAAAAAAATCATACCTGTCATTAACGATAGATTCAAAGCGTCGGCATCGGATGGCTTCCGCTTTTTCCGACATAGTTGCATTGAAGTTGCGTTCACGTTCATTCTTAGGATTGGCATAAATATAAATGTTCAATCCTTCGTGGCGGATGGTCTTCATTGTTTCCTGGTCACGATAGCCTGGATAATAATCCAGATAGTAAGAAAGCATCCCGTTTTTCAAAGGACGTGTTCTCAATGTTACTGTTTTACATTCTAACATGGTTACAATTATTATTAGTTTATACTTGATTTGCTGCAAATGTCCGTAATGACTTGACGCAGACAATGCTCATTTTTAGAATCATTTTCTGATCTGCCTAAATTCAGACTTAGGCTTATTTTCTGACGCCCATTACATGATCAAATTCCACTTTCAGGAACCTGACGAAACGCCCTTTCTTCTCACGTTTGATTTCGTGAAATTGCAGAATGCCATAAACAGAGTCTCTGGAAAGATTATATTTCTTCATGGCTTCCTGTACGGTATAGTATTCCGAAGAATTATCTTCGGCAGTCTGCTTGGATAGGTCAAAATGTAGCTTTGAGTAGAATATCTGACCGTGTTCTTTCTTGGACGGGATGTTGTTGCGATAGACATGGGAGCGGATGGCAACCCGACTCATCCCATACTTTTGTTCAATCTCATCAGGAGTGTACCACTCGGTCAGTGCATCGTCTGTCTTGTATTTGGCAAACGCAGTATCAATATGCTTCTTGCTATAATAGTTGAACTGCCGGATACGGATTTTGGGGATATTGTTCTCTCTTGTATATGCCCAAATCCATTTTTGCGATACTTTGTACTTTTCGGAAATTTGCTCGGCAGTGTAGTACTCAGTTATATCAAGGTCATCTTTAATTCTTCTTCGTTCATAGGGGCGCGTTTTAAGCATCAGCTCAATGTCGGCTCTGCGAATAATTGACATCCTTGCACTGATTCTTGATGCTCTCAGTTTATCCTCCTTGACGAGCTTATAGATGTATTGACGAGAAACGCCCATCAATTGTGCTGCTTGTGCGAAAGTAAAGTAATCTTGATGGTCTAACTTACTTTTGACTTCTATCAATTCTTGTAATTCACGAAGTTCGATTCTTCGTTCTTTCATACGGTGTTTGTAGCCTTGACTGGCACATTGATGGCTACAATAATTTGTGGTTGTTTTCTTCGCAATGAATGGCTTGCCACACCATTGACAAATTCTTTTTACTTCCATGTTGTTTTCTCCATATTTTTAATGAAACCAATACGTTTTAATTTCGCTTTTTGTCTACCTATGTAAACCATTGTCAACACATGTTGTTGACTACCTAGCTGTGACATCGCGGTTTTTGGTTCACTTGTTACGCGGTAGAAATAC